>Ga0335083_10000307_pt1 | contig 77519 bp, 68 predicted proteins | sample Lox_Sample_42_FD_206716 | JGI IMG/M metagenome (GOLD analysis project Ga0335083, IMG submission 206716) | Soil microbial communities from Loxahatchee National Wildlife Refuge, Florida, United States - Lox_Sample_4.2 | ecosystem: Environmental > Terrestrial > Soil > Wetlands | place: USA...
TCAGCAGCAGGAACGCAAGGACGAGGTCGACGGCGTGGGTTGTCGTCGCGTGGGTCATCGTGGTGACCATGGTCACGAACAGGATCTGGAACAGCGACGTGCCGATCACGACCTGCGTCGACATGCCCAGAATGTAGATCATCGCGGGTACGAGCACGAAGCCGCCGCCGATACCCATGAGCATGGTGATGATGCCTGAAAAAATACCGAGCAGAAGGGGCGCGATCGGAGACATGTAAAGTCCCGAGGCATAGAAGCGCCAGCGAAACGGCAACGCCGCCACCAGCGGATGCCGACGACGGCGGCGGGCCAACGGCTGCTCGCCCCTTGCGCTCATCACCAGCGAATGGATCGATTCTCGCGCCATCATTATGCCGATCGAGCCGAGCAGCAGGACGTAGAGGATGCCGATTGTCGTATCCATCTGGCCGATGCTTTCGAGAAGTCGGAAGATGACGGCGCCGATGCCCGCGCCAATGACGCCGCCGACGACCATGACGATGCCCATCCGGATATCGACGGTCTTGCGGGCCAGATGCGTCACCACGCCGGACACGCTCGCGCCCGTGACCTGCGTCGCCGACGAGGCCGCCGCGACGGTGGGGGGGATACCGTAGAAAATCAGCAGGGGCGTGGTCAGGAAACCGCCACCGACACCGAACATCCCCGACAACAGCCCGACCACACCGCCGAGCGCGATGATGACAAGCGCATTTACCGACAGATTGGCGATGGGCAGGTAGATGTTCATGGCGCTGGGGTAATCGCAAATGGATGAGGCAGAAAGAGGGCGTAGGTCTCTGCTGCCTTCAAAAGTCCGCAACGAGGGCGACCGCCGGCCCCGATGCGGGTCGCGCGCTGCCGGCTACACGTTGCCGCCATTCGGCCGACAGACGCATATGGCCGCCCGCGACGGGAAGGCGCAAGCGCAGCTCCGGCCCGATATCGAGCCGCGAAACGCCGGTCTGGGCGGCGCCCGAAACGGCAACGCCCAGAGCAAGATCAGGTTTGGGCGCCAGTCTGTAGTCCACCGACAGGCGTCCGTCCGCGAAACCGTCCGACCCGGGCAGGCCGACCACGCCCGCCTGGGCATAGCCCTCAACCTCGACGCGCGGCAGGATCGCCTTCGGGTCGATGCCGCCCGCCGCCATGAGCGCAAAGCCGCTGCGCCCGCCGGCGCCGAGACGTTGCCGCCGCTCCACCAGGACGCTGACCGGCAACCCCTTGACCGGGCGCAGTGCAAGACCAAACGCTCCTTCCTCCGCAAAGGGACGGTCCAATGCGCGCGTGACGCGGCTATAGAGGCTGAAGCTCCGGTCCCCGGCCTGCCAGAGGTGATAGTCGAGCCGCACACCACCCTGGGAACCGCCGAGCAGCGGCGCCTGGGCAAGCGACGCGCCGCCGTCGCGCCGCCATAGCAGCCAGCCGGCCAGCGACCAGTGCGACGGACCGGCAAGGCCGGGCGCCGATGGCGGTACAACCGTCGGCGCGGGAAGCGCTGGTTCGGCAGGGCTCGGCGGGGGCCGGTTGTCGGCAAGGGCGATGAAAGGCGATGGCGCGGGGCCGCTTGCAGGCAACGCGGGTTTCAGCTGGCCGAGGGAAGGCTGCACCGATTGTGGCATGACCCATACCGACTTGACGTGCGGTGCGGCCGGGCGGACCGGATCAGCCTGCGAAACGGACGATCCGGCCGTCGCCGCCTCCGGGCTTGCGACCGGCGTCGAGGGCCTTCCTGTCGAGGCCACCGCAGCTTTGCCGATCGGCGCGGGAGCCGTTTGCCAAAGCAGTGGAATGGTCACCGCGCCCACCCGCAGCGCGATCCAGCCGCCCACCACCAGGCCGAGAAACCGCAATGGCCTGCCGGTTGGGTTCATCGAGCGTCCATCGCCGGATCATCCGGAAAGCGATGCGCCGTCTTGTCCCAACTCAGCGGACGGCCGCGCAGATGCCGTACATAGAGCATGATGGCACGCCGCGCGGCCATCATCGCGATGACGTTTGACACCACTGTGCGCGGCACCGACAGCAGCGCTTCCACGATGCCATAGCTGCGCCAGACGAAGATCAGCCGCACCGCGAACCGCCAGACCAGCAGAAGGAAATTGATCCACAGCAGCCAGTAAAGCGGCGCCGGCCAGGGCCGGGGCGTGCGGCCGGTCAGCAGGTCCCCGACATAGATCGTGACGCCAAGCACGAGCCCCAGATATGCGGCGGCGAGAATGAGCGCGGCAATGGCCGCGCGGCGGTCGCGCAGGCGCATCCACCGCTCGCGCCAGCCCCCGCTCCAGCCGAGGCGATCCCATCCGGCCAGTGCGATGCCGACCATCCAGCGCGCCTTCTGGCGCACGGAGGCGTCGAGCGTATCTGGGAAATATTCGCGGGTGCCGATCAGGCCGCCGCGCTCGTCCCGCATCCGCACCAATATGCCGCGTCCGCCATGCTCGCCGATCCGCAAGCCGAGCTCATAATCCTCGGTCAGGCTTCCCGGATCGAAGGGCCGCTCGCCCCGCGCCTGCGCGATCTTGCCGATCGCCTCCCGGCTGAACGCGCAGCCGACACCGGCGGAAGGCAGCGCCGCGCCGAGCGCCTCGCGCACGAGCAGCGACTTGCCATGGCATTCCGCGAATTCATCGAGATAATGGCCGGAGACCCAGCGCGATCCCGCAGATGGCAGCGGCAGGACGGGCAGCTGGATGAGCGCGAAGCGCGGCGCGAGCATGCCGATGAGCCGAAGCGCATCGCCATGCACGACATCCTCGGCATCATGAAGGACGATCGCCAGCGCCTGGCGCCCTTGCGCGGCTTCCCATCGCCGCAACGCCGCCCATAGTTGGTTGAGGCAGTCAGCTTTCGTGGTTGGGCCCGGCCTGGCATGGGTGACGACCATGACCCGGTCTGCTGCCTCGCCGACCGCGCCTGCGATGGCGTCGGCCGTGGCCGGATCGTTGGGATAGACCCCGACGAACAGGCATATATCCTCGTCCTGCCAAAGCGAAAGGCAGCGGCGTAGCATCGGGCCGATCACTTCCGCCTCGTCCCAGGCAGGCACGAAAATGGCGATCGGACCGGCGCTGCCTGGCGGGGGCAGGTCCGCCGCGGTCATGCGCGCATAGCGCGTGTAAACCGTGAGATTCCGCCAGAGCCGTCGCGCGAGGAAAAGGAGGTCGAGTACGAGTTCGTCGAGGCCGCCGATCAGCAGCCCGACGCCCGCGAAAAGCAGCAGCTCATTGCGTGCCATCTCCAGGCACGCGAGCAGCACGACCATTGCCCCCCTGTCTGCGTGCACAACTGCACGCTCCCCCGCAGGCACATGAGCCGATCCGAAATGGAATTGCAACCGGGCTTTGGGCCGGTTCGGATGCCGCGCTGCCGTGGCCGGAGTCGCTAGAGGTGAGGACCCTGTATGCCCTTGCTGGGCGCAGCCTTGACGTTGGTGCTCAGAAGATCGATCAGGCCTGGGATGCGATTGTCGCGCTTGGCATAGTCAAGCGCCGACATGCCCGCGATGCTGTCGCGGCGATTGGGGTCGGCACCGGCCGACAGCAACAGGCGCACGCTGTCCAGGTCGCCGAGCTGCACGGCCCGGATGAGCGGCGTCTCGCCACTGTCATTTGTCTGATTGGGATTGGCCTTGGCCCCCAGCAGCACCTGCACACCTTCCGCGACGCGCTTTTCCGCCGCCACCATGAGCGGCTAACGACCGGAATTGTCGAGAATGTCGGTCCGTGCGCCATGCTTCAGCAGATAGATGGTCCATTGCAGGTCATGGCGCCCCAGCGTGATGTGCAGCGCCGTTTCGCCCGTGGATCGGTCCTTGGTGTTGATGAACGTGACGCCCGGTTGCTCGACGGCCTTGATGACCGTCTCGGCATCGCCTTTGCGGACCGCGTCGAGGAACTTGTAGCTGTCCGTCGGCTGAGCGAGGACAGACTGTGGCGCCGCCAATGTCGCCGCCACGCCACCAGCCATCAACAGGCACTGAGCCAATTTCGCGGACCTGAAAAACTGCCTCACGCGTCCCTACCCCTTTTCTGTGCCGAACAGGCATATCGGTTGCCTTGCCGCGCATAGCAAGGCATGGCTGGCCCTGTCATGAACAAAGCCTCCGTCATGAACAAGATTGCGATTGTCCTTCCTTTTCTGCTGCTGTCGGCCTGCGGCAGCGGGCCGCCGGCGCCGCAAGGCCCGGAGCAGGGTGATCTGGTCGGGGCCGCCATCGGGGGTCCGTTCACGCTCACAAACCAGGATGGCCGGACGGTCAAGTGGAGCGATTTCGCCGGCAAATATCGCCTCGTCTATTTCGGCTACACTTACTGCCCGGACGTTTGCCCGCTCGACCTTACCCAAATCATGGCCGGCTTCCGCGACCTTGAGAAAAGCGATCCTGCCAAGGCAGCCCGCATCGAGCCGATGTTCATCACCGTCGACCCCGAGCGGGACACGCCGGCCAGGCTGAAAACCTATGTGAGTGCATTCCATCCCCGCCTGATCGGCCTCACCGGATCGGTCGACGAGATCGAGACCGTGAAGAAAGAGTTCGTCGTCGTCGCGAGCAAGGCGGGAGACCCCAAGGCGACGAAGGACTATTTCATCAGTCATACGCGTACGCCGGTTCTTTTCGACCCCGACGGCAAGCCGATAGCGCTTGTGCCGGTCGACGACACCCGGACGCCGCAGAACGAAGCGTCGCCGGATGCCGTCAAAGCATTCCTCGAAAAATGGGTGCGGTGAGTTTCTGGGAACAGCCGCTCGAGACGCTCGACCGGGCGCAATGGGAAGCTTTGTGCGACGGCTGCGGCAAATGCTGCCTGCACAAGGTCGAGGATGCCGACACGGGCGAGGTCTTCCCGACCAATGTCGCCTGCCGCCTGCTTGATCGCGAGACCGCGCGCTGCTCCAACTATCGCCAGCGCCGCGCCTTCGTGCCTGACTGCCTGCGCCTGACGCCGGCCAGACTCGGGGCCATCGACTGGCTGCCGGAAAGCTGCGCTTACAAACTGCGCGCAGCGGGCAAGCCTCTGCCGGACTGGCACTATCTTATCTGCGGCGACCGCGAAGCCATCCATCGCGCCGGCATGTCGGTCCGCGGCTGGACGATATCCGAGGCGGTGGCGGGCGATCTGGAGAACCATATTGTCGACCGCCTCCTCTGAGCACAGCCTGACGCTGGCCAGCGGCGCGCGCATCCCGCTCGTCGTGAAGCGCCATGCGCAAGCCCGACGACTGCGGCTGCGCTTCGATCCGGTGAAGGGCGAGGCGCGGATCACGGCGCCGCCGCGCACGGCGTTGAAGGGCGTGCTGATCTGGGCAGCCGAGCAGTCCGAATGGCTGGAGCGACAATGCCTCAAGATGCGTGACACGGTGCGGATCGCCGACGGCGCGACCATTCCGGTCGAGGGCCGGCTCGTGCGCGTCGTTGCGACCGGCACGCCGGGGCGGCGCATCGCGCTCGAAGAGGATGTGATGATCGTCGGCGGACCCGTGGCGCATGCCGGCAACCGCGTGCTGCGCTGGCTCAAGGAACGGGCGAAGGAGACGCTGGCGGCGGAGACGCAGCTGTTGGCGCAGATGCACGGCCTGCCGCTCGCCACGGTCTCCATCGGCGATCCGCGCAGCCGCTGGGGAAGCTGCGCCTCGTCCGGCGCGATCCGCTACAGCTGGCGGCTCATCCTGGCGCCCGACTTCGTACGGCAGGCGACGGTCGCACATGAGGTCGCGCATTTGAGGCACATGCACCATGGGCCGGACTTCCATCGGCTCGTCCGGGCCATTTCGCCATCGGACCCCGACAGGGCGCGCGCCTGGCTGCGGCGCGAGGGCGCCGCGCTTCACCGCTATATCGTCTAATTGCCCGAGCGGGCCGGTGTCGTCGGCGGCGCGGGAGGCGTCGGTCTGGCCTTCGGCGCGGACACCGGCGTCTTCGATGTATCGCCCTGGGACGGGCGGCCGAGCACCTGGTCGATCCATTTCTGGTCGATCCGCTGCGGGGCCTCGCCCTGACCCTCGCCGCGGGCGCCGCCACGCTCCTCCCCGGCTTGCGACCGGTCGATGGGATTGCCGTCCGGATCGACCTGCTGACCCGTGCTGCTGTTGCTCAGACCATAGGCTTCGTCATCGGGCTCAAGCTGCCACTCCGGCAGGGTCACCCCAGTGTCGAAATTCTCGACCGGGCGGTCGGCGACGGCGATCTTCATATATTGGCCGAAGGCGCGGGCAGGCGAGGTGCCGCCCCACAGGCCATGCACCGCCTTGTTGTCGTCGCGGCCCATCCACACGCCCGTGGTGAGGCCGGACGAGAAGCCGATGAACCAGCCGTCCTTGTTGCTGCTCGTGGTGCCCGTCTTGCCGGCGACGGGCCGACCGATCTGCGCCGCATGCCCGGTGCCGGTGTTCACCGCCGTCTGCAGCAGATCGGTGATGCCGGCGGCGACATAGGGCGCGACCAGTACCCGGCTGCTGTCGTCCTCATGGCTGTAGAGCGTTTCGCCCTCGGCGGTCGTCACCTTCAGAATGCCATAGGGGGTGACCGCGATGCCCTTGCGCGAGATCGCGGCGAAGGCGCGCGTCATGTCGATGAGGTGGACATTGGAGGTGCCCAGCACCATCGAGGGATAGGTGTTGATGGTGGTGGTGATGCCCATGCGGCGCGCCATGCTCGCGACATTGCCGAAGCCCACATCCATGCCGATCTTCGCGGCGACGGTGTTGATCGAATAGGCGAAGGCGGTGCGCACGTCGATGTCGCCGGCGAACTTGTTGTTGTCATTCTTGGGCGACCAGCCGTCGATGGTGACCGGTCCGTCATTGACGCTCGTCTGCGGCGTGTAGCCCGCCTCCAGCGCGGTCAGATAGACGAACAGCTTGAAGGCGGAGCCGGGCTGGCGCTCGGCGACAGTCGCGCGGTTATAGTTGGAGCTGATATAATCGAGGCCGCCGACCATGGCGCGCACCGCGCCGTCGCGGTCCAGCGTCACCAGCGCGCCCTGCAGGCCATTGGGCGCATTGGCCCGCAACGCATCGACAGCCGCGCGCTGCAGCTTCAGGTCGATCGTCGTATAGACGTCGAGCGGCTGGCTGCGCTCGTCCACCAGATTGTCGAGCTGCGGTAGCACCCAGTCAGTGAAATAGCGAACGCTGTCCTGCACCTTGTCGGGCGCCATGTTGACCGTGGAGAGATCGACAGCGGCGCGCTGCGCCTGGGTGATCGCGCCATTTTCCTGCATGAGGTCCAGCACCACCCCGGCGCGGCCGCGCGCGGCCTCCACATCGGCGGTGGGCGAATAATGCGAAGGCGCCTTGACCAGGCCGGCGATGACGGCGGCTTCGGCCAGGTTGAGGTTGGTGGCGGGATGATTGAAGAATTTGCGGCTCGCCGCATCGACGCCATAGGCGCCGCCGCCGAAATAGACCTTGTTGAGATAGAGCTCGAGCACCTGCCGCTTGGTGAACTTTCGCTCCAGCGCCAACGCCAGGATGATCTCGCGGACTTTCCGCCCCGCCGTGTAGCTGTTGTTGAGGAAGATGTTGCGGGCGAGCTGCTGGGTGATGGTCGAGGCGCCGTGCATGCGCGCGCCATGGGCTCGCTGAATGAAATTATACCAGTTCGCGGTGATCATGCCGACCGGATCGACGCCCGGATGCATGTAGAAGCGCTTGTCCTCGGTCGAGACCAGTGCGTCGACCATCGACTTGGGAATCTGGTCGAAGTCGAGCCAGCGGCCATAGCTTGGCCCCAGAGAAACGATCACCGTGCCGTCAATGGCATGGACGCGGATCATCTGCCCGTTGGGCGAGCTCTTCATCGAATCGAAGCTCGGTAGCGACTGCATGGTGATGACCACAGCCACAGCCAGCGCGAAAAAGGCGCCGAGACCGGCAATGACGCTGATCTTGAGGATGCGGACGGTCCAGAGGCGCAGGCCGCTCACCGACTTGTTTTTCGCCATGCCCGTCTGTTTGCCCCGCCTTAGCGACACCATTTCGTCGGTTTTAGAGCGCCCGCCGCGTTTACATCGGCTGAATGACGGGAGCCAGTCAGAGCGCCTCTAGTCCTGCTTGGGCTCGAAGTCGAGCGCGGCGCTGTTCATGCAATAGCGCAGGCCATTCGGTCCGGGGCCGTCGGGAAAGACATGGCCCAGATGCCCCTCGCATTTGGCGCAGCGGATCTCGACGCGGCGCATGCCGTGGCTGGTGTCCGTCACCTCGCTGACAGCGTCGTCTTCCATGGGCGCGGTGAAACTCGGCCAGCCCGAGCCGCTGTCATATTTGTGCCCGCTGTCGAACAGCGGCAGGCCGCAGCCGGCGCAATGATAGATGCCCGTCTGCTTGTTGGCGTTGTACTCGCCGGTGAAGGCGCGCTCCGTGCCATGCTCGCGCAGGACGCGATATTGCTCGGGGGTCAGGCGCTCGCGCCACTCGGCGTCGGTCAGGTCCAGTTTTTCCATGCACGGAATATCGGGTGCGGCACGCAGAGCGTCAATGGGTGACGCGCCCCACAAAGCGCGATAGGGCGCGCGGCCATGATCCGCCTCTCCGGCCTCGCTCTCCCGCTCGACCATGCGCCCGAAGCCATGGCGCCGGCGATCCGCGCACGGCTCGGCATCGCAGCGGACGATCTGCTGGACTTCGAGATCGTGCGGCGCGGCAACGATGCGCGCAAGAAGAGCGCGATCCTGCTGGTCTACACGGTCGATGTGACCGTGCGCGACGAGGCGGCAGTGCTGGCGACGTTCGAGCATGACCATGATGTCCGCCCGTGCCCCGACACCGACTACCGCTTCGTCGCGACGGCGCCGAAGGACTGGCCGGGCCTGCGCCCGGTCGTTATCGGCGCTGGTCCCTGCGGACTGCTCGCGGGACTCGTCCTTGCCCAGATGGGCTTCCGTCCGATCATCGTCGAGCGCGGCAAGGTTGTGCGCCAGCGCACCAAGGACACCTGGGGGCTTTGGCGAAGAGCGGTGCTCGATCCCGACAGCAACGTGCAGTTCGGCGAGGGCGGCGCCGGCACCTTCTCCGACGGCAAGCTCTATTGCCGGATCAAGGACCCGCGCTTCCTGGGGCGCAAGGTGCTGGAGGAGTTCGTCAAGGCCGGCGCGCCCGACGACATCCTGACCGAAGCGCATCCGCATATCGGCACCTTCCGCCTCGTCACCATGGTCGAGAGCATCCGCGCGACCATCGAGAGCCTGGGCGGCGAATATCGCTGGCAGACGCGGGTCGACGATCTCGAACTGGAGGATCTGGGCGGCGGCCGGAAGCGCCTGCGCGGACTCCATCTCTCCGACGGCGGCTTTCTCGAAGCGGATCATGTCGTCCTCGCCGTCGGCCACAGCGCCCGCCCCACCTTCGAGATGCTGCACCGGCGCGGCGTCCATATCGAGCCCAAGCCCTTCTCCATCGGCGTACGCATCGAGCATCCGCAAAGCTGGATCGACGAGGCGCGCTACGGGGCATGCGCGAAGCACCCGGTCCTCGGCGCCGCAGCCTACAGCCTCGCGCATCACTGCAAGAACGGGCGGACCGTCTACAGCTTCTGCATGTGCCCGGGCGGGCGGGTCGTCGCCGCCACTTCCGAGGAAGGCCGCGTCGTCACCAACGGCATGAGCCAATATTCGCGCGCCGAGTTCAACGCGAACAGCGGCCTCGTCGTCGGCATCGAACCGGAGCGCGACTATCCCGGCGGGCCGCTCGCCGGCATCGACTTGCAACGGCATTGGGAGAGCCTCGCCTTCATCGCGGGCGGCTCCAACTACAGCGCGCCGGCCCAGACCGTCGGCGACTTCCTCGCCGGGCGCCCCTCGGCCGCGCTGGGCAGCGTCACGCCGAGCTACAAGCCCGGCGTCACCATGACCGACCTGGTGACTTGCCTGCCCGACTATGTGCTGGAGAGCTTCCACGAGGCGATCCCCGCCTTCGGGCGGCAGATCCGCAATTACGATCATCCTGATGCGGTGATGACCGGCGTCGAGACCCGCACCAGCTCGCCGATCCGCATCACCCGCGGCAGGGACTATCAGAGCCTCAATGTCGAGCGGCTGTTCCCCGGCGGCGAAGGCGCGGGCTATGCGGGCGGCATTCTCTCCGCCGCGATCGACGGCATCAAGCTCGCCGAAGCGGTCGCGAAGAGCATCATGGCAGGATGAGGTCTTTGGCGCCGAGGGCGCCGGAAGTTTGCAAACTTAGCGATACGTACCGCTCACTTTGCCCTCCCATTGCCGACCCGGACGCCGGGCGCGGATGGTGAGCCGGAGCGACACGAGCTTGTGTCCGGCGCTGGACGTTCAACCTGAGAAACAGCCTCGATGTCTCTCATGGCATGGCGGACGGGCTGTAGGACAGCGGAATTTGGGCGCTTTTTTCAACGCCCCATCCCCGCCATGCTTTCCCGAAAGCCTTCGCGCCGGATTGGGATTTTGCAACATTGCCACGCGACGCTTTTCGGATAGGAAAAACGACGGGAGGAACCGGTCCATGAAGAAACTGACCCTGGCCGCCATCATCGCAAGCCTCGGAAGTCTGGGCGTTCTTTCCGTCGCCGTCGCGCAGCAGCCTGCGCCTGCGCCGCAGCCGGACTATCATCCGAGTCTGGCGGACCTCATGACCATGGCGGTGCAGCCCCGGCACATCAAGACCGGCATTGCCGGCAAGGCGCGCAACTGGGACTATGCGGCCTATGAAGCGCATGAGCTGCGCAATGCCTTCAACCGTATCGGCCGCACGATCCCGACTTTCGACAAGCAGTCGACGCCCGACCTGTTCGCGGCCGGCATCATGCCGGCGATGGACAAGCTCGACGCCGCGATCAAGGCGAAGGACGGCACCGCCTTCGATGCGGCCTATCGGGAGGTCACTACATCGTGCAACGCCTGCCACATGGCGCTCAATCACGCCAATATCGTCATCCAGGAACCGGCTGCATCGCCTTATGCCGACCAGAATTTGACGGGCACTTCGTCCGGGACGGGCGGGAGGCGGCACCGTCATCGGAAGTAGCAGCGCCCGATCCTATCGCGGTCCTGCACGAACTCGTCACCCCGGGCTTGACCCGGGGTCCCGCTGCCTTGTTGCTTCAGTCGTCATTGCGAGCAGCCGCAGGCTGCGCGGCAATCCAATGTGAACTGCACCACTGCTGCCCCTCGATCACCATGGGGCTTCGCCTCTCGCGAAGACGATAAAGAACGATAAGAGAAAAGCTGGACCCCGGGTCAAGCCCGGGGTGGCGATGTGGATTACCGTCCCCGCGCCGCCATCCGCGCCACCGCGAACAATTCCCGCGCCATGACCGTCTCGCCGACGCCGCGTTGCAGGCGGCCGGCGCGCTCGGCCTCGGCAAGGCGCGCGATGGCGCGGCCAAGCGAGTCCGAGGTCCAGTGATGCGAGAGATCGTCGCGTCCGCCGCCGCTCCAGCCGCCGATACCGGCCTGCGCCTGCGACAGCTGCACGGCGCGCGACAGGGTCAGGCGCAGCAGGCCGGCCAGTGAGCCGCCATTCTGCTTGAGGCGCGCCATCTCATGCTCGGCGCCGCGCACATTGCCGGAGAGGACGACGCCCGCCGCCTTGAACAGATGCTGCTCGCCGCCCTCCGCGGCCAGCGCATCGAGCGCGTCCGCGGTCGCCTGTTTCGGCGTCCCGGGCGACGCATCGAGATACAGTGCAAGCTTGTCGATCTCGCTCGCGAGAAGCCCCCGCTCGCCGCTCGACAAGGCGACCAGCCGCCGCGCGAGATCGGACGACAAGGCCAGGCCGCGCTCGCGCGCCAAGCCGACCGCGACCTGCTCGCCCGAACGCGCATCGAGCGCATAGCTGATGATGCAGAGGGTATCCGCGCGGCCCTCGCACAGCGTGAGCAGCCTCGCATTCTTGCGCAGATTGCCCGCGACCAGCACGACCGGATCGCCGACCGCCTCATTGCCGAGCAGCGCCTCGACCGCGCTGGTCACCTCGTCGCCCGCCGGCTGCACCCTGATCCAGCGCTTGTCGCCGAACATCGAGATGGCATTGGCCTCGTCCGACAGGCGCGCCGGATCGCGCGAGAGGGTGGGGCCGTCGAGATCGACCCGCTCGGCACCCTCGCCCATCCCCTTGGCGTAGCGCACCGCGAGCGCCTCGCTGCCGGCCTCGTCCGGCCCGTAGAAGAGATAGAGCCGAATGGCCGGGCCGGGCTTGTCGAGCGCCCGCAGCGCCTCGGCGCTGTCGCCCTTCAGCATCATTGCCGCGTGCCCACCGCGACGCGCGAGAGGATATGGTCGGCGACGATCTGGGTCAGGTTCTCAAGCGCACTGTCCTCGGCCGCGACGGTCGCATATTCGCTGCTGACCACGTCGATACCGGCATCCCAGCTCGTCGTCTCGTCGATCAGCGTCTTGTCGGTGCTCATGTCGACGAGCTGGAAACGAGCGCGCAGCGTGCGCCGTTCGCGGGTGACGCTGTCGTCGGCGCGCACGCCGAGGCCCTCGACCTTGTCGTCGAGCTTGATGCGCAGCGAGTAGCGCGGGCTCGCCGCGCCCATCGCCGCAAGCCGGTCCTTGATGGCGTTCTGAAGCAGCCAGCCATTCTTGCCCTCGATCGGCTCGACCTGCACGGCGGCAAGGCCCTGCGCCGCCGCGCCCTTCTCGCCGCTCGAATAGACCGGGCGCAGGCCGCAGCCGGCCAAAAGCACGGGCAGTGCGAAGGCGAGGAGCAGGACGGATGCAGCGCGGCGCATCAGATCACCAGATTCACGAGGCGGTCGGGCACGACGATGATTTTCTTCGGCGTCGCGCCGTCGAGCGTGCGCGCGACATTGGGTGCGGCGAGCGCGAGACTTTCCAGTGTCGCCTTGTCAGTGCCCTTGGCGACGGTGATCGTGTCCCTGAGCTTGCCCATGACCTGGACGGCGATGGTCACCTCATCCTCGACCAGCAGCGCCGGATCGACCGCCGGCCACAGCGCGTCGGCGATCAGACCCTGCCCGCCCATCTCGGCCCAGGCTTCCTCGGCGAGATGCGGCGTCATCGGCGCCACGAGCAGAGGGAGTGTGCGGATCGCATTGGCCCGGCTTCTGGAGGGTGCCGCCTTCTCGATGGCGTTGGTAAGCTCGTAGAGCTTGGCGACGGCCTTGTTGAAGCTGAGCGCCTCGATGTCCCTGGCGACGCCGTCGATGGTCTGGTGAAGCTTCCGGTTGAGGGCCTTGTCCTCGCTCCCGTCGCCGATCTCGCCGACGAGGCCGAGCAGCCGCCAGATGCGGTTGACGAAGCGCCACGCGCCCTCGATGCCGGCCTCGCTCCAGGCAAGGTCGCGCTCGGGCGGACTATCCGACAGCATGAACCAGCGCACCGCATCGGCGCCATAACGCTCGATGATCTCGTCCGGGTCCACGACATTCTTCTTGGACTTGGACATTTTCTCGATGCGGCCCGCGGTGACCGGGTGACCGCTCTCGATATGGAACCAGTCGTCGCCGTCCTTGCGGACCTCGTCGGGCGAGAGCCAGCTGCCGTCGCCCGCCTTGTAGGTCTCGTGCGTCACCATGCCCTGCGTGAACAGGCCGGTGAACGGCTCGGCGATGCCGATCTGCTGCATATGCGCCAGCGCGCGGGTCCAGAAGCGCGCATAGAGCAGATGCAGGATCGCATGCTCGACGCCGCCGATATATTGCCCGACCGGCAGCCAGCTTTCCGCCTCGGCGCGGTCGAACGGCCTGTCATGCGGCTGGCTGGCGAAGCGGATGAAATACCAGCTTGAATCGACGAAGGTGTCGAGCGTGTCGGTCTCGCGCCGCGCGGCCTTGCCGCATTTCGGGCAGTCGACATGCTTCCAGGTCGGGTGGCGGTCGAGCGGATTGCCGGGAATGTCGAAGGTCACATCCTCGGGCAGGACGACCGGCAACTGGCCCTTCGGCACCGGAACGACGCCACAATCCTCGCAATGGATGAACGGGATCGGCGTACCCCAGTAGCGCTGGCGCGAGACGCCCCAGTCGCGCAGGCGCCAGACGGTGGTGCCCTGGCCCCAGCCGGCTTCTTCCGCGCGGCGGATGACCTCGGCCTTGGCCTGCTCCACCGTCATGCCGTCGATGAAGCCCGAATTGACCAGCTTGCCGGGGCCGACATAGGCCTCGTCATGGATCGGCTTGACCTCGTCGCCGGACGCCGCGACGACGCGTTCGACCGGCAGCATATATTTGCGGGCGAAATCGAGGTCGCGCTGGTCATGCGCGGGCACGCCCATGACCGCGCCGGTGCCATAATCCATCAGCACGAAATTGGCGACGAACAGCGGCAGCTTGCGCCCCTCGACGAAGGGATGGATCACGCTGAGGCCGGTGTCGTAGCCCTTCTTCTCCTGCGTCTCGACCTCGGCAGCGGCGGTGCCGGTGCGCCGGCATTCCTCGGCGAAGGCGGCGAGCTGCGCGTCGGTCTCCGCCAACGCGAGCGCGATCGGATGATCGGCGGCGACGGCGGCGAAGCTCGCACCGAAAATGGTGTCGGGCCGGGTCGAGAAGACCTCGAGGCTGTCGATACCGGCGACGGGCGCATCGAGCTTGAATGCGAACTGCAGGCCCTGGCTCTTGCCGATCCAGTTCTCCTGCATGACGCGGACTTTCTCGGGCCACTGGTCGAGCGTCTCGAGGCCATCGAGCAGGTCGTCGGCGAAGTCGGTGATCTTGAGGAACCACTGGGAGAGCTTGCGCTTTTCGACCAGCGCGCCCGAGCGCCAGCCACGCCCGTCGATCACCTGCTCGTTGGCGAGCACGGTCATGTCGACCGGGTCCCAGTTGACCGCGCTTTCCTTGCGATAGACGAGGCCCGCTTCGTAGAGATCAAGGAACAGCGCCTGCTCCTGGCCGTAATAATCGGGCTCGCAGGTCGCCAGTTCGCGCGACCAATCGAGCGCGAAGCCGAGGCGCTTCAGCTGCGCCTTCATCGAGGCGATGTTCGAGCGCGTCCAGCTGTCGGGATGGACCTTTTTCTCCATCGCGGCATTTTCGGCCGGCATGCCGAACGCGTCCCAGCCCATCGGGTGCAGCACGTCATGGCCCTGCATGCGGCGGAAGCGGGCGAGCACATCGCCCATCGAATAGTTGCGGACATGGCCCATATGGATGCGCCCCGAGGGATAGGGGAACATCTCCAGCACATAGGATCTGGGCGCGCCCGGGCGCTCGCCGGCCTTGAAGCTCTGGGCGGCGTCCCATGCCGCCTGCCAGCGGGCATCGGCCTGGGCGGGATTGAAGCGACGTTCGCTCATTTGGCGCTCACTCAGTCTCGTCTCTCCGGCCGCGCCGGGGCGGCGATGTCAAATGGGCTTAGCCCGCGCCGCTCTGTTCGCGGCGGCGCAGGTCGCGGGCATGCGTGAGGATGACGTCCTCCAACTTCTGGGTGGTCGCCGCCTCGACCGGCGCGTCGACCCACTGGCCGTTCTGCTGGACCTGGCGGCTCGCCGCGACGCGCAGCGCATCGGCGCGCAGGTCCCGGTCGAGGATCGTCACGGTCAGCTTCATGCGCTCACCCGGCGTCTTGGGATTGATGAACCAGTCGGTGAGAATGACGCCGCCGTTGCTGTCGGTCTGGAGCAGCGGCATGAACGACAGGGTGTCGAGCGCGGCGCGCCAGAGATAGGCATTCACGCCGATCTGGGTGAGCCGCGCGGCGGCGTCGGCCTGCTCCTGGGCGCGCCGGGCCCTGGCCCGCTTGGACTTGTGCGCCTTGGGCGCGCCGAACCCGCCATCGGCGACGGGACGATTGTGATGATGGCTGCAGCCGGTGACGAGGCCGGCAATGGCCAGTCCGGCCAGCGCGACGGCGAAACGAGGGGAGCGAATGCGAACCATGTCGTCCAATCCAGATGATGCCCGGGGCGCCCGGGCGCGTTCCCTGTGTGAAAGAGCCTCTATAGTGGCCGCCAGCCGCCGCACAAGCCGCAGTTTGCCGGTCGCTCCAACTGTGGAAAATCGGCCACGCGCCTTTGAAAACACACCGGAACTATGGCTCCGCCCAGTCGTACATGCTAGAAGCCATGCCCGGTTTACGAGTCGGACTCCATGCCGGAGTCGGAGGGAATTGTGCGCGCGAAGGCAGCAAAATGGGCGATTTTGGGGGCGGGCTGCGCTGCCCTCCTCGCGCTGTCGCCGGCGCTGAGCGCAGTCAGGGGCGGCCAGAAGATTCTGCAGCAGGCCAAGGTTTCACTCAGGATATTGGGTAGCATCGGCTCTTTCACGCCGGTGACACGCGATGAGCGGCTGGCGCGCGCCTATGCCGACGCCGTCCGGGAATCGCAGACGCGCGGCTTCCGCTTCACGCCGGCGAGCGGCACGACGAGCGGCGAGCGGACCCTGACCGTCCTCTCGCGCGCGACGAGCGAGGAGAACGCGAACAAGCGGCCGCTGCCCGGTCTCGGCGTGGCTCCCGTCGCCTTTAGCCTTGGCAAGAACACGGATCGCATCGCCGGCGATAATGTTCCCGCCGGGATCAACGATCTGAAGCCCATTGTCGAAAATGTGCAGATGCCGAAGACCAATTTCACGCTGCAGCCGGATCGCAACCGCTTCTCGACCAATTTCCAGGTGGAGGCGCGCGACCAGACCGCAACGGGGCCGACAAACAGCTCCTCGCTCGGCCAGGAAAAGAGCTATTCGGTAGACCTGTCCAGCTCCTATTCGCTGACCCGCCATCTCGATGTGCAGGCCGGCGTGCGCTATCGCGGCCCGGACAACCGACTCGCCGCGCCGCTGACCGACCAGGCGAAGGACAGCCAGGCGGTTTACGTCGGCACCAAGCTCAAATTCTGAGGACAGTCGGTTGATGTGGGACTGCGCGACGCGCTGATCCGCGCTTCGGTGCTCACGCACCTCAACTGCGCTACACGCCTCTGACCAGTCCATCGATGGCGGCATAGCCTGACGCGCCGAGGCGCCGCACGAGCCCAGCATGGCGTGGCTTGACGCCGCCCAGCGCGATGACCGGCACCCGCGTCTGGCGCGCCAACGCCGCGAAACGGCAGGCGCCGAGCGGACGCACGTCGGGATGCGAGCGGGTCGCGAACAAGGGCGAGATCAGGAGCACATCCGCGCCGGCACGCTCAGCCCGGACAAGCTCGCGATGATTGTGAACCGGCGCGCTGTGCAATCCGGACTTGGCCATGGAGCGGCCATGATAGCCGTCGGCGCCCCAGTGCCGGGCCAGATCGGCATCGCCGGCAAGCAGGACGAGTACCTGCCGTCGGCGCACCGCGCGCTGGATACGCCGAAGCAGATGGCGACGTTCGGCGTTCGGCAGGCTATAGTGGCGCACCACCACGGCACTGCCGCGCGGCAGCCGCGCCACCGCGCGCAGCAGGTCGGCCTCTGCCACGCGCTCGTCGGTCATCAGCCAGATTGACGGGATTTTGCCTTGGCCTTGCCGCATGGCGCCTCTTATAGCGGCGCCGATGAATCCGGATAGCGACGAGATGAGGGCGGCGGCGGCGCGTCTCGCGGCCGTGCGCGAGGGCATCGCGCAGGCCGAGCGCGTGGCGCGCCGCCCGGCCGGCTCGGTGCAGCTCATCGCCATCTCCAAGACGCATGAGGCCGATGCCATCGCGCCCTTGATCGCGGCGGGGCAGCGGCTGTTCGGTGAGAATCGCGTACAGGAAGGGCAGGCGAAATGGCCGGCGCTGCGCGAGGCACATCCGGGCATCAGGCTGCATCTTGTCGGCCAGCTCCAGTCGAACAAGGCCGAGGACGCGGTCGCCCTGTTCGACGCGATCCATTCGGTCGACCGCCCGTCGCTCGTCGCCGCGCTTGCCAGGGCGATGGACAGGGCAGGCAAGCGACCGGACTGTTTCATCCAGGTCAATATCGGCGACGAGCCGCAGAAAGGCGGCTGCGCGATTGCCGACCTGCCCGCCCTGCTCGCCGAGGCACGCGCGGCAAACCTCCCGGTCATCGGCCTCATGTGTGTGCCGCCCGCCGACACCGAGCCGGCACCCTATTTCGCGCTGCTCGACAAGCTGGCGCATGACCATGGCCTGGCGGGCCGGTCCATGGGCATGTCCGGCGACTATGAGACCGCGATCATGCTGGGCGCGACGCATGTCCGGATCGGCACCGCCCTGTTCGGTGCGAGGACATGAGCTCCCAGCCCAAGGCGATCATCTTCGATTTCGACGGCGTGATCGCGGACAGCGAGATTGCTTCGGCGCAGGCTTTCGGCGCAGCGCTGACCGAGGCGGGCCTCGCCACAACGCCGGAGGAAGCCGCCGCGCTCTATTCCGGGTTGGTCCGCAAGGAGGTGCTTGAAGCGATGGCCGAGCGTTGGGGCGAGCGCCTGCCCGCCGACATGGCCGAGCGGGTCCAGCACCATGTCGACATCATCTTCGACGCGGGAATCGAGCCGGTGCCGGGCGTCGCCGATTTCATCGCCTCGGTTTCGCACCTGCCGATCGCCATCGGCTCGTCGAGCTGGACCGATTATATCCGCGGCCATCTCGACCGCTTCGGCCTGACGCATCATTTCGAGCCGCACATCTATTCGGGCCGCGAGCATGTGACGCGCGGCAAGCCGCATCCCGACCTCTATCTTCATGCCGCCGCCGCGCTCGGTGTCGCGCCGCATGAGGCCGTCATCATCGAGGATTCGCCGATCGGCGCGCGGGCCGCCGTCGCCTCGGGCGCGCGGGTGATCGGCCTCACCGCCGGCAGCCATGCCCAGCCGCGCCTCGCGGACGCACTCCGGCGCGAAGGCGTTGAAATCATTCTGCCGAGCTATGCCGATGTCGCCGTTCATCTTGGGGTCAGTGCCGCTCCGGCATAAGGCGCGCCAAAGCCGGTGACACGGGCTCGCCCTTGAACTAGAAGGCCGACTCCGTTGACAAAGTCATCGACGCTCCGGCGGCGTCACGCCGCACAGAAGACGAGGATGCCATGTTCAAGCGCAAGCTGATCACTGTCGTTGCCCCTCTTGCCCTGCTGGCGGGCGGGGGCCTGTTCGCGCTCGCCGCGCAAGCTGCCGAGGCGGTCAAGAACGCGCCGGCGCCGCTGGTCGACGACAAGGAGCCCGGCACACGCGCGACCGCCTATTTCGCGGGCGGCTGCTTCTGGGGCGTCGAGGGCGTCTTCTCCCATGTGAAGGGCGTGATCTCGGCCGAGTCCGGCTATGCCGGCGGCCCGGCCAAGCTCACCGTCGGCTATGAGGATGTCGGGTCCGGCGAGACCGGTTATGCCGAGTCCGTCAAGATCGTCTATGACCCGCAGAAAGTGAGCTACGGCACGCTGCTGCGCGTCTTCTTCTCGGTCATCACCAATCCGACCGAGCTCAACTTTCAGGGCCCCGATCACGGCACCCAGTATCGCAATGCGCTGTTCCCGCAGAACGCGGTGCAGACCAAGGTCGCCAAGGCCTATCTCGCGCAACTGTCCAAATCGAAGCTGTGGGACGAGCCGCTGGTGACGAAGATCGAGACGGTCAACCGCTTCCAGAAGGCCGAGGATTATCACCAGAACTTCCTCGAGCTGAACCCGAACCAGGGCTATATCAAGGCTTGGGACATGCCCAAGCTCAACGCGCTCAAGTCGATGTATCCGGCGCTCTACACGGCGACGCCGGCGCCCTGATCAGAGCGCCTGGCTCATGAGCAGGCCGATGCCGGCCATGACGATGAGCGTGCCAGCCCATTCCCGTGACGTCAGCGGCGTGCCGCTGATGCGGTGATTGAGCCAACCGGCGATCGGCATCTCGCCCACGCCGAGCGTGCGGACATTCGCCGCAATTGTGAGTGACAGCGCCACGTTCCAGCACGCCGTGGCCAGCGCGCCCATGAAGCCGGCGCCGATGCTTTGACGCCAGAGACGCAGGCTGCCGAAAAACGCCGCGCGATCCCGCATCGCGAGCCACGCGCCCAGCAACAGGCATTGGACGATCAGCACGACGACCATGACGGTCAGCGCGCGCAGGAACGGTCCGCCGCCGTCCATCGCGACGATGGCGCCGCGAAAGGCAACGGACGCCAGCCCGAAAAAGGCCCCCGAAGCAATCCCGATCGCCATGGGCTTCCATTCGGTCACGAGTGAGCCCCAGCCGCGCGGATCGACCGATATGACGAGAATCCCCGCCGTCGTCACCACGATGCCCAGCCATGCCAGTAGATCGAGATGATCGCCCAGCAGCAGGACGCCGAACAGCGCGACGAGCACCGGCTCGGTCTTGATATAGGCATAGGCGACGCCGAACGCCCGCTGCGCCATGGCAATGAGCATCAGCGCCGTCGCCGCGATCTGGGTGACCGCGCCGAGCAGGGCATATCCGATGGAGGCGTCCGTGAAGCGCGGCAGCGATCCGCCGACAATTGCCCATGCGGCCAGCCAGAAGATCAACGCGAACGGCAGGCCATAGACGAAGCGTACCTGCGTCGCGCCGAGCGTGCCGATTTCGCGTGTGAGACGGGCTTGCATCCCGTTGCGGAGCACTTGCGCGCTTCCGGCGACGAGCGTCGAGGGAATCCAGAGCAAGGTCGGCATCAGTGCGGCGCCCGGACCCTCAGTCCCCGGAACCGGCCTTGTCGAACAGGCTGGCGAGCTGCTCGACCATCGTGCCGCCGAGCTGCTCGGCGTCCATGATGGTGACGGCCCGCTTGTAATAGCGCGTCACGTCATGGCCGATACCGATGGCGACCAGCTCGACCGGCGAGCGGCCCTCGATCCAGGCGATGACCTGGCGCAGGTGGCGCTCCAGATAGGTGCCGTTGTTCACCGACAGCGTCGAATCGTCGACCGGCGCGCCGTCCGAGATGACCATGAGGATGCGGCGCTCCTCGGGCCGGGCGATCAGGCGGTTGTGCGCCCAGAGCAAGGCCTCGCCGTCGATATTCTCCTTGAGCAGCCCCTCGCGCATCATGAGGCCGAGATTGACCTTGGCGCGGCGCCAGGGCTCGTCGGCCTGCTTGTAGATGATATGACGCAGGTCGTTGAGGCGGCCGGGCTTGGGCGGACGGCCCGCGGCGAGCCATTCCTCGCGGCTCTGCCCGCCCTTCCAGGCGCGTGTGGTGAAGCCGAGGATTTCGGTCTTGACCCCGCAGCGCTCCAGCGTGCGCGCCATGATGTCCGCGCTGATCGCGGCGATGCCGATTGGGCGGCCGCGCATCGACCCCGAATTGTCGATCAGGAGGGTCACCACCGTGTCCTTGAACTCGGTGTCGCGCTCGACCTTGTAGGACAGCGAATGGGCGGGATCGACGACGATGCGGGCAAGCCGCGCGGCATCCAGCAAGCCCTCTTCCTGGTCGAAATCCCAGCTGCGGTTCTGCTGGGCGAGCAAGCGGCGCTGCAGCCGATGCGCCAGCTTGGACACCGCGCTCTGAAAGGGCGCGAGCTGCTGGTCGAGGAAGCCGCGCAGCCGCGCCAGCTCGTCAGTCTCGCAAAGGTCCAGCGCGGTCACGACCTCGTCGAATTTCGTCGTATAGGCGTGATAGTTGAAGTCCGGCGGCAAGTCCGAGAAAGGCCGGTTGGGGCGGACCGGCACGACGCCCTCGTCGTCGCCATCCTCGCCGTCGCTGTCCTGGTCGCTGTCATCCTCATAGCGATCCTCGGCGCTTTCCTCGGTCGGATCGCCCTTGTCCTCGCCGCGCGTCTCGGCCCGCGACTGGTCCTCGTCGTCCTGCTCCTCGGGCTTGTCGTCCTTGTCGCTGTCGGACTCGGAGTCCTGGTCCTCGGGCTCCTGCTCGGGCAGCTCTGGCGGCACCTCGGCGCGGACCAGCTCGAGATGCTCGAGCATGGCCATCACCCGCTCCTGGAAAGCCTGCTGGTCGTCGAGGCAATAGTTCAGCGCCTCGAAGTCGCTGGCGGCCTTCTCGTCGATCCACGCGCGCAGATAGTCGAGCCCCTTGAGCGCGGCGGCCGGGGGCTTCTCGCCGGTCAGCTTCTCACGCAGCAGCAGCGCGACCGCACCCTGGATCGGCACCTCGGCGGCGGACTGGGCGCGGGTGATCGGATCGGAGCCGGTGCGCATGTCGAGCGCGGCGGCGAGATTGGCGCGCATGCCGGGATAGTTTTTCGAGCCCAGCGCCTCGTAGCGCACCGTCTCGACCGCGTCGTAAACGGCGCGAGCGGCAGGATCCATCGGCGCGCGCGCGGCATGCAACTTCGCATTATGATGCCGTAATTTCAGCGAAAAACTGTCCGCGAAGCCGCGTGCCAGCGCGACCTGATCAGCCGGCAGGCTGCGCTGCGGCGCGGGCACCTTGATCTGCTTGCCGCTGAGGTGCGGCGCATCGGCGGTGAAGCCCAGTTCGACGTCCGGATCATGCGCCACGGCGCGCGACGCACCGCTCAGCACATCCTTGAATCGGTCGAGAGGCGAACGCTCGGTCATGGGCAAGACGGCTGGGCCAGCGGCGCCGCCCTGTCAAGCCGGGGGCCGGCCGGAACGTCCCGGGCACAGCCTCGTTAACTTGTCGGGCGGCGTCCGTCTCTTTTGGGGACAGGCGGCGGAACGGCGGCGGATTCAGGGTTAAGAGGGTTTCCTTAACCGTCTGGTGATGCGTATCTGGCAATAGGGGACAACGTAGGCGGTGCGTTCCCATCGCCCGAAATTTGAGGATTGAAGGCGATGATTCGCAAGGCACTGCTGGCGTCCGCTCTCGCTGCGGGCGCGATGATCGGTTCGGCTCCGGCCCAGGCTACGGTCAACCTGGGCACGATCGGCGGCCTGATCAACCAGCTGCAGAACAATTCGTTCTTCTCGCCGAACAACATGCAGTTCACGATCTGCACGAACGGCGTCTGCCAGACCTTGTTCACCGGCCTGACCGGCCTCCATGGCCTGGGCAACCTCAACACCTTCAACAACTGGGCCGGTACCGGCAATGGCGGCAACACGGGCGGCTATTTCGACAACTACCAGTTCACCTTCACCGGTCTCGGCAGCTTCTTCGGCGACAATACGCCGCCGCCGCCGCAGATCCAGACCTTCGACGTGCTCGACAATGAGCCTGCCGTTCCCGAGCCTGCGACCTGGGCGATGATGATCCTGGGCTTCGCGATCATCGGCATCGCGGCCCGCCGCCGCAAGACGACGGTCATCAACTTCGGCTGACAAATCGTCATCCCAGCGAAAGCTGGGATCTCGTGCCTCGATATGCCTGAGACCCCAGCTTCCGCTGGGGTGACGCGGCAATTACTAAACCGCAATCGTCTCGATCTCGGTGCGCACTTGCGCCATGAGCTTGTGCACCGGGCATTTGCCCGCGACCTCGATCAGCCGGGCATGCTGCGCGTCGGTCAGGTTGCCGTCGATGGCGATGCGCGTCACCAGCCGATAGACGCCTTCGCGCTCCTGGCTCGCGTCGCGCTCCACGCCGACATGGATGTCCTGCAGGTCGATGCCGTTCCGCTTGGCATACCAGAGCATGGTCAGCGCCTTGCAGGCGCCGAGCGCGGTATCGTAGAAGTCATGCGGGGTCGGCCCGGCATCGACGCCGCCGTCCTCGACGGTCATGTCGGTCAGCAGTTCATGCGCGCGGATCGTGACCCGATGGACGGTGCCATCCGGCGCGATCCGCTCGACGACGATCATGGCTTGCCGACGACGCTCTCGGGCAGGTCCTTGCCGAACACGCGCTGATAATATTCGGCGACTAGCGCCCGCTCCGCCTCGTCGCATTTGTTCAGGAAGCTCAGGCGGAAGGCGAAGCCGACATCCTTGAAGATGAGCGCGTTCTGCGCCCAGCTGATGACGGTGCGCGGGCTCATCACGGTCGAGATGTCGCCATTGATGAAGCCCTGGCGCGTCAGCTCGGCAACGCGGATCATCTGCTGGACTTCCTTGCGGCCGCCCTCATGGTCATATTCGCCCGATTTGGCGAGGACGATCTGCGCCTCGGTCTCGGCGGGCAGATAGTTGAGCGTCACCACCAGGTTCCAGCGGTCCATCTGGCCCTGGTTGATCTGCTGCGTGCCGTGATAGAGCCCGGTCGTGTCGCCCAGACCCACCGTGTTGGCGGTCGAGAACAGGCGGAACCATGGGCTCGGGCGGATGACGCGGTTCTGGTCGAGCAGGGTCATCTTGCCGTCCGTCTCCAGCACGCGCTGGATCACGAACATGACGTCCGGACGGCCGGCATCATATTCGTCGAACACAAGCGCCACCGGGCGCTGCAATGCCCAGGGCAGCATGCCTTCCTTGAACTCGGTGACCTGCTGGCCGTCCTTCAGGACGATGGCATCGCGGCCGATCAGATCGATGCGACTGATATGCGCGTCGAGATTGATGCGGATGCACGGCCAGTTGAGCCGCGCGGCGACCTGCTCGATATGGGTCGACTTGCCGGTGCCGTGATAGCCCTGCACCATGACGCGGCGATTGTGCGCGAAGCCGGCGAGGATCGCGAGCGTCGTGTCCGGATCGAACACATAGGCGGGGTCGAGATCGGGCACGCGTTCATCGGCCTCGGAAAAGGCCGGCACGTCCATGTCGACGTCGATACCGAACAGCGCGCGCGCGCTCACCTTGCGGTCGGGCGCATCCATCAGCGTCTCGCTGCGCATGTCGGGCTGGGCGTTGGGTATGTCAGTCATCACGAAACCTTGAATCACTTGAACGTTCGGGTCGAGCGGAAGTTCGAGCTTGCCGAGAACTGCAGTCGAGACCGCATCTCGACTGCGCTCGATGCGAACGGCAGACGAGATTATACGAAGGCCGGCGCCTTGCGCAGGTGCGTATAGGCAGCGATCACGTCCTGCAAGGCTTTCTCGTGCGCCCGGTCGCCGCCATTATGGTCCGGGTGGAAGCGGCGCACCAGCTCGGTGTAGCGCATGCGCAGCGCCCGCCGGTCGGCGTCGGTCGGCAGGCCCAGCGTCTTCAAGGCCGTGCGGTCGGCGCCGGACAGCGGCTTGCCGTCGGCGCGCTCCGCGGCATCGGCCATGCGCGCCTTGAAGCGCGCGCCGATGGCATCGAGCGGATCGTCGAAATCGGCCCAGCGCGGCGGCGGCGTGCCGCTCGCGGCGTTGGACGAGAAGGCGCGCGTCTCGGTGCCCCAGCCCGCATAGGGCCGCTGCGCCTCGTCGATCTCCTCCGGGCTCATGCCCCGGAAGAAATTGTAGCTCTGGTTGAATTCGCGGATGTGATCGAGACAGAACCAGCGCCATTGCGGCGGTCCGTCCGGCCCGTCGCGCCTGCTCTCGGGCGGCGCGCGGAACTCGCCGGGATTGGGGCAGCCGGGATGCGAGCAGGCATGGCGATTGCCCTCCACCCGCCCGTGAAAGCGCGTGTGGCGGCGTGGTTGTCCTTCACTGGCCCCCGATCCTGTCAAACGCTCAGTCCCTCCTGACGCCGAAGCGCAAAGCCCCTATATATGGGCAATGATGAATGCTTCGCTAGGCCCGGTCGGCCAGGAAATCGAACAAAGGCTGATGCTTGCGCTGAAGCCGGAAAGCCTCGCCGTCATTAACGACAGCGCGAAACATCGCGGCCATGGCGGCGACAATGGCACAGGCGAAAGCCACTTCACGGTCGAGATCGTGGCGCAGGCTTTTGCGGGGCAGAACCGGGTCGCGCGGCAGCGCATGGTCAATCATGCCCTCGGCGACATGCTCAGGGAAAGGGTGCATGCGCTGGCGATCAGGGCGCGGGCGCCCGGTGAGTAGCGAGCGGCCCAAACGGCCCGCGGCGCGGCTGCTCGTCACCGATTCCGAGGGCCGGCTGCTGCTGTTTCGCTTCACGCCCGACGACCGTCCGCCCTTCTGGTGCACGCCGGGCGGCGCGGTCGATCCGGGCGAGAGCTTCGAGGCGGCGGCGCGGCGCGAACTGTTCGAGGAAACCGGCCATGACCGCGATCCCGGACCCTGCATCGAGACCAAGCATGTCCGCTTCGTCACCATCGAGGGCGTCGAGGTGGATGCCGAGGAGCGCTATTTTGCGATTGCCGTGCCGCATGGCGAGATCGACACGGGCGGGCATACCGCGCTTGAGCAGAAAGTCATGCAGTCGCACCGCTGGTGGACGCCGCAAGAGCTGCAGGCGCAGGACGAGATCTGGTTTCCCAAGGACCTGATCCCGCTCTGGCGCCGCATGTTGCGCGAAAAGGTCGAATGACCGAGGCCGGCGCCCTGATCGCGCGCTGGCGCGATCATCTCGCGCTGGAGAAGCGGTCCTCGGCGCACACGGTGCGCGCCTATGTGACGACGGCGGAGCGGTTACTCGGCTGGATGGAGGAGATGGACGGGCGCGCCCCGGACCGGGCTGCGCTGGCCAGGCTCACCACCGGCGACCTGCGCGCCTATCTCGCCGCACGGCGCGCCGACGGGATCGGCAATGCTTCGGCCTCGCGCGAGCTGTCGGCGCTGCGCGGCTTCCTCAAGTTCGCCGGTGGCGAAGGCGCCGCAATCCCGACCATCAAGGGCCCGCGCGTCAAACCCGGCGTGCCGCGCCCGGTCAGCCCGGACGAAGCGGTGGCACTGGCGCAGGACATATCCGAAAGCGCCCGCGACGGCTGGATCGGCGCGCGCGACTGGGCGGTGCTGTTGCTGCTCTATGGCGCGGGACTGCGCATCAGCGAAGCGCTTGGCCTCATGGGCGACCTGCTGCCGCTCACCGACCGCATCCGTGTCACCGGCAAACGCGGCAAGACGCGCATGGTGCCGCTGCTGCCGCAGGTGAAGGAGGCGATCGAGGCCTATCTGGCGGAATGTCCTTATGTCCCCGACAAGGCCGAGCCGATCTTCCGCGGCGCGCGCGGCGGGCCGCTCTCCCCTGCCCTCATCCGCCGCGCGGTGCAGGGCGCGCGCGGACGACTCGGCCTGCACGAGCGCACCACGCCCCATGCGCTGCGCCACAGCTTCGCGACGCATCTGCTGGGGCGCGGCGCCGATCTGCGGTCCCTGCAGGAATTGCTCGGCCACGCGTCGCTCAGCTCGACGCAGATCTACACCAAGGTCGACGCCGCGCATCTGCTCGACGTCTATCGCAACGCCCACCCGCGCGCGGAGGGCTAGAGCGTGACCTTGCGCTGATCCGCAAGGGGCTGCTATCTAGATGACAAAGTCCGCAATTCGTCGGACGGGAAGGCCGAGTCACAGTCGGCTGTATGGAGAACGGGATGACAAGGATTGGCTTGGTCGCAATGGTCGTGCTGGCGGCAGCGGGGAGCGCAGCGCTCGCGCAGGATAAACCGGCCCAGGATATAACGGTGAACGGCCAGCCGGCGCCAAAGGAGACGCCCGCTCCGAAAGATGCGGCCCCACCGAAGGAAAAGAAAATCTGCCACAGCGAGCCGATCACCGGTTCACTGACGCGCGTGAACCGCATCTGCCTCACCGCCGCGGAGTGGGACAAGCTGTCCGAAGAGACCGCCAAGAACGTTGACGACATCAACAAATATCAGAATCGTCCGGACCGGCAGCCGGCCAATCCGTCCATGGGTCAAGGCTTCTAGGCCGATCCCGGACGTTTCGAAGGGCATTATTCTTCCGGCGGAACAGTTTGTTGCGGTTGAATCCCGATCGGCCTGACTGGTCGCGCGCAGGACGATCTGCTACACGGGACTCTGTCCTGATACTGCAGCAGTTCGACAGGATTGAACTGTTCCGTCAACATGGAGGGGGGAATGAAGACAGTCGGTTTGCTTGCCATCATGTTGCTGACCGCGTCAGGCAGCGCAGCTGTCGCGCAGCAGGAGGAAAAGCTCGCGCCCGTCGTGGCAGCCGGGAAGGCTGATCCGAAGGACCCGAAGGAAAAGAAAATCTGCCACACCGAGAAGATGACCGGCTCGCTGACGCGCGTGAACCGCGTCTGCATGACCGCTGCGCAGTGGGACAAGCTGGCCGAGGACACCAACACTCGGATGAACAACTACATCGACGAGAGCCAGCGTCCTGACCGCATCTCGCAGAATTCGCAGATGCCTCAAGCTTTTGGCGGCGGGGCCGGCAACTAGCACACGCAATCGCCAGTGGACGCCCAGTCCTGCGCGGCTTTCGCGCAGCAGATGGCCCTTGCCGGGAGTGGCCGCACTTTCCCTAATATGGTATTTTCCGTGCCGGAGCCTGCCCTCGGGAGTCGTTGCGCAGGCGGGGGAGAACAGCCATGGCGACAACCATCGAAGAACCGAAACTCGACGAAGCGAAACTGCACGAATTTGTCGGCAAGATGCTGGGCGATCTGGGCGGCGCGATGAGCGTGCCGACGGTGAGGATCGGCCTGCGGCTCGGCCTTTTCGACCTGCTTGCCAAGGGACCGATGACGGCCGGCGAACTGGCCGAAAAGGCCGGAGGCCTGCACGAGCGCTATGTCCGGGAATGGGCGCTCGCGCAGAGCGCCAGCGGCTATGTGGACTATGACCCGGCCAATGAGACCTTCAGCCTTTCCCCCGAGCAGGCGATGGTCTTCGTCAACCCCGACAGCCCGGTTTATCTGGCCGGCGCCTTCGACATCGTCGTGGCGATGATCGAGGCCGAAGCCAAGGTGGAGGAATGTTTCCGCCACGGCTCAGGCGTACGCTGGGGCGATCATGCCGGCTGCCTGTTCTGCGCGACCGGCGCCTTCTTCCGGCCCGGCTATGTCAACAATATCGTCCAGAACTGGATTCCCGCGCTCGACGGGATCGAGGCGCGACTGCGCCGGGGCGCCAGAGTCGCGGATGTCGGCTGCGGCGTCGGCTTTTCGACCCTGCTGATGGCGGAGGCCTATCCGGAGAGCAGCTTCGTCGGTTTCGATTTCCATGAACCGTCCATCGCGGAAGCGCGGCGCCACGCGAAGGAGCATGGCCTCGGCGATCGCGTCCGCTTCGAGGTCGCGAAGGCCAAGGAGATCGGGGAAGGCGGCTTCGACCTCGTCACCATGTACGACTGCCTGCACGACATGGGCGATCCGCGCGGCTGCGCGAAGCACATGCGCCGCATCCTCGCCGACGGCGGACACTGGATGATCGTCGAGCCGATGGCGGGTGACACGCCGTCGGACAATATGAACCCGGTCGGCCGCATGTTCTACAATGCCTCGACCATGATCTGCGTGCCGACCTCGCTCGACCAGGAAGTGGGCGAGGGCCTGGGCGCGCAGGCGGGCGAAGCCAAGCTTGCGCAGGTCGTGCGCGAAGGCGGCTTCTCGAGCGTACGGCGGGCGACGGACGGACCGTTCAACCTGGTGCTGGAGGCCTGCTAGCGCACGGCGGGCGGGTTAGCCGACCTTCTCCATCAGCGTCCGCTCGACGGCGTCCCAGATGAGGCCGCCGGTGTCGCTGCCGTTGAAATGATCGATGGCGACGATACCCGTGGGGGACGTCACGTTGATCTCGGTCAGCCATTTGCCGCCGATCACGTCGATGCCGACGAAGAGCAGCCCACGCTTCTTGAGCTCGGGGCCGAGGGCGGCGCAGATTTCCAGCTCATCCATTGTCAGCTCGGTCTTGGCCGCCGATCCGCCCGCCGCGAGGTTGGAGCGGATCTCGCCCTTGCCGGGAATGCGGTTGATCGCGCCGGCCACCTCGCCATCGACGAGGACAATCCTTTTATCGCCCTGGGCCACATCCTTGAGGAAGGCCTGCACCATGAAGCTCTCGACCCACATCTCGCCGAACAGCTCGACGAGCGCGGCGAGATTGCGGCCGTCCGGGCCGATGTGGAACACCGCCGATCCGGCATTGCCGTAGATCGGCTTGACCACGATCTCGCCATGCTCGGCGAGGAAGTCGCGCGTCTCGGCGAGGCTGCGGGTGATCATCGTCGGCGGCATGAACCGCGCAAAATCGAGCACGAACAGCTTCTCGGGCGCATTGCGCACCGCGTCGGGGTTATTGACGACCAGCGTCTCGCCTTCGATCCGCTCGAGCAGGTGCGTGGCGGTGATGTAGTTCAGATCGAACGGCGGGTCCTGCCGCATCCAGACCACATCGACGTCGCTGCCCAGATCGAGCGTGACACTCTCGCCATATCTGAAATGATCGCCGGCGACGCGCTGGAGCAGCTTCACTTCCCGCGCCTTCGCGGACAGCCGCCCGCCGCGCCAGGTGAGATCGTTGGTGCGGTAATGATAGAGCGTGTGACCGCGCGCCTGCCCCGCCAGCATGATGTGAAAGGTCGAATCGCCGTTGATGTTGAGCGATTCCATCGGGTCCATCTGCAAGGCGACCTTGAGCGGCATGTGCGGCATTCCTCCCTGTGCCGGGAGTCAGCCCCCGTGCCAGACATTCTCCAGATGGCGAGGCGCGCGGCCCGGCGCAAGGAGGATGACGTCGATGCGCATATCGTCGCCCGGTTTCAGATAGGTGGCGGCGAGGCTTTCGGCGGCTGCGGCGACACGGGCGAGGCGGCGCTCGTCGATGGACTCATCGAGCGAGGTGCCGGTGGCACGGGCCTTGACCTCGACGAAAGCGACCATCGATCCGCGCCGCGCGATCAGGTCGACCTCGCCTGCGGGCGTACGCACGCGCCGCGCGACGATCGACCAGCCCTTCAGGCGCAGCCACCAGCCGGCGAGCCGCTCGCCCTGCCGTCCGCGCTTCTCGGCGGCGAGACGCGCGGGTGTCGCCGGGCGCTTCATTTGCCCTTCAATTCCAATGCGCGGGCATAGAGCGCCTTGCGGTCGGCGCCGAGATCGCGCGCGACCTCGCTCGCGGCCTGCGACGCGCTGAGGCGGGACAGCGCTTCGACAAGCGCTGCCTCGATCTCGTCTTCGGAAGCAGGCGGCGCTTCGCCCGGCGGGCCCACAACGATGACGATCTCGCCCTTGGGTTCCTTCGCCGCGCAGGCAGCCGCCAGTTCGGACAGCAGGCCCGTCAGCACCTGCTCATGCAGCTTGCTGATTTCCCGGCAAAGCGCAGCAGGCCGGTCGCCGAGAACTTCCGTCATGCTGGCAAGCGAGTCCGCGCAGCGCGGCCCGCTCTCGTAGAAGATCAGGGTCGCCCGCAGCGCCGCTACCTCGGCAAGCGTGTCTCCCCGCGCCTTGGCCTTGGCGGGCAGGAAACCCATGAACAGGAAGCGGTCGCTCGGCAGGCCCGAGAGCGTCGCCGCCGCGATGGCGGCACAGGGACCCGGCACGGTCGTGACATTGCGCCCCGCCTCGCGCGCATCGCGCACCAGCTTGTAGCCCGGATCGGAAATCAGCGGCGTCCCGGCATCGGAGAGCAGCGCAACCGCCTCGCTCGCCATGCGTTCGACCAGCCGTGCGCGCACCTTCTCGTCGCTATGGTCATGATAGGGCAGCATCGGCGCTTCGGAGCCGGCATGGCGGAGCAGTTTCGCGCTCACCCGTGTGTCTTCCACGGCCACAAGATCGGCCTCGCGCAGGACTAAGGCCGCGCGGGGCGATAGATCGGACAAGTTGCCGATCGGGCCTGCGACGATGTATAGGCCGGGCTCAAGAACAGACATGAGGTGTGCATGGCAGAGAGGAGCCTTGCGGGGCAAGTGAGCTTCGAATTGTCGGCCCGCCGCCTGCGGCAAGCGCTTGCGCTCATGGGTGCGTTGTTGCTCGCCGCCTGCTCGACAGTCGTGCCCAAGACCGCCGCGCCGCCGCCCCCGCCGCCGCCCAAGGCCGCGCCGCCCCCGCCCGTCGCGACGCTGCCGACCGATGCCGAACGCAACCGCGTCGCGCTGCTCGTGCCCTTGACCGGCACCAATGCCGCGGTCGGCCAATCGATCGCCAATGCGACGACCATGGCGATGCTCGACACCAGGACCGAGCGGCTGCGCGTCACCACCTATGACACCGGTGCCAATCCCGCTGACGCGGCACGCAAGGCGATCGCCGACGGCAACAAGCTGATCCTGGGGCCGCTGACCGCCGACGAGGTCAAGGCGGTCGCGCCGGTCGCCCGCGCGGCGAAAGTGCCGGTGATCGGTTATTCCAACGACGCAAGCGTCGCCGGCAACGGCGTCTATCTGCTCGGCTATGCGCCGAGCCAGTCGATCGCCCGCGTCGTCGCCTATGCCCATAGCAAGGGTGCCAAGAGCTTCGCCGCGCTCGTGCCCAAGGGCGTCTATGGAGAGCGCGCCGGCACCGCCTTCCTGAGCGCGGTCAAGGCGTCGGGCGGCACCGCCGTTGGCATGGAGACATTCGACCGCTCGGCGCCGTCGGTCGCGGCGGCGGTCAAACGCCTCTCGACACGGTCCAGCTATGACGCCTTGCTCATCGCCGACATCGGCCGCATCGCGGTGCAGATCGCCCCGCAGGTCAAGAGCAGCGAGAGCGGCGCGAACGCCAAGCTGCTCGGCACGGAACTCTGGAATACCGACGCGAGCCTCTCGGCCAGCACGGCACTGCGCGGCGCCTGGTTCGCCAGCGTCTCGGATGGGCTCTACCGCACGCTCGCGAGCAAATATCGCGCGAGCTACAGCGGTACGCCCTATCGGCTCGCCTCGCTCGGCTATGATTCGGTGCTGCTGACGGTGCGGATCGCGCAGGACTGGAAGCCGGGCAGCGACTTCCCGGCGGCGCGCCTCACCGATCCCGAGGGCTTTGCCGGCATCGACGGCGCCTTCCGCTTCGGCAGCAACGGCGTCGCCGAACGCGCCCTCGAAATCCAGCAGATCGAGGCGAACGGCGTCTCGGTGGTCGATCAGGCGCCGAAGGGGTTCGGGAAGTAGAAATACGTCATCCCAGCGAAAGCCGGGATCTCGTGCAGGCAAGTGAGACATCGCCTGAGATCCCGGCTTTCGCTGGGATGACGGACTGGACTGTTCCGTCTCACCAACTCCCCCGCTAAGGCACTCCGCATGTCCCGCGCGCGCGTCCTCATCCTCAATTCGGCGCTCGGCCCCCTCGACTATCGCGTGCCCCCCGGCATGGCGGTCGTGCCGGGGCAGATCGTCGTCGCGCCGCTGGGGCCGCGTCCGATCCTCGGCGTGGTCTGGGAAGAGGACAGCTTTCCCGAAACCGAGCCGGTCGGCGACAATCGCCTGCGCCCGCTATTGGGCCTCGTCGACGCGCCGCCGCTGCCCGAGCCGATCCGCCGGCTGATCGAATGGACCGCGGACTATTATATGGCGCATCCGGCCGCCGTGCTGCGCATGGCGCTCGCCTCGATGAGCGCGCTCGAGGGCGACAAGATGGTCATCGAGTACCGACCGACAGGCACCGTGCCCGAGCGGCTGACCGAGCAGCGCGCCCGCGCCATCGAGAAGATCGGCGAGCGGCAGGGGCTGGTGCGCGAGCTCGCGGAACTGGGCGGCGTCTCGGACGCGGTCATTCGCGGGCTCATCAAGGCGGGCGCGTTCGAGGCGGTCGAGGTCTCGACCGACAGCCCCTTCCCCCTGCCCGATCCGGACCATGCCCATGTCGATCTGACGGCGGAGCAGAAGGCCGCCGCGGCGCGGCTGCGCGCGGCCGTCTCGACCCATGAATTCGCCCCCGTCCTGCTCGACGGCGTCACCGGCTCGGGCAAGACCGAGGTCTATTTCGAGGCGCTGGCGCAGGCGCTCAAGGACGGACGGCAAGTGCTGGTGCTGCTTCCCGAGATCGCGCTGACCGAAGCCTTCCTTGCCCGTTTCGAGGCGCGCTTCGGCTGTGCACCGGTCGCCTGGCATTCGGGGCTGCGCTCGTCCGAACGGCGGCGCGCCTGGCGGGCAATCTCGCGCGGGACGGCGCAGGTGGTCGTCGGCGCGCGCTCGGCCCTGTTCATGCCCTTCCCCAATCTCGGCCTCATCATCGTCGACGAAGCGCACGAGACCAGCTTCAAGCAGGAGGATGGCGTCCGCTATCATGCCCGCGACGTGGCGGTGATGCGCGGGCTGTTCGAGAAATGTCCGGTCATCCTCGCGTCGGCCACGCCGGCAATCGAGACGCGCCATCAGGTCGAGCTCGGGCGCTATGAGGAAATCAAGCTGCCCGGCCGCTATGGCGGCGCGGAGCTGCCGGAGATCATCGGCATTGATCTCACGCAGGACCCGCCCGATCGCGGCCACTGGATCGCGCCAAGGCTGGTGCAGGCGATGCATGAGACGCTGGACAAGGGCGAGCAGTCGCTGCTCTTCCTCAACCGGCGGGGCTATGCGCCGCTCACGCTCTGCCGCCATTGCGGGCATCGCTTCCAGTGCCCCAATTGCACGGCCTGGATGGTCGAGCATCGCCTCACCCGCCGCCTCGCCTGCCATCATTGTGGCCATGAAGTGCCGACGCCCGACGTCTGCCCGGAATGCAAGCAGCCGGACGCACTGGTCGCCTGCGGCCCCGGCGTCGAGCGCGTCGCCGACGAGGTGAAGCTGCTTTTCCCGCAGGCGCGCACCGCCATCGTCACATCCGACACGCTCTGGTCGCCGGCGCGGGCGGCGGCCTTCGTCCAGGGCATGGCGGAGAAGGCGATCGATATCGTCATCGGCACCCAGCTCGTCACCAAGGGCTATCATTTCCCCGAACTGACGCTGGTCGGCGTGATCGACGCGGACCTGGGCCTCGACGGCGGCGACCTGCGCGCCGCCGAGCGCACCTACCAGCAGATCGTGCAGGTCGCCGGGCGCGCCGGGCGCGGCGAGAAGCCGGGCCGCGTGTTCATCCAGACCCGCGTGCCCGATGCGCCGGTGATGCGGGCGCTTCTGGCAGGTGATGGCGAGGCTTTCTACGCAGCCGAGACCGCGAGCCGGAAGGCCGCGCATGCACCGCCCTTCGGTCGTTTCGCCGCGATCATCGTCTCGGATACGGACGCGCATCTCGCGCAGGAAACCGCGAAGCGCATCGGCATGGCGGCGCCACGCGAGGACGGCTTCGAGGTCTATGGGCCAGCGCCCGCCCCTCTTTCAGTGCTGAGAGGCCGGCATCGTCACCGCCTGCTTATCCATGCGCGGCGCGCAACCGACCTTCAGGCCATCATCCGCGACTGGCTGAACCGGATCGACTGGAAGGCCAGCACGCGGGTCAGCGTGGACGTCGACCCCTATAGCTTCGTCTAGGGAGAAGGTGCCAGCCGCCCAACAGGCTTTGTGGGGGAGGGCTGGACGACTGGCACCTCGGACCATTTTCGCCTGCGAAAATGGCCATCTTCAATAAATTGGAGCATTTTCAGGCGAAACCCGGTTTCCATCCTTCGACTTGCTCAGGACAGGCTTTTTCTGAAAATGCTCCAGGGGAGCGCGGCCCGACCGGCTCCTCAAGTCGTCGCCGGCTTCCAGCTGTGGCGTGTGGGATTTTTCGCCTTGCTGAAACTATAGGCCGGCTGCGGCTTGGACTGGGATTCCTTCGAGGGCGCCTCGGCCCGTCCGGCGACCTCCTGCACCAGCGGCTCCGGTGCGCCATGCTCGAGGATATATTTGGCGCGGCGCAGGCGGGCCTTTCGAGTCAGGAACGGGTTTTCCGCGCTGGGCTTGGCGGCGACCATCTTTTCGAGCCGGCTCGCGGCCGAACCGTTGGCGGTCCCGGGCGCGACCTTGCGCTTGGTGGCCGCGACCGGCTGATCGACTGCCATGGAAGCTTCCGCCGGAACGGCGACCGGACCGAAAGCAGCTGGCAGATCCGGAGTGGCCTTCCTGGAAGCCGGTTTCAGCCTGTGGAAATCCGTGACTGTGCCGGCCGGCGCGCGGTCCTTGGTACGAGCGTCGCGCGCCGGAACAGGTCGTCTCCGGCTCCGGCTCCAGGCCAGAGCCCCAAGGCCCCCGGCGAATAGCAATCCCGCGCCACCCAGGACCCACCAGGCTGCCTCGAGCCGCCCGGTGCTGCCCGGAACGGCGAGCGGGGCCATGGTCTCAAGAGGCGCGCTCGTCGACGTCGGCACGTTCGTGGAAGCAGCCGGCACGGGCGCTGTGATGGGCTTGGCCGGCGCAGCGGCGACGGCCTGGGCGATGACGCGCTGCGCTGCTGCGGCTCTTGTCGGCACCGAAGCGGCATGGCTTGTCACCGGTGCCGGCGCATCCTGCGCGGCCGGCTCGGCCGGGAGCGGCTGCACCACAGCCGTCGCCGGGCCCGGTTGAACGGGCGCCGGCGGGACAGCGGGGAGCGGCACGCTGACCTCGGGCTGCGGCGCGGGCGCAGGCGCCTCAACCTGAGCTGGCGCGACGGAGGGAGGGGCCGTCACATCGTCAGCGGGCTGGGCGCCTGCGGGCGCAGTTGAAAAGGCCAAGGCTGCAGCGATCGCTGCCAGGGCGGGGCGGCCTCTGAGAGGGAAGTTCGTCATAGCGATGCCTAAACCGGCGAGCGCTGAGTCGCGTTCCCGTCAGTTCTCAGCGCCGCACGCCAATTGGAGACTTTCGCGCGACGAGACGACTCTTCGCCGCAGGTGCGAAAATGACTGAAACGACTCTCTTTTGCCCACCGACGCGGCAGTTTCTCTTGAAGGGATTGGCGCTTTACTTGACGCCTTCTCGCGCCAGCAGTTCTTCCTTGCGCGCGAGGCCATAGGCATAGCCGCCAAGGCCGCCGTCGCTGCGCAAAACGCGGTGGCAAGGGATCAGCACGGCAAGGCTGTTGTCGCCGCAGGCCGAGCCGGCCGCACGCACGGCCGCCGGATTGCCGGCGGCGGTCGCGATCTCGCTGTAGGTGCGCGTTTCGCCGGCCGGGATGGCCCGTAACGCGGCCCAGACCGCCTGCTGGAAGGCCGTGCCCGCGACATCGACAGGCAGGTCGGCAGTGCGCGCCGGATCATCGACCAGCGCCACGACCTCGTGCACCAGCGCGGCGAAGGCCGCATCGCCCGGCACGATCCGCGCCTGCGGGAACCGCGCGCGCAAGTCCGCCTCGCCTTCATCGAAGCTGATCCGGCACAGGCCCTTGTCGGTCGCCGCAACCAGCAGCGCCCCGAGCGAACTCTCGACCACGGCGAAGCGGATCGTCTTGCCCGCGCCGCCCTTGCGCCAGTCCGACGGGCTCATGCCGAGCCGCGCTTCGGCATCGGCATAGGCGCGGCTCGGGGCTTGATAGCCGGCATCGTAAATCGCATCGGTGATCCGCCCTTCCTGTGTCAGGGCTTCCTCCAGCCGGCCCGCGCGCAGCGCCCGGGCATAGTTCGCCGGCGAGATGCCGATCTGCCGGGTGAAGATGCGCTGGAAATGATGCGGCGCATAGCCGACCGTGGCGGCGATCTCGTCCAATGTCGGTGCCGCCTCGCTCGCTTCGATGAGCGCGACTGCACGGGCAACGGCTTCCCTGTCGCGGCCGATCTCATCGGGCCGGCAGCGCAGGCATGGCCGGTATCCCTTGCCGCGTGCCTCGGACCCGTCCGCCAGGATTTCGAAATTCTCGCGGCGGGGCCGACGCGCCGGGCAGCTTGGCTTGCAATAGATGCCTGTCGTCCTGACGGCGATCACGAAACGGCCGTCCATCGCCCTGTCGCGCGCGGCAAAAGCGGCAAGGGCGGTTGCTTCGTCGATCTCGGGCAGCATGGAAGTCATCTTCATCGATCCGGTCCTCATATTCGGGCGGGTGCCCCTTCCGCACAAGCCCTAGCCTGCAAGCACCATGCGTGCTTCCCGCGGCTTGCGATCAAAACAGGCATGTGCGGCTCTTCCACGGCTGCGCCCGAGCCACTATGAGGTGCGCCATGATCCGCTCGCGCCTTCCTCTCGTCCGCCTCCTCGCCTTGATGCTGGTCCTGCTCATGCCGATGATGGCGCGGGCGGACACGCAGGACATCGCTGCCGCCTCGCGCAGCGTCGTGCGGGTCGCGCTCGTCGCCACCGACGGGGACAGCGCCTATTTCGTCGGCCATGGCAGCGGCGTGGTCGTCGCGCCGGGGCGCGTGCTTACCAATGCCCATGTCGTCGAGCTGACCCGCAACGAGCCCAATATCGTCATCGGCATCATTCCGGCGGAAGGGACCAAGAGCTATGGCGGCCGCGTCGTCGCCTATTCGCCGGGCAACGACCTCGCCCTCATCGCCTTCGACCCCAATGCCAATCTGCCGGTCGCCACATTCTATCTCGGCGTGCCGCAGGACGGGCAGGATGTCACCGCCATCGGCTATCCGGGCTCGGTGGACCGCGCGCAGGGCATGAGCCTGCAGGACATCATCCACCCGATGAGCCCGGTGCGCACCAACGGCACCGTCTCGACCGGCCGCGCCTCCAAGCAGTTCGACACCATCCTGCACACCGCGCAGCTCGCCTCGGGCAACAGCGGCGGCCCGCTGACGGACGCCTGCGGGCGCGTGCTCGGCGTCAACAGCTTCAGCACCGTCTCGGACGGGGGCAATGATGCCGGCTATTATTTCGCCGTCTCGGACCGCGAGATCGCCAACTTCCTGCGCCTGGCCGGCGTGCAGACCCAGCGCTCGATCGAGCCCTGCCGATCGCTCGCCGAGATCGACGCCGCGCAGAAGGTCGCCGACGAGCAGGCCAAGGCCCAGGCCGCCGAGCGCGCCAGCCAGGCCGACATCGCCTCGCGCGAGACGGCGCTGAAGGCGCGGGAGAAGGCCGAGCAGACGGTGATCGCGCGGCGCGAGAACATGATGGCGCTTGCCGCGCTGCTGCTCGCCGCGGCGGCGGTGGGCGGCGGCGCGACTTTCCTCAGCGCCTCGCGCAAGGGCGAGCGGACGAAGCTCTACGGCGGCATCTCCATCGGGTTGCTGGCCATCGCCATCATCGTCTTCTTCCTGCGCCCCGGTTTCGACAGCATCGAGACGCCGACCGCGCCCGGCAACAATGCCGCCGGCGCGAGCGGCAACGAGACCGCCGCCGCGGCCGGCAATCTGGTCGGCGACAATGTCTGCCGCCTCGACGCCAATCTGAGCCGCGTCACCGTCTCCGACACCAGCGACGTGCCGCTGCACTGGGACGGCCAGGGCTGCGTCAACGGCCAGACCCAGATGGTCAGGGAGAGCGAAGGCTGGTCGCGCACCATCGTGCCGGCGAATGAGGCGTCGATTTCGCTCCGCCGCTTCGACCCCGAGACCGGCACTTATCGCTCCGACAAATATCTGGTCGGCGCCGACGTCGCCGATCAGGCGCGCCAGCTGCGCGGGTCCCTGAAATGGTCCGGATGCACTGCCGACCCGCAGCGCCTGGCCCAGCTTGGCGAGCTGCAGAACGAGATTGCGGCGCTACTCCCGCCCCAACCCAATGAGCGGCTGATCTATCATTGCGCCTCGGGCCCGGCGCCCGCGCAGCCGCCCAAGCCCGAGCAATAGGACGCCGCGCCAAGGGGACGGGCGCCGTCCAATCCGGATGGCGGAATGACTCGGGTTGCATCGCGGCAATGGGCCTGCTAACCGCCCCCGCGTGTCGAGGGGGGCGGCTGCGTCGCCTCCCCTTTTCTGACGCAATCAGATCGGCGATGAAGAGGCATATCACGCGTGGAGAATTCCGGCGGTATTCAGGCTAGTTTGGCGGGGCGCTATGCACTGGCGCTGTTCGAGCTGGCCCGCGACGGCAAGGCACTCGATTCGGTGGCGGCAAGCCTGGCGACGCTGAAAGCGGCGCTGGCCGAATCGCCTGAGCTGAAAGCCCTCACCACCAGCCCGCTGGTCGGACGCGATGCCGCCGCCAAGGCAGTTGCAGCGGTCGCCAAGTCACTCAAGCTCGACGATCTCACTTGCCGGACGCTCGGCGTGCTGGCGCAGAATCGTCGCCTCGGCCAGCTTCCCAATGTCATTCGCGCCTTCAACACGCTGCTCTCCGCCCATCGCGGCGAGACGCGCGCCGAAGTTACCTCCGCCTTCCCGCTCAGCAAGCCGCAGCAGACTGCGCTGGCCAGGCAGCTGAAGACCCGCACGGGCCGCGACATGGCCCTCGATCTCGCCGTCGACCCTGCCATCATGGGCGGTCTCATCGTCAAGATGGGCAGCCAGATGATCGACGGCTCGCTCCGCACCCGCTTGAACGCGCTCGCCCAGGCTATGAAGGGCTAAGGTTCCCCGCGGAACCGACTGAAAGGCTAGAAAATGGACATCAACGCCGCAGAAATTTCCAAGGTCATCAAGGACCAGATCGCCAATTTCGGCACCGAGGCGCAGGTCAGCGAAGTCGGCACCGTGCTCAGCGTGGGCGACGGCATTGCGCGCATCCATGGCCTCGACAATGTCCAGGCCGGCGAGATGGTCGAGTTCGCCAATGGCGTGCAGGGCATGGCGCTGAACCTCGAGGCGGACAATGTCGGCGTCGTGATCTTCGGCTCGGACGCGGAGATCAAGGAAGGCGATGTCGTCAAGCGCACCGGCACCATCGTCGACGTGCCGGTCGGCAAGGGGCTGCTCGGCCGCGTCGTGGACGGCCTCGGCAATCCGATCGACGGCAAGGGGCCCATCGTCGCCGACAAGCGCTCGCGCGTCGAGGTGAAGGCGCCGGGCATCATCCCGCGCAAGTCGGTGCATGAGCCGGTGCAGACCGGCCTCAAGGCGATCGATGCGCTCGTCCCCATCGGCCGCGGCCAGCGCGAACTCATCATCGGCGACCGCCAGACCGGCAAGACCGCCGTCGCGATCGACACCTTCATCAACCAGAAGGGCGTCAACGCAGGCTCCGACGAGTCCAAGAAGCTCTACTGCATCTATGTCGCGGTCGGCCAGAAGCGCTCGACCGTCGCGCAGATCGTCCGCCAGCTCGAAGAGAATGGCGCGATGGAGTACAGCATCGTCGTCGCCGCGACCGCCTCGGAGCCGGCGCCGCTGCAATTCCTCGCGCCCTACACCGCCTGCGCCATGGGCGAGTTTTTCCGCGACAATGGCATGCATGCCGTGATCGTCTATGACGACCTTTCCAAGCAGGCCGTCGCCTATCGCCAGATGTCGCTGCTGCTGCGCCGCCCGCCGGGCCGCGAAGCCTATCCGGGCGACGTCTTCTATCTGCACAGCCGCCTGCTCGAGCGCGCCGCCAAGATGAACGACGCGAACGGCAATGGCTCGCTGACCGCCCTGCCGATCATCGAGACGCAGGCCGGCGACGTCTCGGCCTATATCCCGACCAATGTGATCTCGATCACCGACGGCCAGATCTTCCTCGAGACGACCTTGTTCTATCAGGGCATCCGCCCGGCCATCAATGTCGGCCTCTCGGTGTCGCGCGTCGGCTCCTCGGCCCAGACCAAGGCGATGAAGAAGGTCTCCGGCTCGATCAAGCTGGAGCTGGCCCAGTATCGCGAAATGGCGGCCTTCGCGCAGTTCGGCTCGGACCTCGACGCCTCGACGCAGAAGCTGCTCAATCGCGGCGCGCGCCTGACCGAGCTCCTCAAGCAGCCGCAATTCTCGCCGCTCGCCTTCGAGGAACAGACGGTCTCGATCTTCGCGGGCACGAGCGGCTATCTGGACGGCATCCCGACCGGCGACGTGGTCCGCTATGAGGCGACGATGCTGGCGCATATGCGCGCCCACCATGCCGACATTTTGAGCGCGATCCGCGACAGCCGCGACCTTGGCGACGATGTCAGGGCCAAGCTCAAGGACGCGCTCGACGCGTTCGGCAAGACCTTCGCATAAGGACTGACGCCGCATGGCATCCTTGAAGGAACTCAAGCTGCGGATCGCCTCGGTCAAGTCGACCCAGAAGATCACCAAGGCCAAGCAGATGGTCGCCGCGGCCAAGCTGCGCAAGGCGCAGGCTGCTGCGGAAGCCGCGCGGCCCTATGCCACGCGCCTCGAAGCTGTGGTCGTGAGCCTCGCGGAAAAGATGACAGGCGGCAGCGCCCCCCGGCTTCTCGCCGGCACCGGCAAGAGCGACACCCATCTGCTGCTCGTCGCCAATGGCGACAAGGGCCTGTGCGGCGCGTTCAACTCGAACATCGTCAAGGCGGCGCTCGCCAAGGCGCGGGCGCTGGAAGCCCAGGGCAAGACGGTCAAATTCTACCTGGTCGGGCGCAAGGGACGCGCGGTCATCGCCCGGGCCTATCCCGGCCAGATCATCGGCCAGTTCGATACGACCCATGTCCGCACGCCCGGCTTCAACGAGGCGCAGGCCGTCGCGCAGGATGTGCTCGCGCGCTTCCAGGCCGGTGAATTCGACGTCGCCCATCTCTTCTACTCGGCGTTCCGCTCGGCGCTCGTGCAGATTCCGACCGAGCAGCAGATCATTCCCGTCGCGCCGAAGAGCGCCGACGCACCGGCATCCTCAGGCGGGGCCGTCGAATATGAGCCGGACGAGGAAACGATCCTCGCCGACCTGCTCCCGCGCAACATCACCGTGCAGCTCTTCAAGGCGCTGCTCGAGAACATGGCCGGCGAGCAGGGCGCATCGATGACCGCGATGGACAATGCGACACGCAACGCCGGCGATCTCATCAATCGCCTCACGATCGAGTATAATCGCAGCCGCCAGGCCGCAATCACCACTGAACTCGTTGAAATCATTTCGGGCGCTGAAGCGCTCTGACCAGACAAGCAGGCAAGGACAACAGAACCATGGCCAAGACCAACAATGTCGGCAAGATCAGCCAGGTGATCGGCGCGGTCGTCGACGTGATCTTCGAGGATCGTCTTCCCGCGATCCTGTCGGCGCTGGAGACGAGCAACAACGGCCAGCGCCTGGTGCTCGAAGTCGCCCAGCATCTCGGCGAGAACACCGTGCGCACCATCGCCATGGACTCGACCGACGGGCTTACCCGCGGGCAGGACGTGACCGACACCGGCAACCAGATCCAGGTGCCGGTCGGCCCGGCCACGCTCGGCCGCATCCTCAACGTGGTCGGCGAGCCGATCGACGAGCGCGGCCCGGTCGGCACCGACCTCAAGGCGCCGATCCACGCCAAGGCCCCCGACTTCGTGGACCAGGCCACCGACGCCGCGATCCTCGTCACCGGCATCAAGGTCATCGACCTACTCGCGCCCTATGCCAAGGGCGGCAAGATTGGCCTGTTCGGCGGCGCGGGCGTCGGCAAGACCGTGCTCATCCAGGAGCTGATCAACAACATCGCCAAGGGCCATGGCGGCACTTCGGTGTTCGCCGGCGTCGGCGAGCGTACCCGCGAGGGCAACGACCTCTACCATGAGTTCCTCGACGCGGGCGTCATCGCCAAGGATGCCGACGGCAATGCGATCAGCGAGGGCTCCAAGGTGGCGCTGGTCTATGGCCAGATGAACGAGCCGCCGGGCGCCCGCGCCCGCGTCGCCCTCTCGGGCCTCACCATCGCGGAATATTTCCGCGACCAGGAAGGCCAGGACGTGCTGTTCTTCGTCGACAACATCTTCCGCTTCACCCAGGCCGGATCGGAAGTGTCCGCTCTGCTCGGCCGCATCCCCTCGGCCGTGGGCTATCAGCCGACGCTTGCCACCGACATGGGGGCGCTGCAGGAGCGCATCACATCGACCAACAAGGGCTCGATCACCTCGGTGCAGGCCATCTATGTGCCCGCCGACGACCTGACCGACCCGGCGCCGGCCACGTCCTTTGCGCACCTCGATGCCACGACCGTGCTGTCGCGCGCGATCTCCGAGCTCGGCATCTATCCGGCCGTCGACCCGCTCGATTCGACCAGCCGCGTGCTCGAGCCGCGCGTCGTCGGTCAGGAGCATTATGATACGGCCCGCGCCGTCCAGGCGACGCTGCAGAAGTACAAGTCGCTGCAGGACATCATCGCCATTCTCGGCATGGACGAGCTCTCGGAAGAGGACAAGCTGACCGTCGCCCGTGCACGGAAAATCCAGAAGTTCCTCTCGCAGCCCTTCCACGTCGCCGAGGTGTTCACCGGCATTCCGGGCAAGTTCGTGCAGCTCGAGGATACGGTGAAGAGCTTCAAGGCCGTGGTCGAGGGCGACTATGACTATCTGCCCGAGGCAGCCTTCTACATGGTCGGCGGCATCGACGAAGCCGTGGCGAAGGGCAAGAAGCTGGCTGCGGAAGCGGCATAAGCGATGGCACTGCATTTCGAACTCGTCACGCCCGAACGCCTCGTCCTCTCCGAAGAGGTCTATATGGTCGTCGTGCCCGGCACGGAGGGCGAGTTCGGCGTCCTGCAGGGTCATGCCCCCTTCATGTCGACGGTGAAGGATGGCGAGCTGCGCGTCTTCGATCGCGACGGCGCCACGCCGCGCATCATCCATGTGCAGGGCGGCTTCGCGGAAGTTTCCGAAAGCGGTCTCACGGTCCTGGCCGAAAAAGCCGAGTAGCCGGTCCCTGTCTCCGCGCGGACGCACCGACGTGTTTTTCGGCGGATACATCATCTCCCGGATTGACGAACCGGCTGAAAAGAGGAAGCATTGCCTCTTCGGCACGAGCCATGGACGTGGCTGCGACAGGGAGAGGTGATCTATGAAGGCCTATCTGCTTCTAGGACTTGCATTCGCAACGCCGGCGCTGGCGCAGGCACCGGCTGCTTCGGCGGCGGGGGAACGATCGCCCGCAGAGGCAACGACACCCGCCCTGGCAGCCTGCGTCGACCATGCGCGCGGCGCGGTCAAGATCGAGGGCAAGAGCCGTGAACTCGATCAGGCCGGCCTCAAATATCAGCTCAACGCGCCCGATTTTCTCGCGTCGACGAAATCGACCCGCCTCGGCATCGCCGAATATGCCAAATCGCCTTCGACCCAGGGCGAAATCTGGGCGATCGGCTACGCCTCCGTCGATGCCAGTGGCGACAGTAATTCTGGCGCTTGCAGGCTCGTGGCGCTCGGCGTGCCCGTTCCGGATGTCGAAAAAAGCATCACGGACTATTTCTCGAAGGGCAGAACCTGGCACCTGGAAAGGGGCGGCGACAAGCCGCCTCCAGGCGTGCGAACCATGACCTATACCTGGAGCCCGCGGCGCAACCTCAAGCTCACCGCACTGGTCGAGCTGCGGGACGCGGACAACCAGGCCAGTGTCACCATCACACAGGCTTTCCAGAACTGATCGGGCGGCGCGCGTCCGCCCCGGTGGTGGACGCGCCGCATCCGGCTTCAGCTTCGAATCGCGCGTAAAACGCCGGTCGCACACGACTTCTTAACCAATCTCCCCTTAGCCCGGACCGCACGCTCATCGGGGAAGCGGCCGGCATGTTTCAAACCGATCAGGCTCAGTTTCAGGAGGCGGCGGAGGTGCAAGTCACCATCGTCATGCCGTGTCTCAACGAAGTCCAGTCCCTACCCCATTGCATCGCCAACGCGCAGAAGGCGCTTGGACTGATCGAGGCCGAATATGGTCTCCCCGGCGAAATCGTGATCGCGGACAACGGCTCCACGGACGGGTCGCAGGCACTCGCCCGCGCGCTTGGCGCACGCGTCGTGCCAGTCCCGGTGCGCGGCTACGGCGCGGCGCTGATCGGCGGATGCCATGGCGCGCGCGGGCGCTATATCCTCATGGGCGACTGCGACGGCAGCTATGATTTCACCGATGGCGTCGCGATGATCGGCGCGCTCGCCGACGGCGCGGCGCTCTGCATGGGCTCCCGCTTCGACGGCGGCATCAGCCCGGGCGCCATGCCCTGGAAGAACCGCTGGATCGGCAACCCGGTCCTGACCGGCGTGCTCAATCTCTTCTTCCGCGCCGGCATCAACGATGCCCATTGCGGCCTGCGCGCGATCCGCAAGGAGAGCTTCCAGCGCCTGCGCCTCTCCGGCACGGGCATGGAATTCGCCAGCGAGATGGTCATCAAGGCCGCCCTGCTGAAGCTGCCGATCGTGCAGGTGCCCGCCAAGCTGCTGCCGGACCTGCGCGACCGAGCGCCGCATCTGCGCCCGTGGCGCGACGGCTGGCGGCATCTGCGCTATCTGTTGATGCTGGCACCCAACTGGCTGTTCGGCATTCCCGCTTTGACGGCCTTGCTGTTCGGCATGATCGTCCTCGCCAAGTCGGCGATGCAATATGCTTGGCCCGGCAGCTTCCCGTCGATTGGCAGCTACTGGACGATCATCGGCTCGGCCTCGTTCACAATCGGCCATCTCGCCACGATCCTGACACTGGCGGGGCAGGTCTATGCACTGCACGCGGGCTATCGTGAGCCGGGGCGGATCTCACGCGCGGTGGCTGGCCTCGCCACGCTCGAAAATGCGCTGATTGGCGGCTTGACCAGCATGGCGGGCGGTATCGCCGTGCTGGCCCTGGTCTATATCCAGTGGGTCCAACGCAATTACGGCATGGTCGACAGCATTTTCCTGCCGGTGCTCGGGACCTTGCTCCTGACTATCGGCATCCAGACCGTGATGGGCGGCTTCTTCCTGGCCATATTGGGCGGCAATGAGGCACAGTTCATGGCGTCCAATCGCTTGCGCGGCCACGCGTCGGCGAGCGAGCGCGCAGATCAGCTCTGGCCGGCCGCGCCGGGGAGCTGAGCGCAATGACCGCACCCTGGCTCTCGGTCGTGATGCCCGCGCGCGGCGGTGCACAATATCTGCCGGCAGCGCTGGATAGCGTCGTCGCCGAACGCCCGCAAAATATCGAATTGCTCATCTTCGACAGCAGCCCCGACGACAGCTGCAAAGAGATCGTCGAGCGTTATGTCGACCGCCTGCCTATATCCTATGTCGCCCTGCCCGACGAATATGGCTGGCAGCAAAAGACGAATATGGGCGCGGCGGCCGCGGCCGCGCCGCACATTGCGATGCTGCATGTCGACGACGTCTGGCTGCCGGGCCATCTGAATGCCCTGGCTCGAAGTATCGAGATCGCCCCCCAAGCCGTCATGCACGTCGCGCCTGCTCGGTTGCTCGACGCGCGCGGTCGCGACGTCGGCCAATGGTCGATTCCCTTCGAGGCCGGCGTCTGGTCGGGCGACACCTTCGGCAAGCGATTGATCGTCCAGAACTTCGTCGCCGTCACGACACCCGTCATACGCCGCGAAGACTGGCTTGAGTCCGGCGGTATCGATGAAACGCTCTGGTACACCGGGGACTGGGACTTCTATCTGAAACTGGCTGACAGGGGCGTCGTCGCGGTCAGTGACCAGCCGACCACGGCCTTCCGCATCCACGGCTCATCGTTGACCATGTCGGGCAGCCGCCGGCTGGATGATTTCAGAAACCAGATGGAGATCGTCCTCGATCGGCATGGCCGAACATTTGGCATCGATGTGGACAAGCGCCTGGGCGCGCGCGCGCGCGCTTCGATCGCGATCAACTGTGCTCTGGCCGGCGCGGCAACCGGCAAGTTCAAGGACCTTTGGCCCGCGGCGCGCGATTTTGCGCGGCTCGGAGCCACTGATGCAGCACTCTACGTGCACGAATCGCGTATTGCCGAGCGAATCTTGCCCCGCTTGCGCGGACGCCTTTCAGGAGCAATGTGATGTCTCTGGGAGCCAGGGTGCGCGCAATGTTGGGACCGCATGAGCATGCGGTCGCGAATTTCTATCGAGCGATATTTGTCGATCTCGAAGATTATAGAGCCAAGATCCGCAAATGGGTCCCGGATGCGACCTCCATTCTCGAGATCGGCTGCGGCGAAGGGGCCGTGACCGAATTGCTTGCCGAAATCTATCCCGAAGCGCGGATTACGGCGATTGATATCACACCTCGCGCCGGACGGCTGTATCGGGGACGCCATGACGGCGTGGAGTTTCTGAACGCGACCATTCAGGACGTTGCAAGGCATCGTCCGGCGGCGTTCGATCTGGTTCTGATCTCGGATGTCGTTCACCATATTCCGGACGTACTGCGCGCCGAAGTCCTTCAGGCCGCCCGCTCGGCGATCGCGCCGGGAGGTCACCTTATCTTCAAGGACTGGGCCAAGTCGCCTTCGCCCATCCACTGGCTATGCTATGCGTCGGATCGATGGATAACTGGGGATCGCGTGGCTTATCTGACTGGGGCGGAGGCGAGGGAAATCGTTTCACGCCAGATGCCTGGCCTTCGCTTGGTGACCGAAGGACGAGTGGCGCCGTGGTCGAACAATGTCGCCTTTCTTTACGCCGCATGATCGCGTGGCTCCGCAACGCGAAAGGCGACCGCTTTCTGGTCGTTGGCGCTACCTGCGCACTGCTCAATAATATCATTTACATCGGCGGCGATGCCGCAGGTCTGCCCTATCCGGCGCTGATCGCAATCACCTACGGGCTGACATTGCCGCTAAGCTATTTCGCCCATGCGCTCTGGACGTTCAGCGTGCCGCTCGGGCCGCGTGGCTTTGGGCGGTATGTTCTGAGCACTCTGTCCAGCTTCGTGATCGCGAGCGCGATGGTGGCGGTCCTGTGCGGCCCCCTGCAGATCAGGATGGTCATCACTGCGCCGCTCGCGACGGTCGCCATGACGATCTATAATTTTTTCGCGACGCGCTGGGCGATCAGAGGCTCCGGCCTGTCGTCCGGTGCGCAGCCAAGGCCACTTTCCGGCTTCTTCGGCAAGATCGGCTGATCGCAGGCACGCCGGATAAAGGCGGCGCGTCTTTTCAACCATCGCATCGAAGCGTGGACTCCCCAAAGGCGAATTGAGCGCTAAGCCGATGCGATGCAGGTCGGCGCGCGCGATCACCGTGACAGTGCCGCGCCGGCAAAGGTCGGCCAAGCTTGCCTCCTGCATTGTGCGGCTCGAGAACCGCAACGGCCGGTTTGAAAGATCGGGGCTATTGCGGACATGATCGATCGCATTTTCGCCCCAGGAACCATCGGTCGTGTGATGCTCCTCCTCGGTGTCGATCAGCACAAAATCGCCGCCTTGGCGTTCGATGAATTGTTCCAGCCTGAGATGAGGCGCGAAGAATTCATGCGTGCGATTCAGCAAATAGGGCATGGATGCAAACAGGGTCGCGGCACTGAGCAGCAGCACCATGGCATCGGCGGCTCGCCCTCGCTGGGCAACCAGCCGCTGGTAGCCGAATCCGGCCAGCAGCGCGAAGCTGCCAAGATAGGGATGCAGGTAGCGATAGCCCCAGCCATGGCCTTGATAGGGGAGGATGAGCGCGAAGAAGAATACGGCGCCGACGATGCCCCATAATAGCGGGGCGACGATGCCGCGCGTGCGCCAGGCGAGCGGCGCTGCCGCCGCAAGCAGTGGCAGCAACGCCAAATTCTGCCATGCGAGGAAGCGGAGCAGATTGAGCACCATATAGGGGAAGGTCATCGGCTCGCGCTGCGTCAGCAACGGCAGGACGCGGTCGGCAAGGAAGCTTTCCTGTGATCCGCCGTGGTGATGCCCGACGCCGGCTTGCAGAGACGCCAACATCGGGTAGGCCATCCACCAGCCGAGGATGACTGTATAAGCCGCGCCATAGACAAGTACGAGCCGCCAGTGACCATCGCGCAACCGCCAGAGCAGAAAAGGTGCAATGAACAGCGGATGGAAGGCGAGTTGATGGAGGCCGGTCGCGATGAAGCCCACGGCGATGGCCATCGCGTGCTCCCACCAGCGCCCGCGCAGAAACAGCGCCAGCCAGATGAGATTGAGCGCCATGTGGCCAGTCATGGCATATGTCATCATGGCGTTGACGGCCGTTTGCGCGGAAAGCGCGTAGATGATCATCGTCACCCAGACGGCGCGACCATCCTCGCCGAACAGTCGCCGCGCTATATCGAACAGCGCAATGCCCCCGCCAAGGACCAGCAACGGGTTCATCAATGCTGGGTCGGCGATCATCGAAAAGAGCAGTCGCATGACGGAGTTGGTCGGCAAATAGGCGGAGACCAAACCCGTCGGCATGTCCGGATTCAGCAAAAACGCCGGCACGAGATCGAGCGCGAAGGGGCGCCATTGCGGCGCCAGCGGAGCGGCCAGATGGCCGTGCGCAAAGACCGCCATGTCGAACAGGACCATATGTTCGTCGCGAGACAACGGATAATTGCCAAGCAGCGCGTAACAGCCCCACCAGAGGAGCAAGGCAAGCGCAAGGCCGCCGAGCGCGATCTGCCAGAGCATCGGCCGCACATCCGGCAGCATCCAGCGTGGCGACCAGCGATCGGTCAGAAAGAGCAGCGTGATCAGCCCGGTGAGAACGGACAGGTCCTGGAACTTGAACAGATAGAGGGGAAAGGCTTCCCCCTGCGCAAAGGCGCACCACAGGACAGGAACCAGCAAGGCCAATGCGAGCCAGCCATTCAGTCCCAGCAATTGCCGTCGCCGGTAAGCCGTCGCCGAATTTGACAAATCCATTCCCTGGCGGTCTCCGCTTGCGCGCCTGCGGCTCTATCCCAACATGGTTAAGAAGGGCTTGTGCCGCGCACGCCTGGATCGCGAACGATGCGCGAAATCCTGCCGCGCGGCGCTTGGTTAGCAATTTGTCAAAGCTTGCCGCGTAATCCTGCGCTTTGGACGGCTCGCACGTCCGCTTGAGGCAGTGGGGCCGGGACAAGTTTATGAGTGCATTTGGACGCAAGAACGGACCCGGGGGCAAGGCCCCTTTCGGCGTGGCTCGCCCGATGCACGCGCCATTCGGCTCGACCCAGCCGGGCCAGGCAGCGCCTGCCGAGGCCGCGCCCGCCGAACCCCAGCAGCTCAGTAGCGCCGGCCAGTTCCCGCCCGTCAATCCCGAGACCGTGTCAGGCGCCGTCGAAGCCGGGCCCGCGCCGCCGGCGTCGTCCAATGCCGCCACCAATGCCGAGGCCATGCAGCGTCTCCAGGACCGCATGAATTCGGAGCATGTGAGCGAGCAGACCCAGGGCTTTGAGGCCAGCGTCCACAAGATCAAGGAACAGGTGCTCCCGCGCCTGCTCGAACGCGTCGACCCCGAGGCCGCCGCGACGCTCAGCAAGGATGAGCTGGCCGAAGAATTCCGGCCGATCATCATGGAGGTGCTGGCCGACCTCAAGCTCACCCTCAACCGCCGCGAGCAGTTTGCGCTGGAAAAGGTGCTGGTCGACGAACTGCTCGGCTTCGGGCCGCTCGAGGAGCTGCTCGCCGATCCGGATATCAGCGACATCATGGTCAACGGCCCCGAGCAGACCTATGTCGAAAAGAAGGGCAAGCTGCAGATCGCGCCCATTCATTTCCGCGACGAGGAGCATCTCTTCCAGATCGCCCAGCGCATCGTGAACCAGGTCGGCCGCCGCGTCGACCAGACCACGCCGCTGGCCGACGCCCGCCTGCCCGACGGCTCTCGTGTGAACGTGATCGTGCCGCCGCTCTCATTGCGCGGCACCGCCATCTCGATCCGTAAATTTTCCGCCAAGCCGATCACGCTGGACATGCTCGCCCAATGGGGCGCGATGAGCCAGAAGATGTGCACCGCGCTCAAGATCGCGGGCGCCTGCCGCTTCAACATCGTCATCTCGGGCGGTACCGGCTCGGGTAAGACGACCATGCTCAACGCCCTCTCGAAGATGATCGATCCGGGCGAGCGCGTGCTGACCATCGAGGACGCGGCGGAACTTCGCCTGCAGCAGCCGCACTGGCTGCCGCTCGAAACCCGCCCGGCGAACCTCGAAGGCCAGGGCGCCATCACCATCGGCGACCTCGTCAAGAACGCCCTGCGTATGCGTCCTGACCGCATCATCCTGGGCGAAATTCGTGGCGCCGAGTGCTTCGACCTGCTCGCCGCCATGAACACCGGCCATGACGGCTCCATGTGTACGCTCCACGCCAACTCGCCGCGCGAGTGCCTCGGCCGTATGGAAAACATGATCCTGATGGGCGACATCAAGATCCCCAAGGAAGCCATCTCCAAGCAGATCGCCGACTCGGTCGACCTCATCGTCCAGATCAAGCGCCTGCGCGACGGCTCGCGCCGCGTGACCAACGTCACCGAGGTGATCGGCATGGAGGGCGAGGTCATCGTCACCCAGGAGCTGTTCAAGTTCGAATATCTGAGCGAGGACGCCGACGGCAAGATCATCGGCGAATATCGCTCGTCCGGTCTGCGCCCCTACAGCCTTGAAAAGGCGCGCAGTTTCGGTTTCGACCAGCCCCTGCTCGAAGCCTGCCTGTAAACCTCGCCTGACGTAAGGGCGGTCTTGCGGCCGTCACGCCGATGCGTCATCTTGCCCGCCAATCAGGACAAGGGGAGATGATGCCGTGGCTCTGCTTCGACCCCGTTTGACTTTTGCCGCGTTGTTGTTGGCAGGCACGGTCGCCCTCGCGCCGCTCGGCTTGCGTGCCGACGAAGTGGTCGTCCGCGCCGACATCGCCGCCGCCGTCGCCGCGCCGACGCGCACGCCGGCCAACACCGTCCGCGACAAATATCGCCACCCCGCTGAAACGCTCTCCTTCTTCGGCGTGACGGGCAAGCAAACGACACTCGAATATGAGCCGGACAGCGGCTGGTATCTCGAGATCCTCGCGCCGCTGGCGACCAAGGACGGCGGCCATTATCTCGGCGCCCAGCCCGGAGCACGCGGCCAGCAGGCCGTGACCGCGAAGCTCGCCTCCAACCCGGCCTATGCGGCGGGCAAGATGGTTCCCTGGCCGGTCGGAGATACGGTCAAGCCCGGCTCGGTCGACACGATCCTGACGTTCCGAAACATCCACAACCAGTATATGGGCGAGGATGGCGGCGACCCGCCGGCGCTGTTCCGTGAGTTCTTTCGCCTGTTGAAGCCCGGCGGCGTGCTCGGCATCGTGGATCATCGGCTACCTGAGGGCGCCCCCGCGTCACGTGAGGGCCGCAGCGGTTATCTCAAGGTCTCGACCGTCAAGAAGCTGGCGCAGGATGCCGGCTTCATCTTCGAGGCCTCGTCCGAGATCAACGCCAATCCAAAGGACACGGCCGACTGGCCCGGCGGCGTCTGGACGCTGCCGCCGACGCTCAGCCAGCGCGACAAGGACCGCGACAAATATCTGGCAATCGGTGAGAGCGACCGCATGACGCTCAGGTTCCGCAAACCGAAATGGCCGGCTGCTCGTTAGCATAGTCCGTTCGTGCTGAGCTTGTCGAAGCACGCTCTCTTCTTTCTTGAAAGAAAAGAAGACGCCCTTCGACAGGCTCAGGGCGAACGGATTTTTTTGTTGCTCAGTTTGTTGCTCCGCCAGAGCCGCCAGAGCGTGACGAAACCGATGGCGCTCCAGACGATGTTCAGCACCATCGAGGGTATGGCGCCGTGCCACCAGGTGTTGAGCACGAAGAAGCCGGCGCCGATCGCATTCATCCACTGGAACAAGGCCGACTGCCCAGAGAGCTTGCCCAGGGACACGAGGATATAGGCGCCCAGCACCAGCACCGCGCCTGTCCAGCCGACGATCTCGACGAAGAGGCTCATGCTTTCAGGACGCGAGCTTCCTCAGCACATAGTGCAGGATGCCGCCATTGTTGAAATACTCGACCTCATTGGCGGTATCGATGCGGCAGAGTGCCTCGAAGGTGAAGCTGGTGCCGTCCTTGCGGGTGACGCGGACATGCACGTCCTGCCCCGGCTTCAGGACGCCGACGCCGCGAATGGTGATGCTGTCGTCGCCGGTGAGGCCCAGGCTCTCGCGGGTCTGGCCGTTCTTGAACTGCAGGGGGAGCACGCCCATGCCGACCAGGTTCGAGCGGTGGATGCGCTCGAAGCTCTCGACGATGACAGCGCGCACGCCGAGCAGGTTGGTGCCCTTGGCCGCCCAGTCGCGCGACGAGCCGGTGCCATATTCCTTGCCGGCGATGACGACGAGGGGCGTGCCCTCTTCCTTATACTTCATCGCGACGTCGTAGATCGGCATGACCTGATCGCCATAGCGGCTCATGCCGCCCTCGATGCCCGGCACCATCTCGTTCCTGATGCGGATATTGGCGAAGGTGCCGCGCATCATCACCTCATGATGGCCGCGGCGCGATCCGTAGCTGTTGAAGTCGGCCTTGGCGACCTGACGCTCCATCAGCCATTTGCCTGCCGGGGAATCCGCCTTGATCGAACCGGCGGGCGAGATGTGATCGGTGGTGATCGAATCGCCGAGGATCGCCAGCGGCCGCGCATCGACAATGTCCTGCACCGGCGCCGGCGTCATCGTCATGCCCTCGAAATAGGGCGGATTGGCGATATAGGTCGATCCGGCGCGCCAGCCATAGGTTTCCGAGCCCTCGACATCGATTGCCTGCCAGTGTGCATCGCCCTTGTAGACATCGGCATAGCGCGCGCGGAACATGTCGCGGTCGACATTGCCGGCGATGGTCGCGGCGACCTCCTCATTGGAAGGCCAGATGTCCCTCAGATAGACGTCCATGCCGTCCTGGTCCTGGCCGAGCGGCGTCGTCGAGAAATTCTCGGTGACGGTGCCCTTGAGGGCATAGGCGACGACCAGCGGCGGCGAGGCGAGGAAATTGGCGCGCACGTCGGGCGAAACGCGGCCCTCGAAATTGCGGTTGCCCGAGAGCACCGAGGCGGCGACGATATCGTTGGCGTTGATCGCCTTGCTGATCGGCTCGGCGAGCGGCCCCGAATTGCCGATGCAGGTCGTGCAGCCATAGCCGACCAGATTGAAACCGATGGCGTCGAGATGCGCCTGCAGGCCCGCCTTGACCAGATAATCGGTGACGACCTGCGAGCCGGGCGCGAGGCTGGTCTTAACCCAGGGCTTGGGCATGAGGCCCTTTTCATGGGCCTTCTTGGCGACGAGGCCGGCGGCGACGAGCACCGACGGGTTGGAGGTGTTGGTGCAGCTGGTGATCGCGGCGATCACCACGTCGCCGTCGCCGATATCATGATCCTTGCCCTCGACCGGCACGCGCTTGAAGCCGTCATGCTTGTAGGTGTCAGCCAGGTCCTTGTTGAAGACATCATCGACCTGATCGAGCGGCACCTTGTCCTGCGGGCGCTTGGGACCGGCAAGGCTGGGCTGCACGCTCGCCATGTCGAGCTCGAGCGTGCTGGTGAAGATCGGATCGGGGGCGACAGGATCGAGCCAGAAGCCCTGCGCCCTAGCATAGGCCTCGACCAGTGCGATCTGCTCCTCCTCGCGGCCGGTGAGGCGCAGATAGTCGAGCGTCTTGCCGTCGATGCCGAAAAAGCCGCAGGTCGCGCCATATTCGGGCGCCATATTGGCGAGCGTGGCGCGGTCGGCGAGGCTCAGCGACGCGAGGCCGGGGCCATAATATTCGACGAAGCGGCCGACCACGCCATGCTTGCGCAACATCTGCGTGCAGGTGAGCACCAGATCGGTCGCGGTGATGCCTTCCTTGAGCGATCCGGTCAGCTTGAAGCCGACGACTTCCGGGATGAGCATGGAGACCGGCTGGCCGAGCATTGCCGCCTCGGCCTCGATGCCGCCGACGCCCCAGCCGAGCACACCAAGGCCGTTGACCATTGTCGTGTGGCTGTCGGTGCCGACGCAGGTGTCGGGATAGGCGACGGTCTCGCCATTCTCGTCGGTGCTGGTCCACACCGTTTTGGCGATATTCTCCAGATTGACCTGGTGGCAGATGCCGGTGCCCGGCGGCACGGCATAGAAATTGGCGAGGCTCTTCGATCCCCATTTGAGGAAGTCGTAGCGCTCGAGATTGCGCTGATATTCGATCTCGACATTCTGTTCGAAGGCCTTGGGCGTACCGAACTCGTCGACCATCACCGAATGGTCGATGACGAGATTGACCGGCACGAGCGGGTTGATCTTGCTGGTGTCGCCGCCGAGCGTCGCGATCGCGTCGCGCATGGCTGCCAGATCGACGACGCAGGGCACGCCGGTGAAATCCTGCAGCAGCACCCGCGCCGGCCGATACTGGATTTCCTCGCCGGTGACCGGGTTCTTCTGCCAGTCGATCAGCGCCTTGATGTGATCGGTCGAGACGGTGAAACCGCCATCCTCGAAGCGCAGGAGATTTTCGAGCAGGACCTTCATCGAGAACGGCAGGCGGGAGACATCGCCCAGCTTCGTTGCTGCCTTGGCCAGCGAATAATAGCCGTAGCTCTTGCCCCCGACATCCAGCGTATCGCGCGTCCCGAGCGTATCCTGTCCGATCGCCGTCATCTCAATGTCTCCCAATTCACATGCGGGTCCACACTCCGGCCATGGTGGACCCGGCGAGAGCACCCCCTTGGCTGGAGGACCCCGACCGGGCGGCTGAAGCGGGTGCGCTCGTTCGCGGACGCACCATCACGGTCGCATTCGGGCATAGCGTGAGACGGCGGGCTGTCAACGGTGTGCGCCGCGCAGTTTGGCCGCTTTGCCACGATGGACCGGAAGGGCGACCAGCTGCGCCCATTCCATCCGAAATGGATGTGTTTTTCCGCCTCTTTGAACGGTTCGTGCGACATTCCGCCAAAATGGAACAAAAAGGGTTCAAATCGGCCTCCCTTTCGCGCATAACAGAACAAATGCGGTACAGGGGAACCAAATGATGGCGTGGATCGGACTATCGGAACGGACGGACTCAAGCGGCGGCGTGGACCATGGGCCCGGTCAGCCTGGCGCGGCCGCCCCTGCCCGCTTCATCGCCTGCGATGAGCGGCCGACCATCCTGATCGCCGGGCCGGCCGCGACCGCAAGGGACTTGTCCGATTGGGCGGAGCGCGCCGGCCTGCGGACGATCGGGACCGTCGGGCTCGGCGACCTTGCCGACCGGCTGGCCATGACCGTGGCGGTCGATCTCATTCTCGCCGATTTGCGCGGCGGCGCGCTGGACGGCCCGAATGCCCGCGCGCTGGCCCGTCGACATGGCCTTCCCGACGCCCGGCTCGCCATCCTGTCCGACCTTGCCGACCTCGACCACGCCTTCGCGCTGTTCGAGGGGCCGGATGCCGAGATCATCTGCGAACCGACGCCGGGCGAGATCGTCAGCCTGCTTGTCATGGCCGCGCTGGCTGCCGAGCACCGGCGCTGCGACCCGCAGCTGCACGACACGAAACGCGATAATGAAAGCGCGCGCCTCGATCAGCTGAGTGGCGAGGTTCGTCGGCTTGCCGCGACGATCGATCGCCTGACCCGGCAAGGTGACGGGCAGGCGGAAGGTCCTGCGATCGAGAATGGCTCCCCCTATCGCGGCATGAACGCCACGCTGGACGAGCGCATGGAAGAGTTGCAGCGTCCACATGAGAGCGCCGTGCCCGGCGCTCCCAGCCATGGCGAAATCAGGGCCTTGCTACGCGCCCGGCGGCTGCGCGAGCAATATCTGCCCGCCGACCTGTTCGCTGATCCGGCCTGGGACATGATCCTCGATCTGATGGCCGCGCGGCTCGCCGGCCAGCGCGTGTCCGTCTCCAGCCTGTGCATCGCCGCGGCGGTGCCGCCGACGACCGCGCTGCGCTGGATCAGGCAGCTCACCGATCGCGGCGTGTTCCTGCGGATCGACGATCCCGCCGACGGCCGGCGCGTCTTCATCGAGCTGACGGACAAGGCCGCGGAAGCCGTCATGGCCTGGTCGCAGGTCGTGCGCCGCAACGGTGGACTGTTGCCGCCCGCCTAGCGTCTGCTTCCTTTGGCTTGACCGGCGCGCCCGGGCACCGATATGGACCGCGCACCATCGGAGGCGCCCATGTGGCGCTCCCCCGAGCGGGCGATTAGCTCAGTTGGTAGAGCGTCTCGCTTACACCGAGAATGTCGGCGGTTCGAGCCCGTCATCGCCCACCATTTCAACTTGTTGAGACCAAATAAGGCAGCCTCAAGTCAGGTTTAACGCCGCCTTATCGAACAATCCGGACAGGTGGCTATCGGCTGCCAACCGGCAAACGCCGCCATCGGCGCAGGTCTATTTCCGGGGACTGATCGAAATTGCGGGAACTTCGGCCCCAGCCAGCCTCACCCCCAGGATCCCTGCCAGCGTCGGCGCGATCGCCCGCATGTCCACCATGCCCAGGTCATGGCCTTTAGGTACACCGGCGCCCATCAGCAGGAAGGTCGAGCGCATGCGGGGATCGGCGGGAAAATAACCGTGCATGCCTCTATAGGGGGCCGGGTCCACGACCACCGGCAGGGCAGGGCCGCGCCATGGCATTGCCATCACGCCGTCGGCGAGGTTGAGATAGAAATCGGCCTGGGGGTTGCCACCGTCCCGCGCGATGTCGTTACGGGTGATGATGCTGGCAATGCCGTTGACGGGGTCGCGCTGGAGCCTGGCGAGAAGATCGGATACGCGCTGCTTCAGCGCCGCGTCGTCCGGCCGCGCCAGTACCACCGCGATCGAGCCGCCGGAAATCCAGGGCACAGCGTCCCAGCCGGTGATCTGCCAGCCGCCATGCAGCGGTCCGGCGTCGGCACCCTTGACCAACCCGTCGTCGATGAAAGCGCGCCAGAGGTTCAGCGCGCGGGTCACGGGCGCGAAGCCATGGTCGCTGACCACGGCGATCGCCGCATCGCGATGGGCCGCCTGCTCGGCGGCGACCAGCTTGCCGACCAGCGCGTCGAGCCGTTCCAGCACCGCATGGGCCTCGGGCGTATCGGGGCCGGCATGATGCTGCATCGTGTCGAGCCCGGTCAGATAGACCGTCAGGAAATCCGGCCGATGAAGCGCGATCAGCCGCACCGCGAACCGGGCGCGGGTTTCGTCACTGTCGATGCTGTCGTCGATCCCGGCGGCATAGGGGCCTTCGGTCGCTTCGAGCGCCGACAACAGGCCCGGGGTGGCGACGGCCGCAAGCAGCTTGGCATCGTCCGGGTGGCCGGTCATCCAGATTTGCGGCAGATTCCAGTCGATGCTGCGGGCGCCGACGCTGACCGGCCAATGGACATTGCCGGTCGAAAGATGGGCAGCGTGCGCGGCATCCCACAAGGTCGGCACCTTGATGTCGCTCGCATACCAATACCAGCCCTCGCGGTTGATCTGGGTGGGGTCGAAGGTGAGATTGTTGACAATGCCGTGACGGGCCGGCGCGGCGCCCGTAATCAATGTCGTGTGACTGGGATAGGTGACGGTGGGAAGGATGCCGGTCACGCCATCGGCATAGCTGCCCTCGCTCAGGAAGCGCCGCAGATTTGGAACCTTGAGGCCGCGCGCCTGCGCGTCGGAGACGTCGCCCGGTCCCAGCCCGTCGATGGAAATGAGCAGGACCGGCCGCGCCGAGGCCGCGGATGCGACGCCGGCCAGTGCCATGAGCGCCAGGATGACGCCGATCATTCGTTGCGCCATGGTCATCACCGGACTCCGGCGATGTGGCTTTGCGGAGAGGCTCGCGGCGCGACTCTTCTTCCGGGTAGTTCGAGCGGAACCGGGCTGAGCGGCTCCAGCGATTCCGCCGCTTCGAGCACGCGCCGCACGAGTCCCGAGCGGCGTTGCTCCACGCAGCAGACGACATAGCCGGTCAGCAAGGATGCATCGGGCTGGCGCTCCAGATCGAGCACGGCGATCCGCGAATCGAACGGGCATTCGGCCGAGAAGAACAGGCTGACCCCGAGCCCGAGCGCCACAGCCTCGCGAATGGCCTCGCGGCTGTGCAGTTCGATGGTGCGTGGCGGATGGAGGTCATGCTCGCTCAGCAGCGATTCCGTGGCCCCGCGCGTCTTCGATGACGGCTCACGGATCAGCAGGCAATCATTGGCGAGGGCGGCGAGCGGATAGATTTTCTGCCTCGCCAGCCGATGCGTCCTCGGCACCAGCACCCTGAGCCGATCGGTGAACAGCGGCTTGTAGGCGAAGCGGGGCGTGATCGGCGGATCGCTGATGATGGCCACATCCGCCTTGGCCTCGAGCAGCTGGCTCAGCGTCTCGCGCGAATTGTAGATGTGGACTTCCATCGCGATGTCCGGATCGCTCCGCAGCAGCGCCTCGGCGAGGCGAGCGGCGTAAATCGGCGAATCCGAAGCCAGTCGCATCGATGGCGTCTGACTTGCCGGGCGATCATCCAGCAACTCTTCAATTTCCTGCGAAGTCGCAAAAAGCTGACGCGTGAGGAGCTGCAGCTTCTGCCCGATCGGGGTCAATTGCAGAGGCCGCCGGCGTCCTTCGAACAGCATGGCGTGATGGCGATTTTCAAGAGTCTTGATTTGCTGAGACAAAGTCGGCTGTGAGATATTAAGACGTCTTGCCGCACGACTGAAGCTGCCTTCATTCGCAACAACATGAAATGCTCTAAGATGTTGAAAATTTACTGACAAAGCATTTGTGACTTTTTTGTGAAAATTACATTGAGTTATACTATGGATCAAATGTGTCAGATTTGTTGCAAGCGTGGATTTCATAGATTTTATCTATAGCTTGCTTTGAACATATATATTGGTCACCGCCTCCCGGCTTTGACATGAGCAATCCAACGCAACCGCCGCGGAGACAATGTCCCCGGCGCCAATCATTGCGTTTCGAAAATCTTCCGGGGGGCATCATGCAAATCAGCTTTTCGACGCTGAAATCCAGCTTTCTGTTTTCCTGCGGCGCGGCAGCGCTGTTTGCCGGCGGGACCGCCATGGCTGCGGATCCGGCGGCGCCGGCCGATGCCGACGCTGCCGCCGACAGCGGCACGATCATCGTGACCGCACAGCGGCGCGACGAGTCGCTGCAAGACGTGCCGATGACGCTGCAGGCCTTCTCCGGGCAGGCACTGTCGCAGTTCAACGTCGTGACATTCGACGACCTGCTGAAATACACGCCCAACGTGACTTATGGCAGCAACGGCCCCGGCGCCGGCGCCATCTTCATGCGCGGCCTGTCGGCGGGCTTCGTCGGCAACCAGTCGTCCGCGACGATCGCGCCCTTTCCGAATGTCGCGCTGTATCTGGACGACCAGTCGATGCAGTTCCCGGCGCGCAACGCCGACGTCTATATCGCGGACATCGAGCGCGTCGAAGTGCTTGAAGGTCCGCAGGGCACGCTGTTCGGCGGCGGCGCGGAAGCGGGCGCTGTGCGCTACATCACCAGCAAGCCCAAGCTCAGCAAGTGGGAGGCCAGCGCCGAAGGCAGCTATGGCGGCACCTCGAATGGCGCGGCGAACTCCGCCTTCAATGCAATGGTCAACATTCCGGTGATCGAGGGCAAGCTGGCCATTCGCGCGGTGGTCTATGGCGAACGCCAGGGCGGTTATATCGACAATGTTGCCTCGACCTTCACGCGCAGCAACATCGACGGCGGCAATTCCTATTTCAACATCCATCCGACCAGCGGCAGCACCTGCTCCAATGGCCAGCCGAGCAGCAACGGCACGCCCACGGGCCTGTGCGCCCTGCCCGCCGCCCAGCAGGCCAATGGCGGCCAGTACAACAACAATGCGATTGCCGGCGCCGATTTCAACCCGGTCACCTATATGGGCGGGCGCATCTCGGCCGATCTGGAAATCTCGCCCGACTGGGACCTGCTGGTCGCGCAGTCGCTGCAGGACATGGATGCCCAGGGCTCCTCGGCGCAGGAGCCGATCGGGATCGACTTCCAGACGCTCAGCAAGCTGCAGACCACCATCTTCACGCCGAGCTACAACAAGGACCGCTACTGGAACACGGCCTGGACGCTGAACGGCAAGGTCGGCGATGTGAAGCTGGTCTATACCGGCTCCTACATGAGCCGCCGCATCACGGACCAGCAGGACTATGCCAACTATTCGCGCACGGCCGCAGGCATGTATTATCAATGCACCGGCGGCGGCACCGGCTGGGGCAGCAACACGCCGGTCTGCTACTCGCCGCTCGGCTACTGGCATGACAGCGTGCGCAACACGCACCAGAGCCACGAATTCCGCATCAGCACCCCGGAAAAAAGCCGGATCCGTCTGATCGCCGGCGCTTTCTACGAGCAGTTCAAAGTCTATGACATCATGGACTTCCACTACAGGTCGATCCCGGCCTGCACGACCGAGCTGCTCGCGCAGAATGTCAGCTGCGGCGGCCTGCTGCCGACCATCCCCAACGCGACGACCAACCTGCCGGGACCGAGGGACGCCACGACGGCCTTCGGCGAGGACACGCAGCGCGGCTATGACCAATATGCCTTCTTCGGCTCGGTCGACTTCGACATCCTGCCGAACCTGACCGTCACTGGCGGCACCCGCTACTACAATTACAAGGAATATGAAGTCGGCGGCCAGTATCAGACCTATGCCGGCAATTGCCTCAATGTCCTGGTCTGCTCGGTCCCCAATTCCGTGCCGACCATCGTCGACGGCGTGCTGACCAATCCCAAGGGCAACGTCAATATCGACCTGAACGGCGACCATGTCACCTATCACGGCTTCAAGAGCCGCGCGGTGATCACCTGGAAGCCGCAGGAAGGGACCATGGTCTACGGCCTGTTCAGCCAGGGTTTCCGCCCCGGGGGCTTCAATCGCGCGACCAAGCTCATCCTGCCGCTGGACGGCGTCCCGCAGTTCAACCGCCCCAATGGCTATGCGCCCGACACGCTGACCAACTGGGAGGTCGGCCTCAAGACCGACCTGTTCGACCACAAGGCCCAGCTGAACCTGTCGGCTTATTACATGATCTGGGAGAACACCCAGATCGGCTTCTACAATCCGGCAGCAGGCTTCGGTAACACCAGCTTCGTCACCAACGGGCCGACCTATCACGTCAAGGGCATCGAGGCGCAGATCGTGGCGCGGCCGACAGAAGGCTTCACCGTGCAGGGCGCGATCACCTATAATGACAACAAGCAGACCAATTCGCCGTGCTTCGTCTCCAACGTCCCGGTCTCGCCGACCTACGGCAAGTGCATCACCATCCAGGGCACGACCGCGAGCCCGGTGGCGGTGCTCAACCCGTTCGGCACGCCCGGCGGCGTCACCCCGTTCACCCCGTCGGTCCAGGCCGATCTGCGGCTCCGCTACGAATGGGGCATGAAGGACGTCAAGGGCTTCGCGACGCTGGCCGGCACCTATACCGGCTCGATGTACAGCGAGCCCAACACCTATCCCTCGGGCGACAATGTCTCGGGCGTCTTCGGCACGACCCAGTATCGCTATCGCCAGGAGGGATATGCGCTGGTCGATGCGACGCTCGGTCTCACCAAGGACAACTGGACGGCGCAGATCTTCGTCAAGAATGCGTTCGACAGCAATGCCTCGACATTCACCTCGTCGCCGCAGTTCATCAAGGCCGAGGTGCCGGTACGTCCGCGCACCTATGGCCTGAAGATCGGCGTCACCTACTGAGTCACGCGGAAGAGCGGGCGTGTATCGTCAAACTGTAACGAGAGGCGGCGACAAGGATTGTCCCGCCTTCTCCGCCCGGACGTCGCGATCATGACCGCCAGACAGCAATTCGCCTATCCCGCTCCTGAGTCTCCAGACGTACCGCTGGAGGCTCAGGTGGGGGATTTGAGGGCGCTGCTGGGCCAGGGCCGCCATGAAGAGGCGTTGAATGGCGCTCGCGCGCTGCTGACCGCCATGCCGGAAGACCGCGATCTGCTGCTGATCGAGGCAAGCGCGTTGCGGCATATGCTGCGCATCGACGAGGCGCTGGCGGTGCTCGACCGGCTGGCGGCGCTGCAACCGCAGTTCAGCCTGCAGCATCAGGAGCGCGGCCTCTGCCACATCGCGCGCAAGGATGCGCCGCGGGCGATCGATGCGCTGCTCCGCGCGGTCAACATCAACCCGGCGCTGCCGGTGAGCTGGCGCATGCTGGAGGGCGTCTACCGCCTCATCGGCGACGAGCGGAGCGCCGCGACCGCCGCCGCGCATGTGGCGACGCTGCGGGCGCTGCCCGCCGATGTCGTGACCGCCACTGCGCTCCACTCGGACGGCGATCTCGATCGTGCCGAGGACATCATCCGCGCCTTCCTATTGAACCATGGCGATCATCCCGAGGCCATGCGGCTGCTCGCCAGGATCGCCATGGCGCATGAGGCCTATGACGATGCCGAGTTGCTGCTGGCCGGGGTGTTGACGCTGGTGCCCGAGCACCATGCGGCGCGCTACGACTATGCCGAGACGCTTTCGTTGCGGCACAGGCATGTCGAGGCCGAGGCGGCATTGGCGCCCTTGCTGGCGCGCGATCCCGGCAACACCGACTATCGGCGGCTAGCCTCGACGATTGCCGTGGGCCTCGGCCAGCATGAGCGGGCGATCGCGCTCTATCGCGAAATGCTGGCGGACCTGCCCGTCAAGTCAGCCGACGAGGCGCCGGGCATCGCGGTCGCGCGCGCCGATCTACATCTGTGGCTCGGTCATGCGCTCAAGACCCTGGGCGAGTTGCCTGGGGCCATCGCGGCCTATCGCACGTCCGCCGACACCCGCCCGGATTTCGGCGACGCCTGGTGGAGTCTCGCCAATCTCAAGACCTATCGCTTCGACGACCAAGAGATTGCCGCGATGAGGACAGCCGAAGCGGCGTCGGGTACGGCCCCCGTCGACAAGGTGCATCTCAGCTTCGCGCTCGGCAAGGCGCATGAAGATCGCGGCGACCATGAAGCGGCATGGACGCATTATGCGGCCGGCAATGCGCAGCAGCGCGCGCAAAGCCTTTACCGCCCCGAAATCATCGAGACCAACACGCGCGAGCAGATCCGCATCTGCACGCCGGCCTTCTTCGAGGCGCGCGAGGGGTGGGGCGATCCCGCGCCCGATCCGATCTTCATCCTCGGTCTGCCACGCTCGGGATCGACTTTGATCGAGCAGATTCTCGCTTCGCACCCGCAGGTCGAGGGCACACAGGAACTGCCCGACATCCAGCGCATCGTGCAGGAGCTGCAGGGCCGCGAGCCCGACTATGACAATCCGCTTTACCCGGCTGCTTTGGCCGACCTGTCGGCGGACGACTGCCGCGCGCTCGGCGCGCGCTATCTCGACGCGACGCGGATCCACCGCAAGGCCGGGCGGCGCCTGTTCATCGACAAGATGCCAAACAATTTCCGCCATATCGGGCTCATCCACCTGATCCTGCCCAACGCGACGATCATCGACGCGCGGCGCAATCCGCTCGACTGCTGCGTCTCAAACCTGAAGCAGCTGTTCGCGCAGGGGCAGGAGTTCACCTACGACGCGGAAAATATCGGGCGCTATTATCGCACCTATCTCGAGCTGATGCGTCACTGGAACAAGGCGCTGCCTGGCAAGGCGCTGACCGTCTGCAACGAGGATGTCATCGCCGATCTCGAAGGGCAGGTGCGCCGCATCCTCGGCCATTGCCGGCTGGACTTCGATCCCGCCTGCCTCGCCTTCCATGAAAACCGGCGCGCGGTGCGCACGCCCAGCTCCGAGCAGGTGCGCCAGCCGATCAACAGCGACGGCGTCGATCAATGGCGCAAGTTCGAGCCCTGGCTCGGCCCGCTCAAGGCCGCGCTCGGCGATGCCATTGAAAGCTGGCGCGGATGACGAGCATTGCCGGCCCATTCGATCTCGCTGTCGTCGGCGGCGGCATCATCGGGCTCGCCCATGCCGCCATGGCTGCTCGCGCCGGCAAGCGCGTCGTCGTCATCGAGCGCGATGCGCGGGCCAATGGCGCCTCGATCCGCAATTTCGGCTTCATCACCGTCAGCGGGCAGGAGCGCGGCGACAGTTGGTCGCTGGCGCGCCGCACGCGCGATATCTGGGCGAAGATTGCCGGGCCGGCCGGCATCCCGATCGAGCAGCGCGGCCTCTATCTGACGGCGCGCTCGGCGGAGGCTATGGCGGTCATCGAGGCGTTCCTCGCCACCGAGATGGGCGAGGGCTGCCGGCTCCTGTCTCCCGACGCATTTCGCACCCAATCCGGCGGTCTTGGCGGCGCAGATCTCATGGGCGCGCTCTACAGTTCGCATGAACTGCGCGTGGAATCGCGCTTTGCGATCCCGCTGCTCGCCGCATGGCTGGCCGAGCAGCAGGGTGTGACCTTTCTCAACGAGACGTCAGTTTACGCGGTCGCGCCGCCGCGGCTGGAGACCTCGCGCGGCGTGATCGAGGCGGGCGCGGTCGTGGTCTGTCCAGGCGACGACTTCTCGACACTTTATCCCGAACGCATCGCCGCCTTCGATCTCCAGCGCTGCCGGCTTTCGATGCTCAAGCTGGCCGATCCCGGCTTCCGTCTGCCCGGCGCGCTGATGAGCGATCTCAGCCTGGTGCGCTATCGCGGCTATGGCGCGCTGCCCGAGGCGCGGGCGCTGGAGGCGAAACTGCGCGCCGAGCAGCCGCGCCATTTCGATAACGGCGTGCACCTCATCGTCGCCCAGGGCGGCGATGGCGGCCTGATCGTCGGCGACAGCCATCATTACGACCGGCTGCCGCCGCCTTTCGCGCCGGCGAGCGCCGAGGAGGACATTCTCGACGAGTATGTCCGCGCGACGGGTCTGGCGCCGCCGCCCGTCCTCGAGCGCTGGACCGGGACTTATGCCGTCGCCGACGACCGGACCTATCTGATCGACACGCCGGAGCCCGACGTACGGCTCGTCATCGTGACCAGCGGCACCGGTGCCTCGACCGGCTTCGGCATCGCCGAGCGCGTGATCGCAGACCTTTTCGACCTTCAGCCCGGAGATGCGGCATGACCGATTCCCCCAATCCCTTTCCCGTGAAGGCTGTCATCTTCGATTGGGCCGGCACGGTCGTCGATTTCGGCTGCATGGCGCCGGTCGAGGCGCTGATCGACGTGTTCGCCGCCGAGGATGTCGCGCTCACGCCCGCCGAGGCCCGCGCCGACATGGGCAAGGCCAAGATCGAGCATCTGCGCGCCATCCTCGCCGCGCCGGCCGTCGCCGCGCGCTGGCAAGAGGCAAAGGGCCGTGGGCCTGGTGAGGACGATGTCCTGCGGCTCTACGAGCGGCTCGAGCCGGTGATGGAAATCGCCGCCGCCCGTGCCGCCATACTCATTCCCGGAGCGGCTGAGACGGTGGCGGAACTGCGCGAGCTCGGCGTGAAGATCGGCTCAGGCACGGGCTATACGCGCGAGATGATGCGCGGCATCGAGCCGGCCGCCGCCGAACAGGGCTATGCGCCCGACGTGATGATCTGCGCGGGCGAGACGCCGCAGGGACGGCCCGCACCCTATATGAGCTGGGCGGCGATGATCGCGCTGGACGTCTGGCCGGCCCGGGCCTGCATCAAGGTCGACGATGCGCCGGTCGGCATTGCCGAAGGACATAGCGCCGGCTGCTGGACGGTCGGCCTGTCGGGTTCGGGCAATGAAGTGGGGCTCGATCTTGCCGGCTACCGCGCGCTGGGCGACGTGGAGCGCCGGGCGGCTCTGGCGGAAGCGGAAGCGACGCTCAGGGCGGCGGGCGCCGATTTCGTGATCGAGGATGTCTCGCAGCTGATGCCGGTGGTCCACGAGATCGCCCGCCGGATCGCCACGGCATGAGCGAGAAGGTTTCCCCCGGTCATTGGGCCACACCGGGCGAGGCCATCAAGGGCTGGCTGGAGCGCGCGCCGGGCCCGGTCTTCGCGCTTTATGCCGGTCTCATGAGCTTCGGCGTCTATTTCGCGATGTACGCCTTCCGCAAGCCGTTCACCGCCGCGAGTTTCAGCGGCATCGCGCCGGTCGCCGCGATGGGCGGCATCGACTACAAGATCGCGCTCGTGATCGTGCAGGTGATCGGTTACGCGCTCTCCAAGATGATCGGGGTGAAGGTCATCTCGGAGCTGCCGGCCAGCCGCAGGATCATCGGAATCCTGTTGCAGATCGGCGTCGCGGAAGCGGCGCTGGTGGGTTTCGCATTGATTCCGGCGCCTTGGAATATCGCCTGCCTGTTCATCGATGGCCTCGCGCTCGGCATGGTGTGGGGCATGGTATTCGGTTTCGTCGAGGGCCGGCGTCAGTCCGAGCTGATCGGCGCCATGCTATGCGCCAGCTTCATTCTCTCGTCCGGCGTGGTGAAGGCGGTCGGCGCATCGGTGATGCTGCAGGGCCATGTCAGCCCATTCTGGATGCCGGCGGCGACCGGGCTCATCTTCACGCCCCTGCTGCTTTTCTGCCTGGCCGGGCTTTCGATCCTGCCGCCGCAGAGCGCCGCCGACGTCGCCGCGCGGGTGAAGCGCGCACCGATGGACGGCGCGGCGCGATGGCGTCTGCTGCGCAGCATCGGACCGGGGCTGGTGGCGCTGATCGTCATCTATGTGATGCTGACGGCGCTGCGCGATTTCCGCGACAATTTCGCCGCCGAAATCTGGATCGAGCAGGGTCTTGGCGGCGATCCCGACATTTTCGCCTGGACGGAGCTGCCGGTCGGGGCCGTCGTGCTGGCGGCGCTCGCGTCCCTGGCGCTGCTCCGCAACAACGGCCAGGCGCTCGCCGCCAATTTCGGGTTGGTTGGACTGGGCCTGGCGATCACCGGCCTCAGCTCGCTCGCCTTCTCGCTCCACATGCTGGGCCCGATCGGCTGGATGATCGCGCTCGGCGGCGGGCTCTACCTCGCCTACACCCCGTTCAACGGCCTGCTGTTCGATCGCTTGGTGGCGGTCTCGGGCGAGATCGGCACCGCCGGCTTCCTCATCTATGTCGCCGATTCGAGCGGTTATGCGGGATCGGTCGCGCTGCTCATCGCCAAGAATTTCGGCGGCCTCAAACTGGCCTGGACCCATTTCCTGATCGACGCAGGTCTCGGCACCTGCTTCATCGGGCTGGTGCTGCTGGCGCTGGCTGCGGGCTTTTTCCGACGGCACTTCAGGACGGCACACTGAAAGCAGCTCCATGATCCTCCTCCAACACTGGCATGGGCAGGGCGCCGCCTTCGAGGATTTGCGGGGCCGCGTTCATACGCTCGGGCTCGCTGATCTGCTCGAGCGGGCTGAGGAAGGCCATGATCGGCTGTCCGGTCAGAATCTGCCTGGCTTTGTGGAGCGGCTGGCGGCCGCGCGGATCGTTGCGGTCGAAGACGAGGCCGATGGCTGGCGCTTCATCCTCGACGATGGCCAAGGACTCAGCATCAGCCGCGAAGCCATCGCCGACATCTGCGAGCCGCCCTTGTGGTCGGTGCCGCGTGCGTCCTGGACGGGCGAGGAAGCGGCGCAGTTGCCGGTGCACGACCATGGGGCGGTCATGGCCGAGGACGAAGCGCTGCGGGCGTGCCTGCTGGCGGTCGCGCGGCATGGCTTTGCCCTGCTCAAGGGCGGGCCGGCGCGTGAGGGCGAGGTCGAGTGGCTGATCGCGCGCTTCGGCCCGCTGCGCGAGACCAATTATGGACGCGTCTTCGATGTGCGGGTGAAACCGGATGCGGCCAATCTGGCGGACACGATGCTGCCGCTGCCGCCGCATCTCGACAATCCCTATCGCATCACGCCGCCCGATCTGCAGCTGCTGCATTGCCTCGCCACGGCCGGCGAGGGCGGCGACACGGTCCTGGTCGACGGACTGGCCGTGGTTGAGCGCCTGCAGGATACGGCGCCCGAGCATGTCGCTCTCCTTGCCCGCGTCCCCGTCCAGTTCCTGTGGAGCGATGGCGAGACCCGCCTGCAGGCCAGTGCGCCGGTTATCGAATTTGATGCGGGAGGCGAATTCGTGCGTCTGCGCTGCAACGAGCGTTCCAGAAACGCCATTCTCGATCCCGACGCCAATGTCCGATCCGCATGGCGCGCCGCTTTCTCGCGGTTACTCGCCTCAATCGACGCGCCCGATCTCGCTTTCTCGTTCCGGCTCGCACCCGGCGACATGCTGCTCTTCGACAACCGCCGCATCCTGCACGGGCGGACCGGATTTGCGGTCAGCAGCGCCGAGCGCCACCTGCAGGGCGCCTATGCCGATGCCGACGGGCTCTGTTCGACCCTGTTCCGGCTGACCGAGACGCGGGCGACCGCGGAAGTCGCGGCGCTCGGTGCCTTGTTCGAGAGCGAGGCCATGGCCGATCCCTATGGCGAGGAGATGAGCATCCGCGACCATATGCTGCAGTCCGCCGAACTGGCTGTCGCGCGCCGCTTTGGCGCCGAGATGGTGATTGCGGCGCTCCTCCATGACATTGGCTGGGCGCTGGGCGACGGCGTGCCGGGCGCCGGGCACGAGCGTCTTGGCGCCGATCGCGTCGCGCCGCTGCTCGGCCCCGAGATCGCCGAGCCGATCCGCCATCATGTCGCGGCCAAGCGCTATCTCGTCGGCACCAGGCCGGATTATATGGACCTCCTTTCCGAGGCTTCGCGCGATACGCTGACAAAGCAAGGCGGACCCATGAACGCGGCAGAGTGCGCGGCCTTCGCCACCGAGCCCGCATTTGACGCGGCCTTGCGGCTGCGCGCGCTTGATGACGCCGGCAAGGATCTGCGCGCGCCGACGACAGGTTTTTCGAGCTACGCCCCGCTGCTTCGCCGCCAAATGATCCGGCGCATGCTGGCGCAGGCCGAGAGGATCAAGATTTGAACGGACGGGCTGCTCCCCGTCCTCAGCGTAAAATTGCTCAGCGAACGGCACCTATCGGGGCGCCAAAATTTCCTGGCCCAATGTCCGAGATTGAGGCGGTCGCCGCCGCTCACGCCGAAGATGCGCCGGTGACATCTGCTCTTTACTCGAAATAGCGCTCTGCGCATGATGGCCGAAGCCGACAGCGAGCTTGGCAACCGCCGCGATCAGCGCGAAGAAAAGGAACTGGGGGAGAGATGGCTGAGCATAGGCCCGGGCCCGTCGCGCCCGTCGCAGGAGCGGCGGCCGCCTTCGCCGCCGTCACGACGCTGTTCTTCGCCTGGGGCTTCATCACCTCGCTGATCGATCCGCTGGTCGCCTCCGTCAAAGGCATTTTCACCCTGTCGAATGTCGAGGCGCAGGCCAGCGCCTTCGCCTTCTTCTTTGCCTATTTCGTCATGTCCTTTCCCGGGGCGGTGCTGCTTGCGCGTCTCGGATCGGCGAAGACCATCATCCTCTCACTCGTCGTGATGGCCGCAGGCTGCCTCATCATGCTCGGCGCGGCGAACATTGCCCAATATCCCTTGGTTATGCTCGGCCTGTTCGTGCTGGCGTCGGGCATCACGGTCTTGCAGGTTGCCGCCAATCCGCTCGCTGCCGCGCTCGGCGATCCCCGGCACAGCCATTTGCGCCTGACGCTCAGCCAGACGTTCAACAGCTTCGGCACCTTCATCGGCCCCATGCTCGGCGCGCACCTCTTCCTGAAGAATGTCGAGGTGAAGCCCGGCACGGTCATCACCGACGCGGTGCGCGCGGGCGCACTGGGCGGCATCGACACCGCCTATGTCTGGATCTGCGGCATGATCGCGGCCCTGGCGGTCTTCTTCTTCCTGAACCGTCGCCTGGTTTCCGCGGCGGCACCGCCGGCACCGCCCGCGCATGGCGGCATCGCCGCCCTGATTGCCGATGCCTGCCGCTCGCGCTGGGCGCTGTTCGGCGGGCTTGCCATCTTCCTCTATGTCGGCGCCGAGGTCTCGATCGGCACCCAAATGGCGCTCTTCCTCAATTCCGACCCGATCTGGGGCCGTTCCGACGCGCCTTTCGGCGTGCCGCTGCTCGGTTTCTCCATGGGAAGCGACGGTGTCTCCGGCGTCTCGCTGCAGGAGGCCGGCAAGGCCGTGGCTTTCTACTGGGGCGGCGCCATGATCGGGCGTGCGATCGGATCGGCATTGCTGGCGCGCATCCCGGCGGCGCGGCTGCTGGCCCTGTTCACAGCCATTGCCTGCGCGATGAGCCTCTATGTCGTTGCGGTGGGGGGCGTCAGCGCCGGTTTCGTGGCGCTCTGCATCGGCCTGTTCAATTCGATCATGTTCCCCGTGATCTTCACGCTGACGCTGGAACGTTCCGGCGCGAGCCAGGAAGCGACTTCGGGCCTGCTCTGCACATCGATCGTCGGCGGAGCCTTCCTGCCACTGCTGACCGGTGCTGTCGCCGACGCGACAAGCTACTCGTCGGCGCTGGTCGTGCCGGCGGTTTGTTATGCGGTCCTCTGCCTCTTTGCGACGAGGGCGGCGAAGACGGCCCCTGTTCGCGCCGCATCGGAATGACCGGGCCGATGCGCAGGCTCGCTGGACTGATTGCGCTTGTCCTCATGTCGGCACCCTTCTCGCTCGGCGCCCAGACGACCGGTGAGGCGAAGCAATATGGCCCCTATAATGCCGACATCATCGCGGCCGCGCCGGCGCTCATCAAGCCGCTCGACGGCCATGTGGTCGGCGCGCGGCCGACCGGCCAGTTCGCACGCCCGGCCAAGGTGGACGAGCTGCCCGCGGGCAAGCCCTGGACGATGTCGGCCTGGGTTCGGATCGGTAATGCCGCCGGCGATTCCGGCCAGGTCGCCGGGATCGGCGACGCGGAAGGCAAGTCCGGACGCTATCTTGGCCTGGTGAACGGCTCGCCTGCCTTGTGGGCGGGCGACCGGGTCATGATGACCATGGAGGCAAGCGCGCGGGACGGGAAATGGCATCTGTTGGCGGCCAGCTATGACGGCACGGCGGCCCATCTCTATTTCGATGGCAAGGCGGTCGCGACAAGCCCGCCGCTATCCTCGCCCGCCGTCGCGGCACAGGCTGTGCTCGGTCCCAGGCCGGCAAAGGCCGGAGAGCCCGTGTTCGCCGGCCAGATCGCCAGCTTTACCGAGCGGGAAGAAGCGCTCGACGACGCCGCGATCAGGGCGCTTGCCGCCGCGCCGCCGGACTTCGCGCTGGTGCCTTTCGAGGCGGCGAGCGGCACCTGGCAGGTCTCGACGCGGCAGATGATGGGCCAGCTCGCGCCGCAGGACGCCTGGACATTGCCCAAGAGCAAGGCGCCCTTCGACAAGCCGGTCGCAAAGCCCGTCACCCCCGGCCCCGCGCTGGCGCCTCTCGACGAGGCGAGCTGGCGGCTCGGGCAATGGAAGCTGATCGAGGTGCCAAGGGTGTCGGCAGACGGCGCGGCGCTTTCACGCGCCGATTACGACGCCTCCGTCTGGTATGCGGCGACCGTGCCGGGCACGGTGCTGACCACGCTGGTCGACCGCGGCGTCTATCCCGATCCCGCGCATGGCCTCAACAACCTGGCCATTCCCGAGACGCTCAACAAGCAGGATTACTGGTATCGGACGACCTTCGATCTGCCGGCGGACCATGCCGGGCAGCGCTTCACGATCCGCTTCAACGGCGTCAACTATGCGTCGGAAGTCTGGCTGAACGGCAAGCGGATCGGCACGACGCGCGGCGCCTTCACGCGGGGCATCTTCGATGTGACCGACGGCTTGCGGCCAGGGACCAATGCGCTGGCGGTCAAGGTCTCGCCGCCGCCGCATCCCGGCATCGCCCAGGAAGCCTCGATCGCGGCCGGCCCGGGCGAAAATGGCGGCATGCAGGCGCTCGACGGGCCGACCTTCATCGCGACCGAAGGCTGGGACTGGATCCCGTCCGTCCGCGACCGCAACACCGGCATCTGGCAGGACGTGGTCCTGCACGCGACCGGCCCGGTTAGCATCGGCGATGCGGCGGTGGTGACGACTCTGCCGCTCCCCGACACCAGCCGCGCCGACATCGAAATCGACGTACCGCTCGCCAATCATGGCACCGCCCCGCTCGCCATGACGCTGGACGCCGGCTTCGACGATGTGCGGGTGAGCAAGGCCGTGACGCTCGCGCCGGGCGAGACGACCGTCCGGCTCACCTCCGCCGAATTCCCGCAGCTCGTCGTCCGCAATCCCGCGCTCTGGTGGCCCAATGGCTATGGCGAACCCAACCTCCACGTCCTGCGCCTCGTCGCCGCTACCGGCGGCGCGGCCTCGGACGCGAAGGACGTCCGCTTCGGCATGCGCGAGTTGAGCTACGAGATTTCGTTAGTCGACAGCGGCGGCATGCTTCGCCGGGTCGATTACCGCCCCACGCTCGCGCGTGCCGAGGGAAAGCAGGTCGTCGATGTCCGCCATGAGGCGATCCGCCATGTGACCGGCGGCTATTCGGCCTGGGCGGCGAGTACGGTGCCGGGCGCGGACGATTCGCCTGCGCTCGCCCGTGTGCCGGACAGCGGCGTTGCACCCAGCCTCATCCTCAAGGTCAACGGCGTGCGCATCGCCGCGCGCGGCGGCAACTGGGGCATGGACGACTGGATGAAGCGCGTCTCGCGCGATCGCCTGGAGCCCTATTTTCGCCTCACGCGCGACGCGCATCTCAACATCATCCGCAACTGGCAGGGCCAGAACACCGAAGCGGCCTTCTACGACCTTGCCGACGAATATGGCCTGCTGATCGTCAACGATTTCTGGGAGTCGACCCAGGGCTATAATCTCGAGGCGAGCGACACCCAGCTCTTTCTCGACAATGCCGCCGACGTCATCCGCCGCTTCCGCAACCATCCCTCCATCGCCATCTGGATCGGCCGCAACGAGGGCGTGCCGCAGCCCGCGATCAACGAGGGGCTGGAGAAGCTGGCGCGTGAGCTGGACGGCACGCGCCATTATAGCGGCGCGTCCAATTTCGTGAATTTCGGCCTCGGCGGACCTTATGCCCATCAGGATCCGGATTTCTACTTCACCTATCCCTTCGGCAACGGCTTCTCGATGGAGCTGGGCCTGCCCAGCTTCCCGACGCTCGAAGCGTTCAAGGCCATGATCCCGGAGGCCGACCGCTGGCCGATCAGCGACGACTGGGCCTATCATGATTGGCACCAGGCCGGGAACGGCGACACGCACAGCTTCCTCAAGGACATGACCGAGCGCTTCGGCGCGCCCAGCGATCTGGCCGACTTCGAGCGCAAGGCGCAGCTCCTCAACTATGAGGATCATCGCGCCGCTTTCGAAGGGTTCAACGCTGGCCTCTGGACAAAGACCTCCGGACGCCTGCTCTGGATGAGCCAGCCCGCCTGGCCGAGCATGGTCTGGCAGATCTATTCGTCCGACTATGATCCCAATGCCTCCTATTTCGGCGTCAAGACGGCGGCGGAGCCGGTCCATGCCCAGCTCGATCTTCCCGGCAACGAGCCGGCCGTGGTCAACAATCTGACGGCGCCACTTGCCGGTGCGACGCTGCGCGTGCGCATCCTCGGCCTCGACGGCACAACGCTCTGGGAGCGCAAGGACGTCGTCGATGTGCCGGCAGGTGCGGTCAAGACGTTCGATTCGATCCCGCTGACGGCGCAGCTTGCGGCCAAGGGCGCGGTGCTCGTGCGCCTCGACCTGGCGGGTGCCGACGGCGCGACGCTGTCCTCGAACCTTTACTGGCGCACGAAGGACAAGGCGGACGGCAAGCAGCTTGCCGACCTGCCGCCGCAGCCCGTCTCGCTCAGCACGCGGACGGCGCGTGGCGGCGGCGATCTCAAGATCAGCGCCACGGTCCGCAACACCGGCGACAAGGCCGTCCTCGACGCCAGGCTCACCCTGGAGGGGCCGGACGGCGAGCGCATCCTGCCCGCTTATTATTCGGACAATTATCTCATGCTGCTGCCGGGCGAGGCTCGAACCATCGAGATCGACGTGCCGGGCAAGGCCTTGCTGCGCGCACCGCGCCTGCGCATCGGCGGCTGGGACGTGAAGCCGGCGGACATCGCCCTGGAGAGGGCACGTTAGGCCCGAATAACCGTCCGCTCTCGGGGGCACAGGGCGCTACGCTCCCGCAGGCCGAGCGGATCACGAACAGCGAGCTCGAGGTCTAACCAGGCTGGTTTCCAGATTTCCATGTCACGGGCCGCCGTCCGAAACGCCGCTCTCAAGGATTTTCCCGGTAAATTCCCTGCAAAACAGGGAATTTACCCTCGAGACCCGTTCGCGCACGACTGCACGCACCAATGCTCGTCACGCCGCGTTCAGGCGAAAACATCGGCCAGTGCATCAACGGCCGGCCCCTCTTTCGCGACGCGCAGCTGCACATAGAGCGTGGCGACCAAGGCGCCCGATATCGCGGTGGTCAGTGTGCTCACGATGGCGTTGATCAGGGTGTAGGCGATCGGAATGCTCCCGGTCACGAGTCCCTGAAGGGTTCCGGTCGCGACCAGAAAGAACCCGAGCACCATCGAGACCCCGATCAGCAGCGCCCCCAGCAGGAAAAACATGCCGAAAATCTTCACACGGTTGCCCTTGGTCAGTTCGCTGCTGCGCCCGAAAGCTTCGAAAACGCCGATGTCTTCCGCAACCAAGGCCGGGCTCGCCACGCTCCAGATGAGGTAAAGAATGACGCCCGGAACGATGAGCAGCAGCATGCCGAAGCCGATCCCGATCGCCATGATGATCGTGAGGCCGAGCAGCGGCAGGACCTTCGGCAAGGCCGCGGCGAGACTTGCGCCGATCGATACACGCTCTTCGCGGGCATGCGCGACGGTGACCCGGACCAGCGTGGCCTGGACCAGCACCGAACAGAAGATGGAGACCAGGATGAACGCGAAATAGAGCCAAATTCCATTGGGTGTCGTGAAGATTTGCGTCCGGTTGACCACTGTGGTGCCGAGCAGCAGGTAGCTGAGAATTTCCACCGGCAGCACGCCGATCAGAAATGCGACGCCCAGTGTCGCCAGTGGGTTGCTGCCGATCGTGCCGAATGTGTCGCCCAGCACGCTGCCGATCGAAAATTTGGATTCCATGCTCCCCCTCCTTTGATTTAGCCGGCATCAGGGGCCATTATTGGACGAAACAAAGTCGTCGCGATTCGCCACAATAGAGCCAATGCTAATTCCGGCGCTCAGTAGCTGTCCCATTCGGTTCTATTTGTCACCTGTTCATTTCTTGCACCCAAAAAGGATTGCGTTAGTGTTGGGGCGCCGAACGGGGACCAGAAAGAATGCCGGATACAAGTGGAGGCCTGGACCCGAGGCTGATGGCCGCGCATCGCGCCATGCGGGCCCGGGGCGACATCCAGATGGACATGGGGCAGGCGCCCAAGCCCGCGCCGCCGCCGCAATGGCTGATCAATTTCTTCAACTGGCTGGGGGAAGTGATGAAGCCGGTTGGCCGCTTCTTCAGCTGGATCGACGGTTTTCTCCCTGACTGGCCAGTCGTCAAAATCCTGTTCTGGACCGCGCTCGCGGTTCTGGCACTGCTGTTCCTGTGGATGGTAGTGCAGCGCTTCCGCCATGGCGAGTGGCGGCTGCCGCGCCTCAAGCGCCGCGCCTTCGTCGAGCCGGCGGACGAAGAGGAAGAGGACTGGCGACCCGATGCCGCGCCGGCGCGCGCCTGGCTGCAGGAAGCCGACGCGCTCGCCGCGCAGGGCCATTATGCGGAGGCCGCCCACCATCTTCTGCTCCGCAGCGTTGAGGATCTGGCGAGCAGGCGCCCCTATCTGGTCCGGCCGGCGCTCACCAGCCGCGATCTGACACGCGCCGCAGACATCCCGTCGGCACCGCGCCAGATTTTCGCCCAGATCGCCGCCGTCGTCGAGCGCAGCCTGTTCGGGGGACGCGCGGTCGGCGCGGAGGACTGGACAAGCTGCCGTGCGGCCTATGCCGACTTCGCCCAGGCAGGGACCTGGCGCGAATGAGCGATATCGCCATCGGCAAGCGCGGGTCCGGCAACCCGTTCGGCGCGGGCGCCATCGCCCTCATGCTGGCGCTCGGCCTCATCGGCTTCATCGGCCTGCTGGTGCTTGGCGCGTTCGCGCCCGATCTGCGGTCGGGTCGCAACGGTGGCGCGCATGCACTCTCCAATGGCGCGACGGGCTTCAGCGCGCTGGTCGAGCTCGCCCGCGCAACGGGCCGCAATCCGCACATCGTCCGCAACGCCCATGAGTTCGACTCCGAAAGCCTCCTCGTGGTGACGCCCGAGCATAGCTACACCAATGTGGACCCGGTCGAGGAAGCGCGGCAGGCCAAGCCGACCTTGTTCATCCTGCCAAAGTGGCTGACTCTGCCCGATCCTCGCCATGCCGGCTGGGTCGGCCAGCTCGGCACACTGCCGGTCGAGGAGCCGATCGGTGTGCTGGCGCCGGGCATCGCCTTCACCATGGAGCAGCGCAAGAGCGGCGGGAAGATGTTGCAGACCGTCGACCTGCCTCAAAGCATCCGGTTCCGCGCGCCCGCGACGCTACAGGTCATCACCGGCTTCCAGAAGCCGGACAAGATAAAGGCCGGGCCGACATTGCTGGGGGTGCCGCAGGGCAATCAGAGCGGGCCCGCAGACGACGACAACGCGGCCGCGCCGCCCAAGCCGCACAAGATCACCCCGCTCATCACCGACGGCAAGGGCGGGATCGTGCTTGGCCGGGTCGACGATGGCCCCCTGTTCGTGCTCGCCGATCCCGACCTGCTCTCCAATCTCGGCATGAAGGACGTGCACCAGGCCGCCTCCGCCCTCGCCCTGCTCGACGAGCTCAACAGCACCCCGCCGGATACCATCGACTTCGACGTGTCGCTCAATGGCTTCGACCACT
>Ga0335083_10000309_pt1 | contig 77425 bp, 69 predicted proteins | sample Lox_Sample_42_FD_206716 | JGI IMG/M metagenome (GOLD analysis project Ga0335083, IMG submission 206716) | Soil microbial communities from Loxahatchee National Wildlife Refuge, Florida, United States - Lox_Sample_4.2 | ecosystem: Environmental > Terrestrial > Soil > Wetlands | place: USA...
CATGCGGCCGCTTTGTAGCGGGAGCGGCATGGCGCGCGTCTACTGGCCGGGCCCAGCTTCCCAAAGGGTATTGGAGCGATTGAGTATGGCAACAGAGGTCGCCAATCCGACCATAGCGACGATCCACTTGAGCGAGCGAGCTGCGCAGAAAATACGCGAGCTGCTCGAAAAAGAAGGAGTTTCGCCCGAAGTGGGCGGCTTGCGCGTCGGCGTGCAAGGAGGTGGCTGCTCCGGATTGTCCTATGCCATGCGCTTGGACACCAAAGCGCGCGATCGCGACAAAATTTTTGAAGAGTTTGGCGCGAGAATCTTCGTCGACCCGAAAAGTTTTCTTTATCTGAGCGGTACAACGCTCGAATATGAAGAGACGCTGATGCGCCAGGGTTTCGTCTTCCAGAATCCCAACGCGGCCAGGAATTGCGGCTGCGGCAGCTCGTTTACAGCCTAGGTGCCATTTGCAAAAACAAGTGGCACAGAATTCAGTCTGAGCTGTTCGATTTTGATGTGGTTCCGGCGGGGGAATCGAATAGCGGGTTGGACAAGTGGTTGGCAGCCGCACCCGCCAGCCACTTTTTTTGTGTTCCAAAGCGATTCGGACTAAATTTGTCGGATATCAAAAATGACCCAAGCTATGCCAACTACGAATCCTCCTCTGGTTTGCTGGAACTGCCATGAACGGACCAAAGGCACACATTTTTGCCAGAGTTGCGGCAAGCTCCAGCAGTTGCCGGCCAACGAAGATTATTTCGCGCTATTTGAGATGCCGCGCAAGCTGTGGATCGAAATGAACGCGCTGGAGGCCAAATTCCTGCAATTAAGCTGGAAGCTGCATCCGGATAATTTCGTGAACGCCACGGAGCAGGAGCGCGAACTTTCCTTGAAGCGCAGTTCGGAACTGAACGACGCCTACCGCACGCTCCGCGATCCCGTTGCGCGAGTCGAATACCTGCTCGGCATCGAGAACATGCGCAAAGAGGGCGAACACAAGCAGCAAGCTCCGCCCGAGTTGCTCGAAGAAGTCTTCGAGTTGAACGAATCGCTCGACGAATTGCGCGAAGCCAAATCCGCTGGCGGCGATCTGTCTGCGTTGAAGGCGCGCCTCGATGCCGCCGAAAAAAACTTCGCCGAAAGACTTCGACAAGTAGACGGCGAACTGCAAACAGTCGCGCGGGAATGGGATTCAGCCGTCGACGCCAACGCAGATGGCACAGTGCGGAAGAAATTGATGACCACAATGAACGAGCTGCTGAATCGCAGAACGTACATTCGCAATCTCGTTACGAATGTCGCCAAAGAATTGGGAGAGATTTGAACTAGGACATGGGACGCACCGTCGGCATCGATCTCGGCACCACCAACAGCCTCGTCGCGTACGTGGACGCACAGACGGGCCAGCCGAAGTGCATTCCCGGTCCGTACGGCAGCACGCTGTGCCCGTCCGTCGTCAGCCTCGATGCTGACGGCAGCATCATTGTCGGCGAAGCTGCGCGCAACCGCCTCCTGACTCAGCCCGAGCGCACAATCTATTCCGTCAAGCGCTTGATGGGCCGCGGGCCCGCGGATATCCAAAACGAGCTGAAGCTATTTCCGTTTCGCATCGATCCTTCGAGCAAGAACGTAATTCGGGTCAAACTTGGTGACAGAGTATTTACTCCGCCGGAGATCTCCGCTTTCATTCTTCGCGAGCTGAAAAGCTGGGCGGAAGCTTTTTTTGGAGAAACCGTGGACCGCGCGGTCATCACCGTTCCCGCGTATTTCAATGACGCGCAGCGTCAGGCTACGAAAGATGCCGGCAAGATCGCGGGGCTCGATGTCCTGCGTCTCGTGAATGAGCCGACGGCCGCTGCTCTGGCCTACGGTCTGCACGAAAAGCAGCGCGGCCGCGTCGCCGTTTACGATCTTGGAGGCGGAACGTTCGATATCTCCGTTCTTAAATTAATCTCCACGGCCGAGGGCGACATTTATCAGGTTCTTTCCACGAATGGCGACACGCACCTGGGCGGCGACGACATTGATAATCTTCTTCAAGCCTTTGTGCATGAACAGATTCTTCAAGAGGATGAGATCGACTTCTCGCCTCACGGCGAACTAGCTCAGGAATTGCGCAAGGCCCTAATCTCCATCAAGCATCAGCTCTCGGACGCGGAGTCGGCCACACTGCGATTCCCGCTTCCCAACGGAACCCTCTTCGTGCACGAGTTCACACGTGGATCTCTCGATGCCCTGATCCGCCCGGTTGTCGACCGCACCATGAGTCCCGTAAAGAAAGCCCTTGCCGACGCGCAGGCAAAGGAGCCGGAACTCAAGCCAGAGGCGATTGATGAAGTGGTGCTTGTTGGCGGCGCAACGCGTACGCCTCTCGTCCGCCGCGTCGTACAGGAGTATTTCAACCGTACTCCGCACACAGAGCTGAATCCCGATGAAGTCGTCGCGCTGGGCGCGGCTGTGCAGGCGAATATTCTTGACCGCGGCGTCACTAACATGCTCTTGCTCGACGTGACCCCTCTTTCGCTAGGTATCGAGACTTACGGCGGCGCCGTCGCGAAAATTATTCCGCGCAATTCGACGATTCCCGCCAGCGCCCAGGAGCTTTACACGACTGGCGTTGACAACCAGACCGGCATCGACATTCACGTCCTACAGGGAGAACGCGAACTCGCGAAAGACTGCCGCTCGCTGGCACGCTTCATGCTGAAAACGCCGCCCGCTCCCGCTGGTCTTCCGCGCATCGAAGTGAAGTTCCTCATCGATGCCAACGGCATCCTTCAGGTCGGCGCGAAAGACCTCCGCACCGGCGAGCAGCACTCCATCGAAGTCCAGCCGAGCTACGGCATCAACGACGCAGAAATTGAGCGCATGCTCGAGGAATCAATCGAATATGCCGAGCAGGATTTCGCGGAGAGGCAAGTTATCGAAGCGCGCACGGAATCCGAAGCAATCCTCGCAGCGACCGCGAAAGCGCTTGCCAATGAGCAATCGGCGAATCTGCCGTCCGAAGAACGCGGCGGCATAGAAGCTGCGATCGCCGCTTTGAAAGATGCCGCCGCGGGAAGGGACTACAAATTGATTCGCAAACGTATCGACGAATTGAATCGCGCGACGGAGCATCTCGCGGAATTGCTCATGAACAGCGCGGTTACAAACGCTTTGCAAGGCCGCAAGCTTGCCGAGGTCTAACGCTTTAGGGGACACGATATATCGTGCCCCGACCCGCAAGGTTTGAACGATTGGCGATCGCAACGGGGGGTAAACGAAAGATGGGCGGAAGCAATCCATACATTGAAGAAGTCAAATACACGCCCGCCACGAAGAAATACAAAGTAACATTTCTTCCCAGCGGCAAGACCATTGAAGTGGACCCGGAAAAAATTCCCTACGGCCACAACGGCCTTCCCGGCAGCATTCTCGACATATCCGAAGGCATCAAAGCGGGTCTGGACCACGCGTGCGGCGGCGTGTGCGCCTGCTCGACTTGCCACGTGATGGTGAAGCAGGGCCTCGAATCCTGCAACGAGGCTACCGACGCCGAGCTTGACGAGCTGGACATGGCTCCAGGCATCACCCCGAAATCGCGTCTAGGCTGCCAAACGGTTCCCGACGGCACCACAGACATCGTCGTGGAGATTCCCGAGTGGAACAAGAATTACGCCAAGGAAGCCGATCACTGAGGAGCCAGATGCCGCCGACATTCAGTTGGGACAACATCGAAGATATCGCCATCGGTCTCACCGACAAATTCCCGGATACAGATCCGCTGACCGTCCGCTTCACGGACATGCACAAGTGGATCACGGAGCTCCCCGGTTTTTCGGGCGATCCCGCGGCTTCCAACGAGAGCAAACTCGAAGCCATTCAGATGGCCTGGCATGAGGAATTCCAGGACCGCCAGAGCTGAAGACGCAAATCCAGCCTCTCCCGGCGCTTTTCGTTCGCTTGTCGCTCTGTGAGTTTTCCCGTATTCTAATAAGGTTGGGCATCCCCCAAAATGTGGCGCTATGGTGCAACGGTTAGCACGCGGCCCTTTCAAGGCCGAAATACGGGTTCGATTCCCGTTAGCGCTACCAGATAATCCTTCGACTGCCACTTTCTGATTTATGTTCTACAAAGTTCCAGTTTAGGGCATGATCGGCCAGAGAATTTCCGAAAACCGCTGGCTGTGCGCGAGTGAGGATCGTCTGTGAGTTACATCGAGAAAAACCTCATCCCCGGCGAAACGCTGCAATATCATACCCAGTTGCATTGGATCGTCATGCTCGGACACGCCTGCCTTGCGGCGTTTTTCGAGGTGGCAGGCATCGCGCTTTTGGTGTTCTCTTGGAACGAGAAGAAGAGCGGCGAGATTCATTCCAATGCTCTGATTTGGCTCGGAATCGCTGCACTCGTGGCCGGGTCTGTCATTTTCACAGCCGGCTTGCTCAAGCGAAGCGCTACCGTCATGGCGCTGACCAACAAGCGCGTGATCGTAAAGACAGGCATGGCCAGCCGCCGCACGATCGAACTTCTTCTATCGAGAATCGAAAGCGTTGTCGTGGAAGAGCCGGCCATGGGACGCATGCTCGGCTACGGAACAGTCATCATTCGCGGCACAGGCGGAACTCCGGAAACGTTCGACAATATCGCGCATCCCCTGGAATTTCGGGCGCAGGTCCAGGGCCAAATCGAGAATGGGCAGAAACAAGGCCGGATTTAACGTCCTAGAAAGTCCCTTTGTTTGGATTTGTTGACAGAGGCAGAGTAAAATTGAGCTTGTATATTTCCGGAGGCAGTTGATGGCAAGTTTGATGCGCACATCGAATCCAGCTTTAAACGAAAAGGCGTTTCGAGGGCAAGTCGCGGTCGGCGAGGCGATGACGCTGCAAGGCACCGTCAACAAGACGGGCCTCCTCTTGCTTTGCGTGGTCGCAACTGCAGCCTGGACCTGGGGACTCGCGCATTCGGAAACGCCAGAGGCTGGCATCCCTTGGATGATGGGCGGGCTAATCGGCGGGTTCATCGTGGCGATCGTCACGATCTTCAGAAAAAACTGGTCTCCGCTCACCGCGCCGCTCTACGCTCTGCTTGAAGGCCTCGTACTCGGAGGCATCTCCGCAGTTTTCGACAAGACATACCCCGGCATCGCCGTGCATGCCGTGGGCCTCACACTCGGCACTCTCTTCGTGATGCTCCTCGCTTACAAGACCGGCTTGATCCGAGCTACACAAGGTTTCAAGGTTGGCGTAATTGCCGCGACCGGTGGCATCGCCGTTTTCTACCTGGTGCAAATGGCGCTGAGCTTCTTCTTTCACTACCGATTCACAGCGATCAACGGTAGCGGCTTCTGGGGTATCGGCTTCAGCATTTTTGTGGTCATCATCGCCGCGCTGAATCTCGTGCTCGATTTCGACATGATCGAGACCGGTGTGCGCGGTGGCGCTCCGAAGTACATGGAGTGGTATGGCGCCTTTGGCCTGATGGTCACTTTGGTTTGGCTCTATCTGGAGATTCTCCGCCTGCTTGCCAAAACAAGCCGCAGGTAGGTTGAATTAAGCGGCCGCTAAAAAGTCAGCTTCAGCTTTGCCGAAACGCTGCGCGGCGGTGCGACAGCTGTTCCCGAAAACAAACTGGCGAAATTAAGCACATTGATGTGGCCAGAGAGGTTCCCACCTTCAGCCTCAAAAGTCGCGCTTCGCCGCTCTTTGTGATACAGCTCCGCACCCGCGGCCAGGTCCAGCGAATAATTCGGCCGCACGCGGCCTTTGTCGAAATTCACCTCGTTGATGATCGCCGGACCGTATTGCGAAAGCAGAAAATTCAAATCGATGGAATAGGTGTCAATTTCGACTGGCAAACCACTCCCGTATTCTGCCCCAAACGCCAGCCAAACGCGTCGCGCGGCTTGATAGCGCACGCGTGCGCGTAAGGTATTGCGCTGATCTTGCGACACGGCGAATTTGCTGGTGTCCGTCAACCCACTGGTGGCCTGGTCGCCGAGAAACAGCCCGCCCGTGATCGGTCCTTGACCGATGCCCGACTGGTTCGCGTAACTGACGTAGCCGGAAAAACGGCCCCAATGTGGTATCGCGAGGCGAACCTCTTCTCCTGCGATCCGTGCCTTGGCGAAAGCAATCGGGAAGCTGACTCCCGTATCCAGCAGCGTATCGTCATCGGAGTAGTTATGAAAATCGCGGCGAAAGACGTTCGCATCCAGCCGCAGATTTCCGAAAAGTGATTTCGTGACACCAATTTCGTAGTAATCGCCGCGCGCCGGCAGCACGGGCAATCGCAACACCACCGGATTGATGGAATTGAGCTGCTGCGAGCTTGCCAGAAGCAGATTCTCCATCGCAGGCGTCTGGAACACGCGGTCGTAGGAAGCGTGTATCAGCAAATTCCAGGAAGGCACATATCGAGCAAGGCCCACGCGCGGGCTCCACGCGGATGCGTTCACGACAAATCCGTACTGATCAAATCGCAGTCCAGCATTGACGTTCCAGTTGCCATGACGCCATTGATCCTGGACGTAAGCGGACGGCTCAATGTCCCAGTGTCGATCTGCGAACTGCAGCTGTTGCTGCGTGCCTGGATCGAATTGCGACGGATCCGTGATCGTGTATTCCAGGGCTTCATGCACTGGGCTAAAAAGCACGTCTGCGCCTGCTTTCCAGTTGTGATGCCCATGATGGCCGGCGATATCGCCTCGCGCGTAGCCTTCTCGGTAGCCGCGGTCTTGCGAAACGATCACCGGCGTGGAAAGAGAATTGGACATCAGAATTGCGCTGTCATCCCGCAAGCTGCCTGAAAAACTCAGGAATAGATCCGAAGAAATCGTGTGCTGAAAAAAGACTTGACCAGCGGTCTCGCTGTTGGCCATGTCCTGCCGCTGGCCTGCTTCCTCCTGGATGAGCTCGTTTGGAACAAGAAAGCGTACTTCGTGATGGAGCACGGTGATGCGCAGCCGGTTCCTATCCGAAAAATCTCGCTCGAACGAACCGGAGTAGCTCGCGGCAGTTCCTCGATTCGTGAAGTCTTCAAGCACCGGTGGATCCAGGTAGCGATTGCTGTGAAAGCCATTCCCGTCCGCAGAGAAGCGATTCTTGCCGGTGGAATACGAGGCTGCCGCCGAGCCTGTCAGGGTGGAGAAGCTTCCACCCTCAGCGTTAAATTGCCCGTGCAGTCCTCTCGGCACGTCCTTCGTCGTGGTCACTTCAATGATACCGCCGAGCTTCCTTCCATATTCAGCCGGAAAGCTTGCCGTGAGAACTCTCATCGATTCCACGCCATCGGCATCGAACCCAGGCGCAAACGCCGGTGAGCGGTTCTGCGTCAGCGGCAGTCCATCTAAGACATATTGCACGTCGTATTCGGAGCCGCGCGGATGCAAGATGCCGTTTGCCTCATAGAGCCAGCCCGGCTGTTCATTCACCAAGTTCGAGAGCTCGCGGCCGGGTTGGGCAGAAATCTCCTCGCCGATCGATTGCCGCCCGACTGAATAGATTGTCGAGCTGCCACTGGGATCAACAAGCGTCGCTGAATCGTTCACCTGGACCTGGGTCGTCACTGGCGCCACGTCTAGCGTCGCCGTAACGCGCACCGGCACTTCCGAGCGGATTTCGATCAGTTTGATCCACGGCGCAAAATTCTCCGCCGCCAGGCTCAGCCGGTACATCCCGAACGGAAGATCCTGCGCGACTATACGGCCATCTGGGCCGGCCTGAAGCGTTCTGTGAACTTGGTTGGCCTCGCTGACCAGTTCCGCCGTAGCCGCCAGAGCGGCGCCGTGCGGGTCGCGCACTTCGACGTGCAGTTCGCCGCGCGCGCGTTGCGCCGCTGCCATTGGCGCCAGCGCGAGGATATGCGCAGCCAGAAGGCACCACTTCGGTGCTTTCTTGAGCTTAGCCCTCCATATTTTGTTTTTCCGTGGCACTGGAATTCCTGTCGGTTGAAACGCAGCTTTCTTAAATCCAAATCGATTGATCAAACGTGACTGCGGCGGCCGAGCGAGTCTTTCCAAACTAACACGAATATCCGTGAGCCTCCCTCTTTCGCTCGCAAAGCTGTCTCAAGGATGCAACTACTTCGCGTCCGTCCAACGCTTGCCGACTTCTCCGCCTTTCGGCAGAATACATCTGGCCGCTTAGCGAACTCCAATGATGCCGCCTCCGCTCTCGAATAAACCTGTTTTCACAGTTGGACATTCAAGTCTTGAGCTTCCGGAGTTCCTGAAGCTTCTACTTACCCATCAAGTACAAATCGTTTGCGATGTCCGCAGCCGTCCCGGCAGTTTCCGGTTTCCCCAATTCAACCGCGAACCACTCGAAGCGTGCCTTCTCACTGCGGGAATCCGGTACGAATTTTTGGGCGAGGCACTTGGCGGACGCCCGTCTGATCCGCGCGCGTATCACGCAGATGGTTTGGTGAACTATGAAGTCCGCCGCAAGGCCGCTGATTTTTCCTCCGAAATTGACCGCGCGCTTGCGCTCTGCCTTAAGTCAAGCATTGCTTTGATGTGTGCGGAAGAAGATCCCCTCCAGTGCCACCGATTTCTGATGATTTGCCCGGCCCTTCTCGATCGTGGCATAACTCCCTCGCACATTCGCAGGGGCGGCGAGTTAGAATCTCAGCGCGAGGCCGAGGATCGCCTCTTGAAATCGCAGGACCTCGCCGCCTTCGACAGCGGCTCCCTCTTCATCTCCGAACGTGACGAAGCCTTGCGCGATGCTCTGCGGCGCCAAGCCAAAGAGTTTGCTTTCCGCGCTTCCGCCGAAGCCATCGAATATTTCTAGCCTTATGGACATCCTCATTTGCACGATCGGCTTTGCGGGGAAGACAGCTGAGGAATTTTTCCAGCTTCTCGAAGCTTCGCGAGTCAGTAAAGTCATCGACATCCGCCAGCATCGCGAAGGACAGCTGTCCGGCTTCGCCAAGCATCCCGATCTCGCCTATTTTCTGGAAAAAGTTGCTCGCATCGGCTATTCCCACGATCCGCAACTCGCTCCCACGCCTGAACTGCTCAAAACCTACCGCGATTCGCGCGACTGGCTTGCTTATGAAGCAGACTTCCTGGCGCTGATGCGAGAGCGCGGGATCCCGCAATGTTTCGAGGCCGGCGCATGGCCCGCAAGCGCGGCGCTGCTTTGTTCCGAACCGGGTCCAGAGAAGTGCCATCGTCGCCTCGTCGCCGATCTGCTCGCCGGGCACTGGCGCACACAAGGTCACAGGGTAGAAATTCGCCATCTTGTCGCACAACGCCAGAAATCTTCAGAGCCAGCCCGCAAAAAGGGCCGCCCCGTGAAATGACGAAACTGCTCATTACGGAAATCACTCGTATGGGACCGGCATTCTGTGTCATCGGATTGCAGCGGGACAAGGACAATATCCGCTCGATCCGTCCCGTTTCCGCGAGTGCGAATAGCTGGCTCAATTTTCCCTTTCACCGTGGCGACATCCTGCAGTGCGATCTGGCTCCATTTTCGGGAGCCAAACCCCATGTCGAAGATCGCGTCTCGACGCGCGGTTTTCAGAGGGAATCAGTTGTTCCAGAACCGGAGGTCGTCGGCTACTTGCACAAGGCCGAAATTGCAGACTCGCTTCCGGACCTCTTTGGCTGTGTTATTCACGAAAACAGGACAGGCAGCGGGCTTTATGCAAAGCCGCTCGAACCAAAACGCTCTATTTGTGGAACCCGGACGAAAAACCTGCGACTCGAGCTTTGTGGAAACGAAATCCGGGCCACTCTGGCTCTCTCTTCAGGCGAAGTCTTACGCGATCTTCCGCTCGTGGACCGCGATTGGCGCGATTTTATCGACGCCGCGTTGGCTGAGGGTAGAGGCGCAAATCGGGTTGCCCGCCTCGAACGTTTCTTGAACTCTCAATTTCACTACAAGATTTTGTCATCCCCACATCACTTCATCCGCCTCGGCCTTACGCGGCCTTATCATGATCTTTACTGGCTGATGCTGGACACGCTATTCCCACTTCCAAAGCAAGAGTGGCTTGAGGAATTTTGATGGCCCCTGGCAAGGATGAAAATCGCTGGCGAGGCCTCATCGAGGATTGTTTCCGGCGGGAAGCGGGTTTTCAAATCCCAATGCCCGATTCCGAGCAGGATCTTATCGAGACCGGTGTGCTCGACTCGATGGGCTGGGTTAGTTTTCTACGCTCGTTGGAGTCCGCCAGCGGCCTGAATGAATTAGGGGCGCAACTGACGGCAGAGACTCCCTCTTTTGAAAGCATTTTACATGCCTTGCGCGAATCTAAGGCAGAAACGCAATCTCCCGGGGCTGGCGCATCTCATCCGCAGCTGGTCGAGACTCGCATCCCCGTACTCATCGCAAGTTCTTCGGTGGCGCTTGGATCTCGCCGCATTCCATCTGTGGAGATCGACCGGGCATTCGGAATGACGGAAGGGAAACTTCAACACCGTGCCGGAATCGAATCGCTGACCTATGCCTCCGAAAACGAAAATGAACTTTCGCTCGGCACACGCGCGGCGCGGAAAGCGCTTCACGCAGCGGCTTGTGGCGTCCAGGAACTCGATTGGATCATCGCGACAAGCGAAACGCACCTCAGCTATCCTTCTCTCGCGGCACAGCTACACTCCCAACTGCTTACTCGCGAGACTTGCGGAGCGCTCGATGTCGGCGGCGCCTGCCTCGGCTTGCTAAATGGTCTTGCCGTTGCGCAGAGCCTCATCGCTTCCAGCCGCGCTCGCACAATTCTTGTGGTAACAGCCGACGTTCACAGCCGCGTCTTCATTCCCGGACGCGTCGCCGGTGAACTGGGCGGCTTGTTCGGCGACGGCGCAAGTGCGTTTCTCTTGCGGACGTCGGGCGGAAACGCATCGCAAAATGCGTACTCTCTCGGCGAGTTTTTCTTCGGATGCGCCGGCCAATACGCCGGAGCGATCCGCGTAGCTCAAGCCGCAAATGGGGACCTCGACACGCACTTTGATGGCGAGGCGCTCTCCCGGGCCGCTATCACGAGGCTCGAAAAAGTTATCCGCGAGACCGAACTTCGCAGCGGCATCGCCCTTTCCTCGGTGAATGGAGTGGCAACTCACCAGCCCAATCCCCGTCTACTCAAGTTGCTCGCCAATCAATTAGGACTGCCCCTGAAAAGGTTTCCGAAAGTGGCTGAGACGAGCGGGAACTTGGGTTCTTCTACGTGTGGGGTTGCCCTTCACTCCGTTTTGCAAACGGCTCAAGACGCCCCTGCAGGCGATTGTGGCCCAATCTTTTTGGCTTCCCTCGGTCCAGGGCTACTTTTTGGCGGTGGCTGGCTGACACCCTGCCACCACCTCCCGCGATACGAAGGTCGCGACCTGTAACATTTTGTTACCTTCTGCCGGTGGTTGAGTTTCCGCCGCAACAGATATCTCCTTTAACGCATTAAAAATACAACACTTATTTGATTTTGAGAACTGGCGCGGGACGTGCTTTTTTCTCAGCACCCGGCATGTCGTCGGCGGATACCGAGGAGTACTGGAATGAGAAAGAGCACCAGCAAAACGGCAAGTGGGTTTTCACTGATCGAGATGATCGTCGTGGTGATGCTTGCCTTCGTCGTGATGGCCTTCGCGGTCATCAACACGTTCACCACCACGCAAAATGCTCGAGCGAACGCCGCGATGGACGCGGTCATCTCCCAACTTCGGCAAGCCAGGGAATTAGCCATTGCCAAGCGCCGTAACGTACAAGTCCAATTCATCGCGCCCAACCAAATTCAGCTCACGGTTCTGACCCTGCCAGGCGAAGCGGTTCCCCCTGCCATTCCGCCCACCTTTCTGAATGACAACGCGGGTGGCGGAGCTATCTTCCAGTTGTTCCCGGGCCTGCCAGACACTCCGATGGGCTTCGGCAACACGAACGCGATCAGCCTTCAGCAGCCGGCTGGCGGTGGCGCGTGGTCAGTAATGTTCACGACCTCTGGCGCATTTGTTGGCTCCTCGCAATCGGCAGCGAGCCTCTATCAGGTGACGAATAATAATCCTGTCAACGCCTCCATCTTTTTAGGAATCACCGGAAAGAGCAACACTGCGCGCGCCGTAACAATTTTCGGGTCCACGGGCCGCGTCCGTTCTTACTACTGGACCGGTGGCACCAGCGGTGTGTGGCAGCAATAGGGAGAAAGGCCAAATGAGAAAACAGCGCAAGTTCAGTCGGCATGCGGACGGCTTCACACTTATTGAAGCCATGATTTCGATCGTCATTCTGTCGTTTGGCGTGCTTTCTCTCGCGGCCGTCTACGCCCAGGGCATCGTGTACACGAGCATGACGCAGTTCGACTACATCGCCGAGAAGAAAGCGGAAGAAGCCGTTGAAACCATTTTCACGGCGCGCGACACCAAGGTTTTGACGTGGGCCCAGATTCAGAATATTTCCACCGGCGGAGTGTTCAAGGATGGTCCTCAGTCTTTGCTGGATCCCGGCCCCGATGGACTGGTCGGCACTGCGGATGACAACGCGGCCCTTCCTGACACCATCATCCTCGGCCCTGGTCCCGACGGGATTCTGGGCACGGCCGACGACAAGGTGGCCAACCTGAACGGCTATATGAACCGGACGATCGCCATTTTACCGGTGGTCGGAGAAACCAACCTCCGGCAAATCACGGTGACCATTAATTACAAGATCGGCCGCATCACGCGTACCTACACCCTCATTAGTTACATTTCGGCCTTCGCATGAAGACGGCGGGAGAAAATTTTGCCATGAAAAAACAGTCTGGATTTACGCTGATCGAGTTCATGGTGGCCATGGGCATCACGATTGTCGCCCTTGCCGCCACCATGCTCGCGTTCAAAGACGCCACCAATACGAATCAGAACGTCTCTCTCAAGTCCGACCTTACGGACAATCTTCGCGCCGGCGTCAACCTCCTGGAGCAGGACCTCATTCAAGCGGGCACGGGGATCCCCACGGCGGGCATTCCGGTGCCCTACACTCCCGGGCCGCCGAATTGTCTTGGCAGCGGCGGTGCGCCCATTAACCGCCCAAATCTGACAGGTGGGCTGACCTTCCCCGTCTGCAACGTCAGTCTAAATGCCATCGAACCTGGCTGGCAGCTTGGTCCGCAAATCACTAGCCCGGACTCCACTCCAGGGGCGAACACCGACCTGATTACCATGTTGTATGTGGACAACACTCTGGCCCTCAACGCCAGAATGATCAACGAGCCGGCGGTGGCTGGCAATCCTGGCTGTCCAGCCGGAAGCATCACGAGCAACGGGCAGGTCGTAACCTTTGATGCCACCTGCATCTTGTTTTCTCCGACCGGCGTGCAAATCAACCCCGGCGACTTGATCATGTTTAGCAATGCCAAAGGTAACGCCATTCAGGAAGTAACCAGCGTCTCCGGCCAGACTCTGAGGTTCGCTGGAGGTGATGGCCTGAACTTGAACGCCCGCACCGACCCGCAAGGCACCATGATCCAGCTAGAAAACACAAACCTGGCCGGGAACCCCAACGGCACCTTTCCGCCGACTACGGCCACCCGAATCTGGATGATTACCTACTATCTGGACAACATAGCCGTACCTGGCCAGGTCCGCCTCATCCGCCGCGTGAACTGGAATCCAGGTGTGCCGGTTGGCGAGACAATTGAGAATCTTCAATTCAAATACAACTTCGTCGATGGCGTAACGAATCCCTCCGGCCAGCAGACCATTCCCATAGGAGAATCGGAAAGCCAGATTCGGTCCGTCGATATCCTCCTGGGCGCTCGTTCGACTACCGCCTGGGGACAGAACCATACTTTTCTTCGCAGCAATTTCATGACGCAGGTCAGCCTCCGCAGCATGGCCTACGTCAACCGGTATAACTAATTGAGGAGTGCAACCATGAACGCCGTAAAAAAACTGATGCGACGTGATTCGGGCATCGCCCTGCTTACCACTCTGCTGCTCATGATGCTGATGTCGAGCTTGCTGGTCGGCTTCATGTTGCTGATCACTTCAGGACAGAAGCTCAGTGGCAGCAATAATGACTACAGCCGCGCCTTCTACGGCGCGGAAGCCGGCATGGAGAAAATTACGGCAGATCTGGGAACGCTGTTTGATACGAACTACTCTCCTTCGGCCGCGCAAATTAGCGCCATCGCGGCTGCTCCGCCGGCGATCCCCGGAATCCAATATCTGAAGTTTGATGGAACCTCCGGATACCAGGTGAATTACAACCTGGACGCAAACGGAAATCCCCTGGCCACGGTCACGCAGGTACAATCCGGCGCCTATCAAGGTATGACGGCGCTCGCTACCCAATATACTCTGGATGTGACTGCACGAACGGTCAACAACAACGAAGTGAAATTGCAGCGCACCACTCAGACGGTCGGCATCCCCATGTTCCAGTTTGGCATGTTCTCCGACACTGACCTTAGCTTCTTTCCTGGTCCAAATTTCAGCTTCGGCGGCCGCACTCATACCAATGGCAACCTCTTCCTTGCTTCTGGAGGCACGCTGACTCTTTCTGACCGCGTCACCGCAGTCAAGAATGTGGTTCGTACAAATCTCTCGAACGGTTATCCGACGACGACCGGCTCCTATGCGGGCCCGGTGGACATCACGACATCACCCGGCACTGCATCTTACAGGCCGCTGGCATACACGGAAGGTAGCCTGGTTGGCACAATCGGTTCAAGCGTGAACCCCAATTGGACCAGCATCTCTCTTGGCGCGACCAATTATGCTGGCAATTTGCGCAACGGTGCAACCGGCGCGACGGCACTTAATCTTGGCATCGTGCTTCTCGGGAACGGCACGACGCAGCCTGTCGACATGATCCGTCGGCCCGTCGTCAACGAGAGCGCTGGCGTCACAAACCTGCGCTATTACGCGCAAGCCAGTCTCAAGATTTTGCTCTCCGATAATCCGAACGATATCATGCAGTTGCCTTGCATCGATACCTCCACGCAACCTCTGGATTTGTCCACTCTCGCCAAACCCGTGGCGAGCTGGACCGGCGCGGCTGCAAATCTGAAAACTGCGATGAACACGCTGAACACTGCGGGTTACAACACTCCACCTGTCCCCTTGGCAGCTTCCGGCGCGGCGCTCGGGGCAACAGCCTACAGCACCGCAAACGGCTATTGGTTGCCTACTCCCAACGTGGCCGGGTATACGACGGCTTCAGGTCTTCCAATCATCAAGGGCTTCATCAAGATCGAAATTCAGACTGCTTATGGAAATCCTTGCGGCACGTGGAGGGACGTGACCCAAGAAGTTCTGAGTTTTGGGTATGCCGGTCGCAATCTCTACCCTCAGGGCTCACTGACCGCCGCGCAATACGGCACAGCGGAACCACTGCTCAGCCTGCCCGCCAGCCAGTTGGGCGCTTCTCCTTGCCAGGACGTTCACCCCAACGCGATCATCCGTCTGGAACGTGTTCGTGACAACCCCTCCAACTGGACTAATTCGCCGAACAACAATTTCTCTCACTGCGGCGTAACCAACAGCGCCACGCCAGCCAGCCAGAAATATCCAGCCAATCCCGCCGACTACTGGCCGAACGCGCTCTTCGACTCTCGCGAAGGCACCCTGCGCGACGTCAGCCCGACCGGAAGTTTGGGCGGTATCAATTATTCCAGCATGGTCACGCTCGGTGGCGTCATGGACTACATCGAAGTCGATGCAACTAATCTGGCGAGGTATCTGGGTGGCGCGCTCCCAGGATCGGGCCATCTCGCCTTTGACTCCGTCAACGCCCCGAACGACTACGCCGTCTACATTTCCGACCGGCGCGGAAACTATACTGCCGGCGCGCTTACCAACGCGTGGCCACCACTCTCTCCCAGCGGACACGAAACCGGCGAGTACGGCTGGAATGATTTTGTGAATTCCGCGAGCACCAACGGCTGCCCGAATAATTCCCAGGATTCGGGCGAAGACATCGACGGACTCGGCAGCACCGGTTTCTATACCTACGGGCAGGATCCGACCTATATCATGGCGGCTGGCACTGTCTATTCAAGCTTGGGCCTCGGCCAATACGGGATGTTCAGTTTGGCTAGCCCCGGCAACCTTTATGGCGCCACGGTTGCCAGCAACGCCATCGCAGCCAATCCGGGCTGTACGGTGACAAACCCATCCAAGGTTTGGCCCATGGCTGAAGTCATTCATGCCAACGAGGCGCGCGAAAATCCGAATCCCTTCTTCCGCCGCGCGGTCAAAATAATGGACGGCAAACTTTTGACCGCGCTAGGCGGATGCCCTGGCGCCGTTCCCTGCGGCTTGGCGATTGCCACGGAGAATCCCGCCTATATTCAGGGCGATTTCAACGCCAACTCCGCCGGTGGCGGCTTCAACGATGCCAACGTAGCGGTCTCGGTGAACGCAGATGCCGTCTCGTTGCTCTCCAACAGCTTCAATGACGTCAACAGCTTCTCGACGCCCTACGGAAACAATGACAACGCTACCACGACGTACTACCGCACAGCGGTCATGGCCGGTAAGGGCGTTTCCTTCCCGCAGCCGACCGGCTTTTCAAGCCCGCAGGACTTCGGGACGGACGGCGGTACGCACAACTTCCTCCGGTATATCGAAAACTGGGGTGGCCAGACGCTGAATTACCGCGGTTCCATCATCAGCATGTACTACAACCGCCAGGCAATAGGAACCTACAAGTGCTGCACGGTGGTTTACTCGCCGCCGACCCGTGGATACAACTTTGACACGGAGTTTCTCACTCCCTCTCTGTTGCCACCGCGCACGCCGCTCTTTCGCGACGTGAACACGACGGGCTTTACACAGCTCCTTTTGCCCAATCAATAAAACGCAGCCAACGGCTGCACCCACGACCGGCCCCGGCTCATCCGGGGCCGGTCGTTTTTTAGAATGCGTTTGCAAGGCATCAGACGCTCGAAACTGGCGAGCGCTTATCGCGGCAAAGCTCACGGAGCCGGACGAGTTCTTGTTGTGAAGCTGGTATTCACCACGGGAACGACACATGCTTGCAAAGGAGGCCAGCCTGCGTCCGTCGTGGGGTTGCGGCAAAGCGAGGTGATAGCGGGGCTGATCAGCGAGGGATAAACCGTATTGTCGAGCGGCTCGGCGTACACCGCGTAGCTGTGCCCCAGCGGCAAATGGCTGATCAGGTAGGTTCCATCGAAGTGCGCGGGGCCCGGCGCCGTGCAGCTCCATCCTCCAAGCGTCGCTCCCACCACTGCTCCACTTGCTGCATCCACGGCCACAACGTGCGCGCCGAAAATCCCCGTAATTCCGGGCGGAGATAGTGGCAGCGAAAGTGGATTTGCGGGCAGAATGCGGCCACTGACGGAACCTATATTCAACGTATCCGCTGGATCGGGATATAACGCACGCAGACCGGTCCGATCATCGTCACCCAACGGCGCATCGGGTTGCTGTGCGGTGGGCCGTGTGCCGGAAAAGGTGCCCGGCGCCGGCGCAAACGGGTACATCATGGCGCTCCACACCGCGGAATGACTGAAGCCCAAAGTGTGTCCCAGCTCGTGAATCATCAAGGACTCGAAATCGTAAGCCTTTGGCGATGTAGGAAGCGCGGCGGGCGTCGCAAACGTGATGGCGGAACTGCTGGGATCGAAATAAATGTCCGCGTCGAGGATTTGCCCCACTTGAGTTGCGGGCGAGCCCGTCCCTACCTGCACGCCGATGATGTCCGCGGTGATCACGCGCGTAAACGCCAGAATTCCGGGTGTGAACGCGCCATCAGACTGATCGAAACAAATCGAGTTCACTCCATCGGAACCGCACGCGTTTTGCGTTGCGGTGCGCGTGACTGGCGCGATAGAGCCAGGAATCAGAGACGTGCCGCTGACGGCCGTCCACACTGCCATCGATTGCGTGATCACCTGTTCGATCTCGTTCAAACGCCCAGCGACGGTCTGGTTCTGTGTCAGGATGGTCACCGGATTCGTTCCTAGCACCGTGCTCCATTGCTCCGCAATCGCACCCGTCGCGGCGATTTCGTGCGAAGCAATTGGGCATGCCGAGCCACCGGAAACGCTCGCGGGCTGCCTAACGTCCGGAACGATTTCGTTGAATGCGTATCCATTTGCTCCAGGAATGCCGCAAAACCCATAAAGGGCGCCGAAGAAAAGGGCCATCATTCTGCAAATCATTGGATATTTATTTCGTTTCCTCATTTGCGTTCTCCCGCTGCTCACCGATTTTGCTGTCTTAAGGCTTTGTGGATTTTTTCCCTGAAGAGCGCTACTGGCAAATTCCGTATTCCTCCGCGCCGGAAGGCGCGTGTTTGCGGGTCGAAAATAGGCGCGGATGCTGAATCTTGCGTGACCACTTCCAATCCAGACTGCGCATTGCGCCAAATCCGAAAGGTTCCCTGCGACCAACCGAGTACTCGATAAGGTGCCCCTGCATCCCCCCAGAGGAAGAGATAGACTTCCTCGCCTGCGCGAAACTGGGGAACTTCCTCGACATGCGAACGCAGGTGCCCAACGTTTCCGCCGAGCAACCGTACAATGACCACCGCCGGCAGATCGCCTTTCTCCCGCTGAAGCACTTCAAACTTCGTTTCTGTCCAGATTTCTCCTTGGTCCCAAAGGCTCTTTGTGCCGAGGCAGCGCAGGCGCGCGATGGCGGTGGATTCTTGCGCGAGATCACCGATCTTTAGCCGCGACAGCGTTGTCGCGCTGGCCACGCCGGCAATCAGGGCAAGCCCAACCAGAAACAAGATCCATAAGAAACGGCGCCTTTGTATGTAGCTCATATTCCTACCTCGTAGTCTTCACTGGATCACCAGGGCTCCGCTGGCCGCGGTTTTATCCAGATTTGTGTTTTGAATGAAAAGCGTCCGTGCGCCCGGCAAAGCGCTCGAAGGAATCTGCAGCGTCAGGTGAATGATCCCTAACCCCGCAGGCTGTTTCGCGATGATGGTGACGTCGCCGGGTCCGGAGACCGTGTACGTCATGCTGGTGTCCAGTCCACTCTCGGAGAAAACGCAAAGGTCGTATGTTGCGCTGCCGCTGGTGGACCGAAGCAACGGCACGGGATTGCCCGAGAGCGAGCAGGAATTGTTCGCAACGGAAAACATTCCAAGCGCGGCGACGTTCAAGTCCACGTCGTTGCCGGAGGCGCTGACGCCTGCAGTCGTGGGGTCAACAACCACGATGTCTTTGCCAGTCGCGTTAGGCGCTGCGCTGCTCAACGGAATTGCATCGTCCGAAACGTTCGGCGGAGCAACGACAAGCGAGACCGCATTGGAGGCAGTGCCGCCGGGATTTTGGATTTGTACTGAAACATTTCCCGCCACGGAAACATCAGCAGCTGTGACAGGCGCCGTGCATTGTATCGCCGTGATACAGGAGGTCGTTCGCGCTGCTCCGCCGATCATGACAATCGATCCCGGCCCGGGACTCGATACGGTAAACCCGCTGCCATCTATCAACAGGGTGAAGCCATCCGCTGCGCCCGCGTAGACGCTCGCTGGATGCAGCGAAAGGATGTTTGCGCCTGTGGAGATCGCCACAATCGCCGAGGCGGATTGCGTGGTGTCGTCAGAACTGGTGGCCACTACTTGAATGGCGTCTGGAGCTGGCGCCGAGCCGGGAGCGGTGTAGTTTCCGTTCGAGTCGATCGAGCCGCAAACGCCGCTGTTCGAGCACGCCGTGCCCTGGATTTGCCAAACCACGCTTTGGTTGTTGGTTCCGAGCACAGTGGCCGTGAATCCCTGGACGGCCAGAGGCGCAAGCGTGATGCTCTGCGGCTGCACGGAAACGAGCACGTGATTGATTACCGTGATCTGCGCTGCCGCGACTTTCGTGGCGTCCGCCGCGCTTGTGGCAGTAACGCTAACGGGATTTGGCTGGGGAATTGTTCCCGGCGCGAGATAGTCCGCTTGCAGAACAGTTCCGCTCGTCACGATCTGGCACGGATTGGATCCCACGATACAGATCTGGCCGAGAGTCGTATTTCCGCCGGAGACACCACTGACGCTCCAATTCACGGTGGCATTGGTCGTACCGAAAACTTGCGCGGAAAGAGTCACACGGTGATTCACAGCCAGTGTGGCGGTCTGCGGAGTGAGCGTGACATTCACGCCAGGCTGGACGGCCATCGTGGCTTGTGCTGCTTTCGAGGGGTCAGCTTGTGGCGTCACAATGACCGTGACGCTATTGGGATTCGGCGGCGTGCTGGGAGCGGTGTACGTCGCGGTATCGGCGGTGACGGTTCCGCCTGCGCCTTGCGTGGTCACGACAGTCAACGTTCCGCACGTCGTGGAGCTACAGCCGGGCCCCGATAACGACCAGGAGAGAATCGTGCTCGGATTCGATCCCGGCACGGCGGTCATGGTCGCGACAATCGACCCCGTGCCTCCGGCAGGCACGCTTTGTGGCGCCGTCACCTGCAGAGTGAAATTGCTCGTGATGGTGACCGCTGCCGATGCTTGTTTCGATGGATCGGCGACACTTTGCGCGGTCAGAGTTGCGGTTGCCGGCGTAGGAAGAATCCTGGGTGCGGTGAAATTGCCGCCGACGTCCACAGTCCCGCATGCCGAAGGGCACGCTGCCCCACTGATGCTCCAGCGCACGGTAGCGTCCGGGTGTCCCGCGCTGCCAATGCTCGCGTGAAACGCATCTGTCGCGCCTAGTTCGACACCTGCGCTCGTTGGCGTGACGCTGATCGTGATGTCGCTCGAGATCGTGATTTGCGCAGTCGCGGATTTTGTGGCGTCCGCTTGGCTCGTGGCCGAGATGCTTACAGTGGCTTGCGAGGGCAGATCGGCTGGCGCCGTATAGACGCCGGCAGATGTGATCGTTCCCGTGGACGCATTTCCACCTGCGATGCCATCTACGCTCCAGGTCACGCTCGTGTCGGTGGTGTTTGTCACTGTTGCCGCGAAGGTCTGCGAATTTCCCAGCAGGATCGAGCCGCTCGCCGGTGTCACTGTCACAACGATGGGCGGCGGAGGTGGCGGCGGTGGGTTTCCAATCGAACCTCCGCCACAGCCGAGCATCCACACCGCTGTGATAAGGGCCGCAAGAAGGTGCGCAGAGGAAAAAGTGGGTCGGCGAGAAGTTCGCTGCCAAGCCACTAGCTTCTCTTTCAATCCGTTTTGCGTGAGAGGCCGCATGCAGGGCGGAATGCAGGCGAAGGGCCAGCGAAAGTAGGAACATGATTTTCCCCGAGGAAGTGCTGCCATGGCTACTGGTCCACCTTCTAAATTATTGAATTTAAATAGCTTGCCGTGGGTTCGAGAGTCTTAAGCAAGCTGTGACCGATTATTCATGCAGAGCTGGAACTCCGCGATGTGGTTCCGCCCATCCCCTTTTGGAACGAGGCCGCCAAATCGGTGTTCCAAAACGGGAGCGGTTCATCAATTCCACGGCTGCTGTTTTGGCGGGCCATCTTGTGCTTAACTTGCTGACGAAATGAACCAATCGCCACGTCACGCCGTCTGGCAGTTGTACGGGGAGGGCGAGCGCATTCCGGCTCGCACACAAGACCGCATGCAGGAGCTGGTTCTGATCCAGCCGCGAAGCATCGTCAGCCGCTCGGCGGTCGCCCAGGACGGAGAGACGAACCTGACCCGCGAAGCTGCCGAGGCCGCCTTACGCCGGGAGTTTGAGGAGCGGCTTGCGGAATGCGGGCCGCTGGCATACCGGGTTGCGCGTAGCGTTCTGCGCAACGATGCGGATGCGCAAGATGTCGCCCAGGAAGCCTTACTTCGCGCGTACCGCCGCTTCGCACATCTGCGGGAACGTGCGCGATTCCGTGGTTGGCTGGTACGCATAGCCTTCCGGCTCGCGATTGATCGCACGCGTTCCTCGAAGCGGCGCGAGGCGCGCGAAACGCTCTGGTCGCAAACGGCGCCGCGGCCTTCGACCGAAGACTTGGCGGCCACCAGCGAATTTCAGGCGCATCTGGATCGCGCAATGGAAGAGCTGCCGGAAAAACACCGGCTCGTCATTCTGCTCGCGGCGATGCAAGGCCATTCGTTGGAGGAAGTCGCCGAGTCTCTTGGGCTGCCGATGGGGACCGTGAAATCGAGATTGTTTTTTGCGCGAAAGCAGTTAGCGGAGAAATTGCGATGCCATGTGAAAACTATCGAGAAGCGCTGATCGAAACAGCAGCGATGAATCTTGCGCCGTCGCGCGAACTGCGTGCGCATCTCGACTCATGCACATCATGCCGCGCTGCCTCCAAGCAAGAGATGCAGCTCTTCGCAGCCATCGACACCGGCGTACAGGCCAAGGCAAACGCCGATGTGCCGGCCTCGTTGTTGCCGCGCGTGCGGGCTAAGCTCAGCGAAAATCCTGTTTCTCGCCGGCCATGGAGTCCAGCCTTCGCCGCTATCGCTGCCGCCGCAGTTGTGGTCATTTCGCTGGTGGCTATTCTGGGATCGAGACGCACCACGTTGGTAGTTAATCCACGGACGAAAGCTGCTGGGCACGCGCCTTCGAGTAGCGAGATTTCGACTTATCGTAGCGGCACTGTCTCCCAGACAACTTCTAGCAAGAGAATGCCCAGGCGCAAGCTGACACGGAGCGCCGAGGCCTCTGTTTCGGTTGAACAAGTCACCGTGTTGATTCCGGCCGGACAAAAACAAGCGGTCGATAACTGGCTGATCGGTCTGCGGCGCGGCCGAGTGAGCACGACCAGTCTGTTCGCGGAGAAACCTGAACTATCTTCACAAGAGTTGAAGATTTCCCCACTGGATTTGCCACTAATCGAGGTGAAACCACTGGCTGAGGTGGGTGGAAGACCAGCGCTGGAGAATGAAAAGACGAGCCGTTGAGCTATTTTAAAAGGAGCGTTCCATGAAAAAGATTGTCCTGTCTATGCTGCTTACCGTTCTGGTGTTCGGCCCCGTGCGCCTGGAAGCGCAAGAGAAGGAAAAATCGGCACAGGCCGGTAAGCCAGCCGAAACCGAGAGGACGATCACTCCTCTTCGAGTCCAGGTTGTCTTCAGCGAGTATGAGGGCGAGAAAAAGATCAGCAGCCTGCCGTATACGCTGCTCGTAAATTCGGACGACATTGCACATCGAGCGGCGGTTCGCCTGGGGCTGCGTGTCCCTATCGAAACCTCCAGCAATACGGGGGTAAAGCAAATTCAGTATCAAGACGTGGGAACCAATCTCGACGGTCGCGCGGAGAAGATCGATGGCGGCAGGTTCCTCCTTGATCTGACCGTGGAGAAATCCTCCGTCTACACGCCGGGCGAAAGCCAGAGACCAGCCTCAATGGGCGGAAATGAAATCTCCAACACACAGCCAATTATCCAGGTATTCCGAAGCCAGGTGAATCTCATGATTCGTGACGGGCAGACCATTCAATCTACTGTGGCGACAGATCCGGTTACTGGACGCGTTCTGAAAGTGGACGTGACGCTCAGCGTGATTAAGTAAATCCAGGAGTAGGCTACTCCACTGTTAGGATCGAGGCGAGGGCGGCCCTCAAGTCAGCATGAAGGAAACTGTAGCCGAATTTTTCTAACTTGGCAGGCAAGGCGCGCTGGCTGGAGAGGAGCAGCGCGTCGGCCATTTCGCCGAAGACGAGGCGCAGGGCAAAGGCCGGGGCGGGAAAAAGCGCAGGGCGATGGATTACGCCGGCCAGAGTTTTAGTGAACTCCGCATTTCGGACAGGTTGCGGCGAGCTAAGGTTGATCGGGCCTCTGATTTCACTGTTTTCCAGAGCCAGCTGCAAAATTTCAATTGCATCGTTGAGCGAAATCCACGACATCCATTGCTGTCCCGAACCAATCTTTCCGCCGGCAAAAAACCGGAAGGGCAGTAGCATTCTCGGCAAGGCGCCAGCGTTGCGCGCCAGGACGATTCCGAAACGCGCAAGCACGACGCGAATGCCTATTGCTTCTGCTTTCAATGCCTCGGCTTCCCATTCCTTGGCCATATCAGAGACGAATTCGCTGCCGGGCCCGCTTTCCTCGGTGAGGAATTCATCGCCTCGATTGCCGTAGATGCCCGTTGCAGATGCCGAGATGAGGACTCTTGGCCGAACATTCATTTTCGCCAGAGCATGGACCAGTGCGCGCGTTGTGTCGATGCGGCTCGTACGCAGCACCAATTTTCGTTCTGCAGTCCAGCGGCCACCTGCTATGGATGCACCGGCGAGGTTCACGACGGCATCCGCGCCAACTGCGGCGCCGCCGAGCTCTCCCGTCGCCGGATTCCAGGCCACTTGGAAGCCGTCGTGGGATGCGCTGCTCGCACGAGTTCCGGGCCGCACCAGACGGCAGACGGTGTGCCCCGCTTTTGCGAGGGCGGGCACGAGGGCGCTACCTACAGAGCCGCTCGAACCTGTCACCAGGATTTTCATTACAAGTTTTCTCGATTCTCGTGGAGCATCGCACGAATGCCTACTGTATGAACGCTACGCAAGGCTTCGCGAGCGGTCAAGCGATAGAAAATTTCGCTGCTTTTTATTTTTGCGAAAATGCCGGCTGCCTCGTCCCTCGCAATGCTGTTGGCGCCAACTGCGCAGGCTATGGCTCTACGCAGTTTCGCGGGTTACAATTCCATCGTGGGCGTTTCCTCCCAAACCGCGCGCGTAAAGGTGCTTTTCTTTGGCCGGCTGAAAGAAGTCGTCGGCTGTGCGGAGGGCTCTGTCGACGTGCCGGACGGCGCGCCGATCGAAGCGCTTTTTGCGCTGGTTGGCGCGAGCCATCCCGAACTCGCGCAGTTTCGCGCCTCGCTAGTGGCCTCGCGCAATCAGGAGTTTGCCCCGTGGAGCACTCCGCTGCATAGCGGGGATGAAGTTGCCTTTCTTCCTCCGGTCAGCGGCGGCTAACGCGTCCATCCATGAATAAATCGCTCCAAGCCGATTTTCTTGCGCTCGTGCGCGATCCCATCGATCAGGATGCACTCATCCGCTACGTCCGCGCAGCCGAAGACGGCGCGGTTGTCACGTTTGATGGCTGCGTCCGCAATCATTCGCACGGGCGGGCGACGCTTTATCTCGATTACGAGGCTTACGAAGCCATGGCGCTTGCGAAACTCCGCGAAATCGCCGAGCAAATCCACGAAAAGTTTCCGATTCATCTGGTCGCCATCGCACACCGCCTCGGGCGGCTTGAAATCGGTGAGACCAGCGTCTTTATTGCGGTCAGCTCGGCGCACCGGCCAGCCGCCTTTGACGCTTGCCGCTATGCCATTGACACTCTCAAGCGAACCGTCCCCATTTGGAAGAAGGAGTATTTCAAGGACGGGGCCGTCTGGGCAGACGGCGAGATGCCTCCGGGGCCGGCGGAAACACGGGCCGCGAAACCTGCATCTTAATGATTCAATGATCTCCTCACCCCGCCGCGCGCTTGACGCAACGATTGTTTGTCTCGCTGCACTGTTCCTAGCTGGAATTGCCCTCTCACAGACTAAGCCAGACCGCCCACCATGGGCGCAGCCAAAGCCGAAACTTCCTGCCAATCCGTCATCCGCCGATTCGACGGCTCCTACGCCGCCATCGTTACCGTCTCCCCCGCCGCCAGGGAGTATTGTGGCAACACCGGAGCCACCGCTCAGGCCGCCCGAAGAGGCTGATCCGCAGCGCGGCAAGATCAAGGTCAAGGTGGATCTCGTCAACATTTTGGCTAGCGTGTTGGACGACCACAATCGGCCCGCGCCGGACTTGCCAGCAGGTGCATTTCAAGTGTTTGAAGAAGGCGTACCTCAGAAAATCGAAGTGTTTGAATCGGAAACCAAGCTGCCGCTGGATCTTGCGCTGATGATCGATGCGAGTCTAAGCGCGAACATGGAAATCGGTTTCGAGAAAGAAGCGGCGGCGCGGTTCATCCACCAAGTGCTGCGGCCAGAAGACCGTCTTGCCGTGTTCTCTTTCGACGAAAACGTCACGCAGCGAGCGGCGTTTTCGGAAAATGTTCCCGCACTGCAAACTGCAGTTCGGAAGATTCCGCCCGGTGCGGGCACCTCGATCTATGATGCGATTCTGCTGGGATCGCGGGCTTTGGAGTACCGCGGCGAGGAGCGCCGGAGGGTCATTGTCCTGGTCACCGATGCGGGCGAAACCACCAGCCGCACCGATTTTGACGTAACGCGCAAAGAAGCTGTCCGATCAAACGCGCTGCTCTATACCATCGTGATTCGTCCGGTGAAAAATGAAAGCGGCCGCAATACAGCGGGCGAACATGCTCTCGAAACCATCACGGAGACGACCGGCGGGGACATGTTCTATCCTGACACGCCGCAAGAGCTCAATGTGATCTTCGACATCATTGACCGCGAATTACGCACGCAATACCGGCTGGGCTACTATCCCAATCCACGCGGCCCGGCGAATACCTACCGGAATGTCGAAGTTAAGGTTCTCAACGGCGAATACCACGTTCGCAGCCGAAAGACTTATCTAACCGGTCCGCAGTAAGTCACACTCGAGTCGAGCAGGAGATTTTGAGAAACAGAACTCGGATCAGGGTGAATACACCCTCACGCCCACGAATTTTTGGTAAGTGTTGATTCCAAAGAGTTTAGCATTCTTGTAAGTTGCTTAGAATCAATACATATAGGAAGTCTCGTAAGTGTTGATTTCAAAAGATTTAAAATTGCACTAAAACAGTGCAAGTTGCATCTATTTCGGGGCTATCCAGCACATGCAAGGTAGGCGAAAGCGGAGCCGACAAGCTCCACCGCGCGAAAGGTGCACCATGGCGCAGAGCCTGTTTGCGCTACCAAAGCAAAAACGCCAGCAAAGTGCTGGCGGTGTGAAGCATTAGGCGAAGTGCGACCAAAAGTAACTATAGACAGGTAGTAATCGAGTGTCAAGTGAAAACCACTCTGACAATCGCGAAGGCGAGTCGCGCCTGGATCGAGTTAGTTTCCTGGAATCTGTTGAAAGGCAGATGGGCCAGGAGCGCGGCTGAGGAGCCCGCAGAGAGGAGCGAGGCTACTGGGGCTTTTTGATGTCTTCTCCGGCCTGTTCGATACTGCCTTTGATTAATTCGGTTTTCACTTCGGATTTTTGGCCCGCGATGACGTCAACGTCGGTTTCAAAGGTACGGTAGCCGGGCAACTCGATCTTGATTTTGTGCTTGCCCGGGCTGACCAGCAGCGAATGAAACCTGCCGCCCAATTCGCTGGCGTGGCCAATGTAACTGCCATCGAGAAAGACTGCGGCACGTTTGGGCTGGACCGAGATTTTCAGTTCGGCGGTCACATCGGGAGTGGTTGCGCCGGGAATCAAGTGCATGGCCACTTGAATCTCCTGTACTCCTCCGGGTTCGACGACGATGTCCCGGACAAAATCCTCATATCCTTTTTGGCGAACGTCGATGTGGTGTTTGCCGGGAAGGAGAAGGACTTTCTTTTTGCCCTTAAGCTCCTTCACATAGCCGACATAGTTGCCGTCGATCCACACGCCGGAATCCCGATCCAATTGAGTATCGCCATTAAAAAGCACTTCTCCCATGATTTGGCTACCCTGCGCGTGCAGACGCGGCGCGCGGGCCGGAAGAAAAAGGACGGCCACCAAAGTGGCCACAGCGCCGAGCTTAACTACCCTGTACATGTTATCCCTCGCTTTCAGGACGGGAACATATTTTAGCTCCGAAGCCTCGTGGGTGGCGCAAAAATGCGACGGAGCGGGGAACAAATTGGCGGGCAGCAGGGTTGATGTGGCGAGGATAGAGCCATTTCTATGACGCAGGTGGTAGAGTGGAAAGCGCACCAATGTGCCGAGGCAGCTCTTTTAGCGCTCCGCCGAGCAATTTCCTATGAGCAAGGACTATCTCAACGCCGCGATAGAAATCGCGCAAGAAGCAGGAAAAATCCTGTGCGAAGAATTGGACCGTCCCGTCCAGATTGCCTATAAAGGCGAGGTCGATCTGGTGACGCAAGCGGACAAGCGATCCGAGGAAACCATTGTCACGCGGCTGACAAAATATTTTCCGGAACATTCCATCGCGGCGGAAGAGGGAAGCGGGCACGAAGGCGGATCGGAATTTCGCTGGCATGTGGACCCCCTGGATGGCACGACCAATTTTGCGCACGGTTATCCATGTTTTTCCGTTTCGATTGCACTGGCGCAACGAGGAGCACTGCTCGCTGGCGTGGTTTACAACCCGTTCTACGAGGAGTTGTTCGCGGCCGCGCGGGGAGGCGGAGCTACGCTGAACGGCAAGAGAATTTTCGTTTCGAAAACGGACAAGCTCGCCACAAGCCTGATGTGCACGGGATTTCCGGTGCATAAACGCCGGGCAACCTCAAACATTCATTATTATTGGGATTTTACATTGAAATCGCACGGGGTGAGGCGCGACGGTTCCGCGGCGCTGGACTTGGCCAGCATCGCTGCCGGGCGGTTTGACGGGTTCTGGGAGTTTGGTCTGAAACCCTGGGATACGGCCGCGGGAGTGTTGTTGATTGAAGAAGCGGGCGGCAAAGTGAGTGATTTCGAGGGGCAGCCCTTCCAACTAGGTGGGCCGGTGATACTTGCCACAAACGGCTTGATTCATGAGGAAGTGCGGGGAGTGGCACTCGAGATTTCCAAGCGCGATCCGGGCGCCCCTTTGCGACGGTAAATCCTTTTACCAGGCGTAACCTGCAGCGGTTTTGGGAGTTCCTAACGCCGGGCACGCTACTGCTATCTGCCAAGAATGAAGACCTCCACGCCCTGCAAAGCCCGCAGAACCAGAGCGCTTGGAATTGCATGTCTCCGTCACGGATACATCACATAGGTGGCGATCTCCCGGGCGTAGAGCGGTGCATGGATATACCTTAGTGGATGGCCGCGTCGCAATTTCGCGATATCACCTTGGAGGGTTGTCGGCATGTATAAGATCGCTGCATTGATAACGATATGGCTGGCGCTGTCGCCGTCGTGGAGCCCGCAAAACGAGGAGATCCTCGACTGCTACAAACGATGCCGAGTCATGCCACAAACCGACCCGGACATGCAGCGCCAGGAGATCGTCGCACTGGAAAAAGAGGCAGCGCGGGCAATCCAACAGAGCGATGGGACTTTTTTTCGGCGTGTGTATAGCGATGATTTCACGGGATTGCTCTCCCGCGGCGAGACAGTGAACAAAAATGGATTCATCGACGCCGTGCAATCAACGGCCGTCAGATACCAATCCTTTAACGTATCGGACATCAAAGTGCGAATCTATAGGGACTCGGCCGTGGCAACGTGCTTATGGTCGGCGCGGGCGGTCGTGAAGGGCCAATCCGTGAGCAGCCAGATGAGAGTGATGCATGTCTACATTAACGGGGGGACCGGCTGGAGAGTGATCGCCGGGCAGGACAATCTGCTGCCGCCGTATACGCCGCAGGTTCTTTAGCGGAAGTTAGCGGGGAGGATTTCGCTCAGCTGATGTGGATTGAAGCGCACGATAGGCGAACTCGAGCATGGCGGGCAAGTGCTCAGCGAAATAGGTCCAGTCATGGCCGCCGGGATACAGGTGAAATTCGTGGGGGATGTGACGTGCCGTGAGCAATCTGTCCAATACTAGCGCGCCATCTTCGAAGCCGTAGTCGTCTTGCGAGCCGCAGTCAAAATAAATTTCTAGGCCGGCAAGGTTTGCGGTGCGGGCGATGGTAACTGGATCATTTTCTTTCCAGAAGGCGGGATCGAAGGGTGAGCCGAAGGCGCTGCCGAGAACGCGCAATTGGCTGATTTGACGTGAGTCTTTCGCGCTGACGGTTGGCAACTGTTCAATCAGAGCTGCGCTATGGGCGCCGACTACTCCGAAGAGTTGTGGATGCCGGAAGGCGATGTGCAGCGCGCCGTATCCACCCATCGAAATCCCCGCGATTCCGCGGGATTTGCGCCCGGGCAGCGTGCGATAGCGCCGCTCGACGCCCGGCATGAATTCACGGAGAAAGAAATCCTCGTAACGCTGGCGGCCGTCGCGCGAATTGATGTAGAAGCTCGCTCGAGCGGCGGGAGTTGCGATCAAGAATTCACCCAATTGATGTTGCTCCCATAAGTCTTCGACAAGATTCAGGCCACCGGAATGAATGAGCATCTGATCGTTATCGCCCAGGCCGTGGAGAAGATAGAGGATCGGATAGTGGCGCGTTTTTTCGTGGTCATAGCTGGGAGGCAAGAGGATGCAGTACGAAACAGCTCGTCCAAGAATTTTGCTGGGAAGCGAATTGCATTCGGCTCGGCCGGTGGCGCGCGCGGCGGGGACGAGCAGGAGACAAGCAAGAAAGAACGCCGCCGAACCTGGGCGGCGGAGGTTATTCATAACGAAGAGCCTCGACAGGATTCAGGCGAGCGGCCCGCGATGCGGGATAGAGCCCGGCTGCGAGGCTCACGATGACAGCAAATGCGATGGCACCGAGAACGAGCCACCAGGGCACCGAGAACACATGAGCCGAAGGCAAGTTTTGCCGGTGCAAATAAAGATTGGTGCCCCAGGTGACGATTTTTCCAATGAACCAGCCAAGCCCTGCGCCAAGAACGCCGCCGAGGAGTCCCATCACTCCAGCTTCCACGAAAAATAATTGTTTAACATCGCGGTCGGCTGCGCCCAGTGCCTTCAGAATGCCGATTTCGCGCCGGCGCTCGAGAATGGCCATCACGAGAGTGTTAATGATACCGAGAGTAGCGACGGCGAGCGCGAGGCTGCCGAAGATGGCGAGGAGAAGGTCAAAGATGGTGAAAAAAAGACGCAAGTTGCGCGTGGCATCCAGAAGCGAAAAGGTGCCGAAACCCATGTCTTTGATAGCGGTTTCAATTCCTTCCACCTGGGTGGGGCTCTTTGCGCGGACGGTTAGGCTTGCATAGCTGGGCTTTTTGTTTGTTGCGCGAACCGCGTCCCGCAAATCGTTGACCTGCGCTACCCGCAGCGTTGAGGCGACCTCGAGCGGAATCAGCAACCGACCGCTCCCGAATCCGCCGAAGCCCGCGGCGGGCTCCGTCTCGACGATGCCAACGATGCGAAGTTTTTTCTCGCGAGGAACGATGGAAAAGCCGCCTCCACCGGTATCCGCCGATTCTCCGCCGCCTTTGCCAGGTTCACTTTGAGGCGGAATTGCTTCGCGTTCCGCGTAGCGCACGATCAGCTCTTTGCCGATAAGCGAAGAGGTCTGCGGCGAGAGTTCCTTGGCAAGCTCGATCTGTAGAATGGCCTCGTCGGCATTCGGTCCCGAAAAAAAGGTGCCTTGCATGCCATCGAACGAGCCGTTACCGCGAGCGGATTCCGGCACACCGGCGACAATCGTCGAGTAGGGATTTCCGTCGTAGCGCACTTCGGTCGGGAAGCGAATCTGCGGATAGACTTCGAGAACGTTTGGCAAGCGCTCGAACTCTTTGCGGGCATCTTCATCCAGCTCTCGGGCTTCCTTCTCGGGAGCGGGAGCCGGCACCCGCCTGCGCATGCCGGGCATGTTTCTTCGTTGCGTCACGATGACCGTATCGAACAGGCCTGAATTCGAGAGCCGCTTCGTCGCCAGCGCCTGCAGGCCGACGCCGAGAGAAAGCATGGCCACGAGGGACGCCACGCCAACCGCAACGCCGAGAGTAGTCAGCGAATTTCGCAGAATCGCCTCGCGCAAATTGCGCAGGGCCAGCTCGCCGAGATCGCCCGCCCTCATGATTTCACTCCATCACTGACCAGTTTTCCGTCCGCAAGAGAAACAATGCGATCGGCAAAGCGCTCTGCGAGTGGGCGTTCGTGCGTGACCATGACAATCGTCATTCCCAACTTTTCCTGAATTTCTTTCAGAAGAAGCATGATGGATTCTCCGGTCGTGCTGTCCAAATTGCCGGTTGGTTCGTCAGCAAAAAGGAGAGTGGGGCGATTCACAAGTGCGCGGGCCAGCGCCGCACGCTGCTGCTCTCCTCCGGACATTTCGCTGGGACGGTGGCCGGTCCGTTTGTCCAGGCGCACTCGCTCGAGGGCTTCCTGCACCCGCTGCCCACGCTCGCCGCGGTCCACTTCCGCCAGGCGAAGAGGTAGTTCGACATTTTCTTCGAGGGTCATGCGAGGGAGCAGATTAAAGGATTGGAAGACCATGCCGACAGTCCTGCTGCGGTAACGCGCTAGTTCGAGCGGGTTCATTTCCGATAGATTCTTTCCATTTGCGAAAATCGCGCCGCCCGTGGGGCGATCCAGTCCGGCCATGAGGTTTAGCAGCGTTGACTTCCCGGAGCCTGAGCTTCCTAACAGTGCAATGAATTCGCCAGCATGCACTTCGAGCGTTACGTCGTCGACCGCTCGGATTAGCGTGGTCCCCATTTCGTAGTGGCGGGAAACGCTTTCAGCGCGAACAGCCACACCATGGCCAGTTGTCATCATTGCCTCTCGATGGTACTACGCATGGCGAGTGCGTTGAGTTACCAACTCTAGGGGAAGCCGCCGCCGGTCGAGCGGAGAGATTCTCGAAGAAATCGCTTGACACGAAAATCCGTGCCTGCTAGTTTCGTAGCAGATATGCTAGAAAAATAGCACATGACACGAAAACCCAAGCCAAATGCCCTTTCGCGCCGCGAGCGCCAGATCATGGACATTCTCTACAAGCTCGAGCGGGCCTCCGTCGGGCAGGTCCTCGCCGAGATGGCCGGCAAGCCCAGCTACTCGACGGTCCGCGCCCAGCTCCGCGTGCTCGAAGAAAAAGGGCACGTCCGTCACGAAGAGCACGGGCTGCGCTACGTCTATGCACCGGCAGTTCCGCGAGAAGTGGCGCGCCGCTCGGCACTTCGCCACCTGGTCGAGACATTCTTTGACGGCTCAGCGGAAAAGGTAGTGGCCGCACTTCTCGGCGGCGAGGCCGCGCGGTTATCCCCCGAGGAGTTTGCGCGCATCTCGCGACTGATCTCGAAGGGCGGAGAGGGGGACTGACCATGAGTGCCTACGGCGGTTCCGAGCTTGTGCTGTCGTTTCTTTTCGCCTGCTTTGCTAAAGCGACTCTGCTGCTCTGTTGCGCATGGATTGCCACGGTTGCCATGCGCCGCCATTCCTCCGCAGTGCGCCACCATTCGTGGGCCGTTGCAATTGTCGCCTCGCTCGCGCTTCCTATTTTGATGATGCTGCTTCCGGCGTGGCGCTCCTCTGCTCTCGGCGATGCGGCTGCACTTTTGAAACCCGCTGGTGCTGGTGCAGTGGCCTCCGTCTCTCAAACCATTGCCTCCACTACCATCAATGCCGTGACCGTCTCTCCCGTCTACAAAAAAATTGCCCGCGCCATTCTTATAATTTGGGCCTTCGGTTTCTTGCTTGTCCTACTGAGATTGATGACCGGGCTTGCCCGTCTGGTATGGATGTCCACTCTAGCAAGACCGCTTTTCGAGGACGATTGGATGCGAGACGTCTTAACATTTTCGAATATATTCGAGATCGCGCGCCCCGCCCGTCTGCTTCAATGCCGCAGCCTGCTCGCCATGCCTCTCACGTGGGGATTCCTCCGACCTGTTATTGTTCTGCCCGCGGGCAGCTCCACCTGGACAGCCGAGCGACGGCGAATCGTTCTTGCGCATGAGCTTGCCCACATCGGCCGCCACGACTGGCTTGTGCAAATTTGTGGGGAGCTTGCCCGGGCCGTCTACTGGTTTCATCCGCTCGTCTGGCTTGCCGCCGCGCGTTTGCGCCATGAAAGTGAGTGCGCGTGCGATGACGCTGTCCTCATGTCCGGGATCTCGCCTTCACGCTACGCCAGCGAGTTACTCGATCTCGCAAGGACCCTTGAAAACTCAGGCCGCGCCTGGACCACCTCTCTGGCCATCGCGCGTCCATCGAATCTTGAAAGGAGATTTGCCGCCATGTTGAATTCGTCAGTAAATCGCAAAAGTCTTTCCAACAAAGCGAAGTATCTCATCCTTTGTTTCGCCTTAGGTTGCTTGCTGCCCCTCGCAACCTTGCGAGTGTCTGCGCAGAATCTCGCCGGCAAGACCTCAGGCACAATTCATGATCCCAGCGGGAGTCCTGTGGCAAACGCCACCATCGTCATGTCAAACCATGGCGCGAACACGATCGATATGACCACTACCGACCGCGACGGCAATTTTTCTTTTAAATCGCTCCCTGCAGGGAAGTATGAGTTGCAAGTCTATAAGCCAGGGTTCGCTCCTCTACACCGGGCGGACGTTACGCTAGACCCCGGCGCCGAGTTCGCGGAGGTCTTCACTTTATCTGTGGGCGCAGACTTCGAGACCGTGAGGGTTGTGCCCTCTGGTTCCGAGAAGCCCGCCGTGACTGACGAATCCGACGGCAAGCCGTCGCGTCTCGGGATTGGTGGAACGGTGGAAGCGGCGAAACTCATAAAGCGAGTGCAGCCCATCTACCCGGAATCCGCAAAATCGGACGGTGCCCAAGGTACGGTGGTCTTGCACGCCGTCATCGGCATGGATGGAAAGCCGCTATCGCTTCGCGTGATGAACAGTGAAATTGACCCTCGCCTTTCGCGATCTGCGGTCGAGGCTGTCAGCCAGTGGCGCTACAGTCCCACCCTTTTGAACGGCGAGCCCATCGAAGTGGATACGACCATCACAGTGAACTACACTCTCGAGCCATAGCGCAAAAAGCCGGCCCGAACCATTCGGGGCGGCTTCCCTTCAACACCAAATTAATTCTTAACAGAAGAGAAATCTCGAAACGTCATAATTGTTTGTCGGCTCGTTCTCATACTTGTGCCGGCTCGCTGTTCTTTGGTTTCTTGTTTTTCGCCAAATGTTGGGGCGGGACGCGCCACTCGCAGAGAGCTATTGCTCTTCGCCCCGCCCTATTTCATTTTCGAGTCAAATCTGGTGCGTGATTTCAGGATTTCTTGGGTTCTGGAGTGGACTTCGGTTGGGTCACTTTGACTTCTGTGGCAATTCTTTGTTTCTTGTCCATGTGGTAGTAAACGGTGGCCATCTCACCTTTGTTTAGTGTGCCTTCCTTCTTTGTGTCTGTGTTCAGAACAAACTTGGTGCTTTCTTCTTTGCCCTTCCATTTATGTTCGAGAACCAGGTCAGAATCGGATACTGACGAGATGGTTCCCATTCTGTGATAAACAGCTGGCTTGGCTTTTTCTGTCGTTGTTTTTGGTGTTGTAGTCTTCGGCGAGGTTGTTCGTGCTGAAAGCGTTGTCCCTCCGCCACACAAGAGCAAAGCAGCGGTCAACATGACAACGTATTTGATTTTCATCTGGTTCCTCCTGATAGAGTTGGGCCCAACTTCCGTTTTGTGTGATGCCTATGAAGAGAATTGGGTTGGGAAGGCAATTCGCGAGACATTCATGGGCAGACTGCAGTTCGTGGTAGGAATCGTAGAACCGAGGTTCGCGGATTCTAGTTTGAGAACTCCGCGTCGTCAAAAATACGATCGCCGCGCAAGGTATCGCTGTCACTGGCGTTCCAATCCTGATTGGAGGAAATCGAGAAAGATACGGTGGCGTCCTTATTAGGGTCAGCAAGGGTATGGAATTTCGCGCCGTTGAACGCCGTCTGGCCAGGAAGGAATCCGCTGATCAGATCCGTTCCATCAACAGTAATTTGGAAGTCTGCAATGAGCGCGGGGCCGCCAACGGGCACACTGAGTTCGTAAGTGGCCTTTACGCTGACATGGTCCTTTTCAAACCTAATGCGATAGCTGACGGGGAGATTATCGTTCGACATACGAAGCTCCTTACGCGGCTCGGAGAATCAGGCCGATTATCGCGCCTTTGTAAGGATATCTCACTATTTTGAACGCTACTCGAAAAACGTGCGAATCTATTTTTCACTCGGCCTGACGTGCCCGCGAGACACGTTTCAGCACAATCCCGGAAGGAAATTGCATTCCGGCCCACGTACTTCTTCTACACTTTTCTTGGCCTGACTAGGTGGGATTCAAGCGGCTTGATCCCAATAGCTTCACCCGGCGGACGTCTCCTGAACAAGCGTCCGGCGGCGCGCTACGGGAGGATTTGCGTGGCAACGAGCGAGAACTTCGATTTGATTGTGATTGGCTGCGGGCCTGCGGGAGAAAAAGCCGGGGCGCAGGCCGCGTATTTCGGCAAGCGAGTCGCCGTTATAGAACGCGCGCCGGTGGTTGGCGGGAGCTGCATCAATACCGGAACTGTGCCAAGCAAGACGCTGCGCGAGTCCGCACTGTATTTTTCAGGACTGAAGCAGCGTGGACTTTACGGCATCGATTATTCCCTCAAGGAAAATTTGACTGTCCATGATTTTATGCGCCACGAGCGAGCGGTCGTGGAAATGGAACGCAGTCGCATTTTGAAAAACCTTGAGTTGCATCACATCGAATTGGTGCGAGGGCAGGCGGCGTTTGAAGACACACATATGGTGGCCGTCAGCGGAACCTCCGGAACACGCCGCCTGAGCGGTGAGATCATTCTCATTTCCACCGGTTCGAAGCCGCATCGTCCCTCGGAAATTGCTTTTGACGATGTGCACACCTTTGATTCGGACACGTTTCTTCAGATGGATCGCATTCCGAAGAGTCTTGCGGTGATCGGCGGCGGTGTCATTGGTTGCGAATATGCTTCGATTTTTGTGGCGCTGGGAGTGGACGTAACGCTCGTTGATGGACGCGACCGTCTCTTGCCGTTTCTGGATGGGGAAATCTCGGATCGACTGCGCGATCGGTTCATGGCTCTTGGCATGCGCTTCCTTTTCAACGAGCGTCCCGTAAAGGTCGAGAATTTGGCTGCCGGCGTGCGCCTCTCGATGAAAAGCGGAAAGACGCTCGAGACCGAAGCAGCGCTTTTTGCCGCGGGACGCCGGGCGGCAATCGATGGGCTTGCTTTGGAAAAGGCCGGCCTCGCCATAAACGATCGCGGATACATTTCAGTCGATGAAAATTATCGGACTTCAGTTCCGAATGTCTATGCCGCGGGTGACGTGATTGGATTTCCTGCGCTGGCGTCTACTTCGATGGAACAAGGACGCGTGGCTGTTTGCCATGCGTTTGGCTTCAAGTACAAACAGCGTGTGGCGTCTACGCTTCCGATGGGGATCTATACGATTCCGGAAATTTCCGCTGCGGGCGAGACCGAAGAGTCCTGCAAGGAAAAGAAGATCGATTATTGCGTGGGGCGAGCCCTTTACAAAAATAACGCGCGCGGGCATATCATCGGAGACACAGCTGGCCTGCTCAAGCTGATATTCGCGCGGGAGAATCGCAAACTGCTCGGCGTAAGCCTGATCGGCGAAAGCGCCACGGAGCTCATTCACATCGGCTTGATGGTTCTCGACAACGGCCAGACCATAGACGAATTCATCGAGCAGGTGTTCAATTATCCGACGCTCAGCGAAACTTACAAGTATGCTGCTTACGACGGATTGGGAAATCTCGCGGGGCACAAACTCCGCGAGGGGTAGTTGCAGAGAAAATTGTGTGCCATGTCCAATATCGGTGAGGCGATGAAGCCGCGACTATCAGTTCTGTTGTTTTCGCTCGTCGCGGCAGCACCGATTCTGCTTTCTTCCTCAACGCCTAGGCGATCGCTTTCTCCGGGCCAACAAATCCAGAGCGCTTATCTTGGTTTTGACCTCAATCTTTTCCCCGGCAAGGACGCGCTGCCAACTTTGCGGCGAACGTTTGCGTTCAGCTCGTACTGGCTCAGCCCTCCGCCGGGCGAAAAAAAGAACACGTGGCTGGGGAAGCGCGAGCTGGTGCGCTCGCAAGGATTTGGTTTTCTGCTGCTTTACCGGGGCCGGGAAATCCGCAACATAAAGAGCGAGGCTGATGCGTTGGCGAAGGGAGCATTTGACGCGCGCAAAGCGGCTGCGGCTGCGATAAGGGAAGGCTTTCCTAAGCACTCGGTCGTTTTTCTCGACATCGAAGAAGGTGGCCGATTGCCCGAGATGTATCACGCCTATCTACACGCTTGGGCGAGGGGTCTCGCCGGGGCAGGCTATCGCCCGGGCGCTTATTGCTCGGGAATGCCTGTGAAGGAGGAGCCGGGCGTCACGATTACGACGGCCGATGATATTCGAGCGCATGCGCTGTCAGCAGACTTCACCTTTTATGTTTTCAACTATGGCTGTCCACCGTCGCCAGGGTGCACATTTCCAGAAAATCCGCCATCTCCAGCAAGCAGCGGTATTCCCTACGCCCGGCTTTGGCAATTCGCACAATCACCGCGACCGCGCGAATTCACGGCACACTGCGCGCCGGGCTATCACCCCGACGGAAACTGTTATGCGCCGGGGGATGCGGCGCATGCATGGCTTCTCGACGTGGACTCCGCCATTTCGCCCGATCCATCGAACGGAAGATAACCCGCAAACAAGAAAGGGCGGCACGTTGCCACCCTTTTTTGATTGCCTCAAGTTGTGGCTAGTTCAGATCTGGCCCATTCCGCCATCCACGTTTAGCTCCACCCCGGTGATGTACGAAGCATCGGAGGAAGCGAGAAACGCGACAGCGCCGGCTACTTCATCGGGCTGCCCAAAGCGCTTCATGGGCACTTTTGCGGAAATGCTTTTAGCGAATTCGTCAACCACCTCTTGCGGCAGTCCGGTGCGGCCAAATATCGGGGTCTCGATTGGTCCAGGCGCAACGGCATTTACGCGGATGCCGCGGCCAACGAGTTCGGCCGCGCTGGTGCGCGCGAGGGAGCGCAACGCTGCTTTGGTCGCTGAATAGGCGCTCGCGCCTTCGGTGCCCTTGATGCCTGCTACACTGGTATTCAAAATGACGGAGGCGCCGTCATTGAGGAAGGGAATCGCCTTTTGAATGGTGAAGTACGCGCCCTTGACGTTGGTTGAAAAGTTGTCGTCGTAGATGGCCTCGGTCGTTTCCGAATAGGGGGCAAACTTGGCGACGCCGGCGTTTACAAAGAGCACATCGATCTTGCCGTATTTCTTATCGACCGCCGCATAAATCTTGTCAATGTCTTCGAGCTTGGAAACGTCTGCTCGAATTGCAAGTACGCCATTACCGAGGGCCTTGGCCGCTTCGTCCAGCGTCTTCTGGTTACGCCCGGCAATCACAACGCGGGCGCCTTCCTCTTGCAAACGTTTTGCCGATGCCAGCCCAATGCCGCTGTTGCCGCCGGTCACTACCGCTACTTTTCCTTCGAGTCTTTTCATGATGATCTCCTTGTAAGTCAAATTTTTCACACTACGTTGCCTGGTTAGCCGCCGCTTGCCTCGCCCAGGTTTCGATACTTAGATGAATATCGAAACGATTGGTTGCAGCCTTTTTTGGGACCGGCCCCGCGGCTGGCGGTCCTATGGCAGGACGGCTCTGTTATTCGTTACACTGTGGGCTGCAAAATGGACCGTGCCCAGATCGAAAAGATTTCAAAGGCCTTGGGAGATGAGACCCGTCTCATGATTTTCGAGGCCATTTCCCGTAAGAAACTAATGAATTGCGGCGAGATTGTCTCGCTGCAAGGAGTCACTCCCGCCACTGTCTCCCATCACCTGAAAGTGCTGAACGAGGCCGGCCTGGTGGAGTGCCGCAAGGAGGGCCAGTTCGTTTACAGCAGAACGGTCCCTGAGGTCGTGGAGGAGTACACTCACGCCCTGTCACGATTGGCCCGCGGCAAGCCGGAGCCCAGCCGGCGCTAAGACTGAAGCTCAGTCCGTCGGGTTACGCGGGAATTTCAAGTAGGGGAGCCGTACATTGTTGATTGAAATTTGATCGGCCCGGATACTTGCCGGAGCTTCGAATCCCTTTGTTCCGCCGTTGGTTACGAAGTCGTCTTGATCCACGCCATCGCCGCTGACTCCGAGCCCGCCCGCAAGCACTCCGTTGCGATAGAGGCCCGCGCTCCCTGGAAAGAAAACTATACCGCTTTTATTCACGTTGGGAGGTCCTGCCTGGAATCCCTGCGTACAGGGATTTACGATGTCTTGCAAATAGATGTTGAAGAATGGCCCGGCCGGAGTGCCGTCAATTCCTGGTGGAAAAAGCGGCTGTGCGCCAAAGCTGATCGTGCGGTTCGTTACCGCCGTGCCCATGGGCACTTGATTCAAATCCGCGGCCGTCCGCGTGGAGCTGTTGAAGTACACCATGTTTCGCGCCTTGCTTGCGGCCACGTCAGTGCTGAAGACTGTCGCATCCTGCATACGACGCAGGCCGATGATCGTGCCATCCAAGGCCGCAACGGCGATGACCATGCGAGCCCGGGCTCCAATCGGGAGGCGAATCGCCGCACGCGTTACATTCGCCGTCGCTTCCGCATTATCCAGGATGTTCCGAACGTCTGAACTGCTCAAACCTCCAAGCGGCCCCGCCACCGGAGGAATTAAATCCCCTTCGGGAGGTTGTCCCGCGCTGTTGGCGGGCCCCACTAAGTAAGCTCCGCCGCCGGCTGCTGGTCCCACCGAGACTTCTGCGGGCAGCGAAGTCTGCGCTACGAAGGGGAGGGTTACTCCGGCGATGGAAACGGCGCCTGGAGAAGCAGGAGTTGGCCCGAAAGCGTCGGACGGCCCAGTCCGTTGTGTAGTTGATCCGACGAACGCCGCGTATTCGGCCACGTTTGGATTGCTCGAGGAAGTCACAACTCCGATTCCGCCGACCAGCACATTCTTGTAAAAAATCGGCACACCGCCGGGATTCACGGCCAACGGATCCGAATCCATGGCGTCGGCCTTGCCTGTGATGATACCCGGCCCAATGCCGCCGCCGAGAGCGACCGCGGGGGGAACCTGATTTTGGAATGCCACGGTGTTCACTAGCGTGCAGCCCCGATTGGTGTTTTCGATCCCATAGAGCGCGGCCGTCGGTTGATTCGTCACTCCCGGCGGAAAATGAATTCCGCTGATGAAGCGCACCGTGCGCGAGGACAATGGAGCCTGATCATTGCTGAAAAACGCGCCTGTCCGGGCAAGAGCTACGGCGACGTCGTTCGCGTCCAGCGTCTGCCCATAATTCCCCTGCGCTGTGATTGGCGCGTTTTGCGTTCGATACGCGCCGAGCACGAATCCAGAGCGATCAACCACGGCTACAGCCATATCGACGTTTGCGGATTTCACAGCCGCTTGCACAATGTTTTGCACGTCGGCGATTTGCAGCGGTTGCACGCTCGGAATCGGAGGCGGAGAGACCAGCGCGCTGCTGCCTCCTCCACATCCGACCAGCAGCAACGCCAAAACGGCCGCAATCACCAGGGCCAGCAAAATGCCTAACGCGAGCGTCTTCTGACGATGTCTGAGAGCATGACGAGCGGCGACTGGCTTGCGAATCGAATGTTCCGTTGGCATGAAGGGTATCTTCCTTAGTAACACGCAGCCAGCCGCCCCTCAATCGTCTGCCCGCGGAGCGATTCCTATCGGTGAACAATTGCCCGTGCAGCGAAGTGTTGTCGCACTGTATTCAGCCAGTGTGGAAATGGGTTGTTCGCGGCTCGCCGATGTTGTTAGCTAGAATGCGATCCCTTTAACTTGCACAAAGTCTTCCAGGCCGCAGGCATGCCCGCTTTCTATTCGCGAAGCTATCGATGCGCCGTTCTCTCGGTCCGCGCTGCGGCCGTGTTGTCTCTCGCGATTTTAGTGAATGGGCGTGCGTGCATGGGGCAGGAGTCGGAGGCAGGGCAGGAGGCTAAGTCCGGGGGCCAGGCTGGACAGGCGACCGTACAAAAATCCACCGAAATGGAGACTTCGCAGCGCATTCCTCGGCAACAAGCCCTGACCACAGCTGCCGTCGACGGTACATTACGCGAAACCGTCTCGCCCAATCAAACTCGGCCAGTGGCGGCGGCTACATTGACCCTTCGCCGTATTCAGACGGGCCAAATTATGCGTGCCACGTCCTCTGCCGAAGGCGTTTTTCGCATCCTGCTCCTAGTGCCGGGCCACTACGAATTTCGCGTCGAAGCTGAGAGGTTCGCTTCCTTCGCGATTCCAGACCTTGCGCTCAACGCCAACGAAGTCACCACGCTGGAAATTTCTTTGGTCAGCACTAGCAGTGCGGAGTTTCGCTCGCGCCTTCCACGACTGCCGGAGCTTGGTCCCCCGGCGCCGCTAGAGTCAGCACCTGCGCTCGGCAGCTACCGCGAGTTTCGCCATCGCCTCGATTCGGATCCCAGGTTCATTGCGGAGCTCGCACCGGAATATCTGCCCCCCGTCCCCGACGTTTTCAACGCGGTGCCAAATCGTTGGGCGCTAAATCAGCCGGACTATCGCCGTTACCCGCAGAAAGGCGAATACCAATACACGAAGTCGCATTGGTATAACCCCTTTAATCGAAATCGCTTTAAAGGCGACGAGCCGATCTGGCCCGAAGTTCTCGGCCGGCAGATTTTCTTGAATCTGACTGCTTCATCGGAGACATTTTTCGACGGCCGCCGTGTACCTTCACCTAGCGGTGTAAGCGCTGCCGAGCCCGGCAGCTCCGGTTTTTTTGGCCGCGGCGAGCAGGCTTTCCTTGACCAAACTTTGCGCTTCAGTTTCGATCTTTTTCACGGCGATGCATCGTTCAAACCAGTCGATTGGCGCATTCGCATTACGCCGGAGCTGAGCCTCAACGATCTGGACGTCCGCGAACTCGGCATCGTCAGTCCCGATGTGCGCGCCGGAACCAACCGTTTCGACTACCACCTCGGCCTCCAGGAAGCTTTTGTCGAAGTGAAGCTGCACGATCTTAGCGACAATTACGATTTCATCTCGGCTCGCGCAGGCATCCAGCAATTCAACGCCGATTTCCGCGGGTTTCTATTCGTCGACGAGCAGCCCGGGCTCCGTATCTTCGGAGATTTGCACAGCAATCGCATGGAGTACAACGCCGCGTATTTTCAACTTCTCGAAAAGAACACCAACAGCGGACTCAATACATTTGATCGCCGCCACGAGCAAGTCGTCTTGGGAAACGTCTACCTGCAGGACTTTTTCTTCCCCGGCTACACCGCGGAATTTGTTCCGGCCTGGAATAAAGACGATCCGAGCGTTCATTACGACGACAACGGGTTTCTTGTGCGGCCAGCGCCGATCGGCAGCATCGTCAATCAAGATCCTGGAGGCGGCCCTCTCGCGCACGGCATCCGTGCCGGCTATTTCGGTTGGCTGGGCAGCGGACACATTCGACGCATCAATCTCACGCACGCTTTTTATCAAGCTGTTGGAAAAGACACGCTCAATCCGATTGCAGGACGGCCGGTGACCATCAATGCGCAGATGGCGGCCGCGGAGATTTCCTACGATCGCGACTGGATTCGGTATCGCGTTTCGGCTTTCTACACATCTGGAGATGCCAATCCGCGCGATGGCCGCGCACGAGGCTTTGACGCCATCGACGACCTGCCGAATTTCGCTGGTGGGATATTCAGCTTTTGGAACCGGGAAGGCGTCCGCCTTCTTGGTTCCGGAGTGTCGCTGACGACCGATGGCAGCCTGATTCCGTCCCTTCGCTCCACAAAAGAAGAAGGCCAAGCCAATTTCGTCAATCCGGGCATTTTCCTGGCGAACGCTGGCGCGGATTTTGACATCACGCCCAAGCTCAAAGGCTTTGCGAATTTCAACTACCTCCGATTCGAGCGCACCGAGGCACTCGAATATCTGTTGTTCGAGTCGCCCATTCGTCACAGCATTGGTGAAGACTTTGGCGTCGGCGTGACATACCGCCCGCCTCTTTCCGAAAATATTGTTTTGACAGGCGGCGCCTCCGCCTTGCAGCCAGGCGGCGGATTCAAAGATATATACACGAGCCGCACGCTTTTCTCGCTCTTCGGCTCGATGAAATTTACTTTTTGAGGGCACACGCTGGATGATCTGGCCGCGTATCTTCGAACGACTCTCTCGGCGGAATCTCTGCGTTCTCTGCGCCTGTGCCTTATCTTTTCTCCTGGTTCTTTGCGCCGCGTCGAGCACGAACGTAGCCACAGAGCAGGACGCTTCAGGCGTCCGAGGCCAATCGACTGAAGAAGCCGCTCGCAAATCGTCAGGCTGCATCTCCTGTCACAGTCCCACGGACGAGCCGACCATGCACCCGACGAAGACAGTCTTTCTCGGCTGCATCGATTGCCACGGCGGCAATTCTTCTATCTCCGCGACTGCCGGCACTTTGCCTGGTTCCCCCAAATACAATGCGTCCAAAGAAAAAGCCCACGTCCAGCCGCGCGACGCGATCTTCAAAGACCGTTCGGCCTTGCCGGAACTTACCTATACGAAGTGGCTGGAAGAATCCTACGAATATGTGAAGTTCCGGAATCCAGGCGATTTACGGGTCGCGCCAGAAACGTGTGGCTCGGCAGGCTGTCACGCGAAGGAAGTTCGCGCGGTTTCGACCAGCATGATGACCCATACCGGCTTCCTCTGGGGCGCGGCGCTATATAACAACGGCGGGTATCCTCACAAAGATACGCATTTCGGCGAAAGCTACGATCGCAATGGCCAGCCGCAGTCCATCAAGACCTATCCGCCGCCGACAGCTGAAGAAACGCGCACAAAAGGCGTGCTGCCCGAACTCGAACCTCTCTACCGCTGGGAAACTTCACAGCCCGGCAACGTGCTTCGCGTCTTCGAGCGCGGCGGCGAGAAAAAGTCGGAGCTCGGCAATCCGAATCGCGAAGGAGATCCCGGCAAGCCCGACGATAAACTCAGCGACCGCGGCTTTGGTACTGAACTGCGCACCGATCCGGTTTTTCTCGGCCTGCAGAAAACTCGCCTCGTTGATCCCGTCATGTCACTGCCTGGCACCGACGATCATCCCGGCGACTATCGTGCCAGTGGCTGCACGGCCTGCCACGTCATCTACGCAAATGATCGCGATCCGCCCCATTCAGGCGATTATGCACAGTTCGGCCATTCGGGGTTCAGCGCCTCTTCCGATCCGACCGTTCCCAAGAATGAGCCGGGTCATCCCATTAAACACGTTTTCACGCGCTCGATTCCCTCAAGCCAGTGCATGGTCTGCCACATCCATCCGGGAACGAACATGCTAACCACTTATTTCGGTCTAACGTGGTGGGACAACGAGAGCGATGGCGACAAAATGTATCCAGCGAACCAGCGGAATCCCACCGACGAGCAGCGCTACCAATCCTTCTTGCATAACCCGGAAGGCGCGGCAGTCCGCGGCCTCTGGAGCGATGAAAGATTTCTCGAAAATCTAGGCAGCCCGGAATTCAATGCGAAACTGAAAACCACGCAGTTCGCCGATTTCCACGGCCACGGCTGGGTCTTCCGTTCGGTCTTCAAGCACGATCGCAGAGGCAATTGGCTCGATAAGGACGGCAACGTTATCCCGTTCAATGATCCGCAACGCTTTGCCAAAGCGGTTCACCTCGCAGACATTCATCTGGAAAAAGGCATGCAATGCAGCGATTGCCACTTTGCGCAGGATAATCACGGCAACGGGAAAATTTATGGCGAACCGCGCGCCGCGGTCGAAATCGATTGCATCGATTGCCACGGCACGATTCGCCACAAAGCGGCGCTCATCACGTCCGGCCCCGCTGCTCCGCAAGGTGGGCGACGCCTCGACACGTTGCGCACTCCGTGGGGACTTCGCCGCTTCGAATGGCGCGACGATGGCGCGTTGATTCAGCGCTCCATGTCTGAAGAAAACAAACAGTGGGAAGTCGTTCAGACCATCGATTCCATCACGCCAGGCAACGCGCACTTCAGCATGAAATCGTTTCGCGCCAAATTAATGACCAAGGACGGAACGGTCGCCACGCAATTGCCGCAGAACGATGAACTTCTTGCCCACGCCAACTCCTCGATGACCTGCTACGCCTGCCACACTTCCTGGACGCCGACCTGCTTCGGCTGCCATTTACAAATGACTGCCAACGCACGCAAGCCCATGCTTCACAATGAAGGGACCACGACGCGCAATTACACCAGCTACAATTTCCAGGTTCTCCGCGACGACATCTTTATGCTCGGCGTCGACGACACTGTCACCCGCCATCGTATCGCCCCGGCGCGTTCTTCCTGCGCCATCCTTGTTAGTTCGCAGAACGCGAACCGCGACTGGCTCTACTACACGCAGCAGACTATCTCCGCTCCCGGCTTTTCCGGCCAAGCCTTTAGCACGTTTGTTCCGCACACCGTGCGCGCCACCGAAACAAAACAGTGCAGCGATTGCCACGTCTCGGCCGCCAATGACAACAACGCCTGGATGGCGCAACTCTTATTACAGGGCACGAACTTCATGAATTTCATGGGCCGCTATATTTATGTCGCCACCGGCGACAAGGGTCTCGAAGCCGTAGCTGTCGCCGAGCATGACGAGCCCGAAGCCATCTACGGCAGCGACCTCCAGCGCATCGCCTATCCGGATGACTACAAGAAATTCGTTGCACGGAATAGTGAGATCTCCACATCCTTCCGCCACGAAGGCAATGTCCTCGATGTGCAGGCCCGCGGCGAATATGCTTACGCCGCAACGGGTCCGGGCGGCCTTCGCATCTACGACATCGCCAACATCGACAATAAGAATTTCTCCGAGCGCATCACGACAGCACCTGTTTCTCCGCTCGGCCAGCGATTGTTCGTAGCCACCAAGGATGCTCTCGCTGTTGCCTCGCCGACCACGCTTGGCGTCGATCCACTCCGCCAGCAGTTGCCCGAAAATGAAGAGCAGCCTATCCATCTCCTCTATGGGTTTCTTTACGTCGCCGACAAAGATGAAGGCCTCGTCGTCATCGGCAATCCAAATTTAAAGTCCAGAAGCCCCGGCGTCGGCACATTGCTCGACGGTAATCCCGCCAACAATTTCCTCAAGCGGGCGCTGGCTTACAATCCCGGCGGCGTGCTCTCCGGCGCGCATGGAATCGCCATCGCCGGCACCTATGCATACTTGCTCACCGACAAAGCGCTCGTCGTCGTCGATCTCGGTAATCCACTTGCTCCTCGCATCACGGCTTCCATCAATGCTCCCGTACTTAACGAACCGCGCGCCGTCGCCGTGCAGTTTCGCTACGCGTTCGTCGCCGATCGTGATGGTCTCAAAGTTCTCGACGTCACCGATCTCGCTCATCCCAAATTCGTCGCCAACGCTCTCGTTCCACTCGAAGACGCACGTAATGTTTACGTTGCCCGCACCTATGCCTACGTTTCTGCGGGGAAGCGAGGCCTCGCCATCATCGACGTGGAAAAGCCGGATGTTCCAAAGCTTGATCAGCTCTTTACGGCAAACGGCCAACTCAACGATGTCAATGACGTGAAAATCGGCATGGTGGCCGCCAGCGCCTATGCATTCGTCGCCGACGGAAGAAACGGCCTGCGCATCCTGCAAATCGTTTCGCCGTGGGACGACCCCGCTCATTTCTCTGGTTTCAGCCCACGACCGACACCGAAACTCATCGCGACCGCCCACACTCGCGGTCCAGCCCTTGCCATCTCCAAAGGCATCGATCGGGATCGTGCCGTCGACGAATCCGGCAATCAGCTCGCCGTTTTCGGCCGTCGCGGCGCTCGTCCTCTCGATCGCGCGGAAATGCGGCGCCTCTTTCTCCATTCCAGCAATGGCACGTTCTACTCCGTCATAGATGAACCAATCGAGCGCCAGCACTCTCAGACCAATACGTCCCCTACCTCAAGTTCATCGACGTCGCTTGATGATTTCTTCGCTCGAGCCCATTCCTGGCTTAAGTCTCTCTTTTGAGGTCATGACTATGAATCGCCGCAAATTCCTCTACTCCGCGTTCAAAACGGTTTCATTTGCCTCTAGCATCTCGCTCGTAGCCGACTCAGTTCACGCTCTTGCCCAGCCTGCAAAGTCTGCTCAGTTGCGCGCGACGAAAGCTCCGCCACCGCAGTTGGCCATCACCATGGACGACCCCAAACTGAAGCTGGACACCGGCCTCCAATGGCCCGATGCGAATTCACGCATCTTGAAAGCGCTTGATAGCCGAAACATTAGAGCCGCCCTTTTCGTTTGCGGGATGCGCGTCGACGAACCAGAGGGCTCTAAGCTTCTTTCTGCCTGGGACCGCGCCGGCCACATCATTTGCAATCATTCGTACTCCCATCTGAATTATTGCGGTCCCACCAGCTACGCCGACTTCGCCGTCGATTTCCTCAAGAATGAAAAAATTATCGCCCCCTACCCGAATAAGAAGCTTTTCTTCCGGTATCCTTTCCTAAAGGAAGGCGACACTGCTGATAAGCGTGACCGTTTCCGCGCTCTCCTCAAAGAAAGCGGGTATCGCGTTGGCCACGTAACCATCGACACCTCCGACTGGTACGTCAACGAACGCATGGCGGATCGCCTCGCGAAGCGACCCAAAGCCAGCATCCAGCCCTATTGTGACTACCTCATCGCCCATCTGCTTGACCGTGCCGCATTCTATTGCCGGCTCGCGATCGATGTCGTCGGCAGAGACATTCGCCACACACTCTTGATTCACTACAACTCTCTCAATGCCTTAGTGCTGCCAGACGTAATGGCTGCTTTCGAGACTGCGGGCTGGCAGTGGATCGACGCTTCCCTTGCTTATCAGGATGAAGTTTTCCACAGCCTGCCGAAAACGCTTCCTGCAGGAGAGAGCTTAATCTGGGCTTTAGCCTCCGAAACTAGCCGCTATAAGGGCCGTCTCCGCTACCCTGGCGAGGACGGCACCTACGAGGACGCCAAACTGAATGCGCTAGACCTTTGAGGTGTGTCCCTTCGATGCCGCGAAGCAATTTATTCACTTTTTCTTCGCTGTCGGTATCTCCTTCTAGACACGCCTCTTGCCCCCAGCTGCTGCTTGGAAGGAAACACATCTCCTTTACTTTGTATCCTTTAGCAGCAGGACACATCTAATTGAGCTATAATGTGTCATTCACGCTTTTGACGCATAGCACCCATCAAAATAATTCGTGAGGTGCCCTTGGGGAACAAGGCTAACGTAGAGGTGTAAGGGGTACTGGCACGCACCCAGGGCGCGCCAGGCTCGCGATAGGCGAGCCAATAGGAAAGGTAGAAGGAGTACTAGAACATGCTAAAGCAGTATCTTCTGGCTAGCGATTTTGATCAGACACTCAGTTTTAACGACTCGGGAGTCGTTCTCTCCGAGCTCATCGATTTTCACGGGTTCCACGACAAGGTCAAAGGCCTTGCGGCGATGAACCTCGTCCAACAGGGCGCCGAACTAAGCTATTTGATTTTGCACGATCCGGAGTTTCGCCGCGTTCGCCGTGATCATCTCGTAGAAACCGGCAAGCGCATCCGCCTGAAGCACAACGTAGCTCTTTTTTCGCGTGCGCTCGAAAATCTTGCGGAAGGTTACAAATTCCATTTCAACGTCATCTCAGCGGCTCCACAGGAGATCATTCAGTCCGCGCTGGAAGGAATCGTGCCGCCGCAAAATATTTTCGGCACGCGTTTCCGCTATAACGAGTCGACTGGCGAAGTAGAATCGATCATTCGCGCTTCGGCTGGATGGGGCAAAATCACTATCCTCGAAGAGCGCCGCGCCGAACTCAGCATCAGCCACGACCACATCATTTACATGGGCGATGGCAGCTCCGATCTCCCGGTGATGATGCATGTCAACCAGCATGACGGGCTCACAATCGCCGTTTCCGAAGCTAAATTCATCTCGCGCGTCGCCAAGCGGACCGTGCTCAGCGACAACGCCATGAGCGTTTTGGTGCCTGTGCTCGAAAAGGTCTTGAACTGGGACTCCGCGCACATCCGAAAACTCTTCACTTCTTATGGCTTAAACTTGCTTGAGTGGGAAAAGGTGCGCACGGATATGCTCACCATTCAGGATTCGGCGGTGCCTGTCGCTGCCGCTCCAGTGCACGCGCAATAGATTCGATCAGAAATGCAAAAGAGCGGCGATTCCAGTACGGAATCGCCGCTCTTTATTTTGTTTGATCCTATAGCCCTTCACTGAGGGCTGAACTTGAATTCAATGATTTCCGTAGTTTCCCTTGGGCCCGGTTCGAATTCGCTTACCATCGCTGCGCGCTCGGCCTCTGCAGCTAGCACGGGATGCCCGCCGACGATATGCGCTCTTTTCACCTTGCCATCTGGTTCTATGGTTACTTCGATTTTGACTACACCGGCAAGATTCAACTTTCTTGCGAGCTCGGGATATTGAGGTTTTGCCAACACCTTGACTTTGCGCTTCACCTCCGGAATATCTGCAATTTGCGCCTTCAGAGAAACTGTTTTGACACTCGCCGTTGCTAGTACGGCGAACAGGCACACCACCAACGTTCTCTTGAACTCGTTCACGATCCTGTCCTTAGAAGCCGGAAAGTCCGGCGGAGTTAACGCCGATTATGTAATTGCATTTGGCGAGCCAGAGTTCGAACGAATCGCTGCCGAGCGCTTATTTCTCATACGTCCTGTAAATTCAGGAACTTAGGAGGATGATCGACCTGAATTGTTATGCAGGCAAGCCGCTCTTCATTCCTGTTTTTATCTCATACTTAATCGATTTAATACACCGCGTCTCGATTTGAGACACTTGCTCTGACTTCGATTTGCTCCTTAGGTCTAGTTCACCAGCTATGTTCTGAAAGCTGCGATGTATACTGCTTCTCATTCGCTTCCTCGGTTTATCCAATCCTGTTCCTCGGTTACAATCTCCTCGTGGAGGTTCCATGTCCAAGAAATCCATCCTCATGCTCGTTGGTGATTACGTCGAAGACTACGAAGTGATGGTCCCGTTCCAAGCTCTCTTGATGGTCGGCCATACCGTTCACGCCGTGTGTCCGGGAAAGAAGGCGGGCGAGTTTGTCCCGACCTGCATTCACGATTTTGAAGGCGATCAAACTTACACGGAAAAGCGCGGTCACAATTTCGAACTGAACGCCACCTTCGATCAGGTCAAGCCCGAAGCCTACGATGCGCTGATGCTTCCCGGCGGCCGCTCGCCGGAATATCTTCGCCTCAACCCCCGCGTCATCGAGATCGTCCATCATTTCTCCAAGGCGAATAAGCCCCTCGCCGCGATCTGCCACGCACCACAAGTTCTCGCCGCTGCCGGTGTCCTCAAAGGAAAGAAGTGCAGCGCCTATCCAGCAACGGGCCCGGACGTAACGGTTGCTGGGGGCACTTACGTCAATCTCCCCATGACTGATGCCCTTGTGGACGGAAACCTCGTCACCGGTCCAGCGTGGCCTGCGCTAAATTCCTGGCTCTCCAAATTCCTCGGCGTCTTGGGCACACAAATCCAGCCGTGAGCCTTTGAAAATCAGGGTCGAAAAGTGCAGCCGGGCCTGAACATTCCTCTTCCTTCTGCCCTTCCTAAAACTCGGCGCAGCATGGATAATCGTAGATTCAATATCCATCAGGGGGGACGGCCCTAGACTCATGGCAAACATCAACACCAAAAAAGGCGTCATTGGCATCTTGACTGGCGGCGGAGACGTCCCCGGCCTGAATCCCGCAATTCGCGGCGTCACACTTCGCGCTCTCCATGAGGGTTACCAGGTCATCGGCTTTCGACGTGGGTGGGCCGGGCTCGTCGAGATGGTCCGCGAGAAGGACTACGATAATTCCGAGAATTTTCTCATTCTCACCCAGGAAGTAGTTGATCGCGCTGCCCGCACCGGCGGCACTTTTCTCCACTCTTCACGAACAAATCCTGGCCGGGTCGCCAAATCCAGCGTCCCTCCCCATCTAAAAGTCGATTTCAACGCCGATAAAAACGATCTGACTCCTGAAGTTCTCAAGAATCTCGCCTGGTTGGGTATTGATACTCTGATTCCGATCGGCGGCGACGACACTCTCAGCTATGGCGTCCGCTTACACAAAGAAGGCTTCAAAGTCATCGCCATTCCCAAAACCATGGACAACGATGTTCCTGGGACGGACTACTGCATTGGCTTCAGCACTTGCGTGACACGCACTCTACAGCTCGTCAATGGCCTTCGCACTTCCGCCGGCTCTCACGAACGCATTATGGTCATCGAAGTTTTCGGCCGCTACGCCGGTTACACCGCAATGCTCCCCACCATGGCTGGCGCCGCTAACCGCTGCGTAATCCCCGAGTACAAGTTCGACATCGAGAAGCTCACGGAGATTCTCGTCCACGACCGTAACAGGAATCCGAGCCGCTACTCTACCGTTCTCGTCTCAGAAGGGGCAATGTTTCAGGGTGGTGAAATGATTTTTGAAAGCGAGGCGGCGGACGCGTTTGGCCACAAGAAGCTAGGTGGGATTGGCGATCTCGTCTCCGACAGAGTCAAGGATCTCTCCGCGAAGTTCAATAAGGGCAAGACCGTGGACATCGTTAATCAGAAACTCGGCTATCTGGCTCGCTGCGGCGACCCGGATGTCGTGGACTCCATCGTGCCCATGGCTTACGGCAACATTGCTCTTGAGCTCTTACTTAAAGGCGAGCACGGCCGTCTCGTCGTTCTCCATAACGGCAGCTACGGCAACATCCCCATTGAAACAATTACTTCGACAAAAAAACTCGTGAACATCAAGGAGCACTACAACACGGAGCGTCTCCGCCCGCAGTTTTCCAGCTTTGAAAACAAACCGCTCTTCATTATGGCGAGTTGAGCTTGCGTTCGCGGCGAAGATTGTCTTCAGCCCAGAAGAACTCGGCTTACGGTTTCTTTGCCATCCGTATGACCGGCAAAGACAAGCCATTTTTCAGCGGGGCTTCAAATGTTTCCAATGCAACGTAGCCCCTCTTCTCAAATAACCTGGCTCCCGTTAGGGTCGCACCCAATTCATAACTCGCGAAGCCGGCGGAACTCGCCGCGATCTCACACGCTTCTAAAATCCTGCTTCCGATCCCGCGTCGCGCCCACGTGGGGTGAATAAAGAACGCCCTAATCCTGGCGGCGTCGCGATGAGGATCGAGCAGTGCGTCCTCGCGCCTCGTCCAGTGATCACCTCCATAGAGTGTCTTGCGTTTGCTCCATCCTCCGCATCCAGCTATCTCCCATTTTCTCTCCGAAACTTTTCCTCTTCTTGCTTTTCCAGTTTCTGGCTGCGGGATGTTCGCTCGCACCTCGGCCACAAAATAGGTCCCATCCTTGATCAACTGGCTATCCACGCCGAACACGGTCTCCAGCGCTGCCTCCCTTTGTTCCGGAGAATAGTCCTCCGCTTGTAGTCCTCTCACGGATGCTTCGATCAGCCTCCGTAGACTGGGAACATCCTCCACCGCCGCTTTTCGGAGTCGAAGAGTTAGTCTGTTCATTTGCATCAGAGAGACATCCGGTGTGGCGTGCAATGCATGAGCGCGAAATATTCTCGCGCACCGTGGTTCACCCGCTGTTTAGTTGCTCAGCGCCTGCCGTTTTGCAGAGCCGGCAAAGTAAACGTTGCCTTGATTTCTTTCCTCTTTGACCAGTCGTGATATGTGTGGCATTCGAAGCATCGCGACTCCGCATGCCCCGGTCCCGGCGCGTGGCAAGTTTTACATGTCGCGATGCCCGGCAAAAGCACGTCGCTGGCCTCGGTGCTCGTTAATGCCTTCTCGTGGCAACTCACGCACGAAAATCCTCGATGCGCGTCGTGATCGAATTTCGCGTGCGGCATCCAGCGCAGTGTCGTCCGCGCCGGCTCTACGGCAGGCAACGGATGCACGCCTGTAGGAGCCGAAAGTGCATGGCACTGTACGCAAGTCTTACGCCATAGCAGCTCTTCTGCATCTCCGATCCGCGCCGCAATCCATTCTTTCGGCGTGTACACGCGCACGGCAGCTTGCATCGGTTTCCCCGTCAAATCGCGCCCAGGTTCTCTCGTTTCGTGCAGCTCCGCAGGATGCGCCGCGATGTACTCACCAAATTTCTTCTCCAGGTACGCTTGCACGACTTCCGGCTTATCGTGCGGTACACCCTCGCTAAATCGTTTGTCGTATGCCAGTGAATGGCAGTTTGCGCACGCTGTCGCGAATTTCACCGGCGCCATCCGTTCGCGACCCGTCGCTGGCCGGTAAGCAGCCAGATTTCCCGCTGGCACCGCGAGCGCTTCTTCGCTCTCAGAGTATGTTGGCACGGCGGAAGCATACCGCGCGTCAGAATAAGTCCAGTTCGCAGCCTGTGCCGTTTGCGGCCGGTGGCAATCCTCGCATTCCAATTGCACACTCGGCCCGTTTGGTCCGCGCCGAATCGGCCTCATATGAATCGCATGATTCAGCTTGATTGTTCCTGGATCTCGAGCATTTTCGCGCAACGACGCGAATTCCGGATGTCCATCTTCAAAGCTGTAGATTCCGGAAGAAAAGTGGTCTGCGCCGCCGCTCGCCTTCAAATCCCCGTGGCACTGCCCACAACTTGCGTTGCTCACGGCCACAGGATTTATGCGCCCGCGATGCTCCGTGTGGCATGTCGCACAGCCCGGAAAACTCGATTTCGCTATGTGGTGCATCGGCCCATCGTGGCAGCTCAAGCAAGCCGCATCGCTGGCCTTCGCCGAGAACATACCTGTCTTCTCCAAATGGCACGCCGCGCACTCTCTCTCAAGAACTGAGTGCACCTCGCTCATCCGTCCGCTCGAGTACACTCGCGAATCCCGCGAAAATCCCAACCATGCCACCCAAACCAGCGCCAGCGCCGGCAGTCCTGCGCCCAGCCACAATTTCGCGCGCTTCAGCGGCGTCGGCCTCTTGAAATAGTTCAAGTCGATCCGCTGCGCCAGCTTCTTGGTTGTTCGTGCTCTCGCCACTTGTTTATCCTGAGCCGGTTTTGCAAAGGGTCATTTATTCAATATCGAAGCGCCACGACAGCATGTACCGCCCCCAACAAAATCAGCGCCAGCGAAAGCGGAATATGCACCAATAACCATCCGTGCAGCCAGTGATGAACTTGCTCCTGCCGAATAAGCTGCCGCGCCTCATCGCAAATATCTTCCAAGTCCTGCAGCGCCGCCCGCGCTGATTGCGGCATGAGAGTCTGCAAACCCGAAAACACTCCTTGCGCTTTATCTGCATTCCCAAGCCGCGCACTCTGCCGCTTCGGCTGTTCCAGGAAAGGCCGCATCTCGTTCAAATAAAACTTTCGCAGCGGCGCGCATTCTTCTTCGGTCAGAACCGCCGTTTCCGTCGCCGCAGCCACTGCCGCTCCGCTGGTTGTTACGGCTATTGCTCGCGCCGCACTGAAACCTCCCGCGCGTCGCACGTCCTCTTTCCCAGATTTGACCAGTCCAAGCGGCCCGCAAAGAGCCTCGACGCCGCGATCCGCTTCCTCGCGTAGCAGCTTCCGCACATTTTCAATTTCGTCATAAATCGTCTCTAGTTTTACGTCTGTGGTCATAACGCGCGGCAGATAATGTTGCAGCACCGCCCCAAATACTCCGCTCACCACCGTCAAAATCAGCAACCACATCAGCACGCTCGTCAGCGTCCCCCCAAAATGAAAACCTCCGTGAAACAAAATCACCGGCAAACTCAACAACCCCAGCCACAAATGCCCGCGCATCCAGGCTTGCGCCCGCCCCAGCCTCCACGTTGGCACTCGTTTACGAGCACCGAGCAGCGCCGCGAAAATCATGAAGCCGAACCCAATCACGCCAAACATCAGCCCCATGGCACTCCCACCACGCGGCCCCTCCGGCGCATTCGCCGCGTACACGACATAGGCGGCCATAAACACGCCTAGAAGAATCACCGATGCCACCGCCCATCCGCGCTGTGTCTTATCCATCCGCACGCAAAACTCCCCGCCTTTTCACTTCGGCGAACCACCGCCCAGCATCTCCGAAAAGAATGTCCGCGGATCGACGCGATGCGCCGCATCGTGCGGACACGCATAAACGCAGCTCGGCTCTTTCAAGTGCGTGCACAAATCGCACGACGTGGCCTTCTGCTTCACCACGGCTTGCTTTTTCCCTGGCCGCTCCAGATCCTCTACCATTACGTCAAACGGGTGCAAATTAATGTTTCCGTAAGGGCAGTTACGCGCGCACAGTCCGCAACCGATGCACCAATCCTCGATAATCACTTCCAGCGAATTTCGCCGGCGGATGGCTCCCACCGGGCATCCCACCATGCATAGTGGATCGCGGCATTGCCGGCATGAAGTCGCCACCAGATATTGTTCGAATCGCAGTCCATCCCGAACCAACCGCGTGACTCCGTCGTGCGCGTCGGCGCAGGCGTTCACGCAGGCGTCGCATCGCGTGCAATTCTGCAAATCCAGAATCAGCAGGCTCTGCGCCTCCATCAATCCCTGTGAAAGGAACTGGTCGATTGGAACGTTGTGTACCGCTTGCATGCGTTGCTGGTTCGCCGCGCGCCGTTCCTCGGCCAGTGCCTCCAGTCCCTGCCGCACGCTCGGAAAGCGCTCCACCATCTCTCGGAAATCGTCGCCAGAAATCCGCACGACCTCGACGTGGTCCAGCGCCGTGCACGTTGCCGTGCGGACTCCTCCGCCCAGCAATCCAATCTCGCCGAAATAGTCCCCTCGCGAAAGATAAGCCAGCACCAACTCCCCTCCCGGATACCTCTCCGAAACTTTCACAAACCCGATGCGCACCAAGTAAAAACTCTCGGCCGCATCCCCCTGCCGGGCGACGATCTGTCCCGGCGCAAAACGCTGCAAATCTACCCTCTCTTTCAAACGCTCGATGAAATCCGGCGAAAGGTCGGCAAACATCGGCACGCCACGCAAATGATTTTCCAGTGCCCGCCTCCGGTAGTTCTGGTCAATCTGCGCCCGAAATGTTTTGTTCTTCAGCAAGATGTCCAGGACGTTGCGCAACATCTCGAACACCACAACTTCCGTTTCCGCAATCACCGTGGCAGACCGCGGATAGAAGTTCATGCACGTCATCTCGCCGAAGAGATCGCCTGATCCAAGTTGTGCCACCGGGTTTCCGTAGGCCAGATCCACCGAAGCATCGATCGGAATGGTTCTGTCCCGTGCCTCGTCCTCTCGAACATCCGTATCGCGCGCCGCCAGTGTGCTCGTTAGCTTCTTGAAGAGCCCCTTCGCTCCGCCTTGGGTTTTTACATGCGCGATCGGCGCCGAAAGCGATACCCGCGCCGTGCCTTCCAAAATGTAAAAAGCCGTCGAGCCGAACTCTCCTTCGCGGCAAATCGCTTCGCCGGGATGGAATCGCCGTTTGACGATCGCTCCGCGGTTCAGCTCCAAAAATGTTCCCGAAACTCCCTTGAACACCGGCAACTGCAAAAGCTCTTCTGCTTCGAATCCCTGCGCATCGGGCCCCGCCGCAATCGATGTGCCCACCACCGTTTTGTTCGTCAAGGCTCCCGTCGGGCACGAAACCATGCATTCTCCGCAAGAAATGCACGTCGAATCGCCCATCGGCGCATTCAGATCGAACGCAATCCCCGCCGAGTAGCCTTTCCCCATCCGGCCGAGCACAAAATTATTCTTGATCTCATCGCAACCCCGAATGCATCGGTCGCACAAAATACACGCGTCATGATCCACCGCGATCGCCAGTGACGAATCGTCAATCCCACGCGACATGCTCCGTTTCGAAAATCGTGGATGTGTAATTCCCACGGCGCGGGCCAGCGTTTCCAGTTCACAATCGCCCGACTTCTCTTGCCGTGCACACGGGTGAGGGTGATCCGACATCAATAGCTCGAGCAAAGTTTTCCGCGCGTTCATTACCTTCTTGGAATTCGTAACCACTTTCATGCCGGGCTCAACGAGCCGCACGCAAGATGCCGTCAGCACCCGCGCGCCGGTATCCACGACGCACAGCCGGCAAACGCCCACAGGAGTTTCATTCTGCAAATGGCAAAGCGTCGGAATCGCTGTCCCATTCATCCGCGCAGCATCGAAGACGCTGGTCCCCGCGGCCACTTGCACGGGTCGCCCGTCGATCGTGATCTCGATCATCCCTGCCGTTGTCGTCGTTGTACTCACTACCCTCTTCTCTGCGCCTGCGTGAACTCCGTGTTAAATGTCGCCTTCTACTTCAAGCCGGACTGGCACCACGCAGCGATCTGCTACGGCCGAATCCCGACGCGTTGTGCCTCACCCGCCCGGGCCGCTGTTGTAAAGCAGATCCCGCTCGGGCACTTTCCCTTCAAAACGTGCGCATCAATCTCGTCCCGAAAGTGTTTCAACACCGACTGCACCGGCGCTGGCACGATTTGCCCCAGCCCGCAAATCGAAGTCAGGCTCATCGCCTGGCATAACTCGTCAATCAGCGCCAGGTCCCCACGATATTGCTTTTCCGCCACTCCACCGCGAGTCCAGCGCACCAGCAAATCTGTCATTTTTTGCGAGCCCACCCGGCACGGCACGCATTTCCCGCACGACTCATTCCGATAAAACCGCACCGCATTCAACGCCATGTCCAGCATGCACGTCGTATCGTCGCAAACCACGATCGCGCCCGATCCCAGCATCGACCCCGCATCCGCGAGCGCCTTGAAATCGAGCCGCACGTCCACCATTGAGGCTGGCAAATATCCGGAAGACGGTCCCGAAGGCGCAAACGCTTTCAATTGCCGCCCTCCGCGAACTCCTCCGGCGTAGTCAAACAGCACTTCGCGCATCGCAATTCCCATCGGCACTTCATAAATCCCCGGTTTCGCTGCATGCCCGCTGACGCCCACAAATTTCAATCCGCGTGATACATCTTTGCCTTGCGTTTTGTACCATTCCACGCCACGCGCCAAAATCTGCGGCACGTTTGCGAAGGTTTCTACGTTATTAATTACTGTTGGCTTCTGCCAAAGCCCGGCCTGCCCGGGAAACGGCGGTTTGTTTCTGGGTTCCGCGCGTTTCCCTTCAATCGCCTCGATCAACGCACTTTCTTCGCCGCAGATATACCCCCCTGGACTCACGAAAATCTCCATATCAAAGACCAATTCGCTTCCCAATACGTTTTTCCCCAGTAGCCCGGCGTGATAGCAGCGTCGCAACTCCTCGCCAAGAATCTCTTCTTGCAAGTGATATTCGTGCCGAATATACAAAATCCCTTTTTTCGCTCCCGTCACCAGCCCCGCGATTATCATCCCCTCGATCACCAAATGCGGAAGGTGCGTCATGATGAACCGGTCTTTGATCGTCCCCGGTTCACTCTCGTCCGCGTTGCACACGATATATTTTTCAGTGCCCGGCTGCTTCCGCACCAAATCCCATTTCATGCTCGTTGGAAATCCCGCGCCGCCCATCCCGCGCAACTCGGAATCCTTCAATTCCGCCAGCACTCCGTTCCAATCTTTCGTCTCCGCCAGCTTCCGCACCACGCCGTACCTTGTGCCTTCATCGTAAGGATCGGACGCGCATTTTACCCGCGCGTGCTCTGGATGCGGCTCCGAAATCTCTTCGCCAAGAATTGCCTCGCGCGCGACGGCTTCCGCGGAAGCCGCGGTCATGTTCGTGAAAATTTCATCGTTGATCGAAACCGCCGGCGCCTGATCGCACCGCCCAAGACAAGACACATCGCGAATCGTCACATCCGCCGCCCCGCTCTTCGCAAAGCGTTGTTCCAGCTCCGCGCGCAACTCGCAGGCTCCATTCAAATGGCAACTCATGTCCGCGCAAACGCGTACATCCGCTTTCGGCGGTGCGACAAGCTGAAAATGCGGATAGAAACTGGCTACGCCATGAAGCTGATATAGCGGCGTATGCGAACGTTGAGAGAGTGCTTCAAGCTCCGCTTTGGGCAAGAAGCCGTAGCGAAGCTGGATAGCTCGCAGGTCGTCGAAGATCACGGCGCGGCGTCTCGCATGGAAAGGCGCCGGGCGCATTTCGTCGCGCGGCGTAAGGTGTAGTACGGATTCTCTTGCATACTACTGGCGCCTCCCCGCCCTGTAAATAGTTGCCCCGTTGCCTTTTCGCGCCACGCCGCCAAAAAGACAACGCGGCGCCCGCCGCTTCCACACCATAATGAGGCGAACGACTCGTCCGCCACTTCGAATGCGAATCGCCTCCAAATCTCATTGGATGAACGCAGCGCTCTGCCTCGCGCTCCCTATGTCGCTCGCTTTCGCTGCCAGCATTGCCGCCGCGAACGAGCGCAACGCAGCGGCAAATCGCTCGTCTGCCGTTCATGCGGACGCCTCGCAGGAACAGCAAAAATATATCGGCCCCGGCTCTTGTGCCGCCACCAGCTGTCACGGCAGCGTCACGCCCGTCGCCGGCAGCCGTATTTTGCAGAACGAATATTCCACCTGGATTATGAAGGATAAACACAGCCACGCGTACCAGGCTCTCACCGGCGAGATCGGAGAACGTATCGCCCGCATCCTCAAGCTCAGTTCGAAGGCTGAAGAAGCGCCGAAATGCCTCGTCTGCCACGCACTTTACACAACGCCCGACCAGCGCGGCCGCCCCTTCGAACTCTCCGAGGGTGTCTCCTGCGAGAATTGCCATGGTCCCGCCTCCGCCTGGCTTGGCCCGCACACCACTCGCGATTGGCCTCACGAAAAATCCGTCGCACTCGGCATGTACGACACACGCAACGTAATTCTTCGCACTGAGAAATGCCTCTCGTGCCATCTCGGCACAAAAGACAAATTCGTCGATCACGAAATGATCGCCGCCGGTCATCCCGATCTTTTTTTCGAATTGGATTCTTTTTCCGCAGTGATGCCGCGCCACTGGAAATTCCCGCGCGAGTCCGCACCAGGCAATCCCGTCGAGGACGCCGCATGGACCGGCGTTCGCGACTGGAGCGCCGGCCAAGCCGTCCAGCTTCGCGCAGAAATAGATCGCCTCATCTGGCGCGCGACCGGCGAACGCTACGACAAAAAAGACCTCTGGCCCGAATATTCCGAGCTTTCCTGTTTCGCCTGCCACCACTCCCTCGGTCCCGCAAAAGACAGTTGGCGTCAAGCCCACGGCTATCCCGGGCGGCGTCCCGGCGATCCTGCGTGGAACAGTTCGCGCTACATCGTTTTTCGCCTGCTCGCGAAGCAGGTTGATCCTGCAAGCGCTCAGGAGCTTGATCGCCACATCTCGGATGTGTCCGCCGAAATGTCCAAGCTGAATCCCGATCGCAACGCCGTCGCTGCCGCCGCCTCAGCCGCAGCTCCCATCGCCCAGCGTTTTGCCGAACGCTTCGCCACAGTGCAGTACGACCAAGCGCTCGTCCTCCGCACGCTCCACCAAATCGCAGACGACGCCGAAACCATATCTCTCGCCGACGAGCGCGCCGCCGAACAAGCCGCCATGGCCATGGATTCTCTCTACATTGCCTACACCAAAGACGCAAAGCCCGCAAATGCCGGCGAAGTCCGCGCCGCCATCAATGTCCTCTTCCAGCAACTCGAAAATCCATCCGCCTACAACGCCGACCAATTCGCCGCTTCTTTGCGGCACATCGGCGCAATCCTGCGATAATCGAGCCCTGGGAAGCAGCCTGGCCCGTAAGAGCCGCGCGCATCTGTTTTTTGCGCTCAAGCGAATTTTCTCCCGGCGCGGGAGATGGGAAGTGGTTCTGTGAATCGTTTTGAAAATTGGTTTTGCTCTTCGTCCCTCTGGCGCCGCGTAACTCGCAAAGAGATTCTCCCGTGGCTTCTCGACGGCGCGGAATTGGGAGATCATGTCCTGGAAATTGGTGCGGGCGCCGGTGCCGCAACGCAAGAGTTGCGCAAACTTTCCCCGCGAGTCACCAGCCTCGAATACAGCCACGTTTTAATTCAGACCCTCGCGTATCGCATCCAGTCTGCCAACGATGCCATCCGCGCAAACGCCTCAGTCGTACAGGGCGACGCCTCCGCGCTCCCCTTTCCAGAAAGAACCTTCACCACCGTCCTCGCCGTCCTGATGCTGCACCATCTCAAATCGCCGGAAGCCCAGGATCGCGCCTTTGCGGAAATCCACCGCGTCCTATGTCCCGGCGGCGTCTTCCTCGCTGTGGACATCCCAGACGGCTGGCTGCACCGCATTGCCCACATCCGCAGTACGTTTGTTCCCATCGCGCCGGCCACCGCCTCTTCACGCCTCTCAGCCGCAGGTCTCTCGAACGTCTCCATTACTTTTCGCAGCGGCGCGTTCCTCCTCCGTGGACTGCGCCCGCCGAGAGCCAACAATTCTTGATGCGCCGCGCGTTGACGCCGTACCGGCGCAGCCTTAGCATGAAAGCATGAGCGCCGTGCCGAAGCGCAAAGAACCCCCCGGCCCTTCCACCGGCCTAAAGCGCTGGTCGCTCGGCCCTCTCAACAACGGCGACCCGCTCGGCTATTTCACCCAACTCGTCCACGATTACGGCGACGTCATCGGTCTTCGCGTCCTGAATTTCCGTATTCTTCTCATCAATCATCCGAAGGACATCGAAGACGTCCTCGTCACTCATCCGCGCAAATTCGTAAAAGGCCGCGTCCTGCAAGCCAACAAGCGCGTTTTTGGCCGCGGCCTGCTCACTAGCGAAGGCGACTTCTGGCTGCGGCAAAGACGTTTGGCGCAGCCCGCCTTCCACCGCGCACGAATCGCCGGCTATGCCTCGACCATGGTTGAGTACACCGAGCGCCTCCTCCACGAGTGGCACGACGGTGAAGAGCGCGACATCCACAAGGAAATGATGCGCCTCACGCTCCAGATCGTCGGCAAAACTCTCTTTGATGCCGACGTCGAGCGCGACGCTCAGGACGTCGGCAAATCCCTCGAACTTCTTCTCGAACTCGGCGCCAATTTCCGCCGCACCATTTTGATTCCCCAGTGGGTGCCCACTCCCACGAATCTCCGCCTCGAACGCGCCATCCGCCAAATCGAAAAAGTCCTCTACCGCATCATCGCGGAGAAGCGTGCCTCCGGCCGCGACGCCGGCGATCTTCTCTCCATGCTCCTGGCCGCGCAGGATGAAGACGGTTCGCGCATGACCGATCAGCAGCTTCGCGACGAAGCCATCACCCTTTTTCTGGCCGGCCACGAGACCACCGCGAACACGCTCTCCTGGACCTGGTGGCTCCTCGCGCAAAATCCCTCCGTCGAAGCGAAGCTCCACGCCGAGCTCAATTCCGTTCTCGCCGGCCGGTCTCCTTCGCTCGACGATCTTCCCAATCTTACCTATACGAATCACGTCATCACCGAATCGCTCCGCCTCTATCCTCCCGCTTGGGGCACCGCCCGCACCGCTATCGAAGACGTCGAAATCGCCGGCTACCCCGTCCCCAAAGGCTCCGGCGTTTCCTTCACCCAATGGACCATCCATCGCGATCCGCGTTGGTATGACGCGCCGCTTGAATTTCGTCCCGAGCGCTGGGAGGGCGACCTTCTCAAGCGCATCCCCCGCTTCGCCTATTTTCCTTTCGGCGGCGGCCCGCGCCAGTGCATCGGAAACACATTCGCGTTGATGGAATCCGCGCTGACCCTCGCCACCATCGCGCAGCACTACCGCTTCCGCCTCGTCGCAGGCCATCCCGTCGTGCCGCTCGCCTCCATCACGCTCCGCCCCCGCCACGGCATCCGCGTCCTTCTGGAATCCCGCTCTGCAAAACCGTCGCCCGCTCTCCTTCGTGCCGCAGCCGAATCCGCCGCCTGAGCGAACCGTTAGCCCCGCCAATTTGGACCGTTTTCTCGGATTCTGCTCATAGATTAGAAGCCCGACGCGGAGCTCTCTTCGAAAATAAGTTGCTTGTCCATGTCGAGCATTTGCTTTCGATAAAAATGGATAGAAAGGAAGACGACGCCGATCAGTGGGAGGAATACGAGGGTGCGCCAGGGATCAGCGAGCGACCAAAGCTCGAGTTCGGGCAGGTAAGCCGTGAAGATCACGAAGCCGAAAAGATAGGCAACGAAAATCAAAGCGGAGTGGCTTTGGAACGGCGGATAAGTGCAGGTGAAAGGGATTTTGCGGAAGCGGAGAAGCAGGAGTTCGACGAGAGCAATCGTGCAGCCGGCGAAGACCGCGGTGTGCAGCATCGCGGTGCCGAAATCCCAGAGCAGCCAGGAAAAGGCGAAGCAGAGCGGCAAGAGCGAGACGAGAGAAAACGTGAGAAGCACTTTGCGCGCGATGGCGCGAATCTGCAGGGTGCCAGGATCGATCCAGAGAGCGAACACCCAATTGGCTCGGAGGTCGTTGGGGATTTCAAAAGAGAGTCGAATTCCCACGACAATACAAAAGCCCAGGATAAACGGAATCGAGAGCAGATCCTCGGAAGGGATGCGAAGAGCGATCGCCGGGTTGTTGCGAAAGACGGATGCGAGAGACTGCGCGGCGACGACGAGGCCCATCGCGAAGAAGGCCGAGGCGATTTGCAGGTGCGATTCGCTGCGCAAAAGCGTCCGCCTGATGAAGTAGAAGCAGGCGCGCTGCGGGGGATCGCGAAGGAACACTCCCTCCAGCAGGTGGATTGGAAAGAAATGAAATTGCAAGCGCGGCGAGGGTCCGACTTCTGACGTCTCCGGAATCCGGATGAAGGAGCGTCGAAACGCCAGAGCGTAGGACAAGACGGCGACGCCAAGCGCAACGCCGAGCGCGAGCAGGGCCTTCCGCGCCATGGGCGCGAAAAAGGGATTCGCGCCGTTGCCCCAGAGCGTCTCGCAAATGCCGAGAAACCATACCGGCGGCAGGAAATGGATCGGCAGTTTGCCGGCGCGTGCGGTATGAGCTAGGTACGGAGACACAGCGAGACTCGTGGCCAGAAGTGCCAGAAAGAAGAACGCGATCACAAAGCGCACACAGAGCGACACCTTGCGGAAGAGTCCGTGAGGCAGCACGGCCATGAGTAGTCCGATGACTGCGAACACCGCAAAGAAACTAAACGCGCTGGCGAGTATCACTGCCCCGGCGTGGCCGGCCCCGAACCGCAGGAAGAGAGAAAGTGAATCCTGGGAACCCGTCACGGCAATGGGGAAAAGAACGAAGCTCCCGGCATTCACGTCCAGAGTCAGCGCGCCCGCGAGAAAAAGGATCGCGACAAAATTACCGAGAAAGATTCGCCGAAGCGAGATTGGAAGCGGAACGATATTCGTATAATCGCGGCGGTCGAGAAATAGTGCATCCCAGCGCCAAACGGCGGCAGCGCCGGCGACGACCATGCTCAGCACGATGAAGAAATACTCGTCGGGGATTGTCGAGACGAAAGGATCGAACGAACCCTCCTGGCGCATCCATCGGAGAAGCGTGCTGTATTTCTCGAAGAGCAGCACGGAAACTAGCACGCCCGGCATGGCGAGGAGAATCAGAACGACGCCGAGACCGACGTCCAATTCGGAGGCGCCGGATTCGCCCCCGCCGCGGAAAACCCGGCTGGCGAATACGCGCAGAAGCGTTCCAAAAGGACGCCGAGATTGCGTTTCCCAGACGGCGCTAACAAATTGTTTTGCGCGGGCGATCACGGGGAAATTACCACGTCGACGATATTATTTGCGATCTGCGCGACGTCTCGATCTTCGACGAGATGAAGAAAGATGTGCTCCAGCGATGCTTCGCCAATGCGCTGGCGAACCTCTTCCGTTGCGCCGCTGGCGATGACCTGGCCTTTTCGCAGAATGAGCAGGCGGGTGCAGACTTTTTCGACGACTTCCAGAATGTGAGAGCAATAGAAAATCGTCTTTCCGCGCGCGCACAGCACTTGAATGAGATTCTTGAAGATGAGCGCGGATGTGACATCGAGTCCCGAGAGAGGTTCGTCGAGGATGAGCACGTCGGGATTGTCCATCAGCGCCGAGATAAGAAGGATGCGTTGGCGCATGCCTTTGGAGTAGGAGCCGATCGAAAGATGGCGATGCGGAAATAGAGAGAATAGCTCGAGGCAGGAATCGATTTTTATTTTCATGCGCTCCGCGGACATTCCGCGCAAAGTGCCCACGAGTTCGAGGTATTCGTAGCCGGTCAAGTATGGATAAAGATTGGCTTCTTCTGGGACGTAGCCCAGGTGTCTGCGATAGCCGACCAGATCATTCTGAATATTTTTTCCGCAGAATAGTACCTGGCCGCCAGTGGGCTCGAGCAGCCCGACCAACATTTTGACGGTGGTGCTTTTGCCGGAGCCGTTTGGGCCGAGATAGCCGAGAACCTGGCCAGGTTCGAGAGAGAAGTCAATGTTCTGGACGGCGAGCACCGAGCCGTAATATTTCGTGAGCCCTTGCGCTTCGAGCATCGCGCGCCTTCCTGCGAGCAGGCAAAGTTCCGGCCAATCCCTGGATAGTCGGTTGGACACCGAGCCGGTGCAGAAAGTTTCCAGAAAATCGTCAGAACTGAGCGCCGAAACGGGAACGGCGGAACTGGAGCGATGGACAGTGAGCTCATGCGATAGCCTCATGCGGTCAAGCGGGTCCCGCGCGTTTGCGCCAAAAGAAATGGGCAGGTCCGCCCCCCATCACTTGCCGGAACCTCTCAGGTTATACTGAACCGACTTATGCCTCTCAACACCGGTACAAGGCTTGGTCCTTACGAAATTCTCGCTCAGCTCGGTGCTGGAGCGATGGGAGACGTGTATCGCGCCCGCGATGTGCGCCTGGGGCGCGATGTAGCGCTGAAGGTATTGCCTGAGTTTCTGGCAAAGGCTGCCGACCGGAGGGAGCGCTTCTGGCAAGAAGCACGTGCCGCAGCGCAAGTCGCCCACGCAAATGCTTGCCGTCTCTATGACATCGCCGAAGAGCAGGACCAACTCGTCCTGGTGATGGAGTTCGTCGAGGGCGAAACCCTTTCTCGGCGCATCGCGCAAGGGCCGGTGCCCGTCAGAGACGCCGCGCAAATTGTGCTTGGGATTTTGTCGGCGTTGGACGCGTTTCACAAGAAAGGAATTATCCACCGCGATCTGAAACCCGAAAATGTTTTGCTATCGCCGAGCGGCGCGAAAGTCCTCGACTTCGGCATTGCTAAATACACGCAGCATGACTCGGTCGACGCGACCGCCTCGACTTTGAGTGGCTCGACGATGCCGGGCGAATTCCTCGGCACGCCCCGGTACGCCTCTCCGGAGCAGTTCCGGGGAGAACCGGTCGATGCGCGCTCCGATATTTTTTCTGTTGGCGCGATCTTGTTCGAGCTTCTGAGCGGTCATCCCGCATTCAGCGGCGCCACTTTCGGCGAGATTGCCCATTCCGTTATGCACGTTCACCCTCCAGCCTTGATGGGTTCGCCTGCGATCGCCACGATGGGACGAATCGTGCACAAAGCCCTCGCACGATCACCGCAGGAAAGATATCAGAGCGCCGAGGAAATGGCCGACGACGTGCGCGGGACCTTGTTGATGGAGGGTATCGAAACTCAGGCGTGCGCACAGAGGTTGCAACGCATCATCGTGCTCCCTTTCCGTCTGCTCCGTCCCAGCTCGGAAATCGAGTTTCTGACGCACAGTTTGCCGGAAGCCATTAGCGTTTCGCTCGCGGGACTGGAAAACCTCGTCGTGCGTTCCTCGCTCGCCGCCGCGCAATACGCGCAGGACGCGCCCGATCTTCAGCGAATCGGAAAAGAATCCGAAGTGGACGTAATCCTGACTGGTGCTCTCCTCTCAGTCGGCGAGCAGTTGCGCCTCACCGCGCAACTTATAGAAGTCCCCAGTGGCACGCTACTCTGGTCGCATACTTCCCAAGTCACCGTAAAAGAGCTTCTTGCGCTTCACGACGACCTGGTTCGCCGTGTCGTCGACGCGCTTTTGCCCTCGCTCGGCGAAACTGCTCAAGCCGTCCTCGAGCAGGATCGCCCGGCGAGCCCCACAGTTTACCGCCTCTATCTGCAAGCCAACGAACTGAGCAGACGATGGGACCAATTGACCGCGGCAATCAAGCTTTACGAAGAGTGCTTGAGCATCGATCCCAGCTACGCCCCTGCCTGGGCCCGCCTGGGCCGCGCCCGCTGGCTTTGGGACAAGTACAATCTCGGCTCCGTCGAGGGACTTCGGGCAGCGGACGACGCGTTTCAGAAAGCGTTTCAGCTCAATCCCAAATTGCCGCTGGCCCATCACCTGTACACGCATCTCCAGGTCGATCAAGGCCAAACGCTCGATGCTTTACAACGCCTTCTTCAACGCGCGCGCGAACATCGGGCTGACGCGGAGCTCTTTGCGGGACTTGGCCACGTCTGCCGCTATTGCGGATTGTTGCAGCCTGCGCTCCTCGCCCATCAGGAAGCCCGGCGTCTGGACCCGCAAATTTCTCTCACCTTCAATCACACGTATTTTATGCTCGGTGACTACGAGCGCGCTCTGGAAGCTTCCCGCAATGACTACGGTTATGGCACCGCCATAGTTTTGGTCATGCTCGGCCGCGAGCAGGAAGCGATCGCCGCGCTCGGTCGTTATGAAGAGACCAAACCCGGCAGGCTGGGAAAACTCTATCTGATCTCACTGCACGCCCTGCTCGAAGGCAACCGCGAAGAGAGCCTCGCCGCAAGCGAAGAATTAATGTCAGCCACTTTCCGTGATCCAGAAGGAATGTACTACCTGTCGCGCCAGTTAAGCTTTCTCGGAGCGGATAAACAGGCAATCGAAATGCTCGATCGCTCCGTGAGTCACGGCTTTTTCTGCTATCAGGCGCTAGTGCGCGACCCCTGGTTAGATGGGCTTCGCGGCAAAACGGAATTTTCCAACATCTTGCACAAAGCCCAGCAACTTCACCTCGAAGCCCTTCAGACGTTCCTGAAAAGCGGCGGAAATGCGCTCCTGGGCGCACGCGCCGAAGCCTACTAACCTTGACGTGCTCTGAGGCACTTTAAAGATGGGTGCGGGAATCGGCGACATGGGCACAATCCTCTGCATCAAGAGGCGGGAGCGGCGCGCTTGCGCCAGAAGAAATAGGCGGGGAGGCCCAGCGCGAAGAGTGCGATGGCGATCGCCAAGTTTATGAATTGCTTGGGATCGATGGTGGCGGCGACGATCGCATTGACGACAATGGCCGCGGCGGCGAGGACGAAGAGAATCGGCGTCCACGGATAGCCGGGGACGCGATAGGGAATTGCTAGGCCTTTGGCAGCGCGGCGAAGCGGGAAAATGGCAGCGGCGCCGAGTCCGTAGAAAATCCAGCCGATGAAGATGACTCCGCCAATCAGCTCGGCGAATTTTCCGGCGCAGGCAAGAACCGCAGACCAGGCGCCAAGCGCAATGATCGCCGCGGCCGGTGTCTGAAAGCGCGGATGGACTTCGGCTAGTTTTCTGAAAAAGAGATTGTCGTTGGCCATCGCGTAGAAAACGCGGGGAGCAGTGAGGAGGACGCTGTTCGCGGCGCTGAAGGTAGAAATCAAAATCGTGAGCGCGACAATAATTTCCGCCTTTCTCCCGAGGACGACGCCGACGGAAGTCGAGGCGATCGTGTCGCTGGCGGTGGCTCCGGCAGGGCCCAGAGCAAAGAGGTAGGCCACCACGGCGATGACGTAGAGAGCAGCGAGGCTGATCGAACCAAGCAGGAAGGCGCGAGGGAAGGCTTTTTGCGGGTTGACGACTTCGCCGGCGCTGTAGGTGCCGAACTGCCAGCCCTCGTAAGCCCAGAGGACGGCGATCATGGCGAGGCCAAAGTTGGAAAAGAGGCCGAGGCCATGCTGCGTCGAGCCCAAAGCCGCGGGCAATTCTCCCGCGTGGCTGCCCAGCGAAAAAAGTACGGCGCTGAGAATCACGATGATGCCGACCTTGATGAGGGTGGTCCAGTTCTGGAGATCGGAACTCTTGCGAGTGCCCCAGACGTTGACGGCAGTGACGACGGCGATCACAGCAACTGAGAGCCCAGTTTTGCCGGGTCCAGACAGGGGAATAATTCGGGCGAAATAATCCGCGAAGGCGCGAGCGAGGGCGGCGACGGAGCCGCTCGCGATGACGAGAAACAGGCACCAGCCGTAGAGAAAAGCGGAGGCGCGGCCGAAGCCGTCGCGGATGAAGCAGTAGAGGCCGCCTGCTTCGGGATTGGTGGCGGCAAGCTCGGCGTAAGTGAGGGCGCCGAGGAGAGAGAGAACACCTCCGGCAATCCAGACGAGGAGCGAGTAGCCGACCGAACCGTTCAGTTGGCGAAGAATCAGGCCAGGTGTGAGAAAAATTCCTGAGCCGATGACCGAACCGACGAAAAGCAAGTAGAGATCGCGAAGGCGGAGGGTGCGAAGAAGTGGCGGCATTGTCTGGTTGGGCGGGACCTCGGCCGCCGGCTGAAGGCCGCATCATAACCGGAGTTGGAGCGCCGTCAAACGAAAGAATGGCGGGGGAGCGCTGCCTGGGGACTTTGACGTTGTGCTCGGGAGGACAAAAATCCTTCGTCGGATTTCTGGTTAACAATAATCGGCCCTCCCCCCTGGTTTTTTCGTAAGTGCGGATTCTAAAGGACTTTAAGTCCAGCGTTTTGTAAGTGCGGATTCCAAAGGGGTTACGAGCGAGTTTTTCGGAAGTGCGGATTATAAATGAGTTAGTAGGTAGTTGTTGGTGATTAGTGGATAGCAAAAGGAGCAACAGCAGATGTTCGTCGCGCGAAGCGATCGCAGGACATGAGGTCCCGGCCTCGCTCGGAATGACAGGCGCGGCTGGGTTGGGGGCAGGCGGAGAAGAATGTGTGCGGGAGGACCGTTCGAGGCTCAGGGCAAGCATGGCGAAGGGTACCATGGAATTGAATTACTGTCAAGATATAGTACTTGATGCGTATCATTCGAATTGAGGCGCGGGAAGTGGAATGGATGGAAGGGGTTGGCGGGAAATCGGGAGTTTGGTGAGACAGGGGTTGGAGACTGGACATTGCGAAAGCTCCGTCCTGCCCGTGGGGCCTATATCAAAGTTCGTACTGGAACGAACTTTTCCGGTAACGCGACTTCCATGATAGGTCTTTGTCAAGAGGGCAAAAGCTCTCCCGACGCGCTACGGAGGAGCGCGGGTGTAAGTCCTTTCTGATTCTTCGCCGCATCTCTTGGCTTCTCAGCCGTGGTTCCTATTTCAGATAGAACCAGACTTCCATTTGCTGTCTCAGACCAGCGAGTGGTCTTGATCAGAAGATTGAGTTTGTGATCTCCTGCCAGTCTCGAAACTTATCAGCGGGAGCATCCAGAGCTTGCGCTCCTTCGCCCAGTCGCGTTAACGGCAAGACCTGGCAGGCGACGCGCCGAAGAAATCCTCCTGTATTTCTCGCCGCTCTGCTACGCGGCGGTGCGGTTTTCTCTTTCTACTGTCAGGAACTCTTTTTGGCGGCGATCCACGGCCACCAGGTACGCGACGAGCTTGCGCGCCACGGCCAGAGTCGCGCGATTGGCATTGCCTTTCTGCTTTTCCTTGTCATAGAGCATAGCCAGCTCCGGGCTGTTGCGCGGGGCCATTTTTGCCGCCTCGATCAAAGTCGTCTGTAAATGTTTGTTGCGCTGTTTGGATAGCGGCGTACGCTGCATGCTGTTTGCCGAACTCTTCTCCGCGCCGCACAACCCACAATAGCTGACGGCTTTTTTGATCGACGAAAATCGTTGCACGTCTCCTACTTCCAGCGCCCAGGTCAACGCCGTGATGGGCCCCAGGGCTGGGATGGTCATCAATCGCTCCACGCGATCCACCAGCAACGAATCACTTTCGAGCGAGCGCACCAAGGCACTCTCGGTTTTCTGCAGACGTACCACTGTCTCCCGGCACAACCGCAGCAGCGAACGCAGCCCTTTATCGATGTCCGGGTTGGTCGCCAGCAACTCGCGGAAATAGCCGGCTTTGTGCAAGCGCTGTTTGTTGTAGCTCACGCCCGCTTCCATCAGCAGCGCGCTGATCTTGATTTTCATCTGCACCATCTGCCGAACCAGCAGGTTGCGATAGCGCAGGGTGCGACGCCGTTCGCGAATGGCGGTCGGGGCCATGTAGCACTCCGGCAGAAAATCGCAGCGCAGGCAGTCGCAAATCTTGCCGGCATCGATGCGATCATTCTTCTTTTTGGCGGCGGCGATGGCTCGCAGCATCAGCGGATGCGCCACCTTCAGCGATGCAGCGTGGGGTTGGAGATGATCGTAGATCCAGCCCGTAAACATCGTGGCTTCCATCGCCGCGGTCCACGGCTGCGGCAGTGTTTTCATCCAGCGATCTAGGTCCACGCGGGTGGCGGGAATCGTGCTTTCAGCGTGAATCTTGCCGCTGGCATCTTTCACGCAGTAGCTGATCGTCCTCTTGTGAACATCCAGTCCGATGTAATACATAGGTTGCATGGGGGAGCCTCCTTGGTGTCTCTGAATCAGCGTCCGCTGAGTTCAGCTTTTTGTACACCAAGCGCTCCTCCTCCGACCTATACATTCAAACTAATCGTCCACTCGCTGCGGGATTCGCCATCAGGGCAGGGGTTGAGGGTCCCCGATGCCATACTTCTCTCGCATCTGGCGCAGGTTCTCGCGCGCCTTACGCTCCTCGTTCTTGTAGAAACGTGCCTGAACAAACTGATGGTGAGAGATGGCAAATGAAAGCTGATTGATGTTAACCGCAAGGCGATTCTGCGCCTCAATCACCTCGTCAGGTAGATCCTGTGGTGGGGCCAAGGTGCCGTGGACCTGGTTTTCCAAGTAACCCCTGTGGGTAGCATTAGCGAACTGAGCGATGGCGGCGTGGAGAACCAAGCCACCCAGTTCCAGCAGAACGAAACGCAGATATTGGGATGGTCCGAGGAGCCGGTGTTCCTGCGCGCCCTGTTCGAAAACAGCTTGCATTTCGGCACCGAGCAACTCTCGGTGCCGTTGCGGGTATAGATAAAGCAGCACTCGGAAGACTGCATCCATATCTCTACGCCTCGTCGAGACGCAGTCGTGCGAACCCCGCACGGCTGAGTTCTCTAAAACGATCCAGCTCAAGCTCGAGCTGACGGCGGCCTTCGCTAGTCAGCCTGTATGCCTGCTTGTCCCTCGACGTATCTTCCTGCTCGAACCGTTCAATCCAACCCTCGTCCAGCAGCCGGCGGAGGGCGCCATAGAGCGTGCCCGTGCTCAAGCGCACACGGCGGCGGCTTAGAACCTCGATGTCTTTGATCAACGCGTAGCCATGGCGCGGTTGGGCTGCCAGGCTCATGAGGATTAGGAGAACGGGCTCGGTGAGCGGCTTGTGATGCTTGATGGCAGGTCGTTGTGCGACATGTCGCATGCAGACATGTTAGCCAATCTGGCCAAAACCGTCAAGGTTTGATTTTGCAGCGAGTCGGAGGTTTACCGTGCCCGGAGAGGAGCTTCATTTCCCTCCACGGCAGAAGCTTCTGGGCGCCATCACCTCCCGTGGGCCCTCCCGAAAGTCTTATACGCCGTCTCAGAAATCACGCGATGGCCGGAAGCACCCGAGGCGGCGGCTATCGCATGGTTCGCTATTTCAACCGCAAACGAAATCCGACGCAAAGTCCTGGCAAACGCGGTAATCATCCATGTGGGTACTGGGACGAACTTTTCCGGTTTTCCGACAAATCGGGACTTGGCCCGCAGGACCGGGCTTGAGCCAACCCGGGAACTAATTTAGGTGCTCCGGAGTCCAAGCGTTAGAGGCAGTTGCTTCGGCATGAGAAATCTACTCTGGCTGCCCTGCGCGGTCGTGTTCCTTCTATCCCTTTTTGCCCCAGAGACAGTCTGCATAGCGACTCATTTTTCGCGTAGCCGTGACGTAGTTTTAGGTAAATACCACATCAGAACGCCTCTTACATGCATTGTCAGCGGGGATTACAACAGTTATCTCTGGACATTCTCAGCCCCGGGAATTGCTAGGCTCGGCTTTAGGAAGTATTGGAAGCGCGACGTACCTGTCTCCGAAATGAGCTTCTACCCTGTGGAACACCCCGAACAACAGTTGGACAAGAATGTCCCGCTTGAGGGACAGACGATACTCGCAAAACGTTCGGTTCGATTTGGCCAACAAATGATGAATTGCTGGGACCTGATTCACCACAACAAGTTCGTCGGTTCGTCACCAACTGACCCGGAACTGGCCGATATCGCTTGTTCAACTGACAACGACGATTTCTACGCGCATTTTTCTGGCTGGCGAGGCGACGCCTCTACTTTTTACGGGACTTTGCAGCGAATCACTTTCACTGATTAAGTGGTGTTCTTGCTGGCTCGCGTCGCTAGGTCCCGGTAAACGCCGTTACCGGTAAAGTGAGATTTCAAGTTACCGGTAATCTTACAAATCAGGACTTGAGCCTGAGATGCCGTCGGCAATCGGACACGCCGAAATCTTCATCAATTCTTGAGCATACCTTCGGAGTAAGCGGAAAATGGCATGCACTCTATTGCGGCGGCTGAGGGTAATTGGTCAGGTCCGTATTGTGCATGATCTGGATGAGCCATGCGCCGTCGCTCTGACGCGCCATCACCCAATTCAAAAGACCTCTACGTTCCTGCCGCGGGGTTCCGTCCTGGGATCTTGCCCCAGTCATCTTCCAGTCCACGTCCACCGCGGCCAAGTCCGGCTTTAAGAAACGGATGCTGCGGATTTCGGCCGTCTGGTGACTTTCTTTGAAAATCCCTCCAAACATCGGGGCATGAAACGATTCCACACTGGAGCGCCCCTGAGCATGTGTGCCGGCCACATTGGTAAAATCCGCGTCTTCCGTGAATGTCATCGCGAAGGCGTGTGCGTCGTGTTTGTTCCATGCATCCAGGAAGGCAGCAACTGTTCGGGCAATGGCGGCGCGATCTTTTCCCCGCACTTCGCTGGATGCGTTCTGAGGCCTAGCCATCGCGCACCTCCACCCGGAAAATGCGAACCAAAGAAGGAATGCGACCTGGGAAGCTTTCAGATTCGATTTCACTTCACCCTCGCTGAGGACCGGCGCAAACGTGCGCGGCTCCAGGTTTTTCACAGAATCTGAGGAATATAACTCGCGCCAATCTACTTGGCAAACGCTGGGGCGCGCCTGCCTTCCTTCCGATAATACAATTTGTGTCGCACTCAGAATCCCAGAACAGGTCACTTCGTGGGTGAGCGGGCTACTCGGAAATCATGGCGCTAAGTCCTGATTAACGCTTACCGGACAAGTGGAATGGAGTTTGAGGACTGTAAACAGCTGCGCGTTTACCTCAGTGTACGACCTGAATTTCCAGTTCCATGGCACGCCCATCCCGTATTGAAAACGCGCGGACGGGCGTGGTTGCGTACGGCCGGGGTGAGACGATGAAATAGATCGCTTCGGAATAATAGGCCAGAGCGATGTCTTTGGGCGAAGGCTCATTCGCGTCCAGCCAATGCGGATGAGAATGGTAGATGCCGAGGAATTGGAGACGCCGCTTGCGGAGCTCCCCCATCAGGCGCGTAATCTCTTTGGCCGCAATCACGTAATTCCTCACCGGATCAGCCGCGGCGTTCTTAGCAGGGAATGCCTGCGTGATGAGTCCGCCCTGCCCGGCCAGAATTCCGCAGCATTCGCGATGCGGCTGGCGGCGGGCCTGCTCGAGGAGTTGCCCGTACACTTTGCGGCGACTTTGGACGGCTCGCTTCATTCCATGAGTCTATTCGGAGACGAAAGCGCAATTCAAGTGTCGGACGCGGAGAGACTAACTGAAGTAAGTCCCGAAAGACGCGGTTGCCAGTGAAGTGGGCCCAGTTTCCAAGTTGCAGCTGAGCGGACTACATGGTGTGCCGGAGATGCTAGCGCAGCAGAGGACTTAGAGGCCGAAGAGGGGGGCGGGCATGAAACAGAGGATGAAGACGATGAGAGTTAGTAGAGCGGCGAGGCGGCGGGGCGGGTCGAGCGGGGCGGGGTCGTAGATGGGAGCGATGCGGAGGAAGCGGAGGCCGAAGAGAAGAGCGGACCAAACATACCAGCCGTACCAGTAGAAATAACCGAGGGGAATGAGAGCGAGCGGAAGGAGAAAGCTGGAAAAGCGATGGAGGCGGACGTTGATGGAGCGGAGGATGTGGCCGCCATCGAGCTGTCCGGCGGGGAGGAGGTTCAGCGAAGTGGCAAAAAGGCCGACCCAGGCGGCGCGACCGACGGGATGGAGGAGAAGCATGTTGGGGTTGGTGCCGGGATGAACCAAACCAGCGAGGAAACGAAGCAAGATTGGAGTGCCGAAGATTACCTCGGCGTGAGAGGGATCGACGATGCCGGGAACGACTTTGGCGTGCAGGAGGCCGAAGAGCAGAGCGGGAACGGCGAAAAAAAAGCCGACGAGAGGGCCGGAGGCGCCGACATCGAAGAGGGCGCGAGTGGTGCGGATGGGAGAACGGATCATGATGAAAGCACCGAAGGTGCCGATGAGGGACGGGAAGGGAATGAAGAAAGGATAGCTGGAATGGATGTGATGGTGGCGGCAGGCGAAGAAGTGGCCGAGTTCGTGGGCGAGGAGAACGGTCAGGAGCGTGGCGGCGAAAGGCATGCCGGCGAGAAGACCAAGAGGATTCTTGTAGAAGAGGGAGAAGGCGCGGAGGAAATCGTCGAGGGAGACGGCTTGATTATGGCCGTAGGCGACGGCGAACTGCGTGCCAGCGGCGAGACAGGTGCAGAGCGTGGCGAGAAAGAGAGCGAAAGCGAGGATGAGAGATTTGAGCGATGGGCGAGGAAGTATTGGGATGTAGGATTCGGCGATGGGGGGAAGAGTGCGCCAGTCAACCGGGGCGGGCAAAGTGTTGAGAGAGGAGTCTGAGCGCGAAGTGGTCACAGGGAATTGGGAAGTCTAGAAAAATTCACAAGGATAAGTACAGCACAATCGGAGGAGTTTGCGCCAGCGATGTTGCGAGCGCAGAGGAACATAGGCTGGCCGGGCTGTGATATGTTGAGGGCCGTTATGAAAATGATGAATGGCAAAGTATTTTGGATTGCGCTCGTGGCTGCGGCTGCAGCGCAAATTGCGGCGGGGCAAACTCCAAAGCCGCCAGGAGCGGCGGGGGAGACGTCGAACCCTGATGCGTTTTATAGATTGGGGCCGGACTCTTTGCCGCAGGAGGGCGTGCCGAAGGGAGAGATTCGAGGGCCATACACGATGCCAAGCAAAGCGTATCCGGGGACGCAGCATACTTACTGGGTTTATGTTCCTGCGCAGTACGATCCGAGCGTCGCGGCCAGCTTGATGATTTACAACGATGGGCACGCGTTCATGGATCCCGATGGCGATGTGCGCGCGCAGAATGTGATGGACAATTTGATTTTCCGGCGGGAATTGCCGGTGATGATTGGGGTGTTCATCAATCCGGGCAGGCGGCCGGATCAGCCGGAGCCTACGGCGACGGAGTGGGGCGACAAAACCACGAATCGACCCACGGAATACAATTCGCTGGATGATAAGTACGCGCAAGTGGTCGTGGAGGAGCTCATGCCAGTGCTGTACAAGGAATACAACATTTCGAAGGATCCGGAACGGCATGGGATCGGCGGGTCGAGTTCAGGAGCGATAGCGGCGTTTACCGTAGCTTGGGAAAGGCCGAATGAGTTTCGCAAGGTGCTAAGCAATGTCGGGAGCTTCGTGGATTTGCGCGGAGGAAACGCGTATCCCGATATCATTCGCAAGGGCGAGAAAAAGCCGATTCGGATTTTTCTTTGCGATGGAAGGAATGACCTTCGCGGGGAGAGGAACGGGAACCCGTACAATGTGGCGGTCGATTGGTTTTATCAGAATGTGCGGATGATGGAGGCGCTCACGGCGAAAGGCTACGACGTGAACTATGCCTGGGGCATGAACAAACATGGACAGAAGATGGGCGGAGCCATTATGCCGGACATGATGAGGTGGCTGTGGCGGGACCACGAATTCTCAAGCGATCCAAAGGATATGGAGGAGCGGTCTTTCAACGTGCCGAAGAAGCGAACGGAGAAACCGTAGTTAGTTTTTTTACGATGTGGGCGTGGGCGGCGCGGGATAGCGAGAAGGCTATTCCGCTTGTTTGTTGGTGGCTTCGATGCCTTGGAGTTCTTTGCCGGGTTTGAAGCGGACGGCTTTGCCGGGAGGGATGTTGACTTCCTCACCGGTGCGGGGGTTGCGGCCGATGCCGGTCTTGCGGGGCTTGACGCTGAAGACGCCGAAGCGGCGGAGCTCGATGCGCTGGC
>Ga0335083_10000310_pt1 | contig 77248 bp, 100 predicted proteins | sample Lox_Sample_42_FD_206716 | JGI IMG/M metagenome (GOLD analysis project Ga0335083, IMG submission 206716) | Soil microbial communities from Loxahatchee National Wildlife Refuge, Florida, United States - Lox_Sample_4.2 | ecosystem: Environmental > Terrestrial > Soil > Wetlands | place: USA...
TAAGTGGCCCTGGTTGTTTTCCCTTTTCAGTGACAGCATAACCCCTTGGTGATTCTGTTATTTGGAAGTTTTTTGTCTGAAAAAAGGGCTTATTTGTACTGCTACCAGAAGTAAACTCCCCGCCCTCGTTGCGCGGGTGCTCCTCTTCCTTAAACTCCGCGTCACGGGTCGCGCGGCGCCACAGCGCCTGGAACAAGGGACGCAGGCCGCGCGCCACGGCGCGTCGATCGTCCTGGGTTTTGCGCGCCCTGCGATCCGCGTGGCTTGCCAACGCCGCGCCCAGCGCGCGCAGGCCCGCGTCCCTTGTCTCGGGCGCCGGGGCGGTCGACGTCCACAGCCGTCTGACCGTCGCGCGCACCGCGTCCGTCACCGAGCGCTGCGCCTCCAGCTCTTCGGGAGCTGCCTCGGGCTCAATGTTTTCCTCCGCGCCCTCGCCGGGCGGGAGCTGAAGCGGCTCCTCGCTCCCGGCGCCCAGCAGGCCCTCCATCCCGGGCTGCGCGATGTCGTTCGTCGCCTCAGCAATGTCCTCGTCGGTGATGTTCGTGCCGAAGCCCGTCACGTCAGCCGCCTGCTTAATCTCCTGGAGGCACGTCCGGCGGCCGATGATACCCGCGTTGAACAGCGCCGTCACGGATGCTGTCATGCCGTTCGCCAGCTCCGCCATCTCCTTGTTTGTCAAGGTCCGCGTCGGAAGCCAGCGGTAGTCAAAGTCGTCGGGAATCTCCCCCAGGGTCGACATCGCGATCACCGGCAGCAGCTTGTCGAGCTGCGGCGAAACCTCCCGCGCCTGCTTCGACGCCAGCAGCCCGTGGTAGAGGTACTCGTCCCCCTCGTTCGACTGGCTCAGGCCCGTGGGCGTGCGCCCAAACAGGCGGCTGAACGGGTACTCGGTCGCGCCGCAGATGTCGAGCATGAACGACTGGTACACGTCGTTGATCCCCGGGAAGCTGTACTGGTGAGTCTCCAGCCCGCCCTTCTCAGGAAGTATCAGCATGCTCTGGTTTGAGATCAGCTGGTTCTGCACCTGGAGCGCCGCCATCAGGCGCTGCGTCGCGAGGCCCGATGACCCAGCCCCCGCGAGGAGCTGCGCCAGGTCAGGCTGCTTGTAGGCCAGGATGTTCGCCCGGAAGATAAGGTTCGCGATGTTCCAGCTCGTGTTATCCCGCTTGCGCAGCTCCTCGTAGATGATCTCGTAGACCGAAATCCCCCACATCTGCTCGACCTGCTTCTCCCAGTTCGGGAGGTCGCCGCCGATGAACCGCAGGATGCGCGAGCAGTGCACGTTGAACGTTCTAGTCGGGGACTGCGTCGTGACCTGGTAAAACTCAGGGAGCCCGAAGTCAGCGCAGTTCTCCACGTCGTCCACGCGCTTCGCCCCCGGGTAGATCCCGCTCCAGCGGTCGAACACCAGGAGCCCGCGGTACGTGTCGAGGCCCACGTCGTCGTAGTCCAGCGGCTGGTCGAGGATCTCCTCGTGCCCCTTGATGATGATCAGCGCCGCCGCCCCGCCGAACAGGCGCCCCCACTTCAGCGCCCGCAGCAGCGCCGCGTTGGTCTGCGTCTTTCGAAGAACCTTATCAAACTTGTCGATCTGCTGCGGCGTCGCACCGCTGGTCAGCGCGTAGCCGTTCTTCAGCATGTCCTCGGCCATGCAGTCCACGATCTTCCGCGCGATCCAGTTCGACCGGTAGAGCGACTGCATCAGCACGTAGTTGCGCGTCAGCCGCGTCAGCGGGTAGGCCGTCGACTCCAGGAGCGACGGCGTGCCGAGCCCCATGCGCGCCAGCGTATTGACGAAGGCGTCGAGCGTCTGCGCGTCGACCGTGTTCAACGGCTGCGATCGCGTCAGCGAGGGCGCGACCTGCCGCGCTACGCGCGCATCGAGGGCCGCCGCGTCCTCCAGCAGACGCTGCGCCTCCGACGCATCCACGGTCGGAACGTCCGCCAGCATGATCCGATTATCCATTTCGCACCGTCACCGTCGCCTTCTCCTCCCAGTGCGCCACGCCGGCGCTCGTGCTGTTCGCGTCCACCACCAGCGTGTAGTTCGCACCCAGGGTCGTCGCGAGGTCCGTACCCAGCACCACCGTCTGGTATACTCCTGCCCCCTCGTGTACGAGAACGACGCCCGTCAGCCCCGCCACGGGTGCGCCGCCGTAGCCGTTCACGCGCCCCTGGTAGAGCGTCGCGGTGACCAAGGCGTCCGTCACCGGGTCACCCGTCACCCCGTTCACCACCGGCCCCCACTGAAGTGTCTGGTCGTTCCCCAGGGTAAACACGAACGTGAACGGCAGGATCATGCTGACACCCCCGCTCCCTGGGCGATCAGGTTCGGAACCAGGCTCGCCCGCGCGCAGACGAGGCAGTTGATCTCCCGCATCTCAAACGCGTAGTCGGCACCGCGAACGTAAACGTTCCACCCCTGGTCGTTCTGGTCGCGCAGCCTCACCCCGATGGGCTGGTCGGTGAAGGCGACCGGCGAGTTGAAGAACGTGCCGTCGTCGTTCACCCCCACCTGCCACGCGAGGCTCACGCCGTCGCTCAGCTCGAGGGTGATCGCCACCCCCGCCGCGGGAGTGGCGTTCAACGCCGGGGTCCCGTCCGCGGCCACGTACACCGTGACCGCCCAAACGGTTAAGTTCTCCGACCTAAGGTAGAGGCTCATCAGTGAACGATCGCGCTGTTAAACCTACCGCTGTTGATGGTTTTGACCACGTTCGACGTGGCGAACGTGTAGAGCGCCCCAAAGTTCGAGTTACACCGCTCCTGGCTGACGATACCCGCGTCGCTCTCCGACCGCGGCGCGGCGTAGTAGGTCACGCCCGCGCCCGCGTTGTTGATCACCACCACGTGCTGCCACGTCCAGTCGTTGACCTTCGTGTTCAACGTCGAGTCGAGCGAGAGCTGCGCACAGTTGTTCGGGTCCGTCCCGTACGCCACCCAGTTATGCGGCGCCGACTCCGGGGTAAGCCAGGTGAACGTGCACCCCACGGAGTTACAGTTTGAAATCACGGGAGTCCCCACCCGCGCTCCCCCGGAGACGTTGAAGTTAAACGGGTACGTCGCGTCCCCCACGGTCGAGGCGATCGTGCACGGCCACGCCTCCCCGCTGTTGCACGGGTTCGAGTCCTGGAACACCCCGTAGGGCGCGTACACGTGCCCGTTGACGGTCGTGACGCGCGCCCCGTTGCGCACCTGAAGGTAGTCGTAGTAGTTCCGCTGCTGCCCCAGCGCCTTAGGCGCGTACACGCTCGACGGGCTGTTGAAGGCGTTCCCAAATACCAGGTCCCCGCGCGTGCGGTACGTCGCGTTCGAGGTCAGCGCGTACAGCCACGCGAACGGGGTCGCGTTCAGCAGGTTCAGCTCGGTCGTCGTGTAGTCGAACGGCATGAACGGCGGAAAACTCGCCCCCGTGTAAAGAAAAGCCGCCGGGTCGCCCGCGTTGTAGCCCGTTGACCCGCAAACCGCCCCCGGTGTCGTGCACCACTCGTGCGCCCACGACCAGTCCAGGTACGCCTTCACCGCCGTGGGAATCTCAGGGTGATAACGGTTGAATAGTAGCTCCTTGTTGTAGTAGTTGATCAGCGACTCCACCAGGAGGCCGTTGTACAGCGTCTTCGCCGCCGTCCCCAGCACGAAGCTGTTCGACTGGTAGTCCACGTCCGCGTAGCTGCGAAGGTTAATCGCCTCTTCTAAAATAGCCAGCTGCGAGTCGACCCGCGTCTTCTCCATGACGTCAGTAGTGCCGTTGATAAGGTCGCCGGCGTCGGAGTACTGCAGCATGTCGCTCACGAACCGCACGTCAAACCCGTCCGCCACCACAGCGTACTTGTAAGCGTTGGGAAGCGCCGCCCCTGTGCTTGTGTAGAACTGCGCGAGAGCGTTCGCGTCGTTCGCCACCACGGCGCTTCCCCCGCCGCACCCGGCCTGCGTGCTCCCCTTGCACTTCAGGTCGTTCGTGCGGTAGTAGTCCATCAGCATCGAAAAGTTCGTCGTCGCCGACCACTGCTGAAGATAGTTAGGGGACACCTGTAAAAAATTCCGAAACGGGTCTAGGTTCGCCTGCGCGCACTTGTAGTGCATCTGCGATGTTCCCACGTTGAAGTAGCTGGTGCCGTTCGCGTCGCTTACCGTCGACCCCCACGCCGTCGCCGACGCCCAGCTGGGCGCCGTCCCCGCGGAGGTCGACGCGCCGTTGATTCCCCCGATCGCTCCCCCGCCCGTGGGAAACGTGTAGTAAACGTAGCCCCCACTGTTCCCCGTCACGGGCTTGATAAGCGTCCCGTACGGGTACGCGTGGTTCGCCTGCCAGTCCATCGCGACCGCCCCTACGAGGTCCCCCTGGCCAAGCTCCTCGCGCGAGCCATCGTAGTAGTAGAGCCCGACGTTCGACGCCGGGTAGGCTCCGTTGTCCAGCACGCCCTGTGAGTAACGCCACAGCTGCCCCACGTTCGTCGCAGCGCAGTAGTCCCAGGAAAAGTAGCCCATGAACCCCTGGGAGTTCACCTGGTTGTTGATCGCAGGAAACGAGGTCGCCTTCATCTCCGAAAAGGTCGGCGATGCCAGCACGGTAAACGCGTAGTTCGCCGCCGCGCCTGCGCCCACATCGACACCTCCCGTGATCCCCTGCATCGTAAGCTTAAACGTGTACGCGCCGGGTGTCGTCGTCCCGCTCGTCGTCTTTACCCAGACAAAGTTCTGCGTCGTGTAGCTCGGCGTTCCCGTCCCGTTGTCGAACGAGTCGAGCCCCACCTGGTAGTCAGCCGCGTAGTCGCACGGAGCGGTGGGCCCGCAGGACGTGGCGGTGTAAAGGTAATCCGTCGATGGGGACCCCGACTGGTAGCTGAGCAGGCTCGTAACAACCCAGAACGAAACGCCGTCCACGCAGCTCCCGCCGTGGGTGGTCAAGGCGCACGTGTGGTCCGACCCATCGTTGAGAATCGCCTGCTTCAGGTAGATCTGGCTCGTGGCGACACCCGCCACCTTCGCGGTCGCCAGCTGAATTGGAAACGCGTGCCCCAGGTAAACGCTGGGAGGACCAAACGTGTAGAGCCTCAGGTCGTAGGAGCCCGCCGGGTTCGCCTCCACGGGGGTCAGCGGCATGAGCATTCCGCCCCCGCCCACGATGTCCACCAGGTGCCCGAGGGTCGCGTAACCACCCGTGTCCGTGCGGATGGACGCCACCCAGAAGCCCCACACCTGGTCGAACGCGCTGTTGTACGCATCCACCAGGGGGAACACCTTCTTAACCTTCACCGCGTGCGTGGTCACCGAGTCCCCCGCCGCTCCGGTCAACGGGCACGGGTCGACGACGGCGCAGGCCCAGCGCTCCGGGTTGATCCCCAGGCTGTTGTAGATGTTCCGCGACATCACCACGCGTGAGTCGGAGGCGTGCGCCGACCGCCAGCCCACGCAGACCTCGGTCGCGTCCGCGGGCGCGCAGCCCGTGATCGCCTTGTACGTCGAAACGTCGGGCGCCCAGTAGAGCGTCGTGTTCGCCCCGTACGCCTGCGCCAGCCCGGGCGTGATGGTCAGGGTTACCGGCCCGGCGCCCGTCGCGGTCACGATGCGGTAAAGGTCCGTGTGGTTCGAGTTCTGTGACAGCGTAAACCTGCTCCCCACGGTGGGCGCGTTCGTTCCCGCCTGGATGACAATCGTCGTCGTGCCCGCGTTGTACGACGCCATCAGCATCCAGCCCACGGCGCCGTCCTGGTTCGTCAGCTCCACGTTGTTCGTGTTGTTAAGGTCCTGCGCCCAGGCGCAGCCCATGCTCAGCAACAGAACCCCGAATGTCGCCGTTAAACGTAAGCGCATGCTCAGTTGACGATTAGGTAGCTAAAGCACGCCGGGTTGGTGGCCGGCGCCGCCACGAGCCCGATCGTAAAGCTTGTTCCCGCCGTGCGCGCGGTCACCACGGGTGACCCCAGCGTAAGCGGCGACGTGGTATCACAGGTCACGCCCAAACGCGCGCCCAGGCTCTGGTCCTCGGTAAGTAAGATCTGACTGTTCGCCGTCACGGCGGTCGTGTCCACCACCACCGTCGTCGCGCTCGCCGCAACGACCACGGCGCCACTCGTGGCGGCGCCGCAGACCGCGGGGCTCCCCGCGCTGGCGCAGTTCGCCGTTTGGTACCCGGTGATCGCCGTATGCGTAAACGTTCCGCCGCTGTACGCGCAGACGTGCGTCGCGTCGCCGCACGGGCTGGGGATCGCTACCGCCGTCGGCGCCGCTAAGCTTCCCGTGCCGTTCATGACGATCGTGTTTGCGGCCTGCTTCGCAAAGTTCGCCAGCGGAAGCGCGTTGTACGCAAACAGCGAGTCGGTCCAGGTGCACGTGCTCAGGGTACAAGAAAGGTACATCAGGTCGTTCCCGGCGGGCGCCCCCACCGGGGCGTTGAGAATATAGTTGCTCGTCGCCTTCGTCCCGAGGGTCGTCATGCCCCCGCTCGCGCCGTTAAATAACGTCAGCGTTCCCGAGTGCGTTGCGTCCCCCAGGGTCGGCGTGCGCGTCAGCGCGGGAGTCGTGCCCGCGAGGATCATGCCCGCGGAGCCCGCCACGTCCAGCGTCGTATTCGAGGATGTTCCCCCCACCACGACCGTTGCGTTCGGACTCGTGATCGTGTCACCACCCGCCCCGGCAGGTGTGTCACAGCCCGTGCCGCCCGAGCCCTGGTAGGGATAGCACTTCGCGCCCACCGCGGCGACGGCCGACAGTGGGCTCCCGCCTAAAACGTAGCCCGACAACGTCGTCCCCGTGCCCGTGCCGCCCTGGCCTACGGGAAGCGCCGCCGACAGGTGCGTCGCGTTCACCGTCGGGTTCGGATAACTCCCGCTAAGGTCCCCCGACGCCGCGCCGTTCGGCGGAAGCGCCGTGGGCGGCGCCCCCGCGTCGGTCAGCTGAATGATGTTCGTCGAGACGGTCACCCCCACGAGGTCCCCCGTCGTCGGGGGCGTCGCGAACCCCTTGACGATGCTCGACGAGATCGCGCCCGACGCCCAGGTAGTGAAGGCCCCCGACGCCCCGTTGTACTCTGTCAGCGTCCCGGAGTGCGTTGCGTCCCCCAGGGTCGGCGTGCGCGTCAGCGCGGGAGTCGTGCCCGCGAGGATCATGCCCGCGGAGCCCGCCACGTCCAGCGTCGTGTTTGTCGGGGTTCCGCCCACGGTCAGGGTGCCATTCGGGGTCGTGATCGTGTCGCCCCCGCCGCCCCCGCCGCAGCTCTGCTGCGTCCACGTGTTCGTCGAGGAGCACTCGTAGAGGTTACAGCCCGCGGTCGCGTCAGTCGCGAAGTACAGCTGGCTTACCGAGCAGGTCGCGGGCCTGCTGGCCGCTAGGCCGTACAGAAACGTATTCTGAAAATCGGAGCTTCCGTCGTTGTTGTGTCCCAGGCCCACCAACGCCGGGCTGTTGTGGTTCAGCGCGAGCACCGAGCTATCAAGCAGCAGGTTGCCGTAGATGGACTGCGTGCCCACAGAGTTGGCGACGTCAGCACCGCCGCTGTCCCCGTTCCGGGTCGATGCCGGGTCCACGTTGGTTACGATCGCGGTCGCGCCCCCCGCGGTGTACACGCCCCACGTGTGGTTCCCACCCGAGGGCGTCAGGTTCCAGTACGGGTGATCCACCTTGAGAACGGCCGTCGAGGCCGATGACGGGCAGCCCGCCTGGTTCATCTGGTACGCGTGGGAGCCGGTGACCGCCCCGGTGTTGATCGACGTGATTCCGGTAAAGCTGTACACGCTGTTGTTCGGGTACGCCCCGGTCGAGCAGTCCAGCCCCGCGAACTCGTCATCGTTCGAGACGAACGTGCTGTCGCTACCGTACACCGTATTCTGCTGCGTCCCGCCGTTCCGATACACGACCACGTCAGCCTGGCCAACCGCGTACAGGTTCGTAAACTTAAAATTTTTCGTCGGGGCCGTGCTGTCGCCGCCGATGGGAGCGGTCAGGCAGCTTGTGGTCGGGGTTATGTAACCCACCCCGTGGGTAAGTAAGTTCGTGGTGCCGTTCGTGTTCAGCAGGTACGACGACCCACCGCAGGACGCTGATCCCGTCACGATCTGCGCCTGGTAAGGGTTATCGCAGATCGAGTCGACCGTAACGTTTTTTAAGCCGCTCAGGCTGGGGAGCAGCGCGGAGCCGCAGTCGTACAGCACGGACGCCGGGTTCCCGCAGCTTAACGTAACGGTGTCGCCGCTCGCCAAGGTTCCGAACGCCATCGCGGTCAAGAGGGCCGTACAGCGGTCGGCGTTCGTGTTCGTGGCCGCGTCGTAAACCGTAGGAGACCCCGTCGCGTGGTAGACGATGACCCCGCCGTTCACCAGCCCTGGACCTGCCTGGATCGTGGACGTGGGCCCTGTAGGGGAGGTGATGGTCACGCCACCCGTGCCTACCAGCGTAGTAATTCCAGCGCCTGCGCTGCCTGAATAAGGGCATTCACCGCCGACGCCCAACAAACAGTGCAGCTTATTGTCGCTTCCCAGGTAAAGCCCGAAGTCGACGCCCCCGTCCAACGTTGGTGTCCCGGACTGCTTCCAGCCCTCCCACAGGGAGGGCGTCGCGCTCGACCCGACCTGAACGCCCGCGTCGAAGTAGGTCTCCTGCGCAAAATGCTGGCCCGACGCGTTCAGAAACGCCTTGGAGGCCAGGTCCGCGGGTAGGTTCGTCACCTGACTCTCCGCGATGTTCGCGCTCAGGCCCCCGGCCGTCCCCGTCGTGCTGGCGGTGTTGTTCGGGATGTCGGCCGACTGTAGCACGGGAAGCTGCGCGTGTGGAAGCGTCCCCGTCGTGAGGTCGGACGCCGACCCGGAGGTCGCGACCGCCGTCAGCGCGGGCTTGTTCTTAATAAACGACCCGCCCGACGCGGCGTTCCAGTCAACGTACGCCGCCGCGAGCCCACCCGCCGTCCCCGTCGTGTTCGCGCCGTTGTTTGGAATGTCCCCCGACTGTAGCGCGGGAAGCTGCGCGTGGGGAAGCGTCCCCGTCGTAAGGTCCGACGCGCTGATTGTCACGTTCGAGGTCAGCGCGTGCCCGTTGACGGTCAGGCTTGAGGGCACCTTTCCGTTCAGCTGCGTCTGAACGCTCGACGTCGGGTCGAGGTACCCAAACGTCGTGGGCGTGACCCCGTCCACCGTCTTGTTCGTCAGCGTCTGCGTGTCGGTCGTTCCCACGATCGCCCCCGCGGGAAGCGTCGGCTTGTTCGCAATCGACGCCCCGCCCGAACCAGCGTTCCAGTCGATATACTGGCTGGTGAGCCCGGCGGCCGTCCCGGTGGTCGACTGGTTCCAGGTCGGCGCCTCCGACAGCTTCAGCTTCGCCGACGCGTCTAGCCCGGCGTACCCTGACGCCGCGTCCTTCGCCGCGACGTTCTCCGGGGTGTAACCAACGTAGGACGACACGCTCGGCAGGAAGTTCGCGGGGAGCGGGTTCAAGGCGTTGTACGTCGCTCCCCAGGACTGCGACCCCGTGTAGGCCGGGACCCCCGCGTTCGCGGGCCAGGACTGCGAGCCCGCGCAGGAGATCGAAAACGCCGGAGCGGTGCCTGACACGGTACAGTTGACGAAGTTGAGCGTCCCCGCCGTCGACAGCGTTCCGTAATCGACCCCATTGTTCTGGAAACCGATCGACGCGACCCCCGACGACCCGCCGCCAAACAGCGGCTTCCACGTGTAGGTGTTGTCCGTATTTTCCGTACACACCTGCGCCACGTCGGCGACCCCCGACCCGCCGCGCACGAAGTTCATAAGACCCGCGTTGGGGTGCGTGTTGTCGCAGTTCGCCGCATAGTTCTTCAGGGTAAGCTGCGTGAACGTGTTCAGCGCCGTAAAGTTGTTCGCGCCCTCGCGCACCGCCGTCGTGTAGGTCTGGGCGAGGGCCAGAAGGGGCAGCCAAAGGAGCAGCAGGGTAAGCTTCGTCTTCATCTTTTTAAGGTATGCACACCTTGTACTCACACGGCCACTGCCAGCCGTGATAGGTTGGGTGGTCCGCGTTGTCCGAGTAGCCCGACGCACCCACCGCAACTCCTGGCGAGCCGTCCGGCTTCTGAAACAGGACGTTATTTCCGCTGAAGCCCGTTACGATGCCGCCGATCGCCGTAGGAACGAAGATGTCGCCTACCTGGATTTCGCGTCCGTTGAGGTCTGTCATTTACGCTTCGCCTCCTCCTCGATGCGCTTGTCCGCCTCCTGGAGGTCGTGGATCTCCTGGTCCACCGCCCGCCAGTGCTCCAGCGCCACATCCTTGTTCATCTTGCCGTCCTGAAGCACGATGATCTCCTGCTGCTGCTGCGCCACCTGGTCCATCACGCCGCGAATCTGGATGATTCCGCCCAGCGCGGGGATGATGAGCGACAGCGCCCACGCGATGAGAATCTGCCAGCCCGCGAACCGAGGCTTATGGTTTTCCCCGAGGGACCGCCTCACGACCTCGGCGATCTGGCCAAGCTGAAGCTCGGTAAACACAGGAACGGCGTGGTTCGACGACGAAGTTACGCGGGGGTTCACCTCGTCAGCTCCCCAGTCCAATCGCTACGTTTGCCGTCATCAGGCTACATCCTCCTACTTAATTCGCAAGCCCGAGTCCACCCAGCTCCCACCCGAGCAGGAGCAGCCCGTTCCCCGGCACATGCTCCCCGCCGACGCCCCGCCCGAGCAATAATACAGGATATTCGTCCCGCCCGCCTTGACGTAGTAGCCGCTGACCGTCCCATTGTCGGCGTGGATCGACGCGCCCGCGCCCGCGGATCCCGATGAGTCGACGAAGATGTCGGCGGTCGTGTCGGCGGGGACGGTATACGGCGTGGCGTGGGTCGTCGTGTCGGTGTACGTGACGACGTTGTAGCCCGAGAAGCTCCCGCCGATGTTCGTCCCGCTGCAGGGCAGCGCCAGCGCCACCTGGTACCACGTCGCGCCGTCCGCCGAGACGATGAGGTCGGCGGACTGATACCACGGGTAACAGACGAACGTGACCGTGTTGTTCGGCGAAGCGTTTCCATTCGTAATGTGGGCCGACGCCCCCGGCTTCGTTCCCAGGCCGTTGTCGTGCCCCACGATTTCGTAGTAAACGGTCGTCGACCCCGTCGTGTTGGGCAGGATGGTCGGCGCCGCGATCGCGTTCGCCTTCCCGGTCACGATCCGCCCGTTGAACCCGGTGCCTCCGTTCAACGTGTTCCCGGCGAGGGTCCAGAGCTTACCCGCCCCGACGATCACGCTTCCCGTGGTGTTACAGTCCTGGTCGCCGCAGTAAAAGTAGCCCGCCAGCGTGCTAAGGCTCACCGTCGGGTACGCCGTCGTGTCGTTGTCCGTCCAGTTGCAGTACTCGTTCGGCGCGTTAGCGGGGGTCAGCTCCTCGCACGCGCTAAATGAGCTCAGGACGCCGCCCGACACATGGGTTGGCGTCGACACCGGCCCGACCTTGCTGCTGTCGCTCGTGAACAGCGCATCGGCCGCGGCGCACGGGTACGCGCCCCGCGAGATGATGACGTTGCTGTAGCCGCCCATGTACTGTCCTGTGGCCGCGGCGGTCGCTTCCGTCCACGTCAGGTAGTTGTAGTGCGCGCTGTCGATCTGGTCAGCCGACCACGCGCCAGGGGCGGAGCAGGAGATGGGCAGCGAGTACCCTGAGTTGGAGTCGACGAAGCGAAACCAGTAGCACGCGCCCGACGGGCTTCCTGTCCCCACGTGCGTAACGGTCGCCGGGCACTGCGTCGGGTCGGGGAGCTGGTACGTGTTCAGCCTTCCCTGGGTGACGAGACCCCCCACCGCGTCATACATCAGCACCGGGACGGAAAAATCAGCCTGCCCCTTGGTCGTCGGCCACGGGCTCAGCCAGGGGCGGTACGTCAGCTGCTTTGAGTAGCTGGGGTCGGAGGGCGTTCCGTCGGGCTTTAGGAAAATCCAGTCGAGCTCACCGGTGTTCTGCATCTGCGTCTTAAAGTAGCGGTAGGTCGCGCTCCCGCCGCCCACGGTGACCGGGCCCTTCGTCAGGAGGCTGGGAAGCGCCTGCCCGCCCGACAGGTAAGAGTCGAGCGAAAGAAAATTCTGGTTCACGACCGTGTCCCAGTTCGCCGCGTTGTGCGACGGAAGCGTGAGCCCCAGGTTGGGCGTGGTGCTCTGCGCCCCCGCGGCGAGCGCCGCGAGCAAAAATAGGATAATGCACATTATTTTCACGGCCGCGCAACCATCCTTCCACCAAGAATTTTTCGCGTGTTTTGGAGGTACGGGTACTGGCCCTCTTTGAGCAGGTCGGAAGCCGTGACCGTGACCATGCCACCAACGTTCTCGAAGATCATTCGCGGCGAGTTTGGCATCTTAGTTCACCGGCTGAACACTCAGCCCTACAAGCTGTATTGCTGTACCCTGCGCTCCGCCGAAGGTGCTGCCCGTGAGTGTAGGCGTTCCGCTGCAAGTCGCCGTTCCGCTATGTACGGTCGCACCCGTCACAGATGTGCAGGCGTAGCCCGTGTTGGTGATCGTAATCGCTCCCGGTGTCCCGCCACTGACTGCAATAGTGCCAGACGCCCCGGTGCAGGTCGGCGTAAAAGTGTCGATGGTGCAGGAACCCGTTCCCGAGAACGATCCGCCAGAACTGTAAGTGGTAGTTGAAAGGCCAGTCGCGGAGAAGAACAATTCGACTTGGGCATTGTAGCTGCCCGTTCCGGGTGCGGTCGGCTGCGCTGTAGCATTGACCGTTCCGGCGGTAGACGACGGCATGACGATAGCCGTGTAATCCGAAATAACGTGACCATCGGCTGCAGCGGTTGCCGTCTCCTGAAAGGTTACTGATGCTAGGTACTTCGTTATAGCATTACCGAGCGCCATCGTCTGCTGCGGATTGACCGCCAGCGTACTCCCGTTGTACAGACGCAGAGTGAGCGTAGGGGCGGTAGTCGGAGTCCAGATGGCAAAATCGGCGCGTATCAGCAGTTGCTTGCCGGCAGAAGTAAAGTAGTTCGCGCTTACCGGGTAGTTGGTAGCAAACGTGGCAATCGTGCCACCACTAATGGGGTCCGTTACGTTAGGACAGCTCGTCGCGCCACCAATAAAAGTTACTGAGGTATCGCCTGCGTGCGCACTAATACAGTCACTGGATGGAACCTGCACGTTTGCCGTCTGCGCCAGCGCCGCACCTACCGGAATAATGGGAAGCTGATTCCACGTTCCGGGGGTTCCGGCGGAAACACACGTCCACCCGGCCACGCCGCTCCCAGCCGGGGCTGTGTTCCAAACCGTATCGCCTACGTTGTGTGCTCCGCTAATGGGCACCGCCGTTCCATAGGAGACATTGAACCATGTCGTGCCGCCACTCTTCGCCGTCCACGCGGAGGCGTTCGTGCCGTCCTTGAAGGTCGAGCCCGCAACCACGGCGTTCGACGGAAACATGGCCGTGGTCAAAGCTAGAGCGTTTTGCGTCAGGCCATCAATCAAGATCGTCGAGCCAGAACCTGCATAGACCGGGCCGACGTAGTTAGTGGTCGTGCCACCCGTAATTGAAACCGTTCCACCCTTGATGTTAAGAACGCTGCCAGTCGTGCCGGACAGGTTATAGCCGTAGACCATCTGCGTCGTGCTCAGATCATCATGGATGTCATTGTTCTCCATGTACTGAGTCAGCGCGTTGCTGGGGTTGTATTCGTAGATACCCGCACGGTACGCCGAGGTCACGGTTGCAGACTTGGCGGAGCCGCAATTAAACAAATGGTTGTTCTTGATGACTGCGTTTGGGGTCGTTGCGGCGTTCCAGAAACATGCGCCCGTTGGGTTTATCGCCGTATTGCCATCGAACACGAAGTGAGTAACGGTAGTGCCGTTCACATCCATCAGTCCGAACGCCTGGCCTCCAGTAACATAGGTGGTCTCGCTTCCCGACTGCGCATCGTAGCCGTCGTACTCCACGAGGTTGCCTGTCCACGACATGCTCTCGATGGGCAGGTTCGTAGAGCCGTCCGTATAGATGCCGCGTGGGTAGCCAGTCAGCGCTCCGCCGTTGCTTGGCTTAGTTGTCCACGAGGCGTTGGCGATCTTGATGTTGTTATTCGCTGCTATGACGTTGTGCAGTCCGTATCCAGAATTATGAGAGCTGTACGTTTCAGAAATGAGACGGATGCCGTTGTAGAGGTCTTTGCCGACATTGTTCGAGACGTTGATGAGCACACTGTCGGTAATAGCTACGCCCGTCACGTTCATAAACTGATAGAAGCCCACTGCGTGGTTTCCCTGAATGACTGTGTTGCCACTGTGAGTCTCAATCGCCGCCACACATCCGGCCTTGTTTATCGCGCAGAGAAAGTGATTGTTCGTAATAGAAACATCGTCATTCGTGGTGTAGACGATGGAAGAGTCGAACCAATACGTGCTCCCCGAAGTGTTGACCGAGAAAATGTTGTTATCTATGACGGTGTGATCGGTGTGGAGCGAGAAGGCATTGGCTGTAGCTAGGTCTATCAACTGCGAGTTCAGCACGCGGTTGTTGCTTCCCGAGGAGGCATAGAAAATCGTGCGCCGATAAGTCCCGGTGTTCGATGTAGTAGGGTTCCCGGTTGTGTTCGCATTCACGATCAGGTTACTGAACGTGACGTTGGAATACGCTCCGCCGTTGGTGCCAAAGATGGATTGATAATCGCCTGTAGAGTCGGCAACCTTAACCCCACCTATACCTTGCCCCTCGAATGTCACACTTCCTCCCGACATAGCAATTAGATGGTCAGAAAGGTTTGAGGCTTGGGTGATGGTCACAACACATGGGAATAAGACTGTACCGGACGCGGCAATTGCGGCACTCGTGGCGGATTGCACCGCTGCCGTGCTATCCCCACTGCCGCATGTTGCGCCATAGCCAACGACATTGAAAGTGCTTCCGGCTCCTCCTGCTGTGGCCTGACCCCACGTACCTGTTCCTGCCGTGATGTTCTGGCACGTCCACAACTGCCCTGTGGAGTTGACGAGGTTCCCCGGCGCTCCCTGTGGGCAACTCCCCGAGGGCGCGGCCGCCACAGTAATCACCGCGCTAGGCGGAAAATTCGGGTTCGGGCCGGGAAGCGCCTTCGCCGCGGCGCTCAGCACGGCGGAAAGGTCCTGCGTCGCGCCGTTTATCGTCGCGACGACCGACGCGCAGTACTGCCCGGTGCTGTCGCAGAAAGCGATGGTCCACGTGGTGTTCGCGGGCGTGATCCCCGCCGCCGACCAAAGGCGCTGCGTAAAGCTCCCGCCGCCGCTCAGGATGCCGCTGTAGTACTGCGGGGTCACCGCGCCGTCGCCCACGAACGTCGCGCGATCGACGCCCGTGTTGAGCGTGGCGGTCCACGTCCCGCCCGCGTACGCCTTCCCGTTCGGGTCGACGATCGTCGCACTGACCGTGGTGTACTGCTGCGCCCGCGCGGCCAAGGAAAGTAAAAACAGCGCGAGGAGCAAAAGCCTAGATCGCACGCCTTACCGCCTCCTCGTTGGCGCCCAGCCTCTCCATGAACCTCGCAAACTCAGTTTGGGCGCGGGCGCTCCTCGACCTGCGCTTTACGTTCGATGTCTTCGCCCCCTCCGCGTCGAGCGTCTTCGCGTTCGCGGGCGGAACGACGGGGGCGACGATCTCCAACCGAAGCGCGATCACCCCGTCGCTGGGGGTCACCTCCCGCTGCAGGCGCTTGAAGCGCGCGGAGTCGACGCCGAACGCCCGCACCATCTCATCGAGGTAGGCCAGGAGAAGCTTTTCGTCCTTCGTCATGCCTGCTGTAGCCTCCACGGCGCCAGCTTCGTGTGTACGCCGTACCGAAGGCAATCCTCCGGGTCGTCGTCCTTCTTCAGCGGCTGCTCCACCCCGCGCGCCGCGGCCTTTTCGTCCCACTGGTAGTTCGGCAGGTGCGCGACCAGGACGGGACAGTTGTCCTTGTGAATCCTGATCAGGCGCCGCGTGAGCGCTGACGACACGGTGCGGATTCCGTCCATCACGTCGTTGTTCGCAATACAGTACCAGATTCCACGCTGAACGAGCTCCGCCTCGAACGACGCGCACTCCGGGGGAAGAATCACCTGCGCGTCGGGCGCGACGTTCTTGTTGCCCGGCTCCCAGCGGCCCGTCGCGTGGTTGAAGCGCGCGTGAAGAAACTCCTCCAGGTCGTCGGCGTACTGGGCATCGGTTTTTTGGCGCACGGTCTGCTGCGTGTGCGAGTCGCGCGGAACCCAGCGCGCGTCGTCGTGGTCGAAGGTCGACGCGTGCGAGTCCCACACGTACTCACGCTCCACCCAAAGCGTCTTCCCGTCGTCGAAGATGTCGAAGTACACCTGCGGGTGGTCGGTCCCGTAGTCCACGGGCACGTACCGTTCAGCGTAGCCCCCCGCGACGAGGAGCCCCTTCGGGCGCGTCGCGTCGTCGTACAGCAAATCGTCCGACCACGAGTCGCGATAGATCGCACCCGACGCCACGACCCACCGGCCGAGGACGAAGCGCTCACGAAACACGCCCGCGTACAGCGAGTTGAGGTACGCCTTGTACGCCTCCGACACGTGCGGGTTGTCGGCGAGCGTAAAGTGCATGCTGAACAGCGTCCCAGCGTCGATCAGCTTACGGTTGTCGAGAAGCTCCTTCTTCACGTAGTGCTGCGGATTGTCGGGGTTCGTCGTGAAGTAGGCGCGCGCGTTGTCGGGCGACATGCGGTTGAGGAGCATCATCACGAACGACTTCGGCATCAACGTCAGCTCGTCGCCGATCACGCGCCCCACGGTCGCGCCGCGCACGTACTTCTCCGACCCCTCGTCCTTCGCGCCCATCACGAGCCACCGCGAGCCGAACAGCGTAAGCTCTCCCGACTGTCGGTTATAGGTGTAGTTCTCCGGCCCGATCAGCGTGAACAGGTCGTTCAGCACGTTCGTGTAGATCGTCTGCTTCGACACGCCGGTGAAGAGGCCGACGCCCCCCACGTCGTAGCGCGTGAGCGCCAATGCCTTCGGGTGAAGCGCCCAGGTCTTCGCCGAGCGCACCGCGCCGTGAAGGACGTTGATGCGCGCGTCGTACTCAGGCGGGCGCAGCGCGAAGCGCGCCACGCGCGGCGTGAACGGCTTCAGCGCAGACATAAGAAGCAGCGCGTAAAGAAAAGGTAAGGCGCGCACATTTAGCCTTCGAGCGTGATCCTACCTAGCCGACCAGCTCCTCGAGCTCCCGCCAAAAGCTTCTGCGCAACCACGAGGTTCGACTGCGCGGAGGAGTGAAAGGCGACGATCCCCACCGGCTGCGTAGCTTCCTTCGGCTCCCCCGACGAGCCCCTGCCCGCGGCAGCGGTCGAGCAGGCTTCGAAGGCGCACTGAGACGTTCGCCGAAAGTTCGTCGAGCTCGCGCGCCACGCCATGAAGCGACGCGTCGTTAGGTATCTTGGTGGGGATTGAATCGTTTAGAACGAGCATATTGATTCTCCTTCTTTGTTTGTCATTGAACCTTCGGTCCTTCCCCCGTGGAAGACGGCACATCATCGGTGGCGGGGACCGCGATCTCGCCGAACTGCCGCTCGTACTCACGCAGCTGATTCACGAGCGCCGCGCAGAACGCCTTCGCGTGCGCGGGGGTCATCACGACGTTCGCGCGCAGCGCGTGGCGCATCGCGGGCTTCGGGAACCTGACGGTCACGACCTCGCTGAGCAAAAACCGAAAGTCCCAGGCCGTGGTCTGCACCTGCGCGAAGTTACAGTACGCCGCCGCGGCGATCGCATCCCCCTCGAGGGGTGTCATTACGAACAGGTCGTCAGGCTTCGTCGTCACCAGGTTTCTCCTTCGTCAGTATAGCGTACTGCTTCCTAAACTCCGCGAGGAGGTCGTCCAAGGCGCCGCGGTCCTTAAGCTCGCCCTCGAACAGCTTGAGGTACTTCCCGAGCATCTCGAGCGCGGGCACGCGGTTCGCCAGCTTATACTTAACGATCGCCCCGTCCGAGGACACGTCGATCGCGGCGAGGGCATAGGCCGTCGTCTGGTCGAGCTCGTTGACGCGCTTGAGGGAACCGTCGAAGGCGTACACGTTGCGTGGGTCGTAGAACGCGATCCTCGCGAGGTGCCGCAGCACGTTCTCCGGCGTAACGTCGAGCGCGACGGGCTCCGCCACGCGCTCACGGCGTTCGCAGAGGGCGCGGCGCGCCTCCTTATCCTCGTCCCATCGGGTCGCGGCATGCGTTTCCGGGGGAGGATCTGGCCCGGCGCCGCGACGCCACAAAGATGGTGCAGCACCACGCCCTCTGCGCGCGTCGCCAGCGGTCGTAGGCGGAGCGTCCTTATTCTTTTCACGTTTACGGGCCACACCGTCTCTAGCGCGTCCTCATCTGCCACACGATGACCCCGGCCGAGGGGCGTTGGTGCCACGCGCTGCGAAATTCGCCGTTGTGCCAAGCGAGCTCGTCGAGGGGCTTAGGAGGAGGAAGAAGCTGGAGGGCGACGATCGTCGAGTCGTCGTCGGTAGCGGTAAAAATGCGGTACCGGCCCTGACGCGCGCGAACCGCGGCGTCGGCGCGCGTAACGTAAAAGAGCGCGGGATCAACCCGCGGGTTCACGTCGCTCGCGAAGACAGCGATGGTCTTGGCCATTTTTTAGCAGGACCGCCGTCGGTCGGGCGGGGCGACGAAGCAGCAACGCGCTGCGCTCATTTTAGCTTTGGAACGGCGAAGGTCAAATGTAGCACAGGGGTGGAAAATTGTAAACAACAAAATGCGAAGCGCGCGGCGCGGGGCTCTTGTTATCACGTTATCACGTTATCAATAAAAATATAGGTTAAGGTAGGATATAGGGGTAGATTAACAGTTAATGTTTGTGTTAACTGTTTGGAGCGTAATAATATACCGGTAGGTAGGCTACAGGCCTTAAAAAGTTGATAACGTGATAACGTGATAAAAATCACTATTTTGTGACTCATCGTAGGCCATATGTGATAACGTGATAATGACAAAAGCCGCGCCCCTGCGGGCTGCGCGCTCAGAATTTATCACGTTATCACTTAAAACTGAGTTTTAAGGCGCCTGGGCTCCCCTAAAAACGATCGTGATAATAAGTGCACAAACGCGCACGATTCTTTACGTCGCGGGCCGGGACTTTTCGTTTTTCGGCCAATTTTTAGGCCCCCAAAATTGAAATTTTCGTTATCACGTTATCACCTTAGTGTTAAGCTCCGACCAGGCCTAGCCTTTTCGCCCGTTCTATTGATAAAATGTGATAAAACTATTTTCGCGAACCGGCCCCGTCGATTTATAAATTAAGGTGATAACGTGATAAAAACTTTGTGGTTTACAACGAGTCCGCCGCAGGTTTATTATTTAATTTCTTTAATAAAGTCCTCTCGCGAAAGGAAAAACGCGTGGCCGTTAACGTTCGCTCGCTTCTTGCGTCGCTCGATCGCCGCCCCGCCTCTGAGCTTTTTCCACCCGTGACGTTCGGCGTCCAAAGGTACGGGCGCCCGCACCAGGCGCTCGGCTACAAGACGGGCGAGGCGCTCGCGCGCCACGTTCGCGCCGCTCACCCCGACCTCGCGGCGCCTGACCCGGCGTGCGCAGCCTGCCGCGAGATCCAACAACGCTCCGACGCTCTAAAAAAGGATAAAAGATGCCCGTCGTCAACTGGATCAACCTCCCCCTGAACGTCGAGCTGTCGTCGGCGCTCGACGAGCTGGTGTATGAGTACAATAAGATCTACCTCGAGCGCGCCCGTCGCGCGATCGCTGCTAACACCCCCGCCGAGCTTGAGGAGGCGAAGCTGCGCCTTCGCCGCCCGACGCGCCTCTCGGTCGCGCTTGGGCTCCTCGCCCACGCCCTTCGGCGCGATGGGCTCACACCCGCGCGGATGGCTGAGCTCCTGGCCGACGCCCCGCCCCCCGCGCGCCCTGACCTTAAGCGACGAGCGGAGTTTCACGCTACGACCGCCGTCATGTGTAAACCCCGCCGCGCGCGCCGTCCACGCGCCGCCGCGTAGGCGCCCGTGGCCAGGCGGTCCCCAGCACCGAACGCTGCTCCCGACGTGCACGCGCTCGCGCGGAAAAAGCTCGCCGCCTCGGGGCTTGACGCGCGCGACGCGCGCCTCCTCAGGGTCGAGGCGTGCTCCGCTGATGTGCTCGACAGGCGCCTGAACGCCGCGCACGGGCGCGCCGGGCTCTGGCTTCCTTACTTCGAGCTCGACGGGAAGGTGAACTGCTTCGGGCGCGCGCGCTTTCTCGAGCCCCCGCCTGGGTTCGCGGGGCTCGTCGAGAAGCCCCAGAAGTACGCGCAGCGCGCGGGAACGACCAACCACTTCTACCTTCCGCCCTTCGCCGACTGGCGAAAGATCGCGAAGGACGTCGAGACCCCCGTCATCTTTACCGAGGGGGAGCTAAAGGCCGCCGCCGCGTCGAAGGCGCAGCTCCCGGCGATCGGGCTCGGGGGCGTGTACAGCTTTTTGTCGAAGGGCAGGCTTCTCGACGACTTCAAGTGGTTCGAGTGGCGGGGGCGCGCCGCCTACGTCGTGTTCGACTCCGACGCTGCGCTGAAACCCCAGGTGCTCCAGGCGGAGAACGCCCTCGCCGAGAAGCTTCTCGAGCTCGAGGCGCGCCCCTACGTCCTGCGCCTGCCGGGCGACCCTGACAACGAACAGGAAAAGGTCGGGCTCGACGACTACCTCGTCGTTCACGGGGCGGACCGTTTCTTCAAGCTCCTGACAGAGTCGTCGATCCTCTACGAGGGGGCGCGTGAGCTTTTTCAGCTGAACGCCGAGGTGCTGGTGATTCGCAACCCGGCCTGCGTCCTCGAGCTCGTGACCGACCACCGGCTCTCGGTGTACGAGTTTACGCGCCTGAACTACGCCAACCGGCGGTACCTGAAGCCCACGGGAAACGCGAAGAAGGGTGCGGCCCAGTACCAGGAGGTGTCCGCCCCCGACGCGTGGCTCCAGTGGCCGGGGCGCAGCGAGGTGCGAAACTGCGTGTACAAGCCCGGGGAGCAGCGCATCATCGGGCGATCGTTAAACCTGTGGCGCGGGTACGGGGTTGAGCCAAAGAAGGGAGATGTCGGGCCCTGGCGCGAGCTCCTCGACGTCCTGTTTTGCCCGGACGAGGCGGCGTCGCGCGAGTACTTCGAGCGGTGGCTCGCGTATCCGCTCCAGCACCCGGGGACGAAGCTGACGGTCGCCGTCATGGTCTGGGGCGCCGACACCGGGACGGGGAAGTCGATGGTCGGCGAGACGATGAAGCGGATCTACGGTGCGAACTACGCGATGATCGGCTCCCAGCAGCTTCACTCCTCGTTCAACGAGTGGGCGGAGGCGAAGCAGTTCATCATGGTCGAGGAGCTCGAATCGTCGGAGAACAAGCGCTCGGTCGCCGACCGGTTTAAGACCATGATCACGCAGCGCGAGGTGCGGATCGAGCGCAAGTATATCTCGTCGTACGTCCTGCCCGACTACACCAACTACTACTTTACGTCGAACCACGCCGACAGCCTGTTCATCGAGGATAAGGACCGTCGTTACTTTATCCACGAGGCCTCGCAGCCGCCCGCCCCCGCGAAGTTTTATGACGCGTACGTGCGCTGGCTCGACGAGGAGGGCGCTGCCGCGCTCTTCGACTACCTTCTTCGGCTCGACCTGAAGGGGTTTAACCCGTTTGGGCACGCCCCCGAGACGCGCGCGAAGCTTGACATGCGCGACATCGGGCGCTCGGACCTCGCCGCCTGGGTCGCGACGCTGCGTGAGGCCCCGGAGACGGTGCTCACCGCGGCGGGTAAGCCCGCCGACTTTGACCTCTGGACGATCGAGGAGCTCCTGCAGGCGTACGACCCGCTTGGCGCGTCGCGCGTGACCGTGAACGGGCTCGCCCGCGCGCTGCGCAAGGGCGGCTTTCGCAAGGTGTACGGCGGGAACATCCTGCCCGGCCTCGGGCGCCGGGTCTGGGCCATCCGCCACGAGGAGAAGTATGCGGCTCACGCCGGGTACCAGGAGCTGTACCGGGCGTACTGCGCGCCGCGCGGGATCCAGCCCGTGAACTTCAACACCGCGCGCGCGGCGCTGGCCGAGCAGCGGCGGCGTAAGCATGAGAGCGCGAGGGGAGAAAAGTGATGGACGATATCAGGGTAAACGTGGAAACGCGCGTAAGCCCTCTACCGGGGTGGGTGAATAAGCGGGTGCGGGTCGAGGGGCACTGGTTGGGTGACTTTGAGGGAACGCTCGCCGAGGCGGGGCGCGCGCTCGCGATCGTTCGCAACGGCGAGGGCGTGGCGCGTGAGGTGTGCTACCTTCGCGGGGTCACGTTCACCTTTCTCGAAAGGAGCATGCTATGATCAACGCCCTGGGCTACGTCATCAAGTGTCAGAACCGGATCGAGCTCGGGAACGGCGCGACGACGACCTGCACCCTCGACGAGGGGCACGCCGGCGCGTGCGCGCCCCCGCGCCCGCCCTGCGACCTCTGCCTCAGGCTCGTCGAGTACTGGCGGGAGCACGACGCGCGTGAGAAGAAGAAAATGGAGGCGCAACCGTGAGGCCGCTTTTCGTATTGTTGCTGCTGGTGGGCTGCGCGACGGCCCAGGACGACGCTCCGCCGATGACCCGCCTAACGCTCTTTCCCAACGTTTTACGTTCCCAGGGCACGAAGGAGCTGTACGTCAACGACGTTGACTGCTCAAAGGATTGGGCGTACTGCGAGGAGCAGCTAAAGAGCCTCATGGCTGCGCCTACGCCCGCGGCGTCGCAGTGTTCCGCCGATATGCCTCATTGCGTGATTGGCGACCCGGCACCGTGGCTCTATGTGCCGCAGCAGTGGGATACCCCGTTCACTTGTACCTATGTGCTCCAAACCCATACGTTTCAAGCCGACCTGAAGGCTCCCGCGCCTGAGCCGTTCGACGTGCCGGCGGTTGGACATCCTGACCCATGTGGGCCTAACCCCGCTCACAGGAACACAACTGCGGACTTTTGTAATTCAAGAACGCCGCTGTGGACTTGTGCCGACCCGCTCCGCATCCTGTTAACGAGCGAAGATGGCAAGCATCACTGCTATGCCTTTTGGATGGTGAAACCATGAAAACCGCTGTCTATGTTTTGGGGTTGTTACTTGCCTACCTGTATGTCATCAACGGGCAAGCCTACATTGCGTACCTCTGGCCTTCTCGCTCAGGAGAATGGGACGCAGGAGTTACTTACAAAGTAGTCATAACTTACGTCGAGGGCGGTGAGCATACTTTTGCCGCTACCAAGATTCGTCCGCCTTTTCGATTCGTGCCGAGGATGAAACCATGAGCGCCCTATTATGGCTTCTCTTCGGAATAGGATCAGGCCCGATGCCGCCTCCACCACAGGGACAACACCAAATCTTACTGATAGACAAAACTTTATTTTTTACTGCAGATGGGACATTAGTATCTCCGCTGCACAATGCTGCTTGCATGATGCGGCATATTACGCTTCCATCCACGTATCCCCAAACTCCACCAGTATCTTACATAGTGCTGACATGCAAAACAGCCAAAGCCGTTTGCCAAACACTATTAGGGCAGCCTTGCAGGTGGACTTATTATGCGGAGGTTCGCAATGAGCGATAGCCCCGCACTCATCTGCTTAACCTGTAAAGAGCACAAGCCACGATTGCTGTTATGCCAACAATGCAGCAAGGGCTTGTGCGAGAACTGCTATTACAGGCACAGCGCCTGTGAAGTTACTGGCGAAAGGAAGAGATGCAAATGAGCGATAAGCACCAACTTGCAGTGAAATATGCCGAGTCTATAGCTGGTAAAATCACTACCCTTGACGTACTCACAGACCTATTTGAGCGAGCCATCGACGAGGCGGAGGGCACAATGAGCGATAGCCTATGGGAACTAGCGGCTTGCGGCAGACATGCTGATCGTTATGGAGAAGAAAATTGGGGGTGGGATATAACGTGTCGGCACTGCCAACGTAACTATACTAACCTATCTGAACACGCCGCCGCCGAGGTCTCACGCGCAACCGAAGGGCTGCAAGCGGAAATACTCAAGCGTGGGAATCAGTGCGCCGTTTCAATCACAGGCTTTCCCGAAGATGCCAACATAGCAGACATTAAGACGGCTCTTGCCGCAATAGACGCTGCTTTGCAGCTTGGCATAGAACGTAACAACGAACGAAACCAGTTGCAAGCGGAGTGCGAGAGGCTGCGGGAGAAGCTACAGTTTCTCAGCCTTCACGCAAGGATGTTATTGAATAAGTTAGAGGAGCACAAAGACCATCGGCACCTAGAAGAAGGTGCGTTATGGCAAGCTGTGAAAATGATTGACGCTGCGCTCTCGGAGCCAGCCCCGGCCAAACCTCCCTGCTGGTTTATGAACCATGAGGAGAGTCTGAAGCCCGAGATACAGGTATGCCCATTTTGCAACAAGCCACGGTCGGAGTGGGAGCCAGCCCCAAAGGAGAAACCATGAGTGACGGTATGAGCGACAACTGTGGGATGAGGTCAGAAGCATCTGCCAACAACTACGCTGACCCTACACCCCAGCAGCAGATGGAAGCGAGAGCGCGGGACTGCCTTACTAAATTGCAGCAGCAGTTTGGTTCCTCAACCGCTCCACGTGGGCTAGTCGTTAGGGCGGAGAATGTAGTAACAGCAATGTGTACCTTCGCCCTGCGCGAGATCGAGGCACAGAACAGGCAGGAAGCAACCCGATGTGACCGCCATTGGCTTTCTGGTCTCCGGTATGGTTGGAATATGGGCCAACTCAACGACCGGGCCGCATACATTGAAGCGCAGGAGTGTAGAGAGCGTGAAATCAGGGCATCGCATCCTAACCCCAGCCCCCCAGGGAGGGAAAATGAAAGTGATAGTTGAATTTAATGTACCAAATGGTGTTCCGTTTCGCAGTGAAGATGCCGAGGATGAGTTTTTGGAGCACGTGGCCGAAGCATCAGAGGGCTGCTTTATGGAATACGAGACGGGAGTTCCACACTTGGTCGAAGCCCAAATATTATCTATCAAGTGTGAACCAAAAGCTAACCTGCGTCTGGATGAGCAACGCTTGTTAATGGAAGCTCAAGCATCCGTGCGCGACAAGAGCAAGTCTGTAAATCCATACGATGTTATTGACGTGCTCTCTCGTCTCTCAGAGTTGCGGGAACGCGACAAGGATAAGCGCGAGTTCGCAGCGGAGCAACTGAAGGAGTTGGCGGCTGACGCCACACGCGACTATGCTAGGGTTCTCCGCGCCCGCGCCGAGGAACTACTGAAGTGACGCGCGCACCTGCGCACGGAAGGGGGTGAACAAACTGAAGATGGAAACTCCAGATATACGCGCAATACGTGTAAGTCGAGCGTCCCAGTACCCGGCCCCATGATCGGCGGCGTCGTGGGCAGCGGGAGACAAGAGCCGCCAAACTGAAAGGAGCCATACATTTTCTCCCCCGCACAGATGCCAGGCCGGCCTAGTTCCAACTCGAACCTGTATCGTGAGATCGTGGCGATCGTAAAAGCCACGGGATCTCACAAGATGCGCTTTCTCACACCTGAGGAGCGCATGAGATTCCATTGGAATTTCGCGCGGGTGGCCCGCGAAAACGGACTGAAGGCATTCTGGCGGGGGCTATGGTTGACGGTGTACGAGAGAAAGTCGAAGGGGATGCCATGACAATTCTACTCTGGCTGTTATTCGGAATCGGCGCGGGCCCGACGTTACCGATGCCGAAGATTGAAGCGCCTGGGCCTCCGGTCACGGCTGCGCTCTATGCTTCATTCATTCGCGCTCGGGCGACAGCTATTCAGGACGGTTGGCCTGTTGTTTCATGGGAAGCCAGTGCAGACGGGAAACATTGGGAAACAATCAGGAACTTGCCGCCGCCAGTATGGCTGAAATCGGCAGCACTGGCTGAGGCCATGCGGAAAGGGAAGAAATGAGCTTGGCGGAAGAAGTTGCAAAGCTGGCATTCCAGCAAGGCGATACTTGGCGGCAAATGGTCATGTGGGCAGTTGACGAGACTCTGGAACGCGCTGCGCAGGAGTGGCGACAAGTTCGCAACCGAACCGCATGAGACGGCGATGCAGATCGGCGGTGACGTTTGTGCTCAACGTGTTCGCGCACTGAAGAGCCGCGCAAACGAAAGAGCTAACCAAGAGATTCGCGCCCTGAAGAGCAAGCCATGAGCGCACACATGGACATGTTATGAACGCTGAAGAATGCCGGGATGAACGAGATTCTTTTGACTATCTCCGTAAAGAGGCAGTTGAACCTATTGAACTGCTGATGAAGCTGCGCGCGGAGGCGACGAAATGAGAATGAAGCGGTACTGGCCCGAGCCGCTTCTCCACGAGGAGTGGGAGGACGACGTGGCGTATTATTGGAACAACTACTGGTGCTGGTGAGGGGAGAAAAAAATGGACACGAATCAATGGTACTTGGCGAACGAGGCGCGGTTCAGCGTCTACGACGCCGAGGGGAACTTCAAGAGCTTCGACGCGCAGGCGATGCTTCAGGCCTTCGCCGACGCGCTGCGCGCCGAGAAAAAACTAGCAACCTATCAAGTGCTGACCCACGAGTCGGCGGGGCGCCTGGAGCTGATGGTTAACGCCCACGCCGCTGATGGCTGGCGCCTCGTTAAGGGGGGAACGTACGGCCTCCAGTGCCTCAGGTCAAACGCGTTCGACCCGAAGCTCGTGACCCAGGTGATCGAGCACGTGGCGTGGCTGGAGCGGGAGGTTGAGTGACCCTCTATGCGATCCTTGAGCTTCCCCCGGGGGCGACGCGCGAGGAGCTCCACGCGCGGTGGAAAAGCCTAAGCGGCCTTTGGCACCCCGACCGCGCCGACGGAGGGGACGTCGAGCGGTACAAGGAGCTCCAGGAGGCGTACGCCGTCCTAAAAAACGACGAGGCGCGCGCGGTGTACGATCGCCGCCTGCGGATGGACGGCGCGAACTGCCCGGCGTGCGCGGGTGCGGGCCGCGTCCAGCGGACGCTGTCCTTCACCCGCGTGGAGAACGTCGCTTGTGCTGCGTGCGCGGGCACCGGACGAAGATGAACGCGCGCATTCTCGCGATCGCGCACTGCGTGGAGATGATGACGTGGGCGATCGAAATGCAGAACGAGCACCGCGCGCTCATCGCCGTCGTGGGAGAGCTCGACTGGTACTTTGAGCTTCATGACTTGCTGTACGAGGAGGTAAAAATTATGCCGCAGCAAACTGAAGACTTTATCTGCGCGTACTGCGCCGCTGCGTGCCGCGTTACGCGCCTGCTCTCGCTCGAGCTGTACCTCGAGCACCTTGACGTGGCGCACCCGGAAGAAGCGCAGCTGCCCACTTCCCTGCTGGTGCTCTTCGAGCGCGACGCCAGTTGGCACGAGCGCTGGCGCCGTCACCGCGAGCGCCACCACTACGTTCACCACACGTTCCCCGCGCGGTTAGCTATCGCGTGGGGGAAACCGCAACCTTTAACCCGTACCTCCTAGGAGAAGTAAAATGTTTAACCTGAACCTTGGGTTCACCGTCGCGGCCACGGACAACGTGGTCGATAAGAACAACAACCTCGTCCTGAACGCGACGCAGACCGGGCAGGCGTGGTCGGTCGCCGACCCGTCGATCGCGACCGTCGTCACCAACCCCGACGGAAGCGCGACCTTCACCCCCGTGGCGGTGGGCTCCACCACCGCGTCGGTTACCGCGACCGTCACCGCCCCGGGCTTCGGGCCCACGCAGCTGTCGGGGTCTGACACGCTGAACGTCGTCGACACCCCCGCGGGCCTCCAGATCGTGTGGGGCGCGCAAACGCAGACGGCGAAGAAGGCCTAGCTTTTTCTACCTTTAACCTAGCGCGGAGCCTTCAAAAAGAGGTTCCGCGCGACAAATTAAATTTTTATTTACAAAGTTATTCGGCCGAATTATAATTGACGTCGAAGCTTAAACTAAAGAAAACGAGGACAAACCTACCTTTGAAGCTCAAGCCCCACGCCTTCGTGGCGGCTCTCTTCCGCGGGGGCTGCGACCGCTGCGGGCGCCCGCCTGACGACCTCGCGCACGCCGGCGAGCTGCGCGTGATCGCGCCCGTGTATGCCCTCGAGACCGTGCGCTACGGGACGGCGAAGGCGCCCGGGAACGTCGCGTGGGTAGAGGGCACGGAGCTTACGCTGGTGGTGGGAATGAATGGCACCAAGTACGTGTACCTGGGGCGCGTGACGGAGAAGCAGATCCGCCGAAGCAATCACCTGCGCTACACCTACCACCCCACGCAGGCGATCGAGCTTGACGGAGACTTGATATGATCATCGTGTTCATCGCGTTTATGGAAAAGATCAGCGGCCGCGAGATGCTTATCGAACTAGGAAGCATTGAAAGTGTATTTCAAGACGTGACCTGCGTTCTCATAAAGACGAAGTCCGGTCAAAGCTTTCAGGTCACGAACCCTTACGCTCAGATACTGGAGCGCCTAACCCGAAAAATACCAACGTAGTTCTTAAAAGGAGAACATCGTATGAAGAAGCTACTATCGATAATCGCGGTTACGCTAGCCGTCGCCCTGACGCTCGCCACGTGGACGGCGTGCACGGGGCTCAACGCGAGCAACGCCAAGATCTGGCTCACGGCGGCGACCAACGCCTTCGTTGCCGGGATGTCACTGTACAACCCGGGCTGGAGCGGGACGGCGATCGTCACCGACGTCAACAACGCCATCGCCGCGTGGGAGGTCGGCGCGGGCTGGCAGAACAACGTGATCGTGGAGCTGAACCAGGCGCAGAAGGACGTTCTCACCATCCAGGGCTGCAACAGCAAGTGCCAGGGGCTCACCACCATCTTCCTGGGGTTCATCGAGACGGGGATTCAGCTGGCGCAGCAGTCCTCGAAGTCACCCGTGCCCGCCTCGGCGTCGCGCGTCGCTCTCCCGGCGGGCACGCACGCCTACGCGAGCTACGATGACTACAAGCGGGAGTGGAACGCTCAGGCGCCGCCCGTGGCGAGGCTGAAGTAAGCCATGAAACCAGGCGCGATCGTTCAGCTCAGGTCGGGAGGGCCGCCGATGACGGTCCTCCGCGTTTATAGCAACAACGTCGTTCAATGCCGGTGGTTTAGCGGCAACGACATGCGCGTAGACATGCTTCCCCTGGCGACGTTAAAGGAGATGGTGACATCCTCGCCGCTCCTCGCTGCCCCGTACGGCGCGGCCTCGGGCGCCCGCCGGTACGGCGCGCGCAAGGACGCGGCGGACGTGCGCGACCTCAGGCTCAGCCTGAGCGCGCTGTCGCCGCTGCCTACGCCGCCGTCGCATGACGAGTCGCGGTGGCTGGGCCCGGTGCGCGATCAGGGGGCGGAGTCGTCGTGCGTCGGCCACGCCTGGGCCGCGCACGCCAGTTGGCTGTTTAACAAGTTTGGCGATAAGGGGTCGCTCGACTTCAGCCCTCAGTTTCTTTATTACCTCGCGCGCCAGCTCGAGGGGACGCTTCCCGCTGACGGCGGGTGCCAGGTGCGGTCGGGCGCGAAGGCGCTTAATCAGTACGGGGCGGCGCTGGAGACGGACGACCCCTACGAGGCGTCGACCCTGAACCAGGCGCCGACGATCGCGGCCGTCAAGGACGCGCTCAATTTCAAGGGCGGCGCGTACCATCGCCTCACGAGCGTTCTCGACATGAAGGCGTGCCTCGCCTCGGGCTACGCGTTCGTAGACGGGATCGAGGTCTACGCCAGCTTCGAGTCGGCGGCGGTCGCGCGATCGGGCGAGGTGCCGCTGCCTAACGCCGCGGCGGGTGAGTTCTACTTAGGCGGCCACTGCGTGCTGACGTTCGGGTACGACGACAACCACGTGAACCTGGACTCGACACGCGGCGCGTTCCACAAGCGCAACTCGTGGGGCGCGGCGTGGGGAGAGGGCGGGGACTTCTGGCTTCCGTACGCTTACATGCAGAAGTACCTGATGGACGCCTGGGTCCTGCACCTCGGGCCGGCGTGGGTAAAAAAGCCGTGAGCGGCTCCGACCTTAGCACCGCGGAGGCCGTCGCCTTTTTAACGATGGTGACGGTGACGGCCGCAGTGGTGGCCGTGGCGGCGGCGCTCGTGGTAGGCGCCGTCGTCTTAAGGATAATCAGGTGAGCGAACTTTGCCACAACCCGCCGCGCGTTGACTGCGCGGCGTGCTGCGCGCTGGTCAACCAAAGAAACGCCGCGCAGCGCGCGTGCCCGCACTGCCTGAGCGGACACGGCACGCTCGTCTGCGACTGCGGGTGCCCGCACGCCGACCACGTGCGCGGCGGCGGGTGTCGTAGGCATAACGACTGCGACGCGTACAGCCAGCGGCTCCTGAACAGGCGCGCGGGTGTAGACAAGAGCGCGCCGCTGGCCGCACGGCGCAGCGCTGCCTTGGAGGACGTATGAGTTTGAATCAAAACGAAGAGCTTCAGGGTGTTGGATGCTACTGCTGCGGTGCGCCGTTTGAGAACGGTAATAAGACCTGCGACTGCACGCTCGCGATGTGCCAAGATACGTCGGGATTGCGTTGCTGCAACTGCTGCGAGCACGGGCACCCGGAGCTAGTAACGAATCTATCTTAAGAAAGCGAGGACAAGTGAAGAAGGTTGAGGAGTTCAAGGTTCCCAAGCAGCTGCCGAAGTCGCTGGCGCAGTGCGCCGACCTCCTGTACCTGGCGCGGCAGCAGCGGCTCGAGGTGCAGAAGCGGGTGGACGCGATCCAGGAGCTTGAGGTGAGGCTCAAGGACAGGATCATCGCGGAGCTCCCGAAGTCCGAGGCCTCGGGGATCAGTGGGCGCGTGGCGCGGGCGCAGCTCGACCGCAAGTCCGTTCCCCAGGTGTCGGAGGAGGCGGGCGGGTGGCCCGCTTTCTACGCGTTCGTCGCGCGGGAGAAGGCGTTTGACCTCCTGCAGCGCCGCTTGAACGAGGCGGCGGTGAAGGAGCGGTGGGAGAACAAGAAGCGAGTGCCGGGCGTGACGGCGTTTCACGTCGTCACCGTCAGCTGCACGAAGCTGGGAGGGAAGAAATGAATTCGGACCTTAAAAGCTTAGAAATTCTACGCGTGCTTGAGGGGCGCGCGCGCCTAAAGGGCGCAGAGAGCTTCGTGAAGCGCTTAAGCGAAACCGGCTGTTGGTTTCAGGCCGATTATCTCTACCAAGCAAGGAAGCGCGTGCTGCGCCGGCGGCGGTTCGTCGCCACGCGGCGATACCGGTACCCGCGGGGGTCTCGGTGAGCAACGTGGAGAAGCTCGTGGCGACGCTTCAGAAGGACAAGGAGCTTGAGCGCCGCCTGCTTAGGCTATCGCCTAACGACCATGCCGCGATCGCACGGGCGCTTCAGCAGAACCCGGTCACGGCGGCGCAGCTGAGGCTCCTTTACGACCGCGTCGCCGTGGCGAAAACCTCCGACGAGGTGATCAACCTTCTCGGCGCGGCGCTTCAGTTCGGGGTCACGCTAGGGTACCTGATCGGGAAACCGGAGGAGCTGTATGCCGTCTGACGTGAACGCGGCGATCGAGCGTGAGCGGCTCGTACGTCTGCAGGAGCTTTATGAGGCGCGGCGCGCCCAGTGGCGGCGCGAGGCCGCGGCGCACGTCTGGCGGTGCGACCTTTCGCGGGAGCGTCCAGGCTTTTGGAGGCGTTTAATTCAACGATGGAGGACGAAGTGAAAACGGAAATCTACCGGGAGGGTGACCTCCTGATTATTCAGCGGCAGGCTGAGCCGTTTAGCGGCGCGCTGCTGGTGCTTCCCGCGCAGCGGGTGCACCTCGACGACGGGAAGCTTAGCTACCAGGGAAACGCGGTACGACTTTACGAAAGGAGGAAAGATGGCGCAGCGCGCTAAGACGAAGCTTCCGCCCAAGACGATGAAGTTCGAGGTGTGGGTCGACGACAAGCCCGCGGACGGCGAAGACTACCTGGCGACCGCCGACATCGCTGACCGCTTAAAGAACGTGGACCTAGGCGTGGCCGGGGTCAGCGTGGGGCGCGCGCTGTTTCAGAACAACGTCACGCGTAACGGCGACGCCACGCCGGAGCCTGAGCGATGAATAGTGAAGAACGTTTACGGCGCATCGCCTTTTACGCGAATAAGGTGCTAGAGATTTCACTCCTTAATACGCGTGTGAGCTACCTAGCTGACAATATTCGCATGTTGGCGGTCGCGTCTGACCAAGTTCTTTTCGCTAATTTAACAAATTTCGCAGACTCAGATTTGAATAAGGAGAACGCAGATGCCGACAAAGCAAAAACCAGTAACAAGTAACTCCCTAACCAAGTGGGACCAGCGCCTCGCTGACCTCGCCAAGAAAAAGGTGCAGACGGTCGCCGACATCGGGGGCGGCGCGTTCATCTCGATCAAGGCGGGCGTGATGACGTGGAACGGCGCCGAGATCCCCGGAAACAAGGCGAACGTCGTGATCCTGTGCGACACGAAGGAGAACGACTACTACACGGGCGGGTTCGACCCGGACAACATCGCCGTCCCGGACTGCTTCGCGTTCGGGCAGACGCTCGCCGAGATGCGCCCACACGAGCTGGCGACGAACCCCCAGGGCGGCGAGTCGGGCGGCTGCCGTGACTGCCCGCAGAACGAGTTCGGCACCTCGGATCGCGGGAAGGGGAAGGCGTGCCAAAATCGTATCCGCATGGCGCTGATCACGGAGGGCGACCTGAAGAAGGACATCGCTACCGCCGAAGTGGCGTACCTAAAGATCCCGCCGACGTCCCTCAAGGGGTACGCGGGATACGTGCGCGATTTAGAAGCCACGTATCAGCGCCCGACGTTCGCCGTTGTGACTGAGGTGGCGGTCGTTCCCGACGCGAAGACGCAGCTCAAGGTAACGTTCAAGCTCGTGTCGACGATCGACGACGCCGACGTGCTTGAGCAGCTCTTCAACCGAAGCGAGCGGGTGGCGAAGGAGATTGACTTCCCCTACCAGCCCATCGCGGAGGACGCCGCCCCCGCGCCGCGGAAGCCGCTCAAGGGGCAGCGCGCGCCCGCTCAGCCGGCGCAGCCCGCGCGCGGCGCGCGGCGGTAAAGGTGTCCAGCTGTTGGGACAGCAAAGGCTGTTTGTAGCGCGATTAGATCGTGTGCAACCAGTACAACTGCCAACGAATACGCAATGGCAGCTTAAAGTGACGGCAGGGGCGCGGACTAATACGCGCCCTGGTCGTTCGGAGGTTTTAATGTGAAAGAAGAGGCTTGTCCGCACTACAGCACCGTTACAGCGCGTACGTGCCGCGTTATGTTCTTTGAGTGCCGCGGCGCCGGGTGCTACTACCGCGGGTGCGAGCCGTGCATCGAGGAGCACGAACGAACGTGCCCAGAGGTGCTATTAACGCGAAAGCGCGAGGCGCCCGCGAAGGATGACGTATGAACGCGCCGAAGCGAACCCGCTTTCTTCATTCGCCCACGCCCGGCACGCTCCTGTTTGAGCCGGGGCTGACGGTGAACCTGACGCTCTTACCGCATCCACGCCCGGTGCTTGGGCTGCTGTTCTGCCGGCACCGCGACCGCGGGCACTTTACCTGGGTCAACGCGACAGCGCACTGGGCGGTGACGGGCGACTACTGCCGCGCGTGCTTCCGCGTGCTGCGGTGGGAAAGGATCTACTGATGAGCGACGACCGCTACGTGTGGATGAATGCGCGCTACCGCGGCCGGTGCCACGAGTGCAGGCGCGCGATCGCCACGGGCGAGCGCATGCTGTACGACGCCCTTGACCGCGTGGCGTACTGCGAGGAGCACGGCGAGGAGATCCAGCCAGGAGTGGTGAAATGACAGAAAAGCAATGGGCCTTACTTTGTAGGTTTATGCTCACCGCGCTGCGCTTAATCGCATTGACCGCGGCTAAGCTTGAGGTCGAGATCGCCCAAGACGTCAGAGGTGATTTTTACCGGCTAAAGGAAGACCTAACAAGCGAGCTGAGATGAGCGCGCCCAAGGTCACGATCGTCGACTTCGAGACGGAGCGGATTCAGCCGCGGCCGCACTATCCTCCTAAGCCCGTGGGCGTGGCGCTGCGCTACCCCGGGCGGCGGGCGAAGTACCTGGCGTGGGGGCACTCGTCGGGGAACAACACGACGCGCGACGCGGCCGTGCGCGAGCTGCGCGACGTGTGGCACGGCGATCTTCTTTTTCAGCACGCGAAGTTCGACCTCGACGTGGCGGAGACCCACCTCGGGCTGCGCCCGCCGCCCTGGGACCGCGTTCACGATACGAAGTACCTTATCTTCTTCCGCGACCCGTACGCGCCGTCACTGTCGCTGAAGCCGAGCGCTGAGCGCCTCCTGGGCATCAAGCCCGAGGAGCGCGATCGCCTGCGGGAGTGGGTGCTCGGGCATGTGCCCGAGGCGCGCCGGAAGCCAACAGAGTGGGGCGCGTACATCGCGCGCGCCCCGGGGAACATCGTGGCGCCTTACGCGTGCCAGGATGTTGACGATACTGCAGCGCTGTTCGACCACCTGTGGCGTGAGGTGGTCGAGGGCTGGTCGATGCGTGAGGCGTACGACCGCGAGCGCCGGCTCATGCCGATCCTCCTTGAAAATGAGCGCGCGGGTGTGCGCGTCGACCTCGACGCGATGCGGCGCGACCTCGTCGTTTATAAGAAGGCGCTCGAGACGGCGGACGCGTGGCTACGTAAACGCTTAGGCCTACCAAGGGACGCAAACATCGACAGCGACCCGCTGATGGCGCAGGCGTTCGTCAACGCGCGGGTCGTTACCGGCCTCAAGCGCACCGCGCCTACGAAGAAGTTTCCCGACGGGCAGCCGTCGGTGTCGGGAAAGAACCTCACGCCCGACATGTTCCTCGACCCGCAGGTGGCGTCGGCGTACGCATATCGCAATAAGCTGTCGACGTGCCTGGGGACGTTTCTTGAGCCCTGGATCGAGCTGGCGCAGGAGTCGGCTGGCGACCCGCGCATACATACCTCGTGGAACCAGGTACGCGCGTCGGAGTCGGGTGGAAAGTCGTCGGAGGGCGCGCGCTCGGGCCGCATGTCGAACCAGCCCTCGCTGTCGAACGTTCCCGTGGACTGGTCGAAGGCGAAGGGAGAGGGGTACGTCCACCCTGGGTTCCTCAAGGTTCCAAAGCTTCCGCTCATGCGCGTCTACTTCCTGCCCGACCCCGGGGAGCGGTGGGGAAAGCGCGACTACAACGGGCAGGAGCTGCGCATCCTCGCCCACTACGAGGACGGGCCGCTCCTCGCGCGTTATCAGGCGAACCCGCTCGTCGACATCCACCAGGAGGTGCGGGAGGGGTTCATTCAGTACGCGAACGTCGACCGCCCCAGAAAGTCGGTAAAAAACGCGAACTTCGCCGACATCTACGGCGAGGGCATCGGCCAGCAGGCCACGACCCTGGGAATCAGCGTGGCGCAGATGCGTCTGCTGCGCCACATCAAGGACACGCAGCTCCTGCCCGGCGTGGCGTCGCTGCGCCACGAGCTGATGCGGATCTGGAAAACGGGCGGCGCGATTAGGACGCTGGGCGGGCGGGAGTACTACTGCGAGCCCGCGCGGTTCGTTAAAAAGCAGAACCGGGTGATGGACTTCGCGTACAAGGCGCTGAACTACCTCATCCAGCCCTCGGGGGCCGACATGATCAAGCAGTCGATCATCGACTATCATGAGCACCCGAAGAGAGAAGCGCGGTGGCTGCTCTCGGTCCACGACGAGAACGACGCGTCGATGCCGCGGTCGAAGGCTGGGCACCGGGAGCAGCAGCGCGTCCTTGCCGAGGCGATGGAGGGCGCGTTTAAGCTCGACCTGAAGATTATTACGGACGGCGAGAGCGGGCCCAACTGGGCCAAGCTCGAAAAGTGGGAGGACTAGAGTGAAGCACAAGGGCTGCGGCGGCGAGGTGATTTTCGATGCTGATGAGGTATTTTTCAAAGGATACCGCTTTACTGGAGAAGAGGCAAAGCAGTTCGGCGCGTTCGTTTCGGCGACTGTTTGCCTGAGATGCAAGCAAGAGGTTATCGGCGACCGCGATGATTGACCTGGGAGAGAACGAATTTATGTACAATGAGACGAAGGAGAAGAATGCCAACCCCTAAGCTGGTGACGATTACGGCGTGGTCGTACTCGCGCTACAACGACTACGTAAAGTGCCCGGCGCTCGCGAAGTACAAGCATGTGCTGCGCATCCCCGAGCCCTCTAACCATGCCATGGAGCGTGGCGGCGTGATCGATCAGCTCGCGGCGGACTACGCGCTGAAGAAGTTGCCCGCAGCGCCCGTGCCCGCGGAGCTCGCGCGGTTCGCGGAGGAGTTCAAGCTGCTGCGCCGGGAGAAGTCGCTCGTGGCGCAGGCGGAGTGGGCGTTCACCGCGACGTTCGACCCCTGCGGGTGGAAGGACTGGGGGCGCGCCTGGGTCAGGATCAAGACGGACCTCCACTACCTGACGGGCAGGGGGAAGGCGTGCGTCGTCATCGACGTCAAGACTGGGCGCGAGTACCCGGAGCACAAGAAGCAGCTGTCCCTCTACGCCCTGGGGGCGTTCCTCACGTACCCGAACGTCGAGCGGGTAACGGTGGCCGATTGGTACGTTGACCAGGGAACGATCGGGGGGCCGGAGGCGTGGGAGTGCAATCAGCTCGACGCGCTGAAGCTGGAGTGGATCAAGGCGACGAAGCGCCTCCTCAGTGACACGGCGTTCGCACCCACGCCCGGCCCGCAGTGCAAGTGGTGCTTCTTCCGGAGGAGCAACGCGGCGGCGGGCGGCGGGCAGTGCAAGTTTGACGGCTAAGGAGGGTATGACGATGCGTTGCTTCTACTGTGGCACCGTGCTGACGACGGCCCCCGCGGCGCGCAGTCCGCGCCGGGCAAGTGTAGATCACCTTACGCCGTTGAGCCGGGGCGGGCGCGATAAGCGCAACAACAAGGTGCGGGCGTGCCAGGCGTGCAACCGCGACAAGGGTCCGCTGACGCTCGAGGAGTACCGCGTAATTAAGTTGTTTCGCGCGGGCAAGCTTAACACTAATAGCTTGGACAGTCTTCAACTTGTAGATCGCCCCTGTTATGAGTTTTGGGGCGAGCGGCAGCTTCGTGAGCGGAAGGAAAAAAACGCTGAATGCGATTCATAATGAAGCGAGAGTCGGCGATCGAGCAGAACATCGTCAGCTACTCCCTGGAGAGGTACCGCGTGGGGTCGATCAAGCTCAACGTGATGTCGAACGCTGGTTACCCCGACCGCCTCTTCCTGTTCCCCAGGCGCCCGACGTGGCTGGAGATCAAGAAGCCCGGGGAGGAGCCGACGCCCCTCCAGTACACGCGCCTCCAGGAGCTTGAACAGCTGGGCTACACGGCGGCGTGGGTCGACAACGAGGCGGATGGGCGCGCGTTCGTCGATCGCTGCGCGACGTTGGCGTTACGCAAGAGGAAAGATGCTAAACGATAACGGAGCAATTACGCCGCAGGAGTGGAGGCCGGAGCCCTACCAGGTGCACGGCGTGGAGTTCTTGGTCGGGCAGGGCGCCGCGGGCCTCTTCTTCCCGCCCGGCATGCGAAAGACGTCGGTCGTGCTCAAGGCCCTGAAGACGCTGCGCGACGCCGAGCAGGTCGGGTCGGCGCTGGTGGTCGCGCCGCGCCGCCCCTGCCACCTCGTGTGGCCGCGTGAGATCCAGAAGTGGCGTGAGTTCAACGACCTCACGTACGTCGTCCTTCATGGCCTGACCGAGAAGCAGCGCGGGCGCGCGCTCGAGGAGAAGGAGAGAAAAGATTTATACATCATCAATCCGGACGGGCTCCCCTGGCTCCTCAAGGACAAGCTGCGGCTCCGCCGGCTGGGGATCGACGTGCTAATTGTGGATGAAAGTAGTAAGTTTAAGCACGCGAACACGCAGCGCTTCAAGCTGGTGAAGCCGTTCCTTCCGCAGTTCAAGCGGCGCTACATCATGACGGGAACGCCCAACCCGAACGGGTACCTCGACCTTTTCGGGCAGATCTACCTCCTCGACCTGGGGGCGGCGCTGAGCCCGTACTACTCGCACTACCGCAACACCTACTTCTACTCGGTCGACAAGTTCGGCTGGAAGTGGAACCTGATGCCCGGCGCTGACCAGCTGATCCAGAGGCAGATCAAGCCGCTGATCCTCTGCCTCGACGACAAGGACTACATCAAGCTTCCGCGGTTCGTCGGGACGGCGGGCGACGCGACGGAGCACCAGATTCGGGTGGAGCTCCCGCCCGACGCGCGTAGAATCTACGACCAGCTCGAGGAAGACATGATCGCGCGCGTGGGGGGCGAGACCGTGCTGGCGGTGAACGCGGGTGTCGTCACCCAGAAGTGCGCGCAGGTGGCGAATGGTGGCATCTACTACGATGAGGCGCCGGGGGCGGACCTGCGCGAGCGCGCGCCGCGCCGGACGGTGCAGCTGCACGACGCGAAGACCGAGGCGCTTCAGGAGCTGATCGACGAGCTGAACGGCGCGAGTCTTCTCGTGCTGTACGACTATCATCACGACCTGGAGCGGCTAGCAGCCGCGTTCTTTCCCAGGGTACCATTGAAGGACGTTCCCTACATCGGCGGGCAGGTGACTGACCGGCGCACCGCCGAGCTGTGCGACCGCTGGAACGCGAACCAGCTCCCGCTTCTTCTCGGTCACCCCGCGGCGATGGGGCACGGGCTGAATCTCCAGGACGGCGGGCAGCACATCTGCTGGTACTCGATCCCGTGGGACCTCGAGCTGTACGATCAGACGAACCGCCGCGTCAGGCGTAGCGGGTCACGCCACGCGCGGGTGTTCGTTCACCACCTGGTGGCGGAGGCGACGGTGGACGTGGCGAAGATGGCGGCGCTGCGCCGCAAGGATAAGACCCAGCGCGGGCTCCTTGACGCGCTGCGGGAGTACATTGGCAAGAAGAAAGGACGATGACGATGTCGGGTTTCGTGGTAGTAAAACTGCGGTGGCCCAGGTCGGTGCCGCTTGACCAGATTAGCGAGAAGTTCCTGCAGGGCATGCTCGACCGCATGGCGATGGGGTTCCACACCTATGGTCATGTTATGCGTGACGAGAATGTGCCCGACGCACTGGCGTCCCTCGACGTGCGGCTGAAGAAGTACCGCGTCACCGGGAACACTGAGTTCCTGATGGACTGCGCGAACTTCTGCATGATGGAGTTTATGCGCCCGTCGGTCGAGGACGCGTACTTCGAGCCGACAACGAAGCGGGAGAGTCCGGGCGCGGTTCTCCTCGACAAGCGGCGGGTGAAAGGCAAGGAGGACTACTAATGAAGATCGTACGGCCGTACATGCGAATGCTGACGACGGGCGACGTCTTATTCGTCAGGCACCGTCTTGCGTCGTACACCCAGGAGGACATCGAACCTGAGGGGCGCCAGATCGACAACCTAAGGAGGGCGCGATGAGGATTGGAATTATCGGAAACGGGGTTCTCGGGTCCACGCTTCACAGGTGGTTCCGTGAAAAATTTGTTGACGTTGCAGTCTACGACGCGAACCCTGAGCGGTCGCTGAATACGTTCGACGAGGTGGCGGCGGCCGACTGGGCGTTTATCTGCATCAACATCCTCGACAACTGCGCTTCGTTGGAGTCACGTTGGTCGCTGCTTAACTTGACGCGTGAGCTTTCGAGGGTGAAGACGATCGTTGTGCGCACGACGGTCGTTCCGGGAACAACCGACTTTCTTCGCACGCGGACGGGGTTGACGATCCTGTTTTGGCCCGAGTTCCTGGTCGAGCGCGCGCCGTGGCGGTCGTTCTCCGAGCCTGCGCTTCAGGTCGTCGGCGCGGCGCGGGAGGACCTTGCAGTCGCCTATACGCTGCAGCGGATGGCGCCCGCCGCGAGCTGCTGCGCGCGCGTCGTTACGCCGCGCCAGGCGGAGATTCTAAAGCACGCGCTCAACGCGTGGCTCGCGACAAAGGTGAGCTTCTTTAACCAGCTCTACGACTACTTCGGCGACGACCTTGGGCCGGTGGTCGAGGCTCTGCGGCATGAGCCGCGCGTGGGCGCGACGCACATGGACCAATATCAGGACGGCTACCGCGGCTGGGGCGGCAAGTGCTTCACGAAGGACGTTCCTGCGCTCGCCGCGCTCACAAAGGGAACGATCCTCGATGCGGTCGTAAAGTATAACGACGCGCTGATAAGGAAGGGAGAGAAGGGATGAGGATACTCCTAACGGGCTTCAACGCCCGCTCGACGGGCTCCAAGCTTCTGCGGATGACGTACGTATCGACCTCGGGCGCGCTCCTCCGCGGCCTCAGCGACCTCGGGCACGAGGTCGACATGCGCCCTCCCGTGTTCGGGGAAGACCTGTCGGCGTACGACCTCGCGCTCATCGCGCTCGCCCTCCTGGGGGCGCGCGGGACGTACCACCACGAGAAGTGCGCATGGGTCTTAAAGGCGATGGCGGACCGCTGCGTCCTCTACTTCGACGACTGGTCGACGTACCTCCTCGCCTACGACATGGACTACCGCCTCAACGTGATCCGCGACAAGTACCTCAGGTGGCGCGGCTGGGAGAACCTCCCGAGGAACGTGCGCACGACGCTCGTCGAGGAGATGAACCGTATCATCTCTCCCTCCTGCCCGTGGCCGCTCCTTCTTCCGACGTTCGCGTGGGGCGACCACTCCCTGATCACAACAGCGCGCCCCGGGTTCGCGCTTCACCCGTCGCGGGTGTACACGCTCGACCCGACCTACCTCGCAGAGCTTCCCCCGGTTCCCGTTCCCGCTCCCGCGGCGCGGCGCGAGCACGCGTGGGTGCACGCGACCCTCCAGGACAACGACCGCTGGCTCGAACGCCAACAGTGCGGGTGGCCCGTGAAGCGCTTCGGGAACGTTCGCCTCGGTGACCCGTGCGTGGACGAAGAGATGGTCGTCAACGAGTACGCGCGCGCGTGGGGCATAACCTGCCCAGAGTATAAGATCTCCGGCTCCGGCTGGTGGCGCATGCGTTACCACTACGCGGCCGCACTGGGGTGTGTGATGCTGACGACGGGGGCCGACGCTCGAGCGCTGGGCGAGGCGTTTCAGTTCACCGCGCGTGACTACGAGGCGATGGCTCTGAAAAGGCTGCGGGAGGTCGCGCAAGCGCAGGGCGATCGCGTACGCGAAACGATGGACACGCGCAGGCAGGCGCTCGCGAAGCTCGCGCGCATGGTCGACGATAACGCACGGAAAAGGAGATCACGTTGAAGCCCGTACTTTTAATCAACAGCTACGCCGGGTCGCTGAACATTGCGGCCCACGCCGTCGGGGCGAAGATCGTCGGCTCCTACGAGGACTGCGGGTTCGGGCTCAGCGCGCAACAGCTCAACTATCCGGGCCTCGACTACCGCGCGACGACCGCCGACTGGCCGCGGCGTCCTGACCTCGCGGGTTGCGTTGTGATCGCGCACCCGCCCTGCGCAGCGTTCTCCGTAATAAATAGTTCATACGGTAAAGATATTCGTGGAGTTAAAGCTAATAGCTTTCAGCCGCACAAGGTCGTGATGCGGTACGCGCTCGGCGCGGGTTGTGATGGGCTGGCGATCGAGTCGGTGCCGGGTGTGCTGCGCGCCGCGTCCGTGTACCTCGATTACGCGCGCCGCTACCGGTACAATGCGTTCTTCGTGAAGCTGAACTCCGTGACGTTCGGTTGTCCTCAGTGGCGCCCGCGTGTCTGGATTCTCTTCAGCCGCGAGCCCGCGCTCGCCGTGGAGTACACGCCGAACGTTCAGCCGCTGTCAACCGTCATGCGCGTGAAGGGGACGCCCGACTTTAACACGATCTTTTACCAGAAGACGATCGCCGCCTTGGCGAAGATCACGCGCGTGTCGGAGAACGAGGCCTACGAGACGCTCTACTCGGGCGAGCGCATCGCTACCGTTCGCAAAATTGTTCAAGATACATACGGAGAAAAAATACATGAGCGTTGGCTTCAAGCGTGCGGAAGTTTTTTCGACATGCATTATCCGCGCGTTGTAAGCTCAGAACGTTGGGCGACGACGATCCTGCACAGCACGTTCTTCGTCTGTCACGGGCGCCCGCTCTTCGTCGAGGAGTACGAGGGAATCATGGGGTTCCCGCGCGATTGGCGGTGGCCCGACAAGCTGCGGCGCAGCTACAAGCTTTACCTCTCAAAGGGCGTCTGCCCGCCCGTCGCGGCGTGGGTGCTGCGCGCTTTGGGCGAGGAACCCGCGCACCCGAACCTGCAGCTGCTTCCACGGCAGCTGTGCGACATCACCGTTACCCAGAAAGAGGCCGTCGAGCTTCTTACGCAGCAGCGAAGGAGAAAAAATGCGGGCGTTAAATAGGGTCGTCATCGTTGAGGGGCCAGACGGCGCGGGCAAGACCACGCTGTGCCGTGAGCTGAAGGAGCGCTACCGCGAGTGGGGAGCGTCCGTCGCCCCGATCATGGAGCACGAGGGCGTGCCCGCGGCGGGCGTCGACCCGTTCACCAGCTATACGGAGAAGCTCCTGCGCTACCTGACGGCGCGCGTCCCGCGCGTCCTCGACCGCTTCCACCTCGGGGAAACGGTCTACGGCCCGATCTGCCGCGGCGAATCGAAGCTGGGCGCCTACGGCGTGCGCCTTCTCGACCGCCTCTGCGCGGCGTACGGCGTCGCGATCATCGTCGCGCTTCCCGCGCGCGCGACGTGCGTCGCGAACTGGCGCCTGAAGGATGACTACGTCAAGACGGAGGCGACGTTCAGTGCGGTCTATGACGCCTACGTGTCCTTAAAATTTCGCTACCTAGCCTACGACTACGAACGCGAGGGTAGCCTGACGGATCTCTTCGAGTATCTAAATAAGCCGCGGCCGACGCTTCCGCTGGGGGCGGCGGGGAGCCCCGCCGCGCGCGTCCTCCTCGTGGGCGAGCGCCCGAATGGGGCGCTTGACCTGCCGTTCCACGCGCTCACGAACAGCTCACGCTATCTAAACGACGCCCTCGAGCGGGCGGGGCTCCCTGAGTACGCGCTCGCCCTGGCCAACGCGCGCCGCTGGGACAACCAGCCGTTCGACCTGCACGCGTTGGCCGCGCAGCTACCGAACCTGCGGCTCGTCGTTCCACTGGGAAACGTCGCGGCGCGCGCCGTTCACGCGCTGGCGCACAACGGGGTCGACGTTCTCCCGCTTCCCCACCCGCAGCACTGGAAGCGGTTTCACGCGCGGGAGGCTGAGGCCTATGTTCAAATGCTCAAGGAGGTGAAGCGTGTCGCGCTTTAACCAGGTCAGTGAAACGTTTGGGCAGGCGTGGTACAACCTCGTTGACCACATCGTCTACGAGGGGAAGGTCACGTGCCCCCGCGGGCTCGAGACGCGTGAGACGACGGCCGTGTCCCTGACCGTGACAAACGCCCTTCAAAACGTGCTCGTCGACCCGACGCGCAACCTGAACTACAGGTTCATGGTCGCCGAGTGGCTGTGGATCACCGCGGGGCGCGCAGACGTCGCCTCGATCGCCGCGTTCAACAAGGAGGTCGCGAAGTTCTCGGATGACGGCATAACGTTCGCGGGAGCCTACGGGCCGCGGCTCCTTCCTCAGTGGCCGTGGCTCCTGTCGCTTCTTCGGCGCGAGCCCGACACGCGCCAGGCGGTGGCGACGATCTTCACGCCCACGCCCGCGTCGTCGCGCGACGTCCCCTGTACGCTCTCCCTCCAGCTCTTGCGGCGCGACGCGCGCCTCCACGCGATCGTCACGATGCGCAGCAGTGACGTGTGGCTGGGGCTCCCCTACGACTTCTTTAACTTTTCGATGCTCCTCGCGTCGTGCGCCGCGGCGCTCGAAATCGACGTGGGCGCGTTGACCTTTAACCTCGGGTCGTCGCACCTGTACGCGGCGAACCTCGACGCGGCGCGCGAGGTGCTGCGGAGGCAGGAGACGACGACCCTCCCGTCGCCGCGGCTTCCGCGGTACGTGACGGCGACCGCGGCGGAGGTGACCCTCCTGGACGTGGACCTCGTCAACGGCCTGAGCGCGGAGCGCCTGCCCGTTTATTACGACGCGCTCCACGTCGCGAAAACCCGCCGGGAGGCGCTGGAGGTGCTGCGTGCCGCGCGAAAGTAAAAACGCGTACTACCTCGCGATGCTCGCGCTCGTCGCGACGCGCGGCACGTGCCCGCGGCGGCGGGTGGCGGCGATCCTCACCGACGCGGAGGGGCGCGTCCTCGCAACCGGGTACAACGGGCCCCCGCCCGGATACCCGCACTGTATCGACGACCCGTGCCCGGGGGCAAGGGACGCGGCGGGGGACACGTCGCGCTGCGTCGCCATCCACGCCGAGCAGAACGCGATCGTCCAGGCGGGGCTGGGCGGAAACCTGGCGCGGGCGCGGCACCTGTACACGTCGGCGTCGCCGTGCTTCTCGTGCTGTAAGCTGCTGTGCGCGCTTCCCGCGCTGTGGGAGATCTACGCGCTCGACCTGTACCCCGACGCCGCGGGCCTCGACCTGCTGCGGCGCAGGAGAATTAAGCTTTTCGTTAAGACCAACGACGGCCTAAAGGAGATCTTATGAACGACGACTACACCGCGTGGGAGCTGGTACGCGCGTTCCACCTGCGGTACGGCCACGCTGCGCCCGACGCGCTGACCGCTCTTTCGCCCGAGGTGCGGCTTCTTCGGCAGCGCCTAATTTTGGAAGAGCTCGGCGAGCTCGCGGTCGCCGTTCACCAGCGCGACCTCATCAAGATCGCCGACGCGGGGTGTGACCTCGCGTACGTCCTTCACGGGACGGCGGTCGCCGCGGGCAAGCTCTCGCGCTCGATGTGGACGTATGACCCGGTAAAGAGCGCGATCGAGCGGCCGTCGCTCACGCGGGTCGCGCTGAGCGCCGCGACGTGCTGCGCGAAGCTCGACACCGACGGCGTCGCGTACTACGTGGAGGCGGCCGTCCTCGACGTGGGGCTGCTGCTGCGGAGTCTTCGGATTCCGTTCGAGGCGTGTTTTCGCGAAGTGCACGCGTCGAACATGACGAAGGCCGTTCCCAGCGCGACGAAGCCCGGTGAGAAGTACGGCGACGGCGAGAAGACTGGGAAGGGCGCGACGTTCGTCCCGCCTGACCTGCGCGCGATTCTTCGCGACGCGGGACTTACAGTTTAGAAACTCCTTAACCAACATCGGCGGGCATCGAGCGACGCCCGCCGATATTGCCCCGCCTGATTCGCAGCCCGTAACCCGTTGAAAATAAAGAAAATAAATCTTTAATTATTTTGTGTACAACGCTGAGAAAGGGTTTAGAATTATCTTTCCTTACGGAATGGTTGTTCGGTTCGTTGAAAACAAAGGCAGGCGCGTAGGGCCCGAGAGAATCGGAGCCGCTCAGGGTGGTGCCTATCGTCGCGACGACGAGGGATGCAAGCGGGGCAGGCGCGGCCGGAATACGAAGCTGAAAAGCAAGACGCGGAGAATACGACGACGCGGGCGGCGCGAAAAACGGATGCTGTGAGCGAACGCGGGAGGCGAGGTCACGAAGGTCGACCTCAACGGCGGGAGCGGGCAATATGGTTCGGTCGCGGGGTGGGCGTACGGGTTGCGGACGTTGGCTGCTTTCAGTCGCACGAACTTTTCAAAACGTGTGAAGCCCCGCACCGGCATCGGGCGGGCAAATTTTGCAGAGGACGACCGCGGCGCAGACCGCGGCGGAATGCGCGGCCCAGGTTCCAAGCCCTGGGCGACATTTAACCCCAAGCGACGCGGCGCACGTACCGCGAAGGAGAACAGTATGATGAATCAATACAAGTGCAGCAACTGTCACAGCTCCAACCTTCACCAAAGCAAGAGCAGCGAGCACGACGTTGTCTGTAACGACTGCCACATGACGACGGACAAGGTCACTGCCCTGAAGGCGCCCTGGGCGTACTGCGGTTTCGACGAGGTTCACGTGCCGCAGCACGACGGGGCAGAGCGCATCATCACCCGAAAGCAGGCGAAGGCGGAGGGAATCAAGCTCGCGCCTTACAAGTATTTTTACACAGCTTTGAAGTTCTAAGCGCAGAGGACGACGATCGCCACGCGATCGTCGTAATGCGGCGCGCCGGTTCCAAGCCCGGCGGGTTCGTATAATAACGATGCGACGCGGCGCACGTACCGCAGAGGAGAGCAAGATGAACACAACGCAGTTCAGTCCGCTTCAGCAGCGCATCTTCAAGTTCGTCGCGGAGGAAACCGGGAACGCATCGATCGAGGCGGTCGCCGGGTCAGGCAAGACGACCACGATCGTGGCCGCCGCGTCGTACCTTCCGCCAACGTCGCGCAACCTCTTTCTGGCGTTCAACAAGTCGATCGCCGAGGAGCTCGCGACACGCCTTCCCGCGCACGTCACGGCGAAGACGTTGAACAGCCTTGGGCACGGCGCGTGGGCCGCAAAGCTCCGCCCAGCCCGCCTAAAGCTCGACGCCAACAAGACGCGCGCCATCCTCGATAAGCGCGTCGTCGAGGCAGACAGAAAGCTGTACGGCTCCCTGGTGACGCGCCTCGTTGCGCTGGCGAAGTCCGCGGGCCTCGCACCCGCGGGTGCCCCAAACGCATATCCCCTGGTGGACGACACCCTCGATGCGTGGCTCGACATGATCGAGTACCACGACCTGGAGGTGCCCGAGGAGGGAAACGTCAACCGCGCGATCGACCTGGCGCGCAAGGTGCTCAGCGAGTCGATTCGGCAGGCGTTTCTTGGCTGCATCGACTTTGACGATCAGATCTACATGACGGTGGTCTACCGCGCTCCGATGAGCAGGTTTGACTTCGTGTTTGTCGATGAGGCGCAGGACCTTAACTGCATCCAGCACCAGCTGATTGCGATGGCAATCAAGTCGGGCGGTCGGCTCATCGCGGTGGGGGACCCCCGCCAGGCAATCTACGGCTTTCGTGGGGCGGATGCGTCGAGCATGGAAAACCTGCAGCGGCGCTTTCGCACAGTAACGCTTCCGCTGTCGATCAGCTACCGCTGCCCACAGGCCGTGGTCCGCGAGGCGCAGAAGCTGGTTTCGCACATTCAGTCAAGCGAGACGGCGCCCGTCGGGGTTGTTGAAACGCTTGACGCGTACAACGCCGATACGTTTAACGACAGCGACGCAATCGTGTGCCGCAACGCGCGACCCCTGGTCGCGCTCGCCTTCCAGCTGATTCGCGCCGGGCGTGGCTGCCGCGTCCTTGGGCGGGACATTGGCCAGGGCCTTCAGGCGCTCATAAAGAAGATGAACGCGGCCGACGTTGACGCGCTCGAGACCAAGCTTGACGCCTACCTCGACCGTGAAACGCGCCGCCTGCTCGCGAAGAACCAGGACGCGAAGGTCGCGGCGCTCGAGGACAAGGTCGACACCATCCGCCTGTTTATCGACCAGCTGGGCGAGGACGAGCGGACGATCGACGCGCTGTTTGGGAAGATCGACGCACTGTTCACCGACAACGGCCACGGAAAGCTTACGCTGTGCACCGTCCACAAGGCGAAGGGCCTCGAGTGGGAGCGCGTGTTCATCCTCGACGCGCACCTCATGCCGTCGAAGTACGCGCGACAGGATTGGCAGCTGGCGCAGGAGACGAACATCCACTACGTGGCGATCACTCGCGCGAAGCGCGAGCTGCGCTACATCGACAGCGAAGGATTCAAAGCTAAGAAGCAGTAAAGGGACGCAGAGGACGCCGGCGATCGCCGGCGTAATGCGGCAGGCTGGGTTCCAAGCCCCCGGCGCGCAGAACACCAAGCGAGGCGGCGCGTGTACCGCCGAAGGAGAATGAAGTGACTAGCAAGCAAAAGAGCCAAAACTTCAAGCTGCGTACAGCCTTGAAGCTGATCAAGCTGCACATCACGGAGGAGGCGAACGATCAAAACCGCCACCTTCACAACGCCGTTCAGCTCATCGTAGACGTGGCGAGGGAGCATAACCTTTTAATTGAGGAGGTGCGCCGTGCAGGTTGAGATCGGGCAGGGCGGCAGGCTTACCACCGCCGCGGACGCGCTGAACTTCATCCTGGCCGGGAACGCCGTGTTCACGCTGGTGTCCCGGGCGACGAGCGCGCGGTACACCTACAAGGTGTCGCGCGCGGTCGACCGCGTGGGCAGGCCCAGCGCGACGCTGTTCAAGGAAGACACCGCCGGCCCGGTCTACTTCGTTTCGCTCCTGGCCGGGCCGGACAACACGGCGGACTACGTCTACCTTGGAATCATCCGGGACGGCGCGTTCCGTCTGACGCAGAAGAGCAAGCTGACAACCGCGTCGAAGCCCGTCCAGGCGTTCACGTGGACGCTCACGCGTCTGCTCCTCAGCCACCTTCCCCTGAACGTCGAGGTGTGGCACACGGGCAGGTGCGGGCGCTGCGCGCGGCTCCTCACCGTACCCGAAAGCGTGGCGCGCGGCATCGGCCCAGAGTGCGCGGCGCGAATGGATGGCGCCGCGTGAGCGGGCTGTATTTGCTCCACTTCGAGCCGCGGTATAGGCACGCCGGGCACTACCTTGGTTACGCAAAAAACATCTCCCAACGTGTTGCAGAGCATCGTGCGGGAAGAGCGCGAACGCCGCTGACTACGGCCGCGGCGCGCGCCGGGTGCTGGATGTTCCTGGTGCGCACGTGGGAGGGCGGGACACGCGACGACGAGCGCAGGCTCAAGGGCACGTCGCGCCCAACTACGGGAAGAACGGGCAGCCTCGCACGCCTCTGCCCGGCGTGCGCGGCGCTCAAACAGAAAGGAGAACGAAGTGGAAGTTGAGCAGCTGATCGAATTTTTATCGACCGTAACAGACAAGGAGGTGCGCATGGCGCAGCAGACGTTGTGCAGGGGGCCTGCGGGTATTCACCGCATCACGCGGGAGGGCGTCGCGCCCGGCTACCGCTGGCGCTGCGTGGACTGCAACGGGCAGTTCAAGATCGCGCCATCAGCCTACAACCTAGACCTGGCGCGCGAGCGTCAGCTTAACCAAACAACGAAAGCGAGGTAGCATGAACGTCTCAATCAAGAACGGTGTTCTCACGATCACCATCCCCGTCAACAAGGACCCGCTCCCGGAGTCGAAGTCGAAGAAATCGCTCGTCGTCGCCTCCACCAACGGAAACGTCGTGACCAAGGAGCTTGTCAACGGCAAGCCCCTGGTCATCGGCCTCAACGCCTACGTGAAGGTGTAACTTCGCAGAGGACGGCGCGCGCAGTACGGCGCGCCGTAATGCGGCGGAAAATAAGGCGAAGCTTAAGCTAAAGGAGGCAGTGTGATTACAGAGCTGAAAGCCGTGGAAACTGCTATGCGCAGCTTTATCAGCAATTGGAGCCAAGGGCTAAAAGATGATGGGCTTTTCGACAAAGCTCGTGCGATCGCTGACAGCCTTTCAAATCTAGCTGCTGCGATTGAATCCAGCGAGGACAACGTATAACGCAGAGGACGGCGCGCGCAGTACGGCGCGCCGTAATGCGGCGGTCGCGGTTCCAAGCCCGCGCACGCAGAGCCTAGAAAAGGAGGTAGTACAATGTACCAGCGAATCATAAGGCAGACCCTGGGCTGTAACGCGCTGATGGCGGCGCTCGTCGAGGGCGTCATCCGCCAGGAGGCCCCCAACCACAACCTGGACGCGCTGTCGCGCGTCGAACTCGAGGACGCGATCGTGACGGCGTACCGCGTCGTCGAGTACGGCTACAACGTCGTCATCGGGGAGGCGTAACGTGGCGACGAACAAGGTGCACCAGAAGGACGTGCGCGTCGGCGCGGTCTACGCCGTGAAGGTCAGCGGCGCGATCGCGCCCGTGCGCATCGACGCACGGGACGAGTACTTCATTCGCGGTAAAAAGCTCGTGCGCTGGAATGGTACGAGCCTACGCACGAACCTGAAGGTCTACGTGCGCAGCGCCGCGAAGCTGCGCTACGAGCTTATTAGATGCGAGGGCGGGTGCGGGCGCTGGATTGAAAAGCTCACCACGCCCTCACGGTGCAGGGCCTGCAAGGGCCGCGCGCTCATCAACGAGGAAAATAATGCGGCGCCCTCGTAGAAAGCGCCGCCACCTGACCCTTGAGGGAGTAGTCGCGCGCGCCCTGCGCGACTACCTCCTGGGCGTCCGCCGCGGCGACGCGTCGCGGACGCCGCGCGCCCGCGCGCGAACCCTCGAGCGGCGCGGCCCGCGCTACGGCTACCGCCGCCGCGTCAACAACCCCCTGAGCTGGTTTTGAAAAAGGAGAACGCATGAACCTGTCGGCGCTACTACGCAACGCGGCGCAGAAGCTGTTTTACCGCACAAGGCACGAGGCCCAGTTCAGCGACCAGCAGCGCGCCGCGCAGGCCGTTGCCCAGGAGAAGGCGGCGGAGGCTGAGCAACACGAAACGTTTAAGGACGCGCGCCCACTCCACCACGGCAACAAGCGGACGCGAGGAGGCGGCACGGCGCGCTGCCGCTGCGCATCGAAGGCGCTCATTCCCGTGTGGTGCCCGCGGCACCGGGCCTACGTGCTGAACGGCGCCGCCGACCGCGAGCTGACTCACAAATAATTATTTCAATTTTACGCGGCCTGTGGTACAATGGTCGTCGTTGAACAAACCATCCGGCGCCGACCGCGCCGCTCAAAATCAAAAGGAGAACCACCATGCCAACCGAAACCGCCACCCCGCGCGCGAAGTTCACGTCCGTCGCGCCCACGAAGAAGACGAAGAAGAGCGCGAAGGCCGTGAAGAAAAGCGCGTCGACCGGCGCGCGCAGCACGTACGCCACGGACCAGCGGAAGATCAAGGTACTGGCGAAGGAAAACCCCAAGCGGAAAGGGTCAGCAGCCTACCAGCGCTTCGAGCTGTACAGGAAGTCGACGACCGTCGCCGACTTCATCGCGAAGGGCGGGCGCACGATCGACCTCGCGTATGATCAGTCTCATGGGTTCATCAAGCTGGATTAGGTAAACCACGTCGGGTCTCTAAAACGCGCCCCTGGGTCACCGGAGCGCACTAGCGACAGGCCTTACGCGCCCGTCGCCGCGGCCCTGGCCAACGCGGCCAGGGCCTTTTTAAGGCCCAATATATGACCTAAAGTCAACTATGATGGCCCAGGCGCGTCCCGATTTGAGAGGCTTAGGAAAACCGCACGTCGTCCCGGGCGGGGCGTTGAGGAGTGAGCCGGCCGGCACAGGCCGTGACGTCTGCGCGTCGCGGCGATCGCGCCTACTGCTGTACCAGGTTGGTCGGCGTCAGCGGAATGTTCTTCACGTCCACCTGGTTCGACGGCAGCGACTCAAGCTGCGTGGCGTTGTCCACCGCTGTCACCTGATAGCAATATCGCCCCACAGCGAGACCCACGTCCACGTAAGTCTTGGGAACGATCCCCTCTTTTACGGCCGCGAACTGCGGGTTCTGCGCGCACGCCTGTGGCGCACGGTAAAGCGTGTAGGTCACCGAGTTCGGCGGGTTCTGCGTATCCTGCCACGCCAAGGTGACCGACGCCGCAAACACGTTGCCGCCGTAGAGCAAGGAAGCGAACAGCATAAGTTTCACAAGCATTTCATCGAACCTCCAAGCGGTGCGTTTAGTCCTGTCATGGCTGAGTGCATCCTGTCCCATAAATATAGTCGAGACAGACGGCTCCGTAATACCAGTCGGCACCAGTACTCCAAGTGTCGTTGCCCCCATTGCCAAGGTGTATTTGATCTGCGGGGCCACCGCCAGAAATGGTACAGCTAGAAGTAATGTGCAAAAGCAATGGTGGACTAGCGCCGCATCCTGTATAAATATAGATTTCGTGCTGCCCCGCTTGGTGGTATTTATTAACAACAAAATACTTAGAGTTTGCCGCCCATAAATTTGTGCCAGTGTACGTAGGAGTACCACCGCACTTGGGTTCCATTTGCCACGGATGTGCTGCGCCTGCGCCCCAAGCCAGATTGACATAATCAGCGTTCCCTGTGTTATCACCGCCGAAAATAACAAACGAATCTAACCCGCAACTACCACCCGGACAGGCACTGGATACTCCGGGTGATGCCGTAGTTTGGATACACGTACTCGCTGTCGTGTCTCCATTTGTAGTATCAAAGTAAAGAGCTAACCCGCCTGCTGTACCACTAGCATGATCTAGGCCAAGAGTATTGCTTCCAGCGCCGGTTCCAGAATAAAACGGGCAACTACGGGTGGTCGCCAGCGGCTGATATGCAGAAGTATTACAAGACAATCCAGTGCCAGAACCTGAGAAAACTATTCCCGGAGGATGAGCCAGCTTATCTGCATTGGGCTGGGCCTGATCTCCATAAGTTGATGCTTGCACTGTTCCTGTAGTAAACGAGGAGCCACACCCGTTCCAGTCAATAATGGCTGAGGCTCCGCAAGTTCCAGCATGGTTCTGCCCATAAGCTGCCATGCCGATGCCATAGCTTACCGATGAAGCATCAGTGTATGGGCCAGTCGTAGCTGTTTTTGTGGTCTGAACCCAGTGCTCCGAGTATAGGTTATTGGTGTTGGCGTCTAAAGTAAAATTTGTTCCTGCTGTGTTTGTGCCGCTCTGAATCTGCCCCGCCGAAATCACAATTTCATTGTTCGCAAATGGAGTATAGCTATTGCCGTTAGCAGGGTTAGTGGATGTATTGGTTCTCGATTGCATGACGCTGGAATCCAGCGCATAGGTTGATGGCGTTCCCCTGAGTTCTTCGCAATAGATTCCACCATTGGTTTCGGCAGGTGAGTAGGTCAGCGTAATGGTGGTATCCGAGGCGGCAACATTTTCTTTGTAGTAGGAGCCATAAACATAAGAGTGATCTTGACGGCGCAAGCGGCTGATTTCTGGCAAATACACGCCGCTATTTACGTTGTCGGCAACCGAAGTAAAGGTTGCGCTGTTGCTGTATTTAATGTCGCAACGGATAACGCTTCCGGCATTTGGAGTACCAATATCAACCACAACGGTTGTAGAGCTTGACGAGGCATTATCTGTGAAATTGTTAACCCCAACGGTGATCGCGGGATAGCCGGATATCGGCAGGGTAGGAGCAGGAAATGAAATTCCAAGCTGCGGGTCTATGCCAACCCTTACCCATTCGTCCGAAATAGGGTCATAGTAAGTCCACGGCTCGGCACTCGCCGCGGCACAAAGAAGTATCAGTATGATAACAAATAGTACAGCCCGTCTCATCGGAGCACCGCCCAATTCACCACCATAGATGAAGGAGTAATAGGCCCACTAGTACTGTTGCACACCTTGAAATTCACGTGGTCAGCAGTTGGATAGGCATAGAGATTGAGTAGCGCTCCGGTTGCGCTCACTCCCCAGCCTGTGTAGCCTGTTGGGTCGGCGTTCGGCGTGTACTCAATCCTGTCTGTCGTTAGGACTCCCGTAGCCGTTCCACCATCAATGGCACTCGTACAGGTATTGTTGGTCACCGCGCCCGGGTTGATCGTGGCCGTTCCGCTGGCTATACGTACAGGAGCCGCAACGCATGACCACGTGTGAGTCGAAGTGTTGTAGAGGTCGGCCCCGCTGGTGCAGATCGGCATGGATACCGCTGTCGGAGCCGCACTGCCTCCAGTTGCGTTTATTACTACCGTGTCAGCAGCTTGGGCGGCTATGTCGGTCAAGGCAACGGTTGCGCAAGTCGGACGCCCGGAACTGTCAATCGAGCGAGTAAATTGGTTGGTGCAGGTTCCGCCTGGAGTGTTGCCGTTGACCTTTACGACTGAAACCGCGTTGCTACCGCTGGTCGTCGCGTCACCGCTTAACTCTGCCCCAGTGAAGGGCGAAGCCCCGCGCAGGATGCCAGTTGGAGCACTCGACGGAATCTGCGCCTCTTGTGCCGTCGTAGTGATCGTTGAAGCTGCGTCCTGCACCGCAACGTGACGATTCGTAGTGAGTGCGGAGACCGTAAAATCGAAAGACTGATTCGCCGCATTTCCAAGGAACAAGTCGCCAAAAGGCAGGGGGGCCGTGCCAAGATTCTTGGCTGCGGCCACCGCCGGGGTTATACTTTCCGTTGCTGTGATAGTTGTGCCGTTATCGTTGAGGTGGGCTGCACCGAATCCGCCAGAGCCGTCATTGTCCTGCAGGTCGCCAGAACTGCCGCCAGGAGAGCCGCCACCACCCCCTGCGTCGCAGCCCGTGCCCCCGCTACCACCGTATAGGTATCCCTTGGAGCCGCATGAAAATAATGCAGTAACGTCAGTGGCCGTAGCGGCAGACAGTACTCCCGTCGTGGTGGTGTTTTTAAGTAGGCCCGTGGCCAGCGCGCCTAGGAATTGCGCACCCGATAAGCCGGCGTCTGACGTTCCCTGAACGATGAAGGCGTTGGCGAAGGGGACGTTCGCAGAGCCGTCCACGCTGTTCCCCGCCAGGCTCCTCGCCGTCGCCCACTTCGCTGCGCTACCCGTCGTATCTTGGTTCAGCGTGGGAAAGTCGCCGGCGACGGCGATCGAAAGAACGCCTGTCGTCGTTGTGTTCTTCAGAATACCGGTTGAGAGCGCGCCAAGAAACTGAGCGCCGGATAAGCCAGCATCAACTGTACCCTGAACAACGAACTTATTAGAGAACGCGACGTTCGCAGAGCCGTCCACGCTGTTCCCCGCCAGGCTCCTCGCCGTCGCCCACTTTGCCGCGGACGTTGCGTTGATCGCGCCCGTTCCGGTCGCGTCTAAGGTTGAGCCGTTGCCAACGTGGAGCGTCTGACCCGCGTTCGTTCCCGACGTCACTGTGTTCCACGCGGCCGAACCCGCCGCTCCCGGCCCAACTAAGAGCGGTACGCCACTGTTACAAGAATACAGGTCCCCTGTGGTTGAGTCCGTAATCAGCTGGCTACCAAAGCACGACGGCGGTACGCCGGGATATGACAGCGAGCCGCCGGAGCCCTGCGCTAGGGTCTCAGTGGTGGTGACCGTCACCGTGGGAGCGGTGCCCCCGGAGAACGTAGGCACCAGCTTGAAGTAGTCGTAGACGTTAGAAAACGTCACGGCCTGGTTCCCCGTCGAGGTCGACGTGTAGGTCGCAGCCACGCTGTCGCACGCGCCGCCCGCGAGGCAGCCCTGGATTGGGATCGACATCGCGGCGGGGGAGCCCGTGATGCTGATCCCGAAGTTTACCACGAGCGCTCGGATGTTGTTGTTTACGGTGATCGCCGTCCCGCTGACGGTCACCTTCTGCGCTGGGTTAACGCAGCTCGACGGCGTCGCCACGTACGACCCGCCTGGCGACCCGACTACGTTCAGCACGCAGTCCGTCGGCGCCTGCGCGTAACCATAAGCGCCGAGCCCGCTTAGCAGACCCAACAGCAGTAGGCCCAGCGTTCTAATTTTCATCGCGTTTCCTTTCCTGCCGGGACTCCCGGCAACTTAAATTTCGTCGCTTCGCCAACAATTGAGCCAAAGGCGTGCGCTGCCCCCGCCTGGTAGTACACCGTGATCGAGACGTAGTCGAGGCCCGCCGTCTCCGAGGCGTCGCTGTTCTGGTTGTGCACCGCGATCGTTAGGCCGAACGAGCTGTCGTCGACCGTCGCCCCCATCGGCGAGCTGACGCCCCAGACGTCGGTCGGCGAGCCGTAGGTGGCGGTCGACGGCCCGGGCAGCCAAAGTCCCAGCGCCGCCTTGTTGTTTCCGATGGCGACGCCCCCGGACTGAAGCTGAACAGTGTAGTCGCTCAGGTCCCCGAAGCCCGTAAGGTCCGAGCGGTAAACCGTCACCACAATTCCCTGGATTAGAGCCCCCGCGGGGACGGTAAACCCGAAGCCCTTCGTGACGTTGTTCGCCGAGTTCGAGCTGGGCAGGATCGACTTCGATGCATACTGGCCGTCCCGCACGAAGATGTACGTCGGGTTCGCCCACCCGCCCGCGGTCACCGTCGGCCCATTCGGGCCCTGGGAGAGTTGCCCCAGAGCCGCTGCGGCGCTAATCGTTAGAAAAAGTAACGCGCGTATCAGCTTCATGGAACCGAGCACCTCAGGGCCATCGTGGCGTGCTGTAACGTGGTCGCGGAGAGGACATAAAACGAGATCAGCGTGTTCTGAGCGACGCTCGTCGACCAGCCCTCCGCCGCGATATTAAAGTCCTGCGACTTGTAGGCCGATGAGATCACGGGATAGTGCCCGTTTACGATGCTCCCCGACGTGGGAAACAACGAGTAGCTGGTCGCCTGTACGTCCAGCGCGATCGAACCCGAAAGGTCGATCGAAAGAAGCGTCCAGCCCTGAAGGGTACAGGCGAAGGGCACCTCGAGCGTTCCCTTCCAGCCCGTAGTGATTGGTGACCCCCCGCCGTCGAGCACCATCGTTATGTCCTTGTACGTCGTGATGGGAACGATCTGCGCGCTCCCGTTCGTGCCCAGCTGAACGGAGCTCACGCCCGCGCCCGAGGAAATCAGCACGGGCGAGGTCACGGACGTGGCGGCGGAGACCGTCCCGGCGCTCAACGCGGTGATCGTCGCGGCGGGGGTCGTAACCGACGTGTTCGCGCTGAGCGTCGTCACCGTCGCCGCCGCGGGGGTGGTGCCCCCGATCACGGTGCTGTCGATCAGCGAGTTAAAGAGGTGCACGGCGTTCATGTTTGAGTAGCTGAGCGCTGCCACGCCGATCGCGCAAAGTAGCGCCAGGGCTAACCAGTAATATCTTTTCATTATTAAGCTCCCATCATTGGGCCCACCGCGCGGAGGTTGTTGTCTGGGCAAACCCTGAACCTTTGGATTCCGTACTGGTTCGCCGTGGGCCAAACTGAGCCCCCGCCCAGCACGTTCGCGGGCCACGCGACCGTGCGCCCGCCCACGCCGTCCTGCTGAAATTGAAACTCGATCGGGAGTCCAGGGGTCGCGTGGATCACCGTGGGTGCGGTGACGTTCCCCGTCAGCAGCATGTAGAAGTTCCAGCCCAGCGAGCAGTCGAACACCGGGTTGGCGCTGTAGGGGACGACGATGATCCCCGTGATCAACGGAAGCGTCGAGTCCAGCAGCACCTGAAGGGTCGCCGCCAGGGTCGCGGTGCTGGCGTCAGAGGTAGAGTAGCCGTTGATCGCGAGCATCTGCCCCAGCGCCGCGCACATCACCGACCACTGGCGAAACATTTTGTTCATGCGCGCGGAGGGCATAATGTCGTCCACGGCGATCCCGTTTAGGCGCTGGGTGTCAGTAAGGTACGTCGAGTCGGACTCCTGGTTCGCCTCAGTCGGGTTCCACTCCAAAAAGTTTGTGCTTGACGGCATTTAGTTCGTCCTTTAGGCCGCGTGCCCCAGGTCGGCGCCCGCGATAAACGAGTTGCTTAGGTCCGCGCCAAAGATCGGCGTCTCACTGAAGATATAGTTGATCAGCACCCCCTCGGGGCGCGGCACGATCAGGTCGTGAGTGATTATCTCCTCGATGATCGACGTGAACGAGCCGGTGAGGATGACGTTGAACGTCATGTCCTGGTTGTCCTGCACCACCAGCCGCCCGTTAGGAAATAGGCCCAGCCAGAGTTGCTGTAGGCCGTCGATCGTGCCGTTCCACGTGTTCCGCCCGATCTGCGCCTGGAGCAGGATCCGGTAGGTCGCGTCGTCGAGGATCGGGGACCCCGACGTCGGCTGAAACGGAAGCGTTCGGCTTACCCCCACGATCTCGCCGAGAACGTCGAGCTGCGCCCCCACCGCAGTCGCCAGGTCAAACGCGTTGAAAAAGCTGTACAGGCAGTTGGTGATGTCGTCCAAAAACTGAAGCGCCGCCGCGGCCCACGCTAAGAGCTTCTGGGACTGCTGGTACTGCGACGTAAAACGCGCCAGGTAGTACGAGACAGGCTCGGAAAAGGTCGGTTCCCCCCCGCCCCCGTACGGCCCCACGCCGTAGCCCCCCGCACCGTAGCCGATGAAGGTTGGTGGCATTAGACCAGATTCACCGTAACGTTTCCCGTCACGCCCTGTGTTACCTCGTTAAAGTTCACCCCGACGTCCAACGTCTGCGCCGCACCGCTCGCCGTGATGTTTACGGTGGCGCCCGTTCCCACTCCCGCCCCGGTTTCAAGAAGCGCCACACCCGTCGCCGTCACGTAGTCCGTACCCGTTTGGATCAGTGAGATGCCCGTGATGTTTCCGCTTCCCCCCACCGAGGTCACCTTGACCTGGGCCGCGTTGCTGGAGTTATTTTGGTTAACGATCAGGACGTCGTTGACCGCGTAGCCCGTGCCCGCCGCGTTGATCGTCGCCGTCTGCAGGAGCCCGGAGTGTGCCAACGTCAGCGAACGAATGGAGAAGGTAGGTGCCTCAAGGCTCCCAGCCTGCGCCATCACGTAGGCGCTCAGCGCGCTCAGCGTCAGCGGCTCCCCGATCTGTAGCGAGTTAAGGTAGCCGACGATCGCCGCCTGAACCGCCGCCTGGGTGGCGCTGTTGTTGCCGCTGATGATGTGGACTTGCGCCACGACCACGATCGCAACATACGTCGGGCGGTCGAAGCGGATGGTCGTCACGAAGCCCGTGTATGGGTCGGTGATCGCCACCGAGGAGGCGCCGTTGGTGTAGCACCCGGGGGTCTTATTGTTGTAGATCGTCTGCGCGACGTTCTGGTCGGTGTCCCCTTCGACCACCGCGGTTATGGAGTGGGGCGGATTCCCGTAGATGTCGGTGGCGCCCGTCGGGTTCTCCGCCACCGTCGCGCGCGTCACGTTAGGCAGCGCCTTAAGCCCGGCCAACGTCCCGTCCACGCGCGTCTGCGAGGGAAGCGCCACGCTCAGGTAAAACCGCGCCCGGAGCTGCGCGTCCGTCTCGATGGGTTGCCCAATCGCCGCCGCGCCCGCGTTGTTGACCGTGCTCCAGCCCGCGGTGGGATTGTTGATGATACTGATGGTGCTCGGCGCAGCGGAGACCGCGCCCAACGTCTCGCACGTCGCGGTCACGTCGATCGTGCCGCTCATGGGGATGGTCACCGTTGAGGGAAGGTCCCAGAGAAACCCGTTCACGTCGCGCGCCACGCCGTTCGCAATCACGGTATTCGCCGTCCCGGTGATGGTCAAGGTCACGGAGCTCGCGGTCGCCTGCTTGCGCGCGATCCCAGACAGCTTCACGATCCCGTCGAGCCCCGCTCCCACCGCGGTCGCCGGGCTGCGGTTGAGGTAGACCAGCTGAAGCCCCTGAAGCGTGTCATTGATCTTCAGGCAGACGGTGGAGATCCACTGGTACTCTGCCGCGTCGTTCCCCACGTACGCACCCGGTCCGTAGATGCTCTGAAACGAGTTCAAAAGAGAGTTGAGAATGTCGAGGTACTGCGAGATCGTGAGTCCCGCGGCGCCGATCGTCGGCGGCGTGTACGCCATTAAAAGCTCCCCGCGCTGGGCGGCTGCGGCATGTTGGTCACGACCACCGCGCCGAACTGCGTTTGAACCACGGCATAAAAGTCGAAGGTAAGTGTCGCACGGTTAAAGCTCGCGTAGAGGGACTGAATCCCGTTAGGAAGCACGTAGGGCGTACCCAGGATGCGCTGCTGGATCAGCAGCGTAATCTTCTGCTGGTTCGCCGGGCTCGCGCTCGCGCCTAAAATCTGCTGCCACAGCGGAAGCCCGTCGAGCGTGTTCTCCCACCACTCCCCCACGAAGAGCAGCAGCCGCGTCTGAATTGCCTGCGCCACCGCGTCCACGTCCGTCAGGTAGTTCGCCCGCCCCTGCCCGTAGATGGGGTCGTGGTTCGCGTCCAGCTTCCGATAAAGGATGGTCGCCATTTAGACCACGCCTCCCGTGTCGCCGCTTCCCGGCTGGACGCCGCTGTGCTTGTGGCTCAAAAAAACCTTGCCGTCGATCGTCGTGTTGTCGCCGATGGAAACGGCGGAGTTCCCGATGGTCACCTGATCGCTTCCCGTGATGTTAACGGTCTGCGCCGTGACGTTGATCGTTCCCGTCTCGACCTCCAGGTTGAGCTCCTGGTCAGCGTAGTCGAGCGTGATGACCACCTTCCCGTCGTCGCTGCGCAGCTGACAGTTGTCTGGATCATAGTTCTGAATTACATTGGGCTTTGACCAGCAGCCTAGGATCGCAAAGGGGTCCGACAGGCTGTGCCGGCGTGGCACCAGCGGGTCCTGAACTTCCCCGGACTGCCACCACGTGTCGATGCACGCGTCGGCGAAGACCAGCAGGCACTCGTCCCCCGGCTGGACCGGGATGGTCAGCGAAAATCCACCGCCGCGCGGGAGCACCACGGGGACGTCGGCCAGGTCGGGTATCTCCTCCGTCACCAGCTCCTGGTTTTGAATCGTCACCTCGCGCAGCGCCACGCTCACCACGGCCAGCTGCGTGTCAGCGTCAAAGCTCCGAACGATGCCCGGCACCGCCACGCGCAGCGCGCAGCTAAGCTGCCAGAGCGGCAGCCGGTACTTGTTGACGTCGATTCCCAGCCGGGTCGGAAAGTTTACCTGCGGCGTCGACATTACTGCCCCCAGCCTAAGAGCAGCAGCGCTGCGTTCGTCACCCCGTGCACCTCGCTGTACCACTGCGGGCCGCGGGTGTCCCCCACGTGGCGCACCGCCGCTACCTTGTAGATGCCGTCCTGGTCGAGGATGCTGACCCTCTGCCCGATTTGCGCTTTGATAAATCTGATCACGCTGTTGTCAATCTTCGCCTGCTGCGGTGGGTACTGCACTTTAAGCCTAGGATCTAAAAGCACGCGAAAGCTAAGGCCGTCCTGCGTCTGCTGAGGGACGCCGACGATCGACCCGGGGGCCGACGCCACCTGCCCGCTTAGGCTGGGCGGGGAGTACGTAAAAATTTCCCCGCTCGTCGCGCTGTCGCTCAGGTCGCTCAGGACGAGGCCGTCGTCATCCACGTAGTAGGCGTACTGGTTGTCGGCCGCGACCCACGCCAGGAACTCGTCGGGAGTCCCAAAGATGGTCTGCGCCCGTGGAAACTGCGTCGGCTTAATTCCCTTGGGAATCGTCACGTTGCCCAGCGGGTTAAGCGCCTCCTCCACGATGCGCCTCACCAGCTGCGCCTGCGTCGCGTAGGCCGACTGCGCGAAGCTGACGAAGTTGTTGCCCAGCTTGTCGGGACCAATGACGCAGTGAAGGGTCATCTTAAAGTCCACCACGTTGTCCCGTTCCCAGAACGGCTGAAACAGCTTGCCCTTGAAGATCTGTCCGTAGTTGCCGTTTTCGTACCCCGCGCTGACGGTCACCGTCATGCCCTTTTGTAGCAGCGTTTCAGTGGTCTTCGTGTTCAGGTTGTAGAGCACGATGTCCCCGTACCAGAACTGCACGTAGCCGGGCTGCAGGATGTCGAACGTCGCGCGCAGGTTCGACGTTTCGTTGATGGGCGGGTCAAAGATCGCATTCCCGTCCGCGTCGAGCACCTGGATCTCCCACCGGCGCAGGTACCCTGTGGCGCCCGTCGGCTGCTGCGCGGTCGCGCTCACGGCGTGGGCTGGTCCCCCCACACCAGCACGTAGCCGTCGCCCAGGTTGGTGTTGTCAGGAGAGTCGAACGCCGAGGAGGTGTCGTTCCCCGTGTTGATCACGTACGCGCTCCCGATGCCTAGGTAGCCGTACTGCCCCAGGATGTTTGCCGCCGGCCACACGCCCGTCAGCAGCGGCACGCTGTCCAGCAGCAGATTACCACTCGCGTCGCTGATCGACAGCACCCAGTAGTCAGCCATCTCGCTGTAGCGCAGCGCGCAGTTCAGCGTTACGGTTTTCCCGTTGACGTCGACCGTCACCCGAAAGTTCTGGTTCGGCGCGTTGGTCAGCGGCACAACCTGGTTGCTCACCGCGCAAGCCCCGTAAGCTGCGTGGCGAGCGACGACCACGTTCCCGCGCCCGGAATATTGGTTGCTTTCTCAACAATGTGCGTAAGTAACGAATCCTTAGGAAGCAGCGGCTGAAGCGACCCGTCGTGCGTTGCCTGAGACGTCTGGTCCCGCTGGCTCTGGGCCGGCAAAGGCTGCGTCGCCACGTTGACGATCGCCGGAATGATCTGCTGCAGGCTGATCACCGCCCGCAGGCCGCTGATCGTCTTATGGTCGTCGATCACGATAATGTTCTCGATGATCATGTTCGTGTAGGTGCGCAGCCGCGTGGTCAACGTCAGCGGCTGGCGCGACGCCTGAACGCTTAAAAACGTGTTGTAGGCCGACACCGACTTCGGCCCGCTGGCGTACGCCTTTGCATCGTAGCTGTCCATCGCATCCGACATGCCCACGCTCAGCTCCACACGCGCCGGAAGCAGGTACATGTGATCGGTGATCGGCGCCCCCGACTGCGTCGGATGCTGCGTCGCCACAGCCGGCTGCTGATGCAGGAGACGCAGTACGGCGTCGAAGTAGTAGTTCGTGGTGCCGCTTCCCGTCGTGGTCGTCATCACCGCGAGGCTCGTCTGCGGGGGCGCGTTCGTCCACTGCGGCGGGCGCCACGGCCCGCGCTGCGTGCTGGGCGCAGGCGGGGGCGCGATCGAAAAACGCAGCACCGTCCACGGCGCTTCTAAATTTCCCAGGATCGACTGTGAGCCAAAGTTTCCCACCTAGCGATAAACCCCCGTGGCCTGTGACAGCGTGCGCTGCGTCTTCTTTACCAGAGCGTCCTCGATCGCGTGAAGGACGACCGTCTCGATCTCCTCCTTTGACGCCCCGGGCTGCGTGATGTTAATGGTCACCCCTCCCACGTTAAGTTCCCGCTCCTCCACGTCGCGGGCATACTTTTGAACGCTCGCCGGGATCGCGCCGCCCGTGGCCAGCGCCCGCGCCAGCTTGTCGGGACCCCAGTTGTAAGCCTCCAGGGCGAGGGTCTCGTCCTTAAACTGCCTAAGCAGCTGCTGGTAGTAGCGAAGCCCGCCCGCGATGTTCTGCTCGTAGTTGAACGGGTCCTTCACCCCCTCGCGAAGCGCAGTGTCGGGCATCAGCTGCATCACGCCCTTCTCGCCTGATGTGCCCACAGCGTTGGGGTTAAAGTCTGATTCCTGCTTCGCGATGCCCAGGGCCAACCCAGGAGAGATCCCCAGGTTCTGCGCCGTGCTAATGATCGCCCTCACCACGCGGTCGCGCGTCTCCGCCAAGCTTTGTGCCATCGCGCCCGCGGGAACCCCTGGCGCGGGCGGCGCGGGCGGAAGCGTCGGGGGCCCGCCGATCGTCTCCTGCGGCATGGGCGTTTCGCCGTAACGGTTAAACAGGAACCACTTGGCCCAGTCAACGATCTGCTTATCCTCGCGGGTAACCCCCAGCGCCCCCGTCGCCCCCGGCGCGGGCGACCTAACGCCGGCGAGCTGGTCCACGCCTTGCCGAAACAGATCACCCGCCTTCTTAAACTCGCCGTGCCGCGCGGCGTCGAGCGCGTCGCCAAACTTGTCGAGCCCCTGAAACAGCAGCTTGATATCGGCCCACGTCGTCTTGATTGCCGCGTCCACGTCGTCGATCGCCTTTAGGAGCTTCTCAAAGGTAAGCGGCCCCGCGAGCGCCTTGTCGCCCGTCAGCTCGCTCACCATGTGAACGAGCCCGGTCGCGACCTCCCGCGCCGCGGCGCCCAGGTCCTTCGCGATCTGCCACGCCTCCTTGAGCGCCGGCACCAGGTCCGTCGCGATCCCCCGGGAGATCTCCGGGATGCGCGCGATAAAGTTGTTAAGGTACTCGTCGAGCCGTTTCACGCCCTCCTGGCTGTCGAGCCCGAAGGCCCGCGCCAGGCTTACCACCACGCTCTGCCCCAAGTACTGAAACGCCACGCCCAGCTTCGTAAACTCAAAACGGATGTCGCGCAGATTGCGCATCTGCCGCTGGTAATCGCCGCCCAGCTGCTTTTGAAGTAAAGCCTGCTCCTGGATCAGCTCACGAAAGCGCTCACGCAGCTCAGGGTTCCACGCGATCTGGTCGAGGGAGTAGCCCAGCGCCTCGGACGCGATCTTCATCTTTTTCGCCGCGTCCACCGACATGTACATCTGCATCGCGTAGAGCTGAAAGTCAAGCTCCCCCTGGGACACGCTGTTTGCGAGCCCTACGGTCGCCGTGGCGATCGCCGCATACGCTCCGACGATCGAACCCGTCAGCTTTACGAACATGTTGCCCAATCCGACGGTATGGTGCTCCACCTCCCGCTGTACCTTCGCCAGCGTCTGCTCGAACTGCGCCATCTGGTTGGTATCAATCTGCCAGCCCAGCGCGACGAGATAACTTTTGATGACGTCGGTGTCCATCAGCGGTTCCTTATTTCGTCCAGGTATGCGGCCTCGTTCAGCTTATTTTCCTCGATAACGTCAAGAAGCAGGTTGATCTCGATGAGGTCATCGACCGTGTAGGTGCCGTCCCACGTCTCGTGCTGCCGCCACAGTCCCGCCGCCACGGGCCGAAGCAGAAAAGCATCTAGGCCCCGGCCGTCGGCAGGCTTAAAGCCGAGAACGACTTCTCGATCTCCTTTTGGACGGATGGGTCGAAAAAACCCGCAACGTTAAACACCAGCGCGTGCACGGTCAGGATAAGTATCGTTACCGCGTCCGTCTCCAGGTCAGGAAAATTAAACCTCCCCGACGCGTGCACGATGGGCTGCGCTACCTCCTCCCCGTTCGCCCCCACGGGCTCCAGGCGATGACAGGAGGCGAGGCAATGATTTTGTAAGTTGCGAAAATCAGCTTCGCTTATGTGAGCGCTGCGCTTAGCCCCCTCGGGAAGCGCTACGCCCTCGCGGGCGATCGAGGCCTCCACGGCGGAGGGCAGAAGGTAGCTGGCAAGCTGCACCGCCAGCCAGCTTCCCGTGCGAGGGTCCATCTTCATAATTTGGTAACGGTGCTTATTAAGCTCAAGCGTCTTAGAAGTTTCGCGCATAGTTTTATGTCTCCCAGCTTTGCCTAGCTAGTCACCAGCTGAATGCTGTTCGCCGCCATCAGGTGCCACACGAGCTTTTCTCCCTGCGCCGCGTAGACCTTGTTAGGCAGCTTCGTCGGGCTCATGCCCGACAGGTAGTGCGACGTTCCGTCCACCAGGTTGCGCGTGCTGGCCGTCATCGCGGCCCAGGTGGACACGTCGCCCAGGTCAGCCGGCACCTTCACCGCGTTAAACCAGGTCACGAGAAAGTCGTGAAGGTCCGAGGTCTGTTGCACCTCGATGTCCATGGTGCCGTTGTCGCCGGCGATGTATGAAACCATCACCGAGCCGTCCGCCGAAACGTCGTGCACCGTGCGCTCCGTCGTCATCTCAATGGTGATGCGGCCGAGGCCGATGTTTCCCCCGTTGAGCGCGAACCCTCCCACCAGGGGGTGAAACAGGGCGCCGGCCAGGTCCTTAAACGAGTACGTTGTCATATGTCTCCTTTACTGTTGAACCAGCACGTTGATGACCACGAAGTGCACCGCCCCCGCCTCGATGATCGCGGCGTAGATCGGCTGCGCCTTGCGCGCTGCGCGGTCACCCGGCGAAAGCTGGCTCATCGGTAGCGCCAGCGTAAGGTACCCCAGCGGCAAAGGCGTCCCGGGCAGCAGCTTGTTCAGGATCGCCACACCATTCCAAACTCCCGGAGCGATGTACCCAATCGAGACCGAGTTGTCGAGCGCCAGGTTGACCGCATGGATCAGCTGCTGCTCGCCCGCGTCGGTCTGCGGAATCGCCGGGTTCGCCACCAGCAGGTTCATTACATTGTACTGGATGTTCGCCGCCAGCACGTCGCGGTTGATCGTCTGGTAGAAGAACGTTCCCCCGGGCGTGATTCCCTCCTGGAGAATCGTGTACACGTTCGCGTAGCTCGCATAGATGTTGCCGTTCTTCCCACCCACGCCCTGCTGGCCGCAGACGTAGCCCACCTGGGTCGCCGTCAGCGGCTCGTACGCCACGCCCTTGATCGACTTGAACTTCGCCGTGTAGAAGCTCCCCGCGAGTCCAGTGTTCAGGGCCAGGAGGCAGCCCATCACCGCCGCTCCGCCGTAAGCGTTATTAGGGTATGTCCCGCCCTGGGTGGTCGTGTAGATGCCCAGGCTGCGCGACGACCCTGTGTTCTTCAGATAAGTGAAGATGTCGGTCGTCGCCTGGGTCGGAACGTCCGAGTCAGCCGTGTTGAAAAAGTAAAACGCCAGCGGTTGCACCGCCTGAACGTACGCCGCGATCGCCTCGTGATCGGCCTTCACCGCGCCGCAGCAGTATACCCCGTACCAGATAAACGACGCCGCGCGGCAGTACTGGGTCGCCTGAAGAAGCGTCTCGCTCGCCACGGCGACGATGTCCACCTCACAGCCCGTGCCCGCGCCACCCGTGGTGCCGATGGCCGTCCCGGTGGAGTATCCCGTGCCGTCCTGAACGATGGTGATACCGGTAACCGCGCCGTTCGCGCCGAGGCTTGTGACCTGGACGGTTCCCGCCACGCCGCCGTCCACGCCCAGCACGTCGCCCACGAGGTAGCCCGTGCCCCCCGACCCGCTGTGCACGATGACGTTCGACAGGCTGGACGCCGTCGCGTCCTGCCGGCCGATCCACACGTACGTCGGCGCCGGCGTCTGAGAGAAGTAAAGCTCAGCGGCGATATACTCCGGGTCGGTCGGCTGAAAGCCGTCTCCCGCCATGCCCACCAAGCTGGTGTACTGCCGAATCCGCGAGTTCGCGCCCCAGCTGGGAATGTGAGTCGAGGAACCGATGATCAGGCCCTGGTTAAAGGCCGGGGGCGATGCCGCGTTGGCCGAAACCTCGACGATTACATCAACGATCGTCTGAAGCGAAAGTGTATTTGGAACTGAAGCCATTTTAATTCCTTTCTAGTCGTTAACGCTAACCGTAAAGTCAGCCACCACGCCGGCCGCCGTGTTCAGCAGCACCTCGACCGACGCCACGCTCGGCACTGTCGCGTACTCCGTCACCGCCTCGTTGAAGCGCGCGCTGAAGTCCACGCGCTCCCACCACTGCCCGTCCTGCACCTCGGGCAGGCGCCGCGGCTCCGCCAGCTCGCTCACGAGGTAAAGGTTCAACGCCGCCAGCGCGTCGTGCGTCGTTGGGTAAAACAAGCCGCTGCGCACGCGCCGCGCCCAGTCGAAGCTGTTGGGCCCATATAAATTCCAAAAAAATTCCCAAATTCTCGTGTACGTAACAGTAATCTGAAGCGCGGTGGGTGACGTGTTCGCGAGCGCGAAGTCGCGCACGCGGTTGTAGTCATCGTCCACCGTTAGGCCGCGCACGTAGCAGACGTCCGTCGTCGGAGGTGCGAACGGCTGCCCCAGCGGCTGCCACCCCACGCGCACCTGGTCGAACGCCGTCGCCGGCAAGCTAAGCATGGTGAGCGTCACCGCCTGCATAACTGTTTCTGCTTGAATAGGTGTTAACGCGATGTCAGTTGGCATCATAAAACCCACATTCTGTAAGCAATTTAATGCGCCAAGACTGACTACGGTTATGCCGAGCATTTATTAAGGCAGCTTTATGAGAAGCAGTAAAGGGTTTTCCTGCTAAACTTTTTGAAACTCTACGTACGTGCTCAGCGCTTAGTTTTCTACCTTTTAACCCTGCTGATATGCTTTCTCTGTGACTTAAAGTGAGATGGCTACCGCGCGGAACAACGTTGTAACGATTTTTACGTATCTTAGCTCGGGTAGCTTTTGAAGCACGTTTGCCTCGTCGAATATCTCCATGAGCTTTTCGTTTTTCATGAGTCCAAGCCGCGCGTATAGCTGCTGCGATTCTTCTACAAACTTCTCGAGGCACCTTCTTACCTAGACGTAGTTTCTTACCTTTATTTGCAATGGACAACTTCAATCTGGTTTCAATTGAAGCGCCTGTAATACCATCGCCACCGTCTGTCAAGTTATAGCCGTTTGGAGATTTGCAATTCCAACGTCGAATCCATAACACTTCCTTTTTCTTTAACTCATCTAACGTTCGCGCAATTGCTAGCACTTTCCAACTAAAGTTTTGAAAACCGTACTTCTTTATAGCATGTTGAATCGGAGTCGCATTTCTTTGAAAGTGTACCTTAATTCTATTCTCAGCAAGACCTTTAGTCATGCCTACATAACGCTTGCCATTCAACTTATTTATCAATCCGTAGATCTGCATTAGGCGCCAATCATACGAGCAGCTATGGCTTTAAAATATCCACGATTTTGATAATTCCTAACAATCAGCACGCGGAAGCTCACCCCGTTCCAGATCAGTATGTCGCTCGTCATGCCGGGCTGCGGGTTCAGCTGCGTGGTGTACAGCGGCTGCGTGGAGTGGAACGTGCGCAGCTCGTGGGCGCGGTCCGCCTCGGGAATCATCTCGAGCTCCTTCCCGCTGGGCGTCGATACCACGCCGTAGCCGTCAAGCTGCACGCGCTGCTCCTGCCACCCGCCCGCGACAAACTGCCCATCATAGGAACGGCTGATTACGTAGGGATACGACTCATCGAGCCCCGCGCCGTCGATCACGTCCGAAAGGTCGATCTCATTGCTCACTTTGCTGTCCCGATCACGTAGACGATCGCGCGCCGCAGCTCACCCTTATCGATGAGCGGGCGGTCGCTGCCTTTTTGAGCTATTGTACTTGGAGCGTTGGGCGCCCATTTATTTGGTCCCGTGAACCAAGCGCGCACCGCGTTCTGCGCCTCCTGTCCCGCGCGGCGAATGTAGAAGATCATCCCCCGCTTGTCTCCCTCTAAGGCCGCCGCCCCCGCATCCTTGAGCTCGTTCTCAATGTTTACCTTATCAGCCTCAATCGCGGGCTCGATGATGGGCCGCGGCGGAATGCGCCACAGCGGCGACCCGTGCGTATGGACGTACAGCGACAGCGCCGCTCCGTACGTCGCGCCGCGCTTCAGCGCAGGCGCCATCGCCGCGCGCATCGCCGTTGCGCGCACGCCCTGCGTGTGCAGGTACGCCAGCTGGGCGTTCGTGATCCCGCCTGACTGGCGCGCCGCCTTGTCCTCGGGAACCCCTACGAACACACGCACGTTTCCCAGCTCAGCGAGGGACGCCGCGCGCTCCTTCGCGGATATTTTTTCCACGCCCGTCAATGTCACCGTCGGTCTAATCATAGAAATTGCGCCGGGGCGGGCCGAGCGGGAGAACGCCCCTGCCTGTCAGGGCAAGCGCGACTATGCGCTAGCGCCCGGCCCGCTCCCGGCACCTCAACGCGCCCACGTGCAGCGCTAGCTTTTTGAAACGTCAGGAACAAGCTTCATCCTATTATTGAAGTTAGGATGCGTCGAAGCCAAAGCGCCGGTCTCAGCAGGAAACAACGCTAGCACGTCATCAACGTGCAAGCAGTCCTTAAGGTCCGGACACGGATCCTGCGGGCTGATAATCGCAAGCTTTCCATTACAGTCGTTGTTTCCCGCGGTTGCGTCGTACAAAATACCGACGACGGGCCCGCCGTAGCCAAACTTTACAACCTTGTCGCCGTTCTTCGCTGGCCTTCCATTTGCGTAATGCATCTAACGTCCTTTCTTTTTAGTCATGCCTTGGGCACCCTGCCTCGGGCACGAAGCCGTACGGCGCGACCCACTCGCAGCAGTAAGTGTCGCGATGAACCCGCGGATCAAGCAGGTTCATCAGCGCGCAAAACTCATCGCTGTACCAATGCGCGCGTATCGGCACCTTGTTCATCAACACGCAGAAGCCATGTGGGTACCGAGCTACGCCGTTCACCACAGCAACACCATGCCCATGCCCGCGATCTTCGCCAGCGTCGCGAACTGCGTCCCATAACGCGTCTCCGTCCACGCGGCCCAGTCCTCCAGCCCGCTCACCAGCTGCGACGAGGCGCTGACGTCTCCCGCGCTGCGCGACAGCATGATCCCGTGTTCCAGGCCCGACGCCGCGACCTGCCCCGCCGTAACTCCGGGGTTTCCCTCCGCCTGGAGGTACAGTGTACAGAAGTGCGCGACGAACAGCTCCATCCCCAGGTACCACTGCTCCATCCAGCGCCCGTACGCGAGGGACGCCTGCGCCAGGTTAATGTACGCCACCAGCGCCGGGAGCGGCACCACGGGAAGGTTGTAGATCGTAAGTGCATCTCCCGCGGCGTTCAGCTGCGCCGGGTTGCTCATGACCAGGCTCAGCGGCGACAGGCTCCCGATCGAGGCGATCGTCGACCCGGGCGCCAACGCCTTCGCCGCGTCGAACACCGCCTCAGAAACCGACAGCCCCGCGATGGAGCTTACGATCACCACGTCGCTCCCCTCGGTGGTCTGAAGCGTGGGCGACAGCACGCCGCCTGTCGCATTCAGCAGCACGTCGTTCACCGCCGTCGCCACCGCGGGCGCGCTCAACGTCAGCGCGTAGGTCCCTACCGCCAGGAGGCTCGTCGCGGGCGGGATTCCTCGCGCCGCGTCGCTCACCCACAGCCCGGGAAGCAGGCTGGTGGCGACGTTGACCGCAACTACGCTGCTCCCCAGGGTCAGGGTCGCCTCGGGCGGCGGGCTCAGCGCCGCGCCTCCGAACTTCGAGCGCACCGCCAGGAACTCATTCACCCCCCAGGGAGGGTTCCCGCCCGGCGCGACGTAGTTCAGCGCAGCAACGATATTCTGCGTCTGCTCGTAGTACCCGCCCCACCACTGTGAGAGAAGCTGGTTAACATCAGGCATCGTGCCCATCTAGCTTTTCTCCGGGGGCTTCGTAAACCAGCCGCGAATGACAGCGTACTCCGCCGTCCCAAACGCGATCCAAAATCGATGCCACCCTGCCTGCGTAAACAGGCTCCCGTCGGCGACGTAGCTATACCCCTGGGTGGAGATAAACGACGCCGCCCCCACCTCCACGGTAAGAAGAAACGCCCTTACCGTGGGGTGCGCTGCGAGGTAGGCCTTCACCCAGTTCAGCAGCTTGCTCATCTTAAAACCCTCCTAGAGAATAAACCGGGTAACCTTGAGGGTAGCCCGCCGCTACCCGGTTTTGTTCCCTATTTCGTCTTCGCGGCCTTCTGCTGCTGTGCAGTGTCCAGCGCCGCCTTGTCAGCCGCGGCCTTCTCCGCCGCAGCCTTCTCGGCAGCTTCCTTTTCCGCCGCGGCCTTCTCCGCCGCGGCTGTGTCAACGGCGGGCACCGCTACCGCGGGCGCCGCCTGAACCACGATCGCGTCTCCGTCATTTAGCGCCATCTTAAAGATGGGCTCGTCGGCGACCCAGTCAGGAACGTCCTGAAACTTATCGACTTCCGTTTCGAAGAACGCCTCGGTAAAGTCGCGTTGGCCCGCGACCAGCTGCACGTTGCCCGTGCCGCCCGTGGGCTTCTCCGGCGCGGAGAGCAGCGACACTCCCGGCCGGAGAAACCGCAGCTTACACTTCGTATAGATGCGCATAGTTTTATTCTCCCGTTAAATTCCGTCCGAGTACTGAACGGGTTGGAAGTAGAGGAACTTTACGACGCCCACCTGTCCCAGGTAAAGCGTAAGGTACGCGCCGCCCTCGGCCACCGTTGGGGTCGTCATCACGCGGCTGATCGGCACCGTGACATCGAGGTACAGTCGGTCGTCGTCATTAACGTAGCCCACCATGCGGTCGCTGCTCGACTGCCCAGCGCCGATGCACCAGCGGGACGGGAAGATCTGGAGGTTGCGCCCCTGGCTCTTTCCGATGTTGTTCTGCAGGAGATACGTCAGGATGCTGACATTTCCCGCCGAGCTGACGATCTGGCTCGCGATCCACGCGAACTGCGTGGGCGGTATCAGAATGTGGTCGGCCATACCGGTGGTGTCGTACTGGCTGGCGGCCCACGTGCTGACCATCAGCGAGTTTACATCGTTGAGGATCTCCATCGGCGTCTTGTAGATCCACTGGGTCTTCTGGCTCGCGCCCACCGGCACCGCCACGCGCGCGACCGACGTGTTGTTAACCAGGCCGTACTGGCCGGAGATGGGCCCCGTGTAGGTGACGGAGTCCAGCGTCTTGTTCCAGTTCAGCTTGATGCCCTTGTCAAGAAGGTCTTCCAGCGAGCGCCCCACCTGCTGCATCTTCTGGAGGTCGATGAAGCTGACCTTCAGAATGTTGCCCCAGTTGAACACACGGTAGATGTCCTTATTCAGGTTCGCCTGCATGGTCGGGATCGTGTTCGTCTGCCCGCCCATCAGGCCAAACATGTTTGGTCCGCTGATCTGATAATCAACGTTGAACACTGAGGTGAAGTCGACCCAGCCGCCGCCCGACTTTACGGGCACATCGCGCATCCAGGTGACCGAGGTTAAGGGCTCGCGCACCTTCGGGTCAAGCTTTTCAAGCTCAGACTGAAGAAACGCCATGCCGCCCGCGATGGCCGCGTCCGTCATGCCCAGGCCCAGGAGGGCACCCGAGCCCGCGCCGCCCGAGCTGTCGTGCGTCATGCGCGCCAGCATCAAACGCGCGCTGGCCGGGTCGATGCCCGGTACGCCGCTTGCGTACTTTGAAAATTGTTCCAACATTTTTATTCCTTTCCCTTTGGTTAGCGCGAACAGCCCTCTTACGCGATGTTGCGCGTAATCAGCGTAATTTCGCAAACGTTGTTGACATCAACGATGCCCGTGGTGATAAGGCAGTTCGTCAGCTGCACGGTGTGCGCGCCATCCGCGGCCGGCTCAAGGTCTCCCACCGCCGCGCTGGGATAGCTGCCGTTCGTGCTGATGCGCAGGTAAAGCGGGCCCGAGGCCAGCACCGACGACGCCTGCGGGTTCTTCAGCGTGATCACGACGTTCCCGCGCACGATCACGTCGGCCGGGGCTCCCGGCGCGTAGTAGGCCAGGCTCGAGGCCACGTACGCCTCCGCCGACTTCACTTCGCGTATCGCGAACCCCGCGAAGGCGACCGTCCCGTTCGGCGCGAACGAAAACACGCCGCCGTTGTTGATCCAGCCCGCGGCCTGCGAGTAGACGCCGCCCGTGGCGTTTTGCACCAGCACCACGGCGTCACCAAAGTTAATGTTCCAGGTATCCGCCACCTCAACCTGACCCGACCGTATTACCAACGACGGATCATTTCGGCTGTAGGTGCCTGGAAACCCCTCGTACATCTGAGTGCCAACTACCGTTCCTGGCATAGCTTGTTAAGCTCCCTTCGAAAGGTTAAGGGAGGCCGCCCTTAGTTGACGACCTCGTTAGGGTTCTTGTTGCGGTACTTCTTGCACATGTCCTCGAAGTCCGCTCCCGCCTGGCTGGGCTTCGCGCCCTCGTCGCCCATCGCGACGCCGCCGTTCAGCTCAGCATTGCGCACCGCGTCCGGCTTCTTGGTGTGAAGCAGGTCGCCGTACCGCGACGCGTCCTTCGTGCTAAGCCGTCTGCCCTTGGCCATCGCCATGGCGAGGTTGAACGCCACGCGATCATCCTTCGTACCGTGAGCGGCGATCAGCGGACGCAGCTTGCGCAGTGCGTCCACGGTCTGGGGCGCCCCCGGGATCGGGTTCTTCGGCCGATCTTCCTTAGGCTGCGTCTCGACGGGCACGAAGTCGTGATCATCTTCTGACTCCTCGTGCTCCATCCCCTCCTCTTCCTTCTCGCCTGGCTCCGAAGCGCCCGCGCCCTCGAGCTTTGCGATCTTTCCCTCGAGGTCCGTAACCCGCCGGTGCCAGTCGTCATCGTCGTCGTCGCGCATCTTACGGCGATCGTCATCGTCGTCATCGTCACGCGCACGCATCCTGCGATCATCATCATCGTCATCGTCGTCGCGCGTCCGCTTCTTGCGGTCCTCGTTACGCTTCTCCGCGCGCTTCTCACCCTCCTCGGCGGCCTCCTTATTGCGCTCCACCGCCTCAGGCTCCTCGTCCCGCGTTGGCACAAACTTCAGGCCCAGCTCGCGGAACAGGCCAAACGTCTGCTTTAGGACGCTGATCGCTCCCACCGGGCTGTCGTTCGCCGTTTGGTTGTTAGTGTTGGTTTCTGGCAAGTTACCGCCGTCCTTTCCCTCGCCGCCCAGGGCGGCGTCGTTGATTCGCACATCACTTCCCGCGCGGCCCTCTTTTACTACCGCGAAGTGATTAATGCGAATGTTCTTTTGCCGATAATCGTTCCCCCTTATCGGCTCGTAGTCGCACGAATACCCCACGCTGATTTGCCGCGTGCCATTCGAGATCTCATTACAGAGCTCCACGTCCACCACGTACAGATCAGCGAGAAGAAGACGCTCCCCCTCAGAGTCGGTAAAGTCGCTCTCGCGAACGAACTGCCCGTGCCCCCGCAGGTAAGCGTTGTAGTTCTCCGGCGACAGGAACACCGGGGGGTGACGAAACGTAACCGGCTTCCCCTCGCCTGAGGCGATCGCCGCCTGCGAAAACACCTCCCGCGGGTCGCGCCACACGCGCACCTCCTCATCCCCGGGAAGCCCGATCTCGTTCGCCTTGTACAGCTGCCACCCCGTCCGCGCGATGGGAACGTTGCGGCAGATAAGGAAGCCCTCCGGCGTGCGCGTGATGTTCTCGCTCAGCCGGGAGCCAAAGTACGTCATCGCGGGCGTAAGCGCCGGGGCCCCGATCGCGTCGAGGGTCGCCACGCCCCTACTCCCCAAACCTCGAGATCGCGTCCAGCCCGCTTACCCCCGAGGGGTAGGAGGGGACAGACGCATTCTCCTGCTCGGTCTTCACGTGCTCGCCGCCCGCGTTATTCAGCGTGACGGCGGGCGCGTCCCGCATGGTGAGCGGGGACGCCACCCTAGGCGCGTGCGTGGCCGCGGCGATCGCGTCCAGCCCGCTCAGGCCCGCGTCCCCCGTGCGCCGCGCCTCGCTCTCCGCGATCGCGATGGCCTGCTTCTGCGGTTTCCCGTGGTGCATCTCCGTTTCGATGTTCTTGCTGATGGTTTCCTCGCTTGAGCCTTCCCTCAACGGCACGTTGCGCCTCCTTACTGCTGCACGTAGTCGACGAAGCCGTCCAGGCTCGTCGCGCCCGAGGCCGTGGTGACACAGAGCTCGCCCCCCGACGCCCCCGCGAACTGAACGTGGGTACCCGCCGTGGTCACCAGCGTGGTGGTGGGGAACAATGGTGACCCGGTGATCGACGTGGCGCCGGTGTCACACGCCGTCGAGACCTTCGTTCCGGTCTTGAACGTCGTCGCGCCCGTGCCCACGGCGACCAGCGAGTAAGCGCACACGTACACGGTCTTCCCAGCGGACGCCGCCACCAGCTCCGTGGTCGTCGCCGTCGTGATGTGCACCGGAACGGAGAGCTTCAGCACCGCTGGATTCTGGCAGGGATCCGCCCATTGTGGATATTGGAAGGTTTGCGTCTGCGCCGCTCCCAGCGTGGCGAGCGCCACGACCAGGGCCGCGACTAACAAGATTGTACGTTTCATACTGACATGCTCCTTATGGCTGCGTGTTGGTTCACGGCCAGGCCGCGAAACTTTGTTAGCGTCATACGGCGGATCGCGCCGCCGTAGTAGACCCGCGCCGGCCAGCTCACCTGGTCGTAGCGCAGGAGCGGCTCAGCCGAACACCGGCAGTTGAAGATCTCCCCCGGGGCGTACGCCCCCTCGTCGCGCTCCCCCGCCAGCACCTCGGGGTGCGGGTCGTCGGCGAACGGGCAAAGGACGCCGTCCATCCAGCGATGGCTCAGGCGCACGCGCTGGTCTTCTGAAGTTCTCCAAACGTACCACGAACTTCCAATTTCCTCCGCGCGCGCCCGCGTCAGCGCCGTCGAGGCCTTCGCGGTCTCCGTGCGCGCGATGAGCGCTGCCCGCGCCCGGTACGCCCGCGGCCACACGCCGCGCAGCTCCCGCGCGATCGTCTCGCTGCGCGCGCCGGCCTGCGCCAGCCGCGCCACCTTCCGCGTCGCCTGGAGCGCGAGGTCCTGGGGCAGCGTCGCGATCAGGCCCGCGTTTTCAGTCACCTTCGCCCGCACCGTGCGCCCCACGCGCCCGCGCAGCTCCGCGCTTACCGCCGTGAAGATCCGCTGCCCCTCCCCCGCCTCGCGCGCCGCCGCGCGCCACATCTGCGAGTTCTGCTGAAGCACGTTCGTCACCATTCGCCCCGCCGCCGTCTCCGCGTACGCGTGAAACACGCGGTCGAGCTCCTGCCACCGCGTGAGGCGCGCGACGAGCTCCCCCAGCGTCGCGTGCGTGGGGAGCGCGAGGTACCTGTCCAGCAGCTGTAGCAGCTGACGGCGGTACTCTTCCTCAATGCGCTTGAACGGCTGCCAGGCTGACGACTTCATTTACGCGTCCCGTCGATAGGCAGAAAGTCGCGCGCGTCCTCCGCCTTCTGCAGACGGCGCTTCAGGGTCAGTAGTGTCAGGCGCTTCTCGAGGGCGTCGACCGTGCGGCGGGCGTCTTTACTAGCCTTACTACGCGCTTTATTTAGACTTCTCATACGCCCTTCATAAATGCGCTGCGCATAGTATTGATTATTTGGAGCCATATTTCCGCGTAATGGTTTTCCAAAGCTTCCACCACCCCGCTTGCGCGTCTCCGCCGCCTTGCGCGCGCCCTCGCTTGTGCCCGCGTCGTTTGTAAGGCGCGCCACGCGCCGCTCCAGGGAATCCAGCACCTTCGCTACGTTCATTCCTCTTCCTCCTTTTCTTCCTTCGCAGGCTCCAGTTCCACGGCCAAGGTCTCGCCCTCGGCGAGAGGCACGATGAGCTTCTCACCCTCCTCGGCGTCCTTCGTTGCCTGTCCTACGCTGCGACGGAACTCCTCGAGCGGGACGCGCGTGAGACCGTCGAAGTGGTCGCGATCGTCGTAGTTCGCCCGGAACGCTGCCAAGGCCTCCGCCTCGTCATTGAACCCGAGCATACACTTGTCCTCGTCATACACGCCCGTCTCCGGGTTCTTCGTGTGGATCACGTAGACATAGTCGGCAGACTCGTGCGGCCCGAGGAAGCAGTCCAGCTCGTCGCCGTCCGCCCAGCGCGTCCTGGGAACGTAGCCGTAGTCGTTCCTCAGGCGCACGCTGAACCCCGGGCCACTGCGCGTCTCTCCCGCCTTCGTCTCGACCTCAACGCGCAGCCCGTTGAAGGTGCGCGGCGTGGTAGGCGACTGCGTGCCGTCTACGTAGGAGTCCTTACTTTCACGCCGCTTTAATTCTTCCAATTCTTTTTCTTTACGTAGGGTTTCTTCTTTTTTCGTCTGATGGCGTTGAATAGAACGTTGCGCTTCTATTAAATCACCATTATAAAGAACGCTAGTAAGTGGCCCTGGTTGTTTTCCCTTTTCAGTGACAGCATAACCCCTTGGTGATTCTGTTATTTGGAAGTTTTTTGTCTGAAAAAAGGGCTTATTTGTACTGCTACCAGAAGTAAACTCCCCGCCCTCATTGCGCGGGTGCTCCTCTTCCTTAAACTCCGCGTCACGGGTCGCGCGGCGCCACAGCGCCTGGAACAAGGGACGCAGGCCGCGCGCCACAGCGCGTCGATCGTCCTGGGTTTTGCGCGCCCTGCGATCCGCGTGGCTTGCCAACGCCGCGCCCAGCGCCCGCAGGCCCGCGTCCCTTGTCTCGGGCGCCGGGGCGGTCGACGTCCACAGCCGTCTGACCGTCGCGCGCACCGCGTCCGTCACCGAGCGCTGCTCCTCCGCTTCCGCTTCCACGGGCTCCGCCTCGGGCTCGATGTTTTCCTCCGCGCCCTCGCCGGGCGGGAGCTGAAGCGGCTCCTCGCTCCCGGCGCCCAGCAGGCCCTCCATCCCGGGCTGCGCGATGTCGTTCGTCGCCTCGGCGATGTCCTCGTCGGTGATGTTCGTGCCGAAGCCCGTCAC
>Ga0335083_10000311_pt1 | contig 77001 bp, 84 predicted proteins | sample Lox_Sample_42_FD_206716 | JGI IMG/M metagenome (GOLD analysis project Ga0335083, IMG submission 206716) | Soil microbial communities from Loxahatchee National Wildlife Refuge, Florida, United States - Lox_Sample_4.2 | ecosystem: Environmental > Terrestrial > Soil > Wetlands | place: USA...
GCGAGCCCGCGCGCACGGCCGTCACCGGCGTGCTCTCGTGCAGGGTCACGCCAGCGTCGAGCGCGGCCCGCCGCAGCGCCCGCACGAGCAGGCCCGGATGGACGGTTGCGCACTCCGGGTAGAAGACGCCTCTTCGGAAGACGGGCGAGGAGACGCGCCGGGCCACCTCGTCCGGCGTCAGCGGAACGGCATGCTCGGCGCGTCCCACGCCCGCGGCCGTCGCGACCGCCTTCTCGACGGCTGCGTCCTGTGCCGGGGCAGCGGACACCTCGAGCATCCCGCCCTCGACCAGCCACACGTCCTCACCGCGCCCCTCCGCCCAGGCGCGGATACCAGGGATGATCTGCTCTCCCGCGCCTGCGAGCTCGAGCGCGCGTTCCTCGCCGAGCACCGCGACGATGGAGGCGAACGCTGCCCAGTACCCGTGGACGAAGCCCCCGTTGCGGCCGCTCGGCCCGTCCCCGCAGATCTCCGCCTCGAGCAGCGTCACCCGGAGCTCGGGAGCGTGCTCACGAAGCGCGAGCGCCGTCCAGAGCCCGGTGTAACCGCCGCCGACGATCGCCACGTCGGCGGTCGCCTCTCCCGTGAGAGCCGGCGCCGGCGGCGGGTTCCCCTCCGCGGCCAGCGCCTCTTCGAGCCACCACGAAGGCAGCCGTGGCTCGACGGTCAAATGAGCCCCGGCGGCGCCACCTCCGTCTTGCGGCGGAAGTACGGGCGGAGCTTGGCGAACGCGATCAGCATGAACGGGATGCCGAGCAGCAGCCCGCCGATCCCGATCACGATCGGGACCTGGATCCCGAAGAGCGGCGATGAATAGTTGTAATCCGGATTGCTCTCCACGATCCATGCCTTGACGAAGATGAAGCCCATCATCACGCCACCGAGCACGGGCACCAGTCCCGCGAGGACGAACCCCTTCACGCTCTTGAACAACTCGCGCCTGAAGTACCACCCGCACGCGAGGCCGGTGAAGCCGTAGTAGAAGCAGACGGCGAAGCCGAGCGCCGTGATCGAGTCCTGGAGGACGTTCTGGCCCGGGTCGAACCCGACGAGCATTGCCGTCCACACGATGGAGAGCGCACCCATTCCTAGCGTCGAGACCGTTGGCGTCAGGTAACGCGGATGAATCCGCCCGAACACCTCCGGGATCGCGCCCCACTTCGCCATCGACAACGTCGTCCTCGCGGTGGGCAGGATCGTCGTCTGGGTCGACGCGGACGCCGACGTCAGCACGGCGATGATCAGCAGCTTGTCCCAGGGCGAGCCGAAGACCGACTTGCCGAGCGGGTTGAGGACGTCGTTCGAGTTCGCCCCGAGGAACTTCGTGCCGGCGTACGCGATGGCCGCCGTCGCAACGACGACGTAGATCAGCACGAGGAGGATCGTCGAGAGCACAGCCGCCTTGCCAGGCCCCTCGGCGGAGTCGCGCGACTCCTCGTTGACGGCGACCCCCGAGTCCCAGCCCCAGTAGATGAAGATCCCGAGCAGCACGCCGAGGATGAGCGAGCTGAAGGACAGGTCGAACGGGTTGAACCACGAGGCGCTGACGTGAAGCGCGCCGGGCAGGGCGGTGCCGTGGTAGACCTTGGCGAGCGCGACGACCGAGAAGGCCCCGAGGATGAGGATCTCCGCGCTGAGCAGGAACATCTGCGTCTCGGCCGAGAGCTCGATCCCTCGGTAGCAGATCCAGGTCATCAGCGCGATCCAGACGACCGAGCCTACGATCAGCCAGAACGCCGAGTTCTGCCCGTGCTTCCAGTCGAAGAGCGCGTACGTGTACTGCGACGCGATCACCGAGAGCGACGCCATCACGATCACGTCGGCGACGAAGATCGCCCAGCCGTTCATCCAGCCGAGCCAGGGACCGAACGCGCGCGTCGTCCACGCGAACGTCGTGCCGGCGTCGGGGTCGGCCTTGTTCAGGTAGCGGTAGCCGAGCGAGACGAAGAGGATGGGTACGAAGGAGACGATCAGGACGGCCGGCGCCTTCACACCGATGCCGTTGATCACGACGATGAAGCCGAGCGTCGCCGCGAGCGAGTAGGCGGGCGCCGTGGAGGCGATCCCGATTACCAGGTTCGACATGTAGCCGAGCGCGTCGGCCTTCAGGCCCTTGTCGCCGGTGGCGATGTGACCCTCGGTGATCACAGGGGCTTCCGCTGTCATCAGGCTCCTTTCGCGCGTCGACTCTGCAACGCGACGTTGCCGAGCATCGCAGTCACTGCGATGACGAAGAACGCGATCCCGATCACGTTGATCTGCGGCGGCGTCGCGACGCGCGCTGCTCCCCAGACGAAGATCGGGAACGTGACCTGGTTTCCGGCGACGAAGTACGTCACGACGAAGTCGTCGACCGAGATCGCAAAGCAGAGAAGCAGCGAGGCGAGGATCGCGGGCGCGATCAGCGGCAGCGTCACCTTGCGGAAGGTGGTCCACTCATTGGCGCCGAGGTCCATCGCGGCCTCTTCGAGATGTCGGTCGAAGCTGACCAGCCGTGCCTTGACCGTCACAACCGCGAAGCTCACGCAGAACATCACGTGCGCGATCAGGATCGTCCAGAAGCCGAGCGGCACGCTTCGGTTCAGGAACAGGGTCAGGAGCGACGCCCCGAGCACGATCTCCGGCGTCGCGAGCGGCAGGAAGACCGTGAAGTTCGTCGTCCCACGGCCGCGGAACCGGTAGCGCACGAGCGCGAGAGCCATGAGCGTGCCGAGTCCTGTCGCGAGAAGACTGGCGATCAGCGCGATCTCGAGCGAAAGCTCGACTGCGCTCTGGATGCCGGGGATCGCGTTCCAGTGTGTCCAGTTGCCGATCGTGAAGCGTTCCCATACGAAGTTGAAGCGGCCCTTCGGGTGGTTGAACGAGAACACCGCCACGACGGCGATCGGAAGCATCAGGTAGGCGAAGAAGAGGATCGAGTAGGCGGTCAGGACGTGTCGCCGGACGAACGCCCAGGCCCTGGAGAGAGCGTTCGGCCGCGAACGCCGGACATCGACGGCGACCGAACTCATCCCGTCAGATTCTCCGAGCCGACCGCGCGGGCGTACAGCAGGACCATCACCACGATGATCGCCATCAGGATGAAGGACATCGCGGCCGCGGCCGGGTAGTCGATCAGATCGTTGAACTTCGAGTTGATCACGTTGCCGATCATGTGGGTCGTCGGGGAGCCGAGCAGTGTGGCGTTGATGAAGTCACCGGCTGCCGGGATGAACGTGAGGAGCGTCCCGGCCACGACGCCGGGCAGCGAGAGCGGGAACGTGACCTTCAGAAACGCGCGCCACTTGCTGGCGTACAGATCCTCGGCCGCCTCGATGAGGGTCGGGTCGATCTGCTCCAGCGAGACATACAGGGGGAGCGCCATGAAAGGCAGGAAGTTGTAGGTGATCCCGGCGACGACCGCGGTGCCGGTCGCCAGAATGCGTCCCCCGGACGAGACGAGATGGAGGTAGATGAGTGTCCGGACGACGAGCCCGTGGTCGGCGAGGATCGTCTGCCAGGCGAGCGTGCGGATCAGATACGTGACGAAGAACGGGGCCACGATGAACAGCAGGAGGAGGTTCTTCCAGCGGCCGCCGCGGAACGCGATCCAGTAGGTCACCGGGTAGCTGACCACGAGGGCGATCACGGTCGCCAGCCCCGCATAGATGAACGAGCGCTCGAACTCGCCGCGGTAGCCCTTGAGCGCGCTCCAGTAGTTGCCGAACGCCCAGGTGAAGTGGAAGCCGAAGTCGATGTTCCCGGACTGCAGCGACTGGTAGACGAGAAAGCCGAGCGGGATCAGGAAGAAGATCCCGAGCCACAGCATTCCCGGGGCGAGCAGGAGATACGGGGTCGCGCCGCGGTGCCGGTGGAAGAAGCCCATCAGCAGGTCGTCAGGCGGAGATCAGGTTCTGCCAGGCCGTCTGATACTTCTCGTTGTTGAGTGCGGTCGGGTCGATCGTGTGCGCCATGTCGAGCTGCTTCTTCGTCGGGAAGATCAGGGTGTTCTTCGCGACGGCGGGATCCTGCTTCAGCAGCACTGCCTTCGCCCCGAGGACCGGGCACACGTAGTTGACGTAGTCCTCGATCTGGGCCGCGATCTTCGGGTCGTAGACGAAGTTCATGTAGACCGACGCCGTGTAGACGTTGCCGCCCTTCGGGATCAGCATGTTGTCCGTCCAGATGTCGCCGCCGGTGAGCGGCTGCTGCCAGTTCAGGTGCGGGTTGTCGGCATGGAGCTGCACGATGTCGCCGGACCAGGCCATCGTCGCGGTGAGGTCGCCGTTCGAGAGGGCGCTGGCGTAGTCGTTGCCGTAGAACTGACGGATCTGCCCGGAGTGCACGGCCTTCTGGATCGTGTCGATCGCCTTGTTGAACGTCTTGTCCGTGATGTGGCTGGGGTCGTCGCCGTTGTACGCCATCACGAGGCACATCGTGTCCGAGAACTCCGTCAGGAGGCCGACCTTGCCCTTGAGCTTCGGGCTGCCGAGCAGCTGGCCCATGGACACGACGGGGTCGGTCAACTTCTCGTTCCAGCCGATCCCGGTGAAGCCGGACTGCCACGGCAGGCTGTAGTCGCGGTTCGGATCCCAGCTCGGGTGGCGCTGCTGCGGAATCAGGTTCTTGATGTTCGGGATCGCGGTCTTGTCGAGCTTCTCGACCCAACCCTTCTGGACGAGCAGGGCGGGATAACGCGAGTTGTCGGTCATCACGATCAGGTCCCGGCCGGTCGACTGGCCGCGCGAAAGGTTGGGCTCGATCTTCGAGAAGAAGGAGGCGTTGTCGTTGATGTCCTCGCTGTAGTCGACGTGGACGCCGTACTTCTTCTGGAACTGCTCGAGAGTCGGATGCGTGTTCCCCTTCTTGTCGATGTAGAGGGGCCAGTTGGAGAAGTGCAGCGTCTTCGCGAGCTTGTGCGGCACGGTGTCGCCGCCTCCGGCCGAGGGAGAGCTGCTCCCACCGCCGCACGCGGCCAGGAGTCCGGGGACGGTCAGAATCGAGCCGCCCGCCGCCGCCCGGCGGAGAAAGACTCTACGAGTGATCTGGTCGGTCATTGCGTGTCTCCTCCTCGGTGTCGACGACGAAGGTGCTTTCCGGGCTCCAGCTGAGCGTCAGGCGCTCCCCTGTCGCGACCTGGCCACCCGGCCGGTCGTTCTGCACGTACACGGTCACCGGCCCGGCCGGCGTGTCGAGGATGTACTGCGTCGAGACCCCGATGTACGCGCTCTCGGTGACGACTCCCGAGAGCGAGTTCCCGTCTCCCCCCCCGATGCGGAGCTTCTCGGGCCGGACGCCGATCTGGACGGTGCCGGTTCGGGTGAGAGCCTCGGGCGGGACGCGGACGATAGTGCCGTCGGACAACTTGACGGTTCCCTCGCCCAAAACCTCCCCCTCCAGCAGGTTCGAGACGCCGAGGAAGCCCGCCACGAACGCCGTCCTCGGCGACTCGTAGAGCTCGCTGGGTGTCCCGACCTGCTCAATGTGGCCGCCGTTCATGATCACGATCCGGTCGGCCATCGTCATGGCCTCTTCCTGGTCGTGGGTGACGTGGACGAACGTGATCTCCACCTCGTTCTGAATCCGCTTCAGCTCGAGCTGCATCTCCTTCCGCAGCTTCAGGTCGAGCGCGCCGAGCGGCTCGTCGAGGAGAAGGACGCGCGGGCGGTTCACGAGGGCGCGGGCGAGCGCGATCCGCTGCTGCTGGCCGCCCGAGAGCTGCCTCGGCTTGCGCCGCTCGAGCCCGGCCAGGCCGACGAGCTCGAGCGCCTCGTGGACCCGGCCGCGCAGGTCGCCGCCCTTGACGCCCCGGCGCCGCAGCCCGAAGGCGACGTTCTCGAAGATCGAGAGGTGCGGGAACAGCGCGTACGACTGGAAGACGGTGTTCACGTCGCGCTTGTACGGCGGCAGCGGCGCCACGTCGACACCGCCGAGCTCGATCCGTCCCTCGCTCGGCTCTTCGAAGCCGCCGATCATCCGCAGCGTCGTGGTCTTGCCGCAGCCCGACGGGCCGAGCAGCGCGAAGAAGTGGCCGCGGTCGATGTCGAGCGAGACGTTGTCGACCGCGACGACGTCGTCGAACCGCTTCGTCAATCCCACCAGCCGGATGTCGTACTCGGTCGCGGCCGCAGCCGCTGACGGGGCCGCAGCCTCCACGGTCACCGGACCTGATCCCACGCCTCGGTGAGCACGTCGCCGAGGATCCCTGTCATCTCGTCGAACTCCGCCTGCGTCGCGACGAGAGGAGGCGAGATCTGCACCACCGGGTCGCCACGGTCGTCGGCCCGGCAGATGAGCCCTTTCTCGAACAGCCGCGGCGAGAGGAAGCCACGAAGGAGACTCTCGCACTCCTCGTCGGAGAATGTCTCGCGTGTCTCCTTGTTCTTGACGAGCTCGAGCGCGTAGAAGTAGCCCGTGCCGCGCAGGTCGCCGACGATCGGCAGCTCGAGCAGCTGGCCGAGCGTCGAGCGGAAAGCGTCCTCGTTGCCGAGGACGTGCTCCATGATCCGCTCCCGCTTCATGATCTCGATGTTCTTCAGCGCGATGGCGCTCATCACGGGATGGCCTCCGAAGGTGATCCCGTGCGTGTACATCGAGGAGGCGCTGAGGAACGGCTCCATCACCCGGTCGGTGGCGACGACTGCCCCGATCGACGCATATGACGAGGAGAGGCCCTTCGCGCACGTGACGATGTCCGGCCGGATGTCGTAGCGCTCGGACGCGAACCAGTGGCCGACCCGCCCGAAGCCGGTGATCACCTCGTCGGCGGAGAGCAGGATGTCGTACCGGTCGCAGAGCTCGCGCACGCCGCGCCAGTAGCCCGCGGGCGCGATGAAGGAGCCGCCGGCGTTCTGGATCGGCTCCATGTGGATCAGGCAGACCGTCTCGGGACCCATCTCCAGGATCGCGCGCTCGATCTCGTCGAGCAGGAAGGCCGTGAACTCCTCCTCCGTCTCCTCGGGCGGCCGGTGGTAGCGATTCGTGTTGCTCACGTGCCGCACCTCGGGGACCAGCGGCTCGAACGGCGTGCGCAGGGCGGCGACCCCGTTGATGGAGAGAGCGCCGAACGTCGTCCCGTGGTACGCGATGTTGCGGGCGATCGCCTTGTACTTGTGCCCGGGCGCCGGCCCGCCGACCTGCCGGGGAATCATCTCCCCGGGCTCGACGCCTTCCACCTGCTTCGCGCCCCCGCGCACCTGGAAGTACTGCCGCGCGAGCTTCCACGCCGACTCGACCGCCTCCGATCCGCCGGAACAGAAGAAGACGCGGTTGAGGTCGCCGGGCGCGAGCGATGCGACTTCCGCGGCCAGCTCGATCGCGCGCGGGTGCGCGTACGTCCAGTTCGTGTAGAAGGGCAGCTCGCGCATCTGGTCGAGCGCCGCCTGGCCGATCTCCTCGCCGAAGCCGTAGCCGAGGTTGACGGAGAACAGCCCGGCGAGTGCGTCGAGGTAGCGGTTGCCGTTGACGTCCTCGAGGTAGCAGCCGTCGCCGCGGACGATGATCGGCGGCTCGTGGCCGTGCATGTTCGTGAAGTGGAGCCAGAGGTGGTCGTTCGCCAGGCGGCGGAGCTCGCTCGCCGACGTCGCGCCCTGCGTGATGCTCATTTCGTGATGTCCTCCTTCGGCATTCCACTCCCCCAGTCGTAGAGCTGCTTCCACATCTCCAGGTAGACGAAGGTCTCCGTCGACACGACATCCGGCAGCGCGCGCAGCCGGCTCGTCAGGTCGAGCAGATGGCGGCGGTCGGCAGCCACGAGTTCGACGACGAGATCGAACTGCCCTGCCGTGGCGACGACGTAGTCGGCCTCCGGCCACCGGGCGATCTCGTCGGCGGCGTTCTCCGGCGAGCCCGACGTCTTCACGCCGACGAGCGCCTGCTCGTAGCCGAGACCGAGCGGGTTCGTCACGGCGACGACCTGGAGGATCCCCTCGGCGGTCAGGCGCCCGTAGCGGGCGCGGACCGTCGCCTCCGAGACGCCGACGCGTGCGGCGATGGAGCGGAACGACTCGCGCCCACTCGCCTGCAGCGCCTCAATGATGCCGCGGTCGAGCTCGTCCGTCCTGCGCGCCGGGGCGACGGGGCCACGCTCCGAACCACTCGTCGAGACTCGGAGCGGCTGGACGTCTTCGCTGCGCATCGCGCAGGATTCCTACCATTCTCCTGCGCATTTCGTCAATCTGGTTGCGAAGAACGTGTGCTTCGCGCGGGGGGTTGACGTGGGGCTGGGCTCGGCCTACGCTGCCTCCGTCCCGTTTCCGGCGAGAGGAGGATCGAACAATGAAGCCTGTGTCTGCCGCCTCCTCGGTCCTGCTGACCTAGCGCCGGGCGCTCCTTCCGGGGACGCACGGCGTCCCATCTTTCGTGAAGGAGCTTTGCGTTGCCTGGATTCGACTTGCGCGAGCTCGGATGGACTCCCGAGCTCGCCGAAAACCTGGAGCCCGGCCGCGTGCCGGGCCGCGTCGCAGCCGCCCATCGCGGCGCCTTCGACGTCTGGACCGGCGGCGGCGCCGTCCGCTCCCGCCTGCCCGGCCGGCTGATGCACGAGGGCCTCGACGTCGCCGTCGGCGACTGGGTCGGCTTGGGGGACGACCTGATCCGGACGGTGCTGCCGCGCCGCAGCGCGATCGTCCGCAACGCGGCCGGTCTGACCACCACGGCGCAGACGCTCGCCGCAAACGTCGACGTCGCCTTCGCCGTCTCCTCGCTCGGCCCGGATCTGGAGCCGCGCCGCATCGAGCGCTATCTCGTCACGATCTGGGAGAGCGGAGCCGCGCCCGAGATCGTGCTCACGAAGGCCGACCGGCTCGACGACCCGTGGCCGCTCGTCGCGGAGGTCGAAGCCGTCGCCCTCGGCGTCCCGGTGCACGTCGTCTCGGCCGTGACCGGCCAGGGCTGCGACGCCCTGCGGGCGCGGATCCGGGACACCACGACGGCCGTGCTGGTCGGCTCCTCCGGCGTCGGCAAGTCGACACTCGTGAACCGCTGGCTCGGCGAGGAGGTGATGGCGACCAAGGAGACGCGCGCCGACGACGACGAGGGCCGCCACACCACGACCCACCGGCAGCTGCTCGTGCTGCCCGGCGGCGGGCTGGTCATCGACACGCCCGGGCTGCGCGAGCTGCAGCTCTGGGACGTCGGCTCGGCCGCGCTCGACGCAACGTTCGCGGACGTCGAGGAGCTGGCCGCGGATTGCCGCTTCGGCGACTGCACGCACACGCACGAGCCGGACTGCGCGGTCCTTGCCGCGGTCGAGTCGGGAGAGCTGCCGGGCGAACGGTTCCACAGCTGGCGGAAGCTCCAGCGCGAGCTGCGCGCGATCGCGCTGCGCCACGACGTCCTGCTGCGAAAGGAGGAGGCCCGGAAGTGGAAGCTGCGGGCGCGCGCGGGCCGCGCCCGGGCGAGGCCGCGTTAGGGCTATGCCACAATTTGCCGGTGCTGCGAGGCCCACTGCTGGTGGCCCTGCTTGCGCTCCTCGGTCTCGGAGGCAGCGCCGCGCACGCCCGCAACGGCTGGATCGCGTACGAGCACGTAGGCGACGGCGCCGACCGCTTCCAGATCTACCGGATGACCGCGACGGGCGCGCACCGGCGTCCGCTCACGGCTAGCCATCGATACAGCAGCTACGACCCGGCCTATGCGCCTCGCGGCGAGCGCATCGTCTTCGTTCGCGCCTACAAGCAGAGCGACCTCTGGACGATGAAGGCCGACGGGAGCCACGCGCGACCGCTCACGAGGACGAAGGGAATCGACGAGAGGGCCCCGGCCTGGTCTCCGGATGGAAAGCGGATCGCGTTCGCCGTGGAGCGACCCGCGGCCGACCATGGGATCTGGGTCGTCGGCTCGAACGGCCAGGGTCGCCGTCGGCTCACGACCGGCGCCGATACCCATCCCTCCTGGTCGCCGGATGGGACCGAGATCGCCTTCCAGCGCAACGACCCGGCGACGGAGATCGACACCATCCTCGTCGTCCCGGCCGCGGGTGGCACGCCGACGACCCTCAGCACCGACCCGGGCGTCTCGGATCTCGATCCGGCCTGGTCGCCGGACGGGAGCAGGATCCTCTTCGTCAGCGACCGGCCCGACACGATCCAGCTGGACCTCTGGACCATGAGCGCCACGGGCACCGACGTCACGCGGGTCACGAACACTCCGAACCGCGACGAGTACGACCCGGCTTGGTCACCGAACGGTCGGCGGATCGTCTACAGCGGCAGCGACGCCTTCCACGGGGCGTCGAGCTACCAGCTCTACATCAGCGAGGCGAACGGCGCGAAGACCCGCAAGCTCACGCACGCCTGCGGCGAGTGCGCGTGGATCAACGACAACCCGAGCTGGCAGCCGCTCCGCGGCTGACGGCTACGGCTTCGGAGCGGCCGCCGCGACCTCGGACGGCGCGTCCGCGTGCTTCGTCGCGAAGTTGTCGGCGAACATCTGCGCGAGCTCCCGTGCCTTGCGGTCGTACGCCTCCGGGTCCTTCCACGTCGAGCGCGGATCGAGCAGCGACTCGTCGACGCCCGGCGCGTGCGCCGGTACCTCGAAGCCGAAGACCGGATCCTCCCGGAATTCGACGTCGTGGAGCTCGCCCGAGAGCACCGCGCCGAGCAGGGTGCGCGTGGCCTCGATCGGCATCCGGTGCCCCTCGCCGAAGGGGCCGCCCGTCCAACCGGTGTTGATCAGCCAGGCGGTCGCACCGTGGTGCTCGAGCTTCTCGCCGAGCAACGTCGCGTAGACCGTCGGCGGCTGCGGCAGGAAGGGCGCGCCGAAGCACGTCGAGAAGGTGGGCTGGGGCTCCGTCACGCCCAGCTCGGTGCCGGCGAGCTTCGAGGTGTAGCCGGAGAGGAAGAAGAACAGCGCCTGCTCGCGGCTGAGCCGCGCGATCGGCGGCAGGATCCCGAACGCGTCGGCGGCGAGCAGGATCACCGAACGCGGATGGCCGGCGCGCTTCGTCGGCAGCGCATTCGCGATCCGCTCGAGTTTGTACGCCGCGCGGTTGTTCTCGGTCTTCGAGTCGTCGTCGAGGTCGAGGACGCCGCGCTCGTCGACCGCGACGTTCTCGAGCACGGTGCCGAAGCTGTGCACGGCCTTCCAGATCTCCGGCTCGGCCTCGGCCGAGAGCCGGATCGTCTTCGCGTAGCAGCCGCCCTCGAAGTTGAAGACACCGTCGTCGCCCCAGCCGTGCTCGTCGTCGCCGATCAGCAGCCGCTCGGGATCGGCCGAGAGCGTCGTCTTGCCCGTGCCGGAGAGGCCGAAGAAGACGGCGACGTCCTGCCCGTCGCGCGAGACGTTGGCCGAGCAGTGCATCGGCATCACGCCCTCGAGCGGCAGGCGGTCGTTCATCAGCGTGAAGACCGACTTCTTGATCTCGCCGCCGTAGAACGTGCCGCCGATCAGGATCTCCTTGCGCGTCGGGTGCAGGCAGACGAACACCTCGGTGCGCGTGCCGTCCTGTGCCGGGTCGGCCTCGACCTCGGGCTCGTGGAGGACGAGCACGTCCGGCTCGAAGTCGGCGAGCTCGGCCTCGGCGGGATCGATGAACATCGTCTTCGCGAAGAGCGCGTGGTACGGGTGCGTCGTCAGGACGCGCACTGCAAGCCGATGCTTGGGGTCGGCGCCGCAATAGGCGTCGATCACGTAGACGTCGCTCGCCTCCAGGTGCCTCACGACCTTGGCGCGCAGACCGTCGAAGTGCTCCTCCGAGAGCTCGCCGTTGGTCTCGCTCCACCAGATCCGGTCCGCGGAGCCCGGCTCGCGCACGACGAACTTGTCCTTCGGCGAGCGGCCGGTGAAGCGGCCCGTGTCGACGACGAGCGGCCCATCCTCGGCGAGGAGGGCCTCACCGCGGTCGAGCGCGGCCGTGTAGAGCTGCGACGTCGTCGGGTTGCGGAGGACGCGTCCCGTGACGCGCAGTCCGTGGACGGCGAGGCTGTCTCCCGGCCGGTCGGTGATCGTCAACGCACTCCTCCTCGTCGGTGGCGGTGCAGCTGTCGCATGGTAGTGACCACCGCTCGCGGGCGGCGTTACACGGCCGCTGCCCGTGCCGGCCGGGCGAGATCGAGCGCCTCCTCGATCGTGAGGCGAGTACCGCTTTCGGTGGCCTGCGCGAGCTCCTCCGGCGACAGTGACGCGCGCGCCTGCTCGACGATGTCGCGGCCCGGCGTCTCGTCGGAGTAGGCGACGACGATCCCCTCCTCCTGAGCATGGGTCTCCGCCGCGGCCGCGATCTGGGCGGCACGCTCGGGCCGGTCTTCGACCGCCTCGGCGGCGGCGAGCCCGACGAGCGACTGTCCGACTCCGCGGATGCTCGCGATGTCCGTGTGCGCCTGCACCGACTCGAAGAAGAGGGTGCGCGCCCGATCGGTGTCTCCGTTCGCGAGGTGCGTCCAGGCCATCTCCGAGAGGATGCGGGCCTCCTCGCCGCGGTCGCCGATCCCTTCGAAGGAGGCGAGGGCGCGCCGGTAGAGCTCGAGCGCCTCGCCGGCCTCGCCGCGAGCGGCCGCGAGCTGAGCGAGACCGCCCAACGAGAGGCCGGCGCCTTCGAGATCGTCGTGCCGCTCCTGGATCGCGAGAGCCTCCGCATACCTCGCCTCGGCCTCGGCGAGATTGCCGCCGACGGCGTGGAGCATCCCTTCGAAGGTCAGACCGATGCCGAGGGTGAAGTCGAGCCCGTGTTCCCGGCCCTGCTCGATGCCGAGACTCGCCCAGCGAAACGCCTCCGCGGAGTCGTACCCGAACAAGCCGAGCGTGCTTTGACAGACCGCGGCGACGCACAGCTCGCGCGGCGCGTCCACCGTGGTCGCGATCCGGTACGCCTCGTCCCACTCCTCTTTCGCGCGCTCGAGCCGACCGCCCATCCAGGAGCCGAGCGCCGCCGTCAGCAGCGCGCCGGCCCGGCCGACGGTCGGTGGGCCGTCCGGGTCCGCAGCGAGGAACGACTGTGCCTCGTCCCACGCCGTGAGGTTCTTGCCGCGCACGTGCCAGTACATCCAGAGGTCGGCACACATCTGCAGGCCGATCTCGCAGGCGTGGCGATCTCCGGCCTGCGCCCGCGCGCGAAGCCTGTCGAGCGCGGCCTGGAGGTTTGCCTCCTCCTCGATCCCGCGCTCGATGGAGGCCACCTGCGCATCGCCCTCGACGCCGTCTCTGATCTCGCGGGCAACGTCGGCGTAGCGCTGGGCGTGCCTCGCGGCGAGCTCTTCGGCTTCCCCGGCTGCGCCAAGCCGCTCACCCGCGAACTCGCGGATCGTCTCCAGCAGGCGGAGTCGGTCACCCTGTGGGTCGATCTGCACGAGAGCCTTGTCGGCGAGCGACTCCAGCTGGTCGAGGCAGGTCGTGCCGGGATCCGCGCACACCGCCTCGACGTCCGCGACTCTGCATCCCCCGGCGAACACGGCGAGACGCCGGAACAGGCGCTGCTCCGGTTCGTCGAGGAGCGAGTGACTCCACTCGATCGTGGCGCGCAGCGTCTGCTGGCGCTGCGGAGCGTCCCGGGCCCCCGACTGGAGAACGTCGAGAGCATGGTCGAGCCGCTCGAGCAGTGCCTCCGCTGAGAGAAGCCGCATGCGGGCTGCGGCGAGCTCGAGCGCGAGCGGCAGTCCGTCCAGCCGCCGGCAGATCGCCTCGACCACCGCTTCGTTCTCGGGGGTGAGCTCGAGCGCAGGGGCGCGCGCGACGAACAGCGTCACCGCCGAGCCGATCTCGAGTGGAGCAAGCGGATATTCACGCTCGCCCGAGATCCGGAGCGGCGTCCTGCTCGTCGTGACGACCCGCAGCTCCGGGCAGGCCTCGACGAGCCGTGCGACCTCGGCGGCGGCGGCGTCGACGATCTGCTCGAGGTTGTCGAGGAGCAGAAGAGCCTTCTTGTCGCCGACGAGGGCGACGATGCCGTCCGCGAGGGTTCGCCCCTCGGCTTCCTTCACGTCCAGCGCCTCCGCGAGCGCGGGCACGAGCCCGTCAGGGTCAGAGACGTCGGCCAGCGGGACCAGGGCCACGCCGTCGAGGAACTCCGGCGCGAGCCGCCGGCCGAGCTCCGTGAGGAGGCTCGTCTTGCCGACGCCGCCCGGCCCGGCGATGGTGACGATCCGGTTCTCCCTCGCCAGATCGGCAAGGGACGCGAGGTCTTCTGCCCGGCCCACGAGCCGCGTCGCCGCGGTCGGCAGGTTGCTCGGCAGGCTCGCGAACCGGTCACCCTTCCCCTCGAGCGTCGCGGGATCGGGAACCGTGATGCCCTCGGCCGAGATCGCGTAGAGGTCGAACGGGCGGCCGATGTTCTTGAGCCTGAACTGACCGAGTCGAACCGCCTCGACGTCGCTCCGGTTCTTGACCTGGTCGAAGGCGGAGTCCGAGAGCATCACTCCGCCGGCGACCGCAAAGGATTCGATACGGGCCGCGACGTTGACGGCATCGCCGCTGAGCCGCTCGGGCTCCACGATCACCTCGCCCACGTGGATCCCGACCCGAACAGCCACACCCTGGGACGCGAGCTCGCGCTGAACGGCGATCGCCGCCTGCACCGCCGCGAGCGAGCTAGGGAACATGCTCATGCTGCCGTCGCCGAGCCGTTGCACAATCGTCCCTTCGAACGCCTCGTGCTGCGCCTCGAGCGCCTCCCAGTACCGCCCGCGCTTCGCGAGCGCCTCCTGCTCGTCCGCCTGCAGCAGGGCCGTATACCCGGCCATGTCGGTGAACATCACCGCCACGAGCCGGCGCTCGAGCTTCTCGCTCACGGCGCGACCTTACTCCCGTCCTCTACGATCGCGGCATGGCTCCGGCGGCGTACTAGCGGTTCCTCAGCTCGGGCAAGGCAGCCGGCCGGCAACGGTGCGGCGAGCCTTGCCGTAACCGCTAACGCAACGGAGGTACTACAGATGACTCGTCAGAACCTGTTCGCCGGCGACCCCTGGGACGACGAGAACTCTCCGCCCGTGCCCGGCATGCGTCGTCGCATCTTCTGGAGACCGGACGACGCGAGGATGGGCGCCACGCTCTACGAGCTGGGTGCCGGCTACGACGGAGACAAGGTGCACATGCACTACGGCGCCGAGGAGATGTTCTTCGTCCTCAGCGGCTATCCCGTATTCCGCAACCTCGACCGCGAGGAGGAGCTCGCTCCGGGCGACTTCCTCTTCTGTCCGGAGGGGCGTGCCGGACTGCACGCCTTCAGCAACCCCCACGACAAGCCGGCGCGGATCCTCGCCATGAGCGCCGGGAGCTATCCCGACGTCGTCGCCTACCCGGAGGACGGCTACGCCTGGGTGGCGACACGCGTTCCGGAGCTCCCGGCCGGAGAGGATCCGGGCATCATCGCTCGCTTCGACTTCCGGCCCGATAGGCCGGACGATCGAGTCAGCTGAACAAGAGGGGGCCGCGCCGGCGGCCCCCCTCACTTCGCAGCGTTTTCTCAGGTCGCACTCAGCGCGGCCACACATCGCGCGGGAACGGTGGAAGTACCGAAAACGACTGCAAGGAGCGACCCATGAGTCTGCACACCGCGATCCTCCTCAACGGCATTCTCGACCTCGGCATCGTCCTCGCCGTCGCCGCGGTCATGTACGCCCCGTTCACGTTCGACCGCCGCCAGGACGAAGCCTCCGTCTACGCGTTCGCGGCACCCCTCCCCGAAGAGCTCGCCGCGTAGAGCAGCGAGTCAGCCGGCGCCGAGCGGCAGCGAGATCACGAAGGTCGCGCCGCCGCCCGGTGTCGGCCGCGCCTCGGCCGTGCCTCCGTGCGCCTCCGTGACGGCGGCGACGATGGAGAGGCCGAGACCTGCGCCGCCGCTCGCCCGGGCGCGTGAGTCGTCGGCCCGGTAGAAGCGCTCGAAGACGCGTGCCGCCTGCTCCTCGGTCAGACCCGGGCCGTGGTCTGTGACGGCGAGCTGTGCGCGCCCGTCGACGCGCCGGAGCTCGATCGAAACCGCCGAGCCGGCCGGCGTGTGCGCCCTCGCGTTCGCGAGCAGGTTGTCGACCACCTGGCGCAACCTGGTCTGGTCGCCCGTCACGAACGCCGGCTCGACGGACAGGTCGATCGGCCGGTCGAGCTCCACCACACGCGCGGCATCGACGGCCTCGCCGACGACCGCGGCGAGGTCCACGGGCTCGCGCTCGAGTGGACGACCCTCGTCCAGACGCGCCAGCAGGAGCAGATCGTCGACGAGAAGGCTCATGCGCTCGGCCTCGCGCGTGATCCCGGACATCGACCGCTCGAGATCCGCCGGCCGCGCAGCGGCCCCGCGGCCGAACAATTCCGCATATGCGCGCACCGCGGCCAGCGGTGTCCGCAGCTCGTGGGAAGCGTCGGCAATGAAGCCGCGCAGACGCGTGTCCGATGCCTCGATGCGGTCGAGCATCTCGTTGAGAGCGCTGCCGACACGTCCGACCTCGGTCTGTGGATCCGGGTGGTCGATGCGCTGAGAGAGGTCGCCGGCGGTGATGGCCGCCGCCGTTTGCTCGATCCGGCGCAACGGACGAAGTCCCAGCCGCACGATCCAGAGACCGACAGCGGCGATTGCCGCGAGGACCACCAGGGTCACAAGCAATTCGACGAGGAAGAGCCGGTGCAGGGTGTTGTCCTCACTGCGAAGCGGCGCGGCGATGAACAGGAGCTCGTCCGGATGGTCGCCCTCGATCGAAGCCCGGAGGCGGTAGCGGCCGTCCCCGTTCACCGCAGGCACGGTGAGAAAGCGGACGCGGTCACCCTCACCGGCATTCGGCCGGGAGGGAAGAGAGACCGTGCTGGGGTAGCGCGGCTGCGGTTGGCCCGTCTCGCCCGGGGCGTTCTCGCACCGTGGTTGCTTGAGGGACCGTCCCGCGAGCGTCCTCAGCTCCACGCAGTAGCCGGGGGGCGCCAGCTCGTCCGGACGGGGGCCATGCGGGTGGCCGAAGGCAGTCTGCTCGACACCTGGGTGCACCGCATTCAGGGTGTTGTCGATGCGCGAGAAGAGGTAGTCGCTGAGAGCCTTGTACGTCGCGACGTCGGCCGCAACGAGCCCGAGCGCCGCGAGGAGGAACACGCCGAGCAGCAGCCGCGCCCGCAGCGAGAGCCGCGCGAGCACTACTCCTCCGTGTCGAGCATGTAACCCGCCTGCCGGATCGTGCGGATCAGCGGCGGCCCGAGCGCGTCGAGCTTCTTGCGCAGGTAGCTCACGTACGTCTCGACGACGTTCGAGTTGCCGCCGAAGTCGTAGCGCCAGACGTTCTGCAGGATCTGCCCCTTCGAGAGCACGCGGCGCGGGTTGAGCAGGAAGTAGCGGAGCAGGGCGAACTCCGTGGCGGTCAGCTCGACCCGCGTCTCCCCCCGCTGCACCTCGTGCCGTGTTTCGTCCAGGGTCACGTCAGCGAAGTGGAGAACGTCGCCGGGCAGGTCGCCGCCGGTGCGGCGCAGGATGGCCTGCACGCGCGCGACGACCTCGGCGAGGCTGAAGGGCTTCGTGACGTAGTCGTCACCGCCGGCCCGGAGCGCCTCGACCTTGTTCTCCACCGCGTCCTTCGCGGTGAGAAACAGGATGGCCGTCTTGAAGCCGCGGTCGCGCAGACGCCTGCCCACCTCGATTCCGTCGAGGTCCGGGAGCATCCAGTCGAGCACGACGAGGTCGGGATCGAAGTCCGCCACGGCGGAGATCGCGCCGCGGCCCGTCCCCTCCTCGCGCACCTCGAACCCCTCGTAACGCAGCGCGGTGGCGACCGCGTCGACGATCGACGGCTCGTCGTCGACGACGAGGATCCGCCCGCTTCCGTTCGTCTCACTCATGGCTCACAGATTGGCACGGCTTGCTGTGAGTCTCCTGGGAAAACGCCGCGAAACCCATCCTCAGCATCTTCCTAGCGACGGCGAAGGGAGCTCCAAGCGGCCGGCTGCATCGTGGTTCCCGAACCCGGGATCGCCCCGGTCCAACGAAAGGAGCCAATGATGCTCAGCAAGTTCATCCAAGTCGGGCTCGGAGTGGCCGCCCTTAGCGGAGCAGCCGTCGGGGGAGCCGCAGTCGCAGGCGCAGCAACGTCCCAGCTCGGTACGACCACACAGACGACAACGTCCGGGAAGCCACCGCCGATGCTGAGGAACATGCCGGCACCCGGCACCGCCGCGCACGAGAACGCGGAGAAGGCGGTAACCGGAGAGGCCGCGGACAAGGCGAAGGCGGCCGCGGTCAAGGCGGCCGGCGGAGGCACGGCCGGCGACGTCACGACCGACTACTTCGGCAACGGCTACGAGGTGACGGTGACGAAGTCGGACGGCAGCAAGGTCGAGATCCACCTCGACAGCTCGTTCAACGTGATGGCCGGCCCCGGCGGCTGTGGCGGCGGGCCACCGCCGTCGGGATCCTCCAGCTGACCTCGCCACGTCGCGCAGGCCCGGCACTCGCCGGGCCTGCGGGTGAGCGACTCGATGCGCTGCGCCTCGGTCCACGAGACGGTCGGCGGCACGATCCTCCTCACCGCGCGCGGCCCGAGCCGCTGAGCTCGGGCATGATCCTCTCGCTTGGGAGGACGGACTTCTGCATCGAGGGTCGCGCTCGTCGCGGGCGCGACCCGCGGCGCTGGGCGGGCGATCGCCGTCGAGCTCGCGCGCGCGGGCCTCTTCGTCTACGCAACCGGGCGCAGCAGCCGGAGGGCCGGGCCGTCGGAGATGGGACGGCCCGAGACGATCGAGGAGACCGGCGAGCTGGTCGCAGCAACCGGCGGGGACGGATCAGCGCTCGTGGCCGACCACGAGGATCCCGCTGCGGTGGCGGAGCTCGTCGCGCGCATCGCGCGCGAGCACGGCCGGCTCGACGTGCTCGTCAACGACATCTTCGGCGGCGACAGATACATGGAGTGGGACAAGCCGCTCTGGGAGCACGACTGGGAAGGCGGCCTGCGGATGCTGCAGATGGGCGTGCACACGCACCTGATCACGGCTCGCGCCTCCCTCCCGCTCATGCTGCGCACGGCCGAGGAGCGCGGAAACCATGGGCTCGTGGTCGAGATGACGGACGGCACCTCGGAGGCGAACGCCGAGTTCCGGCGCAACGTCGGCTTCTACTACGACCTCGTGAAGGCGAACGTGGAGCGCATCGTCAAGGGACTGAGCGCCGAGCTCGAGCACAGTCCTGTGACCGTGGTGGGCGTCACGCCGGGCTGGCTGCGGTCGGAGAAGATGCTCGAGAACTTCGGCGTCACCGAGGCGAACTGGCGGGATGCGCTCGAGAAGCGCCCGAGCTTCGGGATCTCCGAGTCTCCCACCTATGTCGCCAGAGGCGTCGCTGCGCTCGCGACGGCCCCCGACGCCGACCGCTGGGCAGGAACGATCGTCAGCGTGCGCCGGCTCGCCGACGCGTACGGCTTCACGGACACGGACGGAAGCAAGCCGGACTGCTGGGGGCATCTCGCCGCCTACGGCTGGGACCACGAGGGCGGTCGCGGCATCGACGAGTTCCGCTGATCCGGCTGTCCGGCGCAGCCGCCTGCGTCCGCTTGTAAGGTAGCCCTTACATGGTGAAGCGCCACTGCCCGACCGCAGAGGAGCTCGTCGCCCGCCGGCGCCTGTGGCGGCGTGCCGCGTGGAGCCTCGTCGCCGCGGCCGCGATCGGCGCGCTCACGTGGAAAGCCGTCACCGCGCCCAACGGCGTGCCCGACCCGACGGCGCCCGGCACGCACTTGAGCCACGGTGCGGTCATCGTCGACAGCGGCCTGCTCGTGTTCCGCGAGGGCCTCGAGGCGATCCTCGTCCTCGCAGCACTCACGGCGAGCTTCGTCGGCGTCAACGCCCGCCTACGGCGACCCGTCGCCGCCGGTGCCGGCGTAGCCCTGGCTCTGTCGATCGGGACCTGGTTCCTCGCGATCCTGGTCATCGGCGCACTCGGCGGCCCCGGGCTGGACGTCCAGGCGGCGACCGGCCTGCTCGCCGTCGCCGTCCTGCTCGTGGTGATGAACTGGTTCTTCCACAAGATCTACTGGACGGGCTGGATCTCCGCGCACAACCGGGTGCGCCGCCGCATCGCCACTCCAGAGGCCGGCCGCCGCGCTCTGCTCGGCCTCGCCATCCTCGGCTTCACGTCCGTCTACCGGGAGGGCTTCGAGATCGTCATCTTCTTGCAGAACCTCCGGCTCACGGCGGGCTCCACCACCGTCCTCGAGGGCGTGGCCGTCGGCCTCGCGCTCACCCTCGCAGTGGGTGCGATCACCTTCTCCGTGCAGCACCGGCTTCCCTACCGGCGCATGCTCGTCGCCACCGGCATCCTGCTCGGCTTCGTGCTGCTCGTCATGGTCGGTGAGAACATCCAGGAGATGCAGCTCGCCGGGTGGATCCCGACGACGTCGATCGGCGTCCACTTCCCGGGCTTCGTGGGTCTCTGGTTCGCCACCTTCCCGACGGTGGAAGGCCTGACCGCTCAGGCGGCTGCTGCCGGGCTCGTGATCGGCTCGTACTTCCTCGCCGAGCGCGTGCGCCGACCTTCGCGGCAGAGCCTCGAGCTCGCTCCCGACTCCGTCTGATCCTCTAGCGAGGCGGGCGGGGCGGCCTCGGCGGCGGCGGGGTGCCGCTGAACGACCCCTCGAGACGCTCGAGGAGGCGCGCGAGCGCGTCGGCCTCCCGCGGCGGCAGGTCGGCGAGGAGGCCGGCAAGCCGCTCCCGCAATGCGGTGTGCGCCGATTCCAGCACCCAACGGCCCTGCTCGGTGAGCACGAGCGCCTGCCGCCGACGATCGTCGTCGACGCGGCCTCGGCTCAGCATGCCGGCGTCTTCCAGCGCCGCGAGCAGCTGGGAGATTGCGGCGGGCGAGACGGCCGCACGCCGCGCGAGCTCGGCGCCGACGACCTCTCCGTCGGCGATCGCCTGCAGTGTCAGGTACTGGGCAACCGTCAGCGGCGGGTCGTGGCCGGCGAGCAGGCGCTCGATCCAGCGGCTCACGAGCGGCGCCGTGCGGACGAGGGCCTCCGCCGCCTGGCGACCGGCTGGCTTGTTGCGCGGGCGTGGCATTAGTTTAGTTTGCTTTACTGTTTAGCGTGCTTACTCACGCGATCCTAGCGGCCGCGAACCAGGCGTGGCCGCCGTTCGTCCTCGTCGCCGGGTTGCTGCTGATCGGGAGGGCAGCGGCCGAAGACGGGCTGTTCGATGCGACCGGAGCGCGTCTCGCCCGCTCGAGGCTCGGGCCACGGGGCCTGCTCGTCGCGCTGTTGGGGCTCGTCGCCGCGGTGACGGCGGTGCTCAACCTCGACACGTCGGTGGTCTTCCTGACCCCCGTTCTCGTCTTTGCGGCGCGGAGGCGCGGCCTCGACGAGCGGCCGTTCCTCTACGGCTCGGTCTTCATGGCCAACGCGGCTTCGCTGCTTTTTCCCGGCTCCAACCTCACCAACCTGCTCGTCCTGCGGAGCGCCCCGCAGGACGGCGGGTCGTTCGCGGCGCAGATGCTGCCGGCCTGGCTCACAGCATGCGCGATCACGGCGGTCTTCGTCACCGTCGCCTTCCGCCCCGCAGAAGTCGCGGCTCGCACTTCCCCCGAGCTGCCGCCGCTGCAGCTGCGGTTCGGCGCCGCCGCAACGCTCGCCGCCGCGCTGCTCGTCGTCCTGCTGCCGAACCCCGCCGTTCCCGTGCTCGCGGTCGGGATCGCAGCCGCGATCGGCCAACGACTTCCGCCCCGCTTCGACGCGCGGCTCCTCACGCTGCTGTTCGCCGTCACCGTCGCCCTCGGGACGGTCGCCCGTCTCTGGCACGGCCCGGCGCGGCTGCTCGAGTCGAGCGGCACCTTGGCCGTCGCCGGGATCGCCGCCGCCGCCTCGCTCGTCGTCAACAATCTGCCGGCGACGGTGCTCCTCGCGGCTCGGCCGCCCGCTCACCCGGACGCGCTCCTGCTCGGGCTCGACGTCGGGCCGAACCTCGCGGTGACGGGCTCGCTCTCGGCCGTGCTGTGGCTGCAGGCGGCGCGCGCTGTCGGAGCGCGGCCGTCGATCGCGACCTACACGCGGCTCGGCGTCGTGCTCGTCCCCGTCACGCTCGCCGCGACCGTCGCGGTGCAGGCCCTGGGGTGAGACGCGGGGTCGCCCCTGGCCGGAGCGACCCCGCTGTCTCCTGCGCGGACTACTTGCCCGCGGGCTCGCGGTCGCCGACGTGGACGGCGGCCGTGGACTCGACCTGGGCCAGGTTGGAGTGCCTGGGAGCCCGGATGCGAACGACGACGTTGTCGCCGATCTTGAGCTGCGAGAACGCGATCACGGTCGGCACCTTCCCCTGCCAGAGCAGGAAGATCGTGCCGGCGTCGACGCTGAACATCTCACTCTTCGGCTGACCGAGCATCAGCCGCGTCGCGCGCCGATTGCCACCGCGGACGTCCAGGGTGACGCTGTTCGTGCCGGTCCCGGTCAGCGTGCCGCGGAACAGATACAAGGGCCGACTCGGCGGAGCCAACTGGCCACCATGATCACCGACCAGACCGGCCGGCTTCTGCTCGAGATTCGCCAGCGAAGAGCCCGCCGCATCGCGGATATGGATCCAGATGTAGTCGCCCGCCGACAGATCAGCCGGCCCGACGACCTTCGGCACACCTTTCGACCACTTCAGAAACTCCGTGCCGCTCCCGTAGGCGAAGCTCTGCGAGACCGACTGGCCGAGCATCGCCCGCAACGCAGCCCGATTCCCCCGCTGCACCGTCACCGGCAACTGACCATTCGCCGGCGCCGCCGCCAGCTGGGCGACGAACAGGTACTGGATGCTGCGCCCCTGCTGCGGCGCGGCGCCGGCTCCGGCCGCGGTGACGAGCGCGGCGAGCCCGATTGCCATCAACGTCAAGAAGCGCATCTCCACTCCTCCGGAACGATTGGTGTGACCCCGCGCGCACCATCACTCGGCGCGGTCAGCCGGAGGTACGGCGTTCGTAAATCATCCGTAAGCCCGCTGCGATGTTTCCGGACGGCTAATCGAGGAGTGACCTCAGGTAGTCCTCGAGCTTGTTGAAGCTGTCCTCCTGGCCGTCGTGCTTGGTCATGTGGTCACGGCCGGCCTGGTCGCGGAACGCCAGCTTCATCGTCACCATCGTCACTCCGTCCGTTTCGTGGAGGTCCGTCGAGTCGTCGGCCTCCGCATCGGGCCAGCCCTCGAACAGCCACGTGCCGGCGGTCCTGGTCGGCGGCTCGACCTCGGAGTAGGTGCCGCGAAACACGCACTCCTCGCTTCCGTCCTGGGTCACGAAGACGATGCGGTAGCTCCCTCCGACGCGCAGATCGATCGAACATTCCGTGACGTGACAGTCGAATGGAGCAAACCAGTTGCGTACATGCTCCGGCTTCGTCAGGACGTCGAAGACGAGCTCGATCGGAGCGTCGAACTCTCGAGTGGTGACGATCTCGAGATCGTTGGGGTATTCGACAACTGCGGACCCGTGCCGATTAGCCGTCACTGTGTCTCTCCTTTTCGTTGGAGCTCCTGGAGGTAGTCGTCCATCCGATCCAGTCGCTCGTTGAGCGCCCGCTCGTACTTGGCCAGCCACTCGTGCATCGGCCGCAGGCGCGAGGGTTCCAGGCTGTACAGCCGGCGCCGTCCCTCTGCCCGGCACCGGACGAGCCCCACCTCGCTGAGCACGCGTAAGTGCTTCGAGACCTGAGGCTGGGACAGCGAGAGGTCGGTGACGATCGTCCCGACTGCCTTCTCGCCCGGGATCAGCGCGTCGAGGATCTCCCGACGGTGAGCCTCGGCAATCGCGTTGAAGACGTCTGCGGTGGTGGAAGACCGAGCCACGCCGCGATCATATTCCGATATCGGAATGTGTCAAGCAGCGACCAACGCACTACCGGGACCTGCCCGCAGCGAGTCGGGAGGTAGCGGGCCGTCGGTCGACGGCCCCGAGAGCCACGACCTGGTGAGCGGGGGTCCGCTCACTGGGGGGCGAGTTCGCCGCAGTGGTACGACGCGGTGACTCCGCCGTCGATGAGGAAGTCGCTGCCGGTGATGAACGCGCCGTTGGATCCCATGAGGAGCGCGGCGAGGGTTCCGACCTCGTCCGGGGTGCCGCCGCGCCCGGCGGGGCAGAGCTCGATCATGCGCCTATACCCCGCGCCGCGGGGGCCGGTCAGTTCGTCGCGGGCGAGCGGCGTGAAGATGATCCCGGGACGACGTGCCACCGCGGAAGGTCCAACCGACGAGATAGCGGCCTGGATCGTGACGATGCTCGGGGCTCCGAGCGGGTCTCGCTACGACCGCTCGGAGCCCCGGAGCACCCGCCTAGTGCGGCGAAGCCGCGGTTGCCTTCGCCGGTAGCACCGCGTAGAGCGAGGCGGCGAGGACGATGAAGAGGAGCCCCACGTTCGGATCGGTGGCGGAGCCGGTGGCGATGCCGCCGAACCCCTGTCCAATGACCCAGTAGACGGCACTGAGGTAGATCGCGAGCCAGAGGAACGTCCGGGTCTGCCAGTCGAACCCCACAGCGAGACCGATTGCGATCGAGACGATCGCGAGGACGATCGCGATGAGAAGTCCGTTGCCGTTGGTCAGGTCGGCGGCGTGCCGGAGCACGGTATCGAGCCAGCCCATGCCGGAGGGCGCGGCTGCGATCGCATCGTGAGTCGCGTTGGCGCTGCTGTTCGGCGCCAGCAGCCAGAGCCAGCCCATCGCGACCCAGAGCACGGCCCAGGCGAGCCGCGCCCCTCGCTCTCCGAGCAGCCCGCCGGGACGGTCGTTCGGCCAGACGATCAGCCCGATCAGGGCATAGAGGAGCACGGCTCCCGGCGCACCGGTGAGCGGGTTTGCCATGTTGGCGAAGAGCATCCCGAAGGCCTCGCCGAACCACCACACGACGAAGGCCCACCCGATCGACGCCGAGAGGGCGAGCTTCACCGTCGGTCGGTAGAGCAGACCGAAACCGATCGCGAACTGGGTCAGCGCGAAAAGCGTGTTCCAGAACCCGAGGTTCCCGTTGGCGAAGCGAGCACCCCAGTCGACGCTCGATGCGAGCCAGTGCGGCTGTCCCGGCGCCATCCCAATCAGCATCTGAGGGAAGCCGTTCGTGTACATGAACGACTGGAGCTGCAAAGCGGCGTCCAGCAGCCAGATCAGGCCGAGGACGGTCTGGATAGTCCGCCGGGCGTCAGAGGCGAAGTACGCCCGCGTGTCTTCGAGCAGAGTGGGGTGGCTCGGTGCGGGCCGTGCGCTTGGAGTCGAGGCGGTCACTACGCCTCCTTCCACTTGAAGGTGTAGACGACGCGGTGCTGCTTGAGCCAGACGTGCATGTACTCGGGGTGCCGCGCCACCTGCGGCGGCCCGATCAGCACCGTCAGCGAATACGTGCCGGGGCCGGGCAGCACGACGTTGTTGCCGTAGTGGACGCCCATGTAGGCCGAGAGCATCGGCCACTGTTGCTCGTCGAAGACGATCTTGCCGGCCTTGCGGATCGTCGCCCAGACCGACGCATAGGGAATCGGCGCGCCGGTGCGAGCGTCGGTCAGCCTGACCATGAGGTGGAACGAGTCCTTCTTCGTCTTCTTGACAACCCGCATCGAGTTGCCGGTGAAGACGCCGAACGTCACGGGCGCCATCCGGATCACCTGGATCTTCATGCCTTGCCAGTGCTTCACGGGTCCGAGCGGCGCCATCGCCATGGGCACGGGCAAGCCCTTGTCCGCACCAGGTGCGGAGGTGCTGCCACCCGACATCGACATGCCGGCCATCGTGCCGCTGCCGGATGCCGTGCCGCCCTTGCTCGCGGTCGCCGCGGTCGAGGTCCCGTTGACCGCGTGCGCGATCAGGACCACGGCCAGGATCGCGATCGCGATCGCGCCGCCGACTGCCGCGGCCCGCAGCGAAGAGCCGCGTGACGCGGAGCCCGCCCGGCCCGGTGCAACCGGGCCTGCGGATGTACTCGACATCTCTTCTCCTTCCTGACGGTCGTGCGCCATCCGCCCGGCGTGCGCCGGCTCGTGAGCGGCAGCCCGCCTAGCGGAAGGAAGACAACGGAGTCGGGAGAAGCGGCGGGCCGCGCCCCGTATGTCCGGCGGCGAGCGCCGAGGCGCGGAGCGGCAGGACGGAGAGAACGGGCCAGAGGATCCACTCACCCTGGAGGACGAGCGGCGGCGTGGTTCCTCGCGCCACGATCCCGACCTCGCGGGCGACGCGAAGGAGCACGCGCGCGACTACGTACGCGGCGAGGCCGAAGGGAAGCTGCAGCAAGAGACCGATGGGGAACGTCGGCTGCAGCACCATCCACCACGGGAACCCGCCGAGGGCAATCCAACGCTCGAGGAACTCCTGGCTCGTGAACCCCGCCAAGGGCAGGAGCGCGAACGCCCATGGCGGCGGCGTCCGAACGGGCAAGCGGCGGGCGGATGCGACGAGGTCGGAGACGAGTCCGACGAGCACGAGTGCACCGCCGATGCCGAGCAGTTCCGGGGCCAGCCCGAGATAGCCGTGGCCGGTCTCGGCGAGCACCTGCAGGCGCACACCGACCTGCGGGTAGACGATCCGGTACGCCAACACGTGCGCGAACTCGGTGCCGGCCAGCATCAGGGGCACCATGACCAGCCACGTTCCAGCGCGTCGCACTACGATACTATTGCGGATCGCGCTAGACCATGACGCACATCGGCGACTGCGCCCGGAGCGCGGCCGCAAGCAGCCATGATGTCCGGGCTACATCCGAGGGCCTGAGATTCTGAACTCACGCTTCACTCGCCGCCGCTTCGTCATCTCCGCGGGCGTCGCCGCCCTCGGTCTCGGAGGCGCAGCAGAGCTCATCGACCGGCTCGTCTCGGCCGGATCGCCACCGGTCGCCCTGGGCGCCCAGCCGCCCGGCCTCCCACTACGTCAGCACGCTTGGGATGCGACCTTGCATCGCGACGAGCATGGGAACGCTATCGCACCCCGTCACGTCCGGCTGCTGCTCTTCGACGTTCACGGACACCCCTCACCCTCTTCGGCCCGGGTGCTCGAGGCAGCCCTGCGCACGCTCGAGCGGAGCTTCAAATGGGGCCCCGACGGTCTGCTCTTCACGGCGTCGTGGGGCCCTCACTACTTCGAACACGTCCTCGGCGTCGCCTCGCCCGTCCCCAAGCCCGAGGCGCTGGCGAGCTTCGAGCTGCCGACACTCGACGCCTACGACGCCTGCTTACACCTGGCTTGTGACGACGACGCACGGCTGGATGCCGTCGTCGCGGCACTCGTCCACGGGGGACCTCTCGCCGGCGCTGACAGCCGGATCGACATCCGCCGCGCGCTCGCATTGCGCGAGATCCGGACTGGCTTTGTCGGCGACAGGCTTCCCGCCGCGCACCAGGACGTCTCCGGCGTCCCGGCGAATCGGCCCGTGCCTACGACCGCCCCCCTCTACATGGGCTTCAAGTCGGGGCTCCGCAGAAACCAGGCCTCAGAGGACCGGGTGACGATCGCCGGCGGACCGTTCGCAGGGGGCACGACAATGCACGTGAGCCGGATGCGGCTGCGGCTCGACAGCTGGTACAGCCTGTTCGATGAGCGCCAGCGCATCGCCCGCATGTACGCGCCGCAGGTGACGCCCACCCAGGTCGAGCACTTCACGACGGACGCGCCGAGCGATCCCCACAAGCTCGCTCAGGCGGCGGAGCGCTACGGCGTCGTCGGCCACGCCCAGTCGTCGGCGGTGGTGCGGCGAAACGGGATGCCGCTCATCCTCCGCCGCGACTTCGACACGACCGACGGCGGCGAGGCCGGCCTGCACTTCGTCGCCCTGCAACAGTCGATCGCCGACTTCGTCAAGACCCGGAAGGCGATGAACGCCGCTCGGGCCACGTATCTCAACCCCTCGATCACGGCGACGACCAACAACGGGATCAACGAGTTCATCTTCGTCAGCCACCGCGCTAACTACGTCGTGCCGCCCAGAGCGCTCCGCTCGTTTCCTCTCCTCCCTGGCCGCGAAAACGCGTTGCGGGATGTGTAGGCGGTCGGGGTGGAAGACCGCGAGCATCCATTCACCGGGATGCGCCTCACGACCCTGTCGCTTCTCGTGGCGTTGCTCGTCGCGAGTCTGGGCGCCACCGTCGCCCTAGCGGACGGGGATCCCGCGAGCGACTACCTCATCGGACAGCACGTCTTCCTCTCGTACGACGCCAAGGTCCCGAAGGCCGCCGAGCAGAAACTGCTGGCGGTGGTGCAATCCGCGAACGCGCAGGGGTTCCGCGTGAAGGTGGCGCTGATCTGGTCGAGCTACGACCTCGGCTCCGTGCCCGAGCTCTTCCGGAAGCCGCGCTACTACGCGCGGTTCCTTGACACCGAGGACTCATATTGGTTTAAGAGGACGACGCACCTGGTCGTCGTGATGCCCAACGGGCTCGGCTACGCCCAGTGGAAACACGATCCTGCCGCCGGCTACCGGACGATCGTCGGGATCAAGTTCGCCCGGACTCCGAGCGGAATGGCGGCGGCTGCAACGAGCGCCGTCGTCAAGCTAGCCGACGCGGCCGGGGTGAAGGTGTCGACGAGCGGAGGCTCCGCTGTCGCGACTCCGGCGGACGACGCAGCCGGCAGCAGCGCGCGCACGGAGATCATCGCCGCCGTCCTGGCCGCGCTCGTCCTAGGGGTCGTCGCACGCGTCTTGGTCAAGCGCCGGGCAGAACGCTCAGCGCTGCGCTAGCGGCCCAGCTCGCGTTCTACGGCTCATCGATCCGAAAATGGTTGCAGCGTCGGGGCGATCGTGCGACACCGGTTGCGCCGCGCCACCGGGGAGATGCCGCAGTCGGCGAACCGATCGGACACCAGAAGATGCCTCGTTGCAGGGAAGACGTTGTAATAAGGCAACGGGAATGGAGCTAGCCGGACTCGAACCGGCGACCTCCTGGGTGCGATCCAGGCGCTCTCCCAGCTGAGCTATAGCCCCGCGGCGGCTCAGTGTAGCTAGGAGGGGGCCGCCCTCTCCGTGAGCCGGCCCTCGCGGATCGTCCGCTCCATCTCCTTCGACTCCTCGCGGTACCAGCTCCCGTCCTCGAACTGGATCGCCGGATAGTTCTTCTGACCCGTCCCGGCGACGATCGCGTCTCGCTTGCCGCGCGAATGCGGCCCGGGGACGCGCTCGTAGTCGACGCCCATGTCCAGCAGAGCCTTCTCCACCCGCCAGCAGGGATGGCCCTTCAGCTTCACCCACTGATAGCTGCAGCGATGCAACTTCACCGCCATCTGAACCTCCTCGTCTTCGGCCGCCTCGGCGGTCCTACGATACGAGGATGCGCGCCGTCTTCGAAATCCGGCCGCCGGACTGGGGCGAGACACTCGCGATCCTCCAGTCGGTGAGCCTGTCTCACGGGCCAGAGTCGGTCCGGGCGCACGTCGTCGACGTCGACGGCGAGCGGGTGACGATCGACTTCCCTGCGCTCGACGGGGAAACGAGCGCCGAGCAGCTTCTCGCAGCGTGCGTCGCGGGCGAGTGGACCGATCGCGGCGACGTCGGGTCGTGCCGGCTCGTCGAGGTGGAGTGGCCGGAAGGGCTTGCCGGCCCGGCATTCCCCGCGCAGCCCGGCGTCTCGGTCGGCGCGATCCTGAAGCCGGCGCTGGGACTGGCGCCGGAAGAGGCGGCTGCAGTCGCCGCCGAGCTCGCGGCGGGCGGAGCTGTCCTCGTCAAGGACGACGAGCTGCAGCGGTCTTCGCCGGAGCGCGTTCGCGCGATCGAGCCGGCGATCCCCGAGCACGTCCTCTATGCCGCGAACGTCACCGGAGGCGATGTCGACGCGATCGTCGCCGCCGGGGCGCGGGCGCTCATGGTCAATGCGTTCCTAGCCGGCCTCGGCTCGATCGCTCGGTTGCGCGCGTACGGCCTGCCGATCTTCGTCCACCGGGTCGGATCGGCCTTCCTGCGGCGCGGCGGGTCGGTCTCGGTGTCGGCGAGCGTCCTCGCGGAGCTGACCCGACTGCTCGGCGCGGACTACGTCCAGGTCGGCTCCTTCTCGCCGCGCACGTTCGACACCGACGACGAGGTGCGGGAACAGATCGCGGCGGCACGGCCTGCGACGGCGGTGATCGGCGGCGGAGTCGGCGCCGACAACGCGCGCGAGCAGCTCGAGCGGGCGGGCACGCGCGACGGCGTGATGCTCCTGCTCGGCTCGGCGGCGTACGGGCATCCGGACGGTGTGCGCGCGGGCGTTGCCGCAGCGGTGGATGCGATCCCTGACTAGGCGGCGAAGAGCGTCAGGTCCGGCTCGCGCTCGCCGCGCAGGACGGCGAGGTCGACCGTGACGCAGCGGATGTCGCGCGAGCCCGCGAGTGCCACCGCCTGGGGCTTGAGCCGCTCGGCGGCGAGGATACCGCGGCAGGCGGCCTTCGCCGGATCGCGGCGAATGAAGTCGAGGTAGCGCGTGAGCTGCTCGACCGCCTCGATCGTCCCGACCCGCTTCACCTCGACGGCGACCCATTCGCCCGTCTCGTCGCGGTACATCAGGTCGACCGGCCCGATCTCGGTCTGCCACTCGCGCCGGACGAGCGTCAGCGTCTCCCCGAGCGCCTCGGGAGCGGCGGCGAGCGCCTCCTGCAGGTCGCGCTCGATGCCGTCCTTCTGCAGCGCCGCCGACTCGCCCATGTCGTGCGCGACGTCGCTCAGCACTTCGAGGAGCCGGATCTCGAGAACGTCGTCGCTCTTCGGCTTCGTCACGACGAGCCGGTCGCCCTCGTCGGCGAGGAATGTCGGCGCGGTCATCCAGTTGAGCGGCTTGTAGCCCCCGGCGTCGTCATGGACGAGCACCGATCCGTCGCCCTTGAGGATGAGCAGCCGGACCGCCTCGGGCAACACGGCCGAGACGCGGCCGGAATAGACGACCTCGCAGCGGGCGACGACAAGACGCACGCCGCGCAACCTACTGGCCGTTTCGGACATGGCCGGAACCAGGTTCCGGCCATGTCTATTCGAGACATGACTGAGCACTTGGCTGGGGCAAATCGGGACAAGGGACAGGTCCTGACCAGGCCCGGCCGGTACCAGGTTCCGGACGTGTCCGTTCAGGCGCGGACGACGCGCGAGCCGCCGACGATCGCCTCGGCCCCGTCCTCGAAGCGCACCCACGCCTTCCCGTTGCCGTCGTAGTCGGGCGACCAGACGAGAAGCGTCGCGTCCCGGTCGCCGACGCGAACACGCTCGCTGCCCTCATCCTCCGCACCGCTCCAGACGCGGACGAACGGATTCTCCCGCCGCTCGCGCCCGATGGTGGTCTCGTCCGCATGACCGGGGAGAACACGCGTCGCGTCGGGCAGCTCGAGCAGAACCTCCATCACCGACCGCCTAACGGCTGCGACGTCGCCGCCGCCGACGGCATCGCGGAACAGAGTGTCGCCCGTTGCGACCACGCCCTGGTCGACGACGAACGCGAGCCCATCGTCGGAGTGGCCGGGCGTCGCGAACGCCTCCACCTGCAAGGCGTCCCATCTCCACTCGCCGGGCTCGGCCAGCACGGGAATCGAGTACCGCTGCACGAGCTCGTCCTCGTTCTCGATGTGGTCGTGGTGCGCGTGCGTACGCAGGATCGCGACCGGAGTCACCCCCCAACGCTCGACCGCTTCGATCAGCGGCGCCACGTCCGCTCCGGAGTCGACGAACACCGCCGGCCCGCCTTCCGCGGCGATCAGGAAGGCGTTGCTGAGCCAGTCGGGATGCGAACTCTTCTCCACGAGCATGGCGGTAGGCTAACTGCGTTCACCACGAGGAGGATTCATGGCGGGCCTGATGTCACGCACTACGACGATCGTCAAGGCGAAGTATTCGAAGCTCCTGAACCGGGCCGAGAACCCGACAGAGACGCTCGACTACTCGTACGAGCAGATGCTCGAGCAGCTGCAGAACGTCAAGCGCGGCGTCGCCGACGTGGTCACCTCGAAGAAGCGGCTCGAGTTGCAGCAGCAGAAGCTCGAGCAGAACGTCGTCAAGCTCGAGACCCAGGCGCGGCAGGCGGTCGCCGCGAACCGCGAGGACCTTGCCCGGCAGGCGCTCGAACGCAAGACGGTCGCGCAGCAGCAGCTGCAGGACATGGACGGCCAGGTGAAGCAGCTCGAGGACCAGCAGGAGAAGCTCGTCGCCGCCCAGCAGCAGCTCGAGACCCGCATCGAGTCCTTCCGGTCGCAGAAGGAGGTCCTCAAGGCGCAGTACTCGGCCGCCGAGGCCCAGGTCAAGGTCGGCGAGGCGGCGACCGGGATCGGCGAGCACATGAACGACACCGGGCTGGCGATCCAGCGCGCCAAGGACAAGACCGAGGAGATGCAGGCGCGCGCTTCCGCGATCGACGAGCTCACGTCGAGCGGCGCGCTCGAGGACTTCACCACCGGCGACCAGACGCAGCTCGACCGCGAGCTGGCGCAGATCTCCTCCACCTCCCAGGTCGACGACGAGCTCGCGAAGCTCAAGGCGGAGGTCGGCTCCGGTACGCCTCAGAAGGAGATCCCCGCCGGCGACGCCGAGCCTGCTCCGGATGCGGCGGACGCGGAGCCGGCAGCGCAGCCGGCCGAGGAAGCAACACCAGAGCCCTGACCCGCTTCGGCGACATCCTCTTCGGCCGCAAGAAGCTGCAAGAGCCGGCGGCCGAGAAGCTGTTCGCGCTCTCCACCGCGGCCGTCACGCTCGACACCGAGTGCTCGCTGAAGCCGGCCGGCGACTCGGCGCTGATCTTCAAGCCGCTCTCGGCGGGTGAGTTCGACCAGACGGAGAGCGAGGCGGAGGAGCTCCTGCGCGGGGTCGCACGGGACTCCGGCTCGACGATCGACCGCAAGACCGACACGTTCGGCTTCGAGTGGGTGATCGTCCGTGACCCCGACCTCGACGACCAGGTCGCCGGTGTCCACGCGCTTGCCTCGGAGCTCGAGGAGCACGGTTTCGGCGGCCAGCTCCTCGCCGCCGCGTTCCGCTTCGACGGGGGCACGTGGGGCGGCGAGCATCCGGTCTACTGGATCTACGGCTTCAAGACGGGAACGTGGTGGCCGTTCGTCCCGACGGGCGAGAAGCAGCAGCGGGACAACTCCCGCGAGCTCGAGCTGAAGGCAAAGCTCGAGCCGGAACTTCCCATCGAGCCCGACCTGAGCAAGTGGCTTGCCTTGTACGACGCACCGATCTAAGAGCCGTCAGGGCGGACGGCGCTGGGCCGCGATAAGGACGCCGCGGGCGTACGGGTCAGGAACGGCAGATTGAGACGAACTCGACCAGCGGGCCGATGTAGCCGCCGCCACCGCCGCCGGTGCCGCCGCAGCGGGAGCTGCCTGGATGGTCCTGCCACCCGGTGGTTGTCCACTGCCAGTCGGGGGCCATTCGCTTGCCGGGTTTCGTCGACTCGACACTGGTGGAGTTGACCGAAGTTGCTCCCTCGCTGGTCAAGACGAACTCCCAGCCGATCGCTTCGGTGTTTCGTCCAGGATGTGGCCATGTGAACTGCTCGTAGGCCTCGTTGAGGTGCACGCCGCGCGGCCCGGGTCTTGTCACGACCAGTACCTGTGCGATCTGGAAGCCGTGCTCGCGGTGGAGGCTGATCGAGCAGCGCGTCCGTATCGGTGGTGCGCTGCCTTTCGGCGCGTCGATCCGGCCGCCGACGGCGACGCCGGGAGCCTGTGGGCGACAGTGGTCGAGCAGGTGCCCGGTCTCTGCCGTCACATCTGCGACTGCAGCCTTTCCGGTTGGCGGCGGCCCAGCCGGCGTCGACACGGCAACCCGCAGCGCGGGGAGCGGCTCTCGCCCCCAACCGGGTGTGATCCGCAGGGGGCCGCTCCACCGAACTCGCAGGTCCGGGATGCTTCGTGTCACGGCCTCCCCGGGCCGGAGCTTCGTTGGAGGGATGTACGGACCAAGCGCTTCCCGGAGCGGGACCCTGGTGTCGTATTTGGTGCCGTCTGAACCGTGCGCGACCAGCCAGAGGCTCCCGAGCGCCAGCTCGATCTTGCGCGGCTGCTTCGAGACGTTGCGGACATCGAACCTGACATCGAGCACACCCCCTGCCTCTACCGGTGTGCCGACGGTGGCGGTGATGCGGATATGTCCCCCGAGGACGAGGCGGCTCGAGCGCACGACCCGCACGGCCGCCAACAAGGGTTGACCTTGGGGCACTGCGGCCGCGCGGTGGCCGCCGCCGCAGGCCGACAGGCCACATGCGACGGCGACGACTACAACCACGGCTCCCAACGCCTTCATGTCACCGAAAATACGACACCACCAAGGGCAAGTGTCACTGTCGTTCCGGGACTGCGGCGTCGGCTAGGAGACGGGCTTGCCCATCTCGCGGGCGATCTCCGCGAGAGCGGCGAGGCGCTTCTCGAGCGGCGGGTGGTCCATCATCCACTCGCTCATCTGCGACTTCCAGTTGGTCGGGATGATGAAGAACGCGTTCATGCCCGCCACTTCGCGCAGGTCTTGCTGCGGGATCTGCGTGATGTTGCTCGAGATCTTCTGGAGCGCACTCATGAGGTTCTCCGGCGCGCCCGTGATGATCGCCGAGCCGCGGTCGGCGCCGTACTCGCGGTAGCGCGAGATCGTGCGGATCAGGACCCAGCTGATCGCATACACGACGATCGAGACGAGCAACATGATCAGCCAGACCGGAACCTGGTTGTTGTTGTTGCTGTTGCGGTTGCCGCCGCCGAAGCCGCCGAACATCCCGGCGTAGAGCCCGAAGCGCGTGAGCATCGCGGCGAGCATCGCGAAGAAGCTCGCAACCGTCATGACGAGCACGTCCCGGTTCGCGACGTGGGAGAGCTCGTGTGCGAGGACGCTCTCGATCTCCTGCGGCTCGAGCCGCCGCCAGAGCCCCGTGGTCACCGCGACCGCGGCGTGCTTCGGGTTCCGGCCGGTCGCGAACGCGTTCGGGACGTCCGAGTCGACGACCGCGATCCGCGGCTTCGGCAGATTGGCCATGGCACAGAGCCGCTCGACCATCGCGTGCAGCTCCGGTGCTTCCTCGGCGGTGACGACCTTGGCTCCGGAGGCCGCGAGCGCGACCTTGTCGGACGTGTAGTACTGGAAGAACGCCAGCCCGATCACGATGATGAGCATCGGAGCAAGGCCGACGTTGAAGATGTTGAAGAGGACGACGGCGAAAACGACGTACAGCAGGCCTAGCAGCCCAGTGGTGAAGAGCATCCGTAGCGTGAGGCCCCGGTCGCGACCGAACGATTGCCGTTTCATGGCTCGAATGGTACTCAGCACGCACCCTGCACCGGTTCCGGCGCCCGTGGTCTTAGCGCTTCATTAGAGTCCGCTCCGGTGCGCCGTCCAGCAGTCATCGCCGCCGCGCTGCTCGGCGCCGTCGTGCTCGCAGGCTGTGGCTCTCAGGGGGTCGCGTCGCCCACGCCGAACACGGTCATCGGCACGGTTGCGACCACCTCCAGCTTCCCGATCGTCCCCGCCTTCCATCTCACGGGAGACTCGAAGAAGGGCAGCGCGGTGTTCTCGAGCTCGGGGTGCGGAGGCTGCCACACGCTCGCCGCGGCGCACGCGAGCGGCACGGTCGGCCCGAATCTCGATTCGCTCAAGCCCGACTACCGCGCGGTCACCGCACAGGTGACGAACGGCGGCGGCGCGATGCCGTCCTTCAAGTCGAAGCTCAGCGCGCAGCAGATCGCGGACGTGGCCGCCTACGTCGTCGACTCCACCGGCGGCAAGGCGCCGTAGACCTCCCTCCCGCGTTCCCGGCGCACGTCGCCGCCTTCGCGCTCGACCTCGACCGGACGCTGATCGCCGAGGACGGCGTGCTGCGGCCGCGGACGCAGGAGGCGCTCTCGCGCACGCGCGCGACGGGGACGCACGTCGTCGTCGTCACGGGACGGATGTTCAGGGCGGTGCGGCCGTATCTCGAGCAGGCGGGCCTCGACGATCTCGTCGTCTGCTACCAGGGAGCGGTCGTCGCCGACCCCGCGACGGGCGAGTTCCTGCTTCATGTGCCGATCCCGCTCGCGGAGGCACGCGAGGCGATGGATGCCGTGCTGGACGCCGGCTTCCATCTCAACTGCTACGTCGACGACCTGCTCTACGTCGCCGAGGAGACGCCGGAGGCCAGGCGCTACGCCGACTTCCAGCACCTCGAAATCCACACCGTCGGCGACCTCCGCGCGTGGCTCGACCACTCCCCGACGAAGCTCGTCGCCGTCGGCGATCCGCGGGCGCTCGACGAGCTCGAGGGAGAGCTGAAGCCGCGCTTCGCCGGACGCCTCTTCATCTCCAGGTCGCTGCCGTATTTCCTCGAGTTCGCGCACCCGGACGTGAGCAAGGGGAGCGGGCTCGCGTTCGTCGCCGAGCGGATCGGCTTCCGGCCCGAGGAGACGGTCGCGTGCGGCGACGGGGAGAACGACCGCGAGCTGCTCGATTGGGCCGGCTTCGGCGTCGCCGTGGCGAACGCGCACGAGGACGTGCTCGCCCGAGCCGATCTCGTCGTCCCGTCGGTGCAGGAGGAAGGCATCGCTGCCCTGCTCGAGGCCTACCTAGACTCCGTCGCGTGATCGACGCCCGCGCCGCCCGCAACGAGCCGGAGGAGTACCGGCGCCGTCTCGCGCGTAAAGGCGCAGCCGAGACGTTCGACACCTGGCTCACGGCCGACCAGCGCTGGCGCGAGCTCGTACCCCACGTCGACGAGCTCCGCTCCCAGACGAAGGTCAAAGGCAAGCCGACGCCCGAGCAGCTCGAGGATCTGCGCGGCGTGAAGGAGAAGCTGCAGCTGGCCGAGAGCGAGCTCGCCGCAGCCGAGGCCGTGCGCGACGAGGTCGGCCTGCGCATCCCGAACCCGCCGGCCGACGACGTCCCGGACGGCGTAACCGAGGATGACGTGCGCGTCGAGCGGATCGTCGGCGACCCGCCGCAGCTGACCGAGCCGAAGGAGAGCCTCGAAGTCGGCCGCTTCGACATGGAACGCGCCGCCCGCATGAGCGGCGCCCGCTTTGGTTACTGGATCGGCGACACCGGCCGACTCGCGCTCGCGCTGTACCGCTACGCCCTCGACCGGCTCGCAGAGAAAGGTTTTCTCACAGTTCTCCCACCGGTACTGGTCCGCGAGCAGGCACTGATCGGCACAGGCGCCTTCCCGTCCGACGAGCAGAACGTCTACGAGATCCCCGAGGACGGCCTCTACCTCTCCGGCACGGCCGAGATCCCGCTCGCGAGCTTGCACGCCGGCGAGATCCTCGACGCCGACGAGCTTCCGGTCCGCTACGTCGCGTTCTCGCCGTGCTTCCGGCGCGAGGCCGGCGCTGCGGGGAGGGACACGCGCGGCATGATCCGCGTCCACCAGTTCAACAAGGTCGAGCAGTTCGCGCTCACGCTGCCCGACCGGTCGTGGGACGAGCACGAGCTCCTGCTCGCGAACACCGAGGAGCTCGTCCGCGGGCTCGGCGTGCCGTATCGGGTCGTCGTCCTTCCGGCCGGCGACATGTCGGCGGCAGCGGCAAAGACGTACGACGTGGAGATCTGGTTCCCGAGCCAGGAGCGTTACCGGGAGACTGCATCCGTCTCGAACACCACGGACTTCCAGGCGCGGCGCCTCGGCATCCGCTACCGAGACGGCAAGAGCCCGGAGCCGTTGCACATGCTCAACGGCACCGCCGTGGTCGACCGGATGGCGCTTGCGATCCTGGAGAACTTCCAGGGCGAGGTGCCTGACGTCCTGCGCGAGTACGGCGCCCCCGAGCGCGTCACTCCCTAGCGAGCCACTCCTTCGCGAGCCGTTTCTGGGCGCGCGTCAGCCACGCCTCCTCGACGAGATCTCGCAGCTCGTCGCGGTCCAGCCGAGCGAGCTCGGGAATGCGCATCAGCACGGCGGCGTAGCCGTCCCAGTGCGGTGTCGTGAAGTAGATGCCGCGAGCGTCGGAGAGCAGCAACTCCTTCACGCCGAGATCGGCGACGCGGAAGACGAGGACGTCGTCGAGCCGTTCTCCCGTCTCGGCGTCGACGGCGTCCGGACGCCGGCTGCGGTGGAAGCAGAACATCTTCCCGTGCACCTTGTAGACGGGGCGGCCGTCGTCGACCTCCTTCGTCGCCTCGGGCATGGCGAGCGCCAGCTTGTCGAGATCCTTCAGCGTCGCCACGGCTGCGACACTAGACGGCGCGGCGGGGTGCCGGAGCGGTCGAACGGGGAGGTCTTGAAAACCTCTGAGCCCTCGCGGGCTCCGTGAGTTCGAATCTCACCCCCGCCGCTCGTCTGTAGCGTTCTCAGTCATGACGACGGGAGACGAGCTCCGCGGCCTGATGCGGCTCTGGCCGCACGGTGTCTCGATCCTCAGCGTCGACGTCGACGGCGACCGGATGGGCGTGACGGTCTCCTCCCTCGTCTCGCTCTCGCTCGAGCCGCCGCTGATCGGCGTCTCGATCGGCAAGGAAGCGTCGTGTTACGAGCTCTTGCGCAGCGCCGGGCGCTTCGCGGTCAGCCTCCTCGGCGCCGAGCAGGAGGAGCTCGCGCAGCGCTTCGCCGCCGGCTACCCGCCGATCGTGCACTGGCAGGGCGTGCCGACCCGAGAGGGGCAGGTCGCGCCGCTGATCGACGGCGCGCTCGGCTGGATCGACGCCGAGACGAAAGCCGAGGCCGACGCCGGCGACCACACCTTCTTCATTGCCGACGTCCTCTCGATCGCGCACGGCCCTTCGCATCACGCGCTCGTCTACCGCGAGAGCGCGTACCACTCCGTCTAGCCGGGGAAGCCGGACCGCGCGACCGCGAGCAGTTGCCCCGGTGTCAGCCCTTCTGCCGAGAGCACGAGGTAATTGCCGCCACTCGCAACGGGAATCTCGAGGTAGAGCGTCTCCTGCCCGGACCCTGCGGACACGAGGAAGCCGTTGAACGGCCCGACCGTTACGGCCTGCGCGCCCGATGGGATCGGCAGGGTCCCAGCCGTGAGCGTCACGTCCAGACAACCGCCTTCGGCCGCTGCGGCCACGCGGACGGCATAGACGACCGTCATCGGATGCCCCGGCGTGGACTTCACGGGCACGCACGTACGGGTGGACCGCATGTAACCCGCCGGAAGCCTGAACCTGTAGCCGGCGAGCGCGATCGTCCTTCGCGAAAGGCCCGCCTGCGAGTGCTGCCGACCCCCCGCCGGCGTCGAAGGCCAGCCTCCGATGAGCGCGAACGACACCACCGCGGCGGCGCCGGCGACGGCGAGCGCAGCAAGGACGGCACCCGGAACCCGACGCCGAGCGCCGCGGTGCGCGAGCGAGCCGCCTGGGTCCGAGGCGAGGATCCGGCCGAGAATCCGTTCCTCCTCCTCCGGATCGACCAGGGAGTCGGCCTCGGCGAGAAGCGGCCGACCGGCGATGGCAAGCCGTTCGAGTGCGTTACGAGTGCGCATCGACGTGCCTCCTTCGTGTGTTCTGCGGAGCAAGCGAGCGCGATTCGCGGCCAGGGTCGGACTCCAGAGCCCGCGCCAGCCTCCGCCGCGCACGATGCAGCCGGACGGCGAACGCGAAGCGATTGACGGCGAGGGCCTCCGCCGCCTCTGCGTCGCTCAGCCCGTCCCACGTGACGAGCCGGAGCAACTCGCGGTCGCTCTCCCTGAGCGCGGCGAACGCCGTGAGCACCTCGTCGCGATCCGCGACAGCCCCGGCCAGATCGGACGGTGCCGAATCGAGGCCTTGCGCGGCCCGCAGTCGCGCAGCGAGGGCCTCCCGTCTCGTCTCCGAGCGGAACTGACCGGCGATCACCCGGCGGGCGACGCCGAGGAGCCACGGCCGGGGCTCGTCCGGAACATCGTCGAGCCTGCGCCAGGCGACGAGGAAGGTCTCGGCCGCGACGTCCTTTGCGCGTTCGGGATCGATGCGCGCCGCGGCGAATCGAAGCACGGCACGGAAGTGCTCCCGGTAGATCCGCTCGAACCGGTCTCGATCGTCCGCCATCAGTGAGGAGATGGCCGGCACGCGACCGAAATTACAGTTCGAACCCGTGATCGACGCTGTCGTCTTCGACCTCGACGGCGTGCTGCTCCAGTCGGAGGAGGTCTGGGACGCGGTGCGCGAGCGCTATGTGCGCGAGCGCGGCGGCCGCTACGACGAGGAAGTGCAGCGGGCGATGATGGGGATGAGCGCGCCCGAGTGGTCTCGGTACCTGCACGAGAAAGCCGGCGTCCCGGACGAGCCGGCTGTGATCAACCGCGACGTCGTCGAACGGATGCTCGAGGCCTACCGGCGAGACCTGCCGTTGCTGCCCGGCGCGGAGGAAGCTGTGCGGCGGACGGCGGCCGCATTCCCGCTCGCGCTGGCGTCATCCTCGAACCGCGAGGTCTTCGAGGAGGTGCTCGAGCTCGCGGGCCTGGCCGGCTTCTTCCGAGCGACGGTCTCGTCTGAAGAGGTCGAGCGCGGCAAGCCGGCACCGGACGTCTACCTCGAGGCGGCGCGACGGCTCGACGTCGCACCCGACGCGTGCACCGCGGTCGAGGACTCGCACGCCGGAATCCGCTCGGCCAAGTCCGCCGGGATGCGCGTCGTCGCGATCCCGAACGCCAGCTACCCGCCCGACGAGGAGGCGCTCGAGCTCGCCGATGCCGTCCTGGACTCGCTAGATGATCTGACGCCCGACCGCATCGAAGGCGCGTAGTGTCGGCGCGATCGCCGGGTCGAAGTCCTCGCGGAACATCGTGAAGATCGTGACGTCACGGAGCGGTCCGCCGGCGCGGCCCGGCAACCGACGCCGCAGGGTCGCCTCCTCCTTGAAGCCGAGCTTGCGCGGCACGCCCATGCTCACCTCGTTCCGAGGCTCGATGCGGATCTCGATCCGGTCGGCCTCGCAGATCTCGAAGCCGACCCGAGTCAACGCCGCCGTCGACTCCGTAATGAAGCCCTGCCGGGTCCTGCTCGCCCGGACGAAATAGCCGATTTCGAGGCCGCCCGGCTCGATCCGGGGATGGAGGCCTGAGCCGCCGATCTGCTCCGCCTCGTCGGCGGAGAAGACCCCCATGACGAAGTTCTCACCCGCGTCGAACTGCGAGCGGAAGGTCTTCAGCAGATCGGTCTTCTGCTCGAGCGTCTGCGGTTCGTGCTCCACCCAGGGCATCCACGGTCGCAAGTGCTCGAGGCTCGAGTCGACCGCGTCTTTCAGCAGCGGCGCGTCGCGCGGTTCGTAGCAACGGATCACGAGCCGCTCCGTCTCGATCCGGTACGGAGCGGGCGGTCCCTCCCAGCTCATGTCACACGGCCGATCAGGACGCAGCCGTTGTGGCCGCCGAGACCCATAGCGTTCGAAAGTGCGACCTCCACCTGCACCTCTCGCGCCTCGTTCGGCACGTAGTCGAGATCGCACTCCGGATCGGGGTGTGCGTAGTTCATCGTCGGCGGCAGGACGCCGTCCCGGACGGCGAGGACGCACATCATCGCCTCGATCGCCCCGGCAGCCCCGAAGCAGTGGCCGGTCACGGACTTCGTCGAGGAGACGGCGAGCCGGAACGCGTGCTCGCCGAAGACCTCCTTGATCGCCTGCGTTTCAGCCGCGTCGCCGAGCGGGGTCGAGGTGCCGTGGGCGTTGATGTAGCCCACCCGCGCGACTTCGAGACCGGCGCGGTCGAGCGCATGCCGCATCATCTCGGCGACGCCGACGGATTCCGGGTCTGGCTGCGCGAGATGGTGCGCGTCGTTCGACATCCCGTAGCCGAGGATCTCGGCGTACACGGTCGCGCCACGGCGCTCGGCGGCCTCGAGCTCCTCGAGCACGAGCACACAGGCTCCCTCCCCCATCACGAAGCCGGCGCGTGTCGCGTCGAACGGCCGAGACGCGCGCGGCGGGTGCTCGTCCTCCGCCACGAGACCCCGCATCGCGCAGAAGCCGGCGAGGATCAGCGGATGGAGGCAGGCCTCCGCGCCGCCGGCGAGGACGGCATCGGCGTCGCCGCGCTTGATCACCTCGGCCGCCTCGCCGACCGCGGTCGAGCCCGTCGCGCAGGCCGAGACCGGCGCGTAGTTGGGGCCGCGGAAGCCGAGCGAGATCGCTAGTTGTCCGCTCGCGGTGTCGACGAGCACGTTCGGGAGAAACGTCGGTGCGACCCGGTCGGGGCCGCGCTCGCGCAGCACCTCGGCCTGCTCCAGGATCCCGATCACGCCGCCGATCGCGGTGCCGAAGAGGATGCCGACCCGGTCCGACGAGTAGGCGCCGTCGAGCCGCGCGTCCGCGACGGCCTCGCGGGCGGCGCCGAGCGAGAGCAGGACGTTGCGGTCGAGCCTCCTCGCGTCCTTGGCCGAGGCGACCTGCGTCGGGTCGAAGTCCTTCACCTCTGCCGCGATGCGTACGGGGAACTCGCTCGCGTCGAAGGAACGGATGAAGTCGATGCCGCTCTCGCCCGCGACCGCCGCGCGCCACGTCGACGGCGCGTCTGCGCCGATCGGCGTCACGGCGCCGAGTCCGGTCACGACCACCCGCCTCATCCCGCGAGGTTAGACGCGCCCCAACAGGGCAGGTTGCGACTACGCCGTCTTGGTGACCGCCGCGTCGACGAGAACGGCGTACACCTTCGTCGGCTCGGTCTTGCCCTTCATGACCAGCTCGCCCTGCGCCTCGACCGCGATTCCGTCGCCGAATCCGCTCCGCGTGTTCTCGTCGATCAGGATCGGCCGACCGAGCTCCTTCGTATGCGCCTCGAGCCGGGCGGCGACGTTCACGGTGTCGCCGACGCAGGTGTAGGTGGCACGGTTGTGCGTGCCGGTGTAGCCGGCGACGACCCGGCCCGACGCGATCCCGACGCCGATCTGGATCTGCACCTTGTCCCGGGCCGCCTGCTCCTCGTTGAACAGCCGGATCAACTCGACCATCTGGCACGCCGCGAGCACGGCCGCCTGCCGGTGGTCGTCGCGCGGCGCCGGCGCTCCGAAGATCGCCATCAGGCCGTCGCCGACCATCTGGTTCACGATCCCGCCCTCGCCGTTGATCGCGTCCATCATCAGCAGGTAGTAGTCGTTGAGCAGCTCGATGGTCTCGGCCGGGTCTCGCGACTCCGAGATCGTCGTGAAGGAGCGGATGTCGCAGAACATCGCCGACGCCTCGACGTACCGGCCGCCGAGCGAGAAGCCCGACGTGAGCAGGTCGTCGGCCACCTCCTTGGTCGCGAACTTGCTGATCAGCTCGCGCTGCTGGTCGCGGAGGCGCTTCTTCTCGAGGCTCGCGTTGATGCGAGCGCTGAGCAGCACCGGGTTGACCGGCTTCGTCAGGTAGTCCTCGGCGCCCATCTCGAGGCACCGGACGACGCTGTCCAGCTCGTCGAGCGCCGAGGTGACGATCACGGGGATGTCCCGGAGATGCGGGTCGTCCTTCAGCTTCGCGAGGACCTCGTATCCATCCAGCTCGGGCATGAGGACGTCGAGCAGCATGAGGTCGAACGGCTGTTGCCGCAAGAGCTCGAGCGCCTCCGCGCCGTGCTCGGCGAATGCGACCGTGTGTCCCTCGTGCTCGAGACCCCGGGCGAGCAGGAGCCGGTTGACCCGGTTGTCGTCGGCGATCAGGATCGTGCCGGCCGCCGCGACTCGGTTGCTCACGCCGGCGACTCCGAGCGAAGGGCGGAGAGCGCTTCCTCGAGCGGCCGGTACTCCTGCTCGATCCGATCGACCAGCTCCGAGGCGCCGTCGAGCTCGCCCGCCTTGCCACGCTGCTCGAGCGTGCGGCACAGGTCCGCGAACCCTTCGGCGCCTAGCGTCGCGCCGTTCGACTTCAGGGTGTGCGCGGCCCGTCGCAGCTCCTCCGCGTTCCCGTCGTCGAGCGAGCGTCGCAGTGTCGCGACCAGCTCGGGCGCGTCGGCGAGGAACGCGTCGATCACCTCGTCGAGGAACTCGTCGCCGCCGAGGTCTCGCAGATTCTTCAGCGCGCCGTCGTCGAGCGCGACGTACTCGACGGGCTCCGAGCGGCCATCGCCGTTCGCAAGCGGCTTCGCGCGCTTGAGCGCCGTGACGAGCTCCTCGGCGCGAATCGGCTTGGCCACGTAGTCGTTCATGCCCGCCGCGAAACAGGCCTCGCGATCCTCGGGAAGGGCGTTCGCCGTCATCGCGATGATGTGTGGTCGCCTCTCCTCCGGCCAGCGCTCGCAGATCCGGCGCGTGGCGTCGAGGCCGTCGAGCTCGGGCATCTGCACGTCCATCAGGACGACGTCGTAGGGCCGACGCTCGAGCGCTTCGATGGCCTCGAGCCCGTTCGTCGCGACGTCGGCGCGGTAGCCCAGCCGCTCGAGGAGGCGCAGCGCCACCTTCTGGTTCATCGCGTTGTCCTCTGCAAGCAGGATCCGCAGCGCCGACCTCGCGCGCTTTCCGTCGGTCACGGCCTCGACCTCCTCTGCCCCGGACCTGCCCGTGGTGAGCAGCTGCAGGAGCGTGTTGTAGAGCTGGGACGCCTTGAGCGGCTTCGCGAGCTGCGCCGAGAACACGCCGCCGGACTGGAGCTGCGGCAGCCGCCCGAGCGATGTCAGGAGGAGCAGCGGCAGCTCGGACTCGCTCCGGTGCTGCCGGATCTCGCCGGCCAGGGCGAGCCCGTCCATCTCCGGCATCATCATGTCGAGGACGGCGATGTCGAACGCCTCCCCCTGCTCGATCAGCTCGAGCGCGGCGGCGGGCAGCTCCACCGCGACGGGCTCCATGCCCCACGACCGTGCATGGCGGACGACGATCTCGCGGTTCGTCGCGTTGTCGTCGACCACGAGCATGCGCTTGCCGGCGAGGTGTGGCAGGCCGTCCTCGAGCGGGATCTTCGTCGGCACGTCGGCTCCGGCGACCGGAAGCGAGATGCGGAAGGTCGACCCCTTCTGCTGTTCGCTCTCGACCGTGATCGTGCCGCCCATCAGCTCCACGAGGCGCTTCGAGATGGCGAGGCCGAGGCCGGTGCCGCCGAAGCGACGCGTCGTCGAGGCGTCCACCTGGCTGAACGAGGTGAAGAGCTTGTCCATTCTGTCGGGCGGGATCCCGATCCCGGTGTCGCGCACGGCGAGCTCGATCCGGTAGGCGTCCGCCCCGGTCTTCTCGGCGTCGACGAGCACCACGACCTCCCCACCGTCCGTGAACTTGACGGCGTTGGAGAGGAGGTTCAGGAGCACCTGGCGCAGGCGCGCCTCGTCGCCGACGACTCCGGCAGGAGCGGCTTCGTCGATCAGGCAGCCGAGCTCGAGCTCCTTCTCCCACGCCCGCGGCGCGACGATGTCGAGCGCCCCCTCGACGCAGTCGCGCAGGTTGAACGGCTCGCGCTCGAGGTCGAGCTTGCCTGCCTCGATCTTCGAGTAGTCGAGGATGTCGTCGATCACGTGCAGGAGCGCGTCGCCGCTCGAGTGGACGACCTCGGCGAACTCGCGCTGCTCGCCGGTCAAGTCGGTGCCGAGCAACAGATCGGTCATGCCGATCACGGCGTTCATCGGCGTCCTGATCTCGTGGCTCATGGTGGCGAGGAAGGCGCTCTTCGCCTGCGTGGCGGCCTCGGCCTCCTCGCGGGCACGTTGCAGCTCGGTGATGTCGTGGTAAATGGCGTAGAAGCCGACGTGCTCCCCGTCGAAGCCCAGCGGCACGAGCTCCATCTCGACGTCCAACAACTCGCCGTCCTTGCGCGCGCGGCGCGTGATGCGACGGGTGCGGACCTGTTCCAGTGCCTCCCTGGTCACGTCGCGGCTCTCGCTCCGGAACTCCTCCGGGACAACGAGCTCGTCGATCGTGCGGCCGACCGCTTCCTCACTCGTGTAGCCGAAGAGCGCCGCGGCAGCGGGATTCCAGCCGGTCACACGCTCGTCTGCATCCATCACGACGATCGCGGCAGGGCTGATCTCGACCAGCGACTCGAAGTACTGCTTCTGGCGGTCGACCTCGGCAAACAGACGAGCGTTCTGGATCGCGACCCCGACGTTGGCGGCGATCGTGGCGAGCAGGCGCACGTCCGGCTCGCCGAAGCGCCCCTCCTCCTCGATGCTCTGGACGCTGATCACGCCGATCGCCCGGCTGCCGACGAGGATCGGCACGCCGAGATAGGAGAGGGAGGGCGTCCCGAGGCTTTCCTGCATCTCGTACTGCTCGCGGCGATTGAGGAGGAGCGGCTCGCGTGAGCGGAGGATCTCGGAGGTGAGCCCCTCGCCGAAGTCCATGGGAGCCTCGAGCCGCCGCTCGCCGCTCTCGTGGTAGTACGCGAACTCGATTCGCCCGGCGCCCTCGTCGTAGAGCGCGACGTAGGCGATGTCTGCGTCGAAGGTCTCGCGCACCTGCTCGCCGACGAGCTCGATCAGCGCGTCGGGGTCGAGCTGTGACGCCAGGGCGTGCCCGACGCTGTTCACGGTCGCGAGCTCGCCGACGCGCTGGCGCGTCTGCTGCACGAGCCGCGCGTTCTCGAGCGCGACGCTGAGGCTGCCGGCCACCGTCGTCAGCAGCCGCTGGTCGTCCTCGTCGAACGCGTGCTCGCGGTCGATGTTCTGCAGCGAGATCACGCCTGCGGGCCGGCCGCCCGCGATGAGCGGGACGAACAGCACGGACTTCGCAATCTCTCCGGCAACGACACTGCTTCCGTACCGCTGCGATTCGGCTTCGAGGTTCTCGACGATCAGCAGCGGCTCGCGCGCTTCCAGCACGTGCTTCGCGAAGCCGGCGAGCGGGCGGGGCTCGGCGTCGAGGCGTTCGTCCCGCTCGATCAGATACGGGTAGTGCACGAGCCCGCTCGCCTCGTCGAGCGTCGCGATCGAGACGACCTGCGCGTCGAATACGTCGCGGATCCGGACACCGACGGCGTCGTAGATCGCCTGCGAGTCGAGCTCACCCGCGATCGCGTCCTGCACGCTGTTGATCAGCGCCAACTCGGCATTCCGCTGCCGCGTCTCATGCACCAGCCGCGCGTTCTCCAGCGCCACGCTCAGGCTCCCCGCCAGCGTCTCCAGCAGCTGCTGGTCGGACTCGCCGAACGCGTGCTCGCGGTCGATGTTCTCCAGTGAGATCACGCCCGTCGCCCGACCGCCGGCAACGAGCGGCACGAACAGGACCGACTTGGTGTCCTCGCCGGCCGTGATCCCGCTTCCGTACCGCTCGGCCACGGCATCCATGTCCTCCACGACCAGCAGCGGCTCTCTGGTTTCCAGTACGTGCTTCGAGAACCCGGCTGGCGCCGACGGCTCCGCCTGCAGCCGCTGACCGCGCTCGAGGATGTATGGGTAGTGCAGCAGGCCGGTCGAGACGTCGAGGGTGCGGATCGATACGACCTGGGCGTCGAAGATCTCCTGGATCCGGTCCCCGACGGCGTCGTAGATCGCGTGGGGGTCGAGCTCGCCCGCGATCGCGTCCTGGACGCCGTTGATCAGCGCCAGCTCCGCATTCCGCTGCCGCGTCTCATGCACGAGCCGCGCGTTCTCGAGCGCCACGCTCAGACTGCCGGCCAGCGTCTCGAGCAACTGCTGGTCCGACTCGCTGTAGGCGTGCTCCCGGTCGACGTTCTGCAATGAGAGCACGCCGGTCGCCTTGCCTCCGACGACGAGCGGGACGAAGAGAACCGACCGCGGCGCCTCGCTGCCCTCGACGACCTCGCTCCCGTACTGCTGAGACACGCTCTCGAGGTTCTCGACGACGAGGAGCGACTCGCGCGAGTCGAGCACGCGCTTCGAGAAGCCGCTCGGCGTCCACGGCTCCTCCTCCATGCGCTCACCTCGCTCGATGAGGTACCGGTCGCGCAGAAGCCCCGAGGCCTCGTCGAGCATCGAGATCTGCACGACCTGCGCGTCGAAGACGTCCCGGATCCGCTCGCCGACGGCGTCGTAGATCGCCTGCGGCTCGAGCTCGCCCGCGATCGCATCCTGGACGCCGTTGATCAGCGCCAGCTCGGCGTTGCGCTGCCGCGTCTCGTGCACGAGCTGCGCGTTGTCGAGCGCGACCCCCAGGCTGCCGGCGATCGTCGCGAGGAGCCGCTGATCGGACTCATCGAACGCGTGCTCCTGGTCGAGATGCTGGATCGACATGACGCCCGTGGCGCGGCCGCCGACGACCAGCGGCTGGAAGATCGCGGAGCCGTGCGACGGCTCGCCGGTGACGGTCACCGGGTTGCCGTACTCGACGAGTGCCCCGCCCATGTCCTCGAGGATCGCGAGCGGTTGCCGCGTCTCCATCACGTGCTTCCGGAAACCGATGACCGGCACCGTCACGTTCGGGAAGTGGACGCCACGCTCGATCTGGTAGACGAAGCGGAGGATCTGCGCCGTCTCGTCGAGCACGGCGATGTCGACGACCTGCGCCTGGAAGACCTCCCTGAGCCTCTCGCCGACGACGTCGTAGATCGCCTGCTGATCGAGCTCGCCCGCGATCGACTCCTGCACGCTGTTGATCAGCGCCAGCTCCGCGTTCCGCTGCCGCGTCTCGTGCACCAGCCGCGCGTTCTCCAGCGCCACGGAAAGGCTGCCCGCGAGCGTCTCGAGGAGCTGCTGGTCCGACTCGCCGAAGGCGTGGGTTCGATCCACGTTCTGAAGCGAGATCACCCCGGTCGCCTTGCCGCCGGTGACGAGCGGCACGAAGAGCTCCGACAGCGAAGGCTCACCGCTGAGCACCTTCGGATTCCCGTACTCCTCAAGTACCTCCGGGGTCGTTTCGTCGATCATCAGCGGCTCGCGCGTGTCGAGCACGTGCTTGCGGAAGCCGATCAGCTCCATCGGGTCGTCGTAGACACGTTCCCCCCGCTCGATGATGTACGGGAAGTGCAGGAGGTGGGACGTCTCGTCGTAGATGGCGATGTCGACGACCTGCGCGTCGAACACCTCCCGAATCCGGTCTCCGACGGCGTCGTAGATCGCCTGCATCTCGAGCTCACCGGCCAGGGCGTCCTGCACGCTGTTGATCAGCGCCAGCTCCGCGTTCCGCTGCCGCGTCTCGTGCACCAGCCTCGCGTTCTCCAGCGCCACACTGAGGCTCCCGGCGAGCGTGGCCAGGAGGCGGACGTCGTTCTCCGAGAACGCATTCGTCCGATCGAGGTTCTGCAGCGAGATGCGACCGCGGACCTCGTCGCCCGTAATCAGCGGCACGGCGAGCATCGAAAGCGCGGGCTCTCCCTGGATCACCTGTTGCGGCAGGCCCCGCTCGGCATACCAGGCATTCACATCGTCGATCACGAGCGGCGCCTTCGTCCCCAGCAGCTCTTGGGTGGTGATCGACTCCTCGATCGTCCTCGGCTCGTCCGGGTAACGGACGCCCCGCTCGATCGCGTACGGGAAATGCGTCACTCCGGCGGCGAAGTCGTGGATGCCGATGTCGACAACCTGGGCGTCGAAGATCTCCTGGATCTTGTCGCCGACGACGTCGTAGATCGCTTGCATCTCGAGCTCACCTGCAAGCGCCTCCTGCACGCTGTTGATCAGCGCCAGCTCCGCGTTCCGCTGGCGCGTCTCGTGCACGAGTCGCGCGTTCTCGAGGGCCGAGCTCAGGCTGCCGGCGAGCGTGGTCAGCAGCCGCTGATCGGCATCGTCATAGGCATGCTCGCGGTCGAAGTTCTCGAGCGAAACGACGCCGGTCGCACGCCCGCCGATGACGAGCGGGACGAAGAGGAGGGACTTCGGCTCCTCGCCGGCCACGACGAAGCTGCCGCGCCGTTCGGCCTCAGCGGCGAGGTTCTCGTTGATCATCAGCGGCTCACGCGTATCGAGGACGTGCTTGGTGAAGCCGCCGGCCAGAACCTGCGGATCCGCCGACAGCCGCTCACCCCGCTCGAGCAGGTAGGGGTAGCTGACGAACCCCGCCGTCTCGTCGAAAATCGCGATCGCGGTCCCCTGGGCGTCGAAGATCTCCTGGATCTTGTCGCCGACGACGTCATAGATCGCCTGCATCTCGAGCTCTCCCGCAAGCGCAGCCTGAACGCTGTTGATCAGGGCCAGCTCGGCATTCCGCTGTCGCGTCTCCTCGATCGCGCGCGCCCGTGAGAGCGCGGCTCCGACGTGCTGACCAACGAATGCGAGGAGATCCTCGTCCCGCTCCGAAAAGCGAACGTCGCTCGTGTAGGACTGCACGACGAGCGCCCCGATAACCCTTCCTTCGGCTTTCAGCGGGACGCCGACCCAGGTCGAATCGTCCGTCATCACGCCGATGACCTCGATCTCGCCCCGGTCGGACAGCTCCTTGAAACGCGCGGTGTCCACGAGCTCGGGTTCGCCCCTGCGCAGGACGTAACCGGTCATGCTCCGCGCCTCACGGCTCCCGAACTCGTGCCACTGGTTCGGGTCCGGGATGTCAGGGTCGAGCTCGTCGACGTAATAGGGCCAGCTGAACCGCCGCCGTTCCTCGTCGTAGAGCGCGATGAAGAAGTTCCGCGCGTCCATGAGCTCGCCGACGACCTCGTGGATCGCGCGGTAGAACTCTTGCATGTCCTGCGCCGCGCTCGCGAGTTCCGCGATGCGGTAGAGCGCGCCCTGGACCTTCTCCGCATTTTCGCGCGCCACTGGGCCGAGTATCGCGCGTTGCGAAGGAGTCGTCTAGTTTGAGCGCGTGCCCGACGAACCCGGCTCCAACGTCCCGTTCCCGCCGATGGAGGCCGAGCTCGTCTCGCAGCTTCCTGTGGGCGGCGGCTGGCGCTACGAGCCGAAGTGGGACGGCTTCCGCGGCGTGTTCGAGAACGACGGCGGTGAGCTCGCCCTCTGGTCCCGGAAAGGCCGGCCGCTGCTCCGCTACTTCCCCGAGCTGCGGCCGCTCGGCGAGTCGATGCCCCCGCACTCGGCGCTCGACGGCGAGATCGTGATCGCCCGCGACGGCGCGCTCGACTTCGACGCCATGCAGATGCGCCTCCATCCGGCGGAGAGCCGCGTTCGCAAGCTCGCGGGAGAGATCCCGGCCACCTTCGTCGCCTTCGACCTCCTGCTCTGGAAGGGGAAAAAGGTGCACGAGCGGCCGATCGAGAAGCGGCGCGCCGAGCTGGAGAAGGTCGGCGGCGGTTTCGAGCTCTCACCCGTGTCCGGCGACATCGAGCAGGGGCGCGACTGGCTGCTGACACTGCAGGCGGCGGGATTCGACGGGGTGGTCGCGAAGCGGCTGGGCCTCCCCTACCTACCCGGCTCGCGCGACGGCGTCGTCAAGGTCAAGCCGCATCGCACGGCCGACTGCGTGGTCGCGGGGATCCGCTGGAAGAAGGGAGGCCGCGAGACGATCGCGACGCTCCTGCTGGGCCTCTACGCCGATGACGGGCATCTCGACTACGTGGGGTCGGCGGCGGTGGGCGCTAGGAATCAGGCGGAGATCGCCGCCAAGGTGCTGCCCCTCGTGGACAAGAAGAACGACCGCCGCTTCAGCGAGCCGAACCGCTGGGGCACCGGCGAGCTCGAGGAGACCGCGCTGCGGCCGAAGCTCGTCGTCGAGGTGCGCTTCGACAAGCTCGAGAAGCATCGCTTCCGCCACGGTACGCGGCTGCTCCGCTTCCGGCCGGACAAGGACGCCAAGGACTGCACGTGGCGCGAGGTGCGCCCGCCGCGGAGCCCCGACGACCTCGCTGTGGAAGACCTACTGCGGTGAAGCTCAACAACCTCACTCCCGTTCTCAACGTCTCGAACGTCGCGGCGAGCCTCGATTGGTTCGAGGCGCTCGGCTGGGAGAGAGGCTTCGTCTGGACCGACGAAGGCGGGATGGGCGGAACCGGCGAGCCCGACTTCGCCTCGGTCCAGGCCGGCGACCACGCCGAGATCTTCCTCTGCCTCAACGAGCAAGGGGCTCGTCCGGTCTGGATGTCCTGGTTCCTGCCGAGTCGCGCGGAGCTCGAGGCCGCGCACGCGCGGGCGGTCGAGCTCGGCTACGAGATCTCGATGCCGCCGACGGACGAGCCGTGGGGCATGCGGGAGTTCCACGTCCGCCATCCCGACGGACACACCTTCAGGGTCAGCGCAGAGAGCGGAGGCTAGCCCGGATACGCGCCCCGGTGGACGGCCTCGATGTTGTTGCCGTCGGGATCGAGCAGGAACGCGGCGTAGTAGAGGCCGCCTGCCTCGGAGCTGTACTGCTCGCGCACGCCGGGCGCGCCGTTGTCGCGGTAGCCCGCAGCGATCCCCGTCTCGTGGAAGGCGTCCACCTCGTCGCGGGTGCGTGCAACGAAGCCGATGTGAGTCGGGGCGTTCGGTTGTCCCGGGCCGACCACGACGAGGTTCGCGTACTGACCGCCGCGCTCGCTCTCCCAGAGCGGCGGGATCTCGAGCGTCGCCAGCACCGTGCGGTAGAACGCCTTGCTCGCCTCGGGGTTGCTCACCGTCAGCTTGACGTGGTCGATGACGACCCTGTCCCAGTCCCAGTCGGTCATGGCTCGAGCCTAGTTCTTCTTCGCGCGTGAGGGCTGGACCCGCTTCGGCTCGTCCGGCATCTTCGGGAAGTTCGGCGGATACGGCGCCTCGCCGACTCCCTCCGTCTCCTCGCGCTCGACCCACTCGAACAGCCGGCGCAGGTCGCAGACGGCGTCGTCGATTCCCGCCTGGACGTCGCCGAGCTCGGCGAAGCGGGCCGGCATCGTCGCCATCGTGAAGTCCTCGGTCTCGAGATCCTCGAGCTCGTCCCAGCGGAAGGGCGCCGAGACGGTCGCGTCGGGACGGGCGCGGACGGAGTAGGCGGAGGCGATCGTCCGGTCGCGGGCGTTCTGGTTGTAGTCGATGAAGACGCGCTCGCCGCGCTCCTCCTTCCACCACGCGGTCGTCACGAGCTTCGGCGCGCGGCGCTCGACTTCGCGCGCGAACGCGAGAGCGCAGCGCCGCACCTCGCGGAACCCCCACCTCGGCTCGATCCGGCAGGCGATGTGGATGCCGCGGTTGCCCGACGTCTTCGGCCAGCCGACGAACCCGAGCTCGTCGAGCGTCTCCTGAACGAGTGCCGCAACCTGCTTCGCCTCGGCGAAGCCGGTGCCGGGCTGCGGGTCGACATCGATCCGGAGCTCGTCGGGATGCTCGACGTCGCTGCGGCGCGACGGCCACGGATGGAAGTCGATAGTGGCGAGATTGGCCGCCCAGGCGACCTGGGCGAGCTCGGTGACGCAGAGCTCGTCGGCGGTGCGGCCGGAGGGGAACGTGACGGTCGCGGTCTCGATCCAGCCGAGCCGGTGCTTCGGCACGCGCTTCTGGTAGATCGCCTCGCCTTCAGCGCCGTCCGGATGGCGCTTGAGCTGAGTCGGCCGCTCGTAGAGGGCGCGCACGATTCCTTCTCCGACCGAGAGGTAGTGACGCACGAGGTCGAGCTTCGTCTCGCCGCGCGTGACGAAGAAGACCTTGTCGGGGTTCGTCACCTTCACGGTGCGCGACCCGACCTCGAGCTCGACGAACGGTGACTGCGACGGCATCGCTCCGGAGTATCGTGGACGTGTGTTGGAGGACACGCGCCCGCTCCGTCTCTCGCTCGAGCCTCTGGACGACTACGTCGTCGTGGAGCCGACCGACGAGGAGGCCGAGACGCGCGCAGGGCTGATCCTCCCGGCGAGCGCCGAGGCGCAGTGCCGCAGCGGGATCGTGACCGCTGTCGGGTCGGAGGCGGAGGGTGTTTCTCCCGGCGACAAGGTGCTCTTCCCCCGCGAGGCGGGCTACGACGTCCGTCTCGCCGGCACGGCCCAGAAGGTGCTGCGCCGCGGCGAGCTCATCGCCCGCATCCACGACTGAAGCGGACACGTCCGGAACCTGGTTCCGGACGTGTCCCAAACGGAGAGGGCGGGATTTGAACCCGCGACGCACCTTTCAGCACGTACGCGATTTCCAGTCGCGCTCCTTCGGCCGCTCGGACACCTCTCCGAGGTGGCCCAGCGTATCGGCCTGGAACGCCTAGGTGCAGGGCGGGAGGTCGTCGAGCTGGTCGCCCGCGGTGTGGTCGGACGACGCACGAATGCCGTCTTCGGAGAGCTCGAGAGCTGCGTATCCGCCCGAGGGGCTGAGCGTGTAGAGCCGATGCCCCTCTTTTATCGCCTCGCGAGCCTGCTCGACCGTCCACGTGTCGTCGTACATGACCGCATTGCCGTTCGCGGCATAGCCGACGCGCTCGAGATCACCGTCGGTGCCGCGGACGACGCAGATGATCCGGTAGTCGGCGATCGCCGTCCCTAGCTGTCCGCCGCAGGCGCCACGTCGCCTCGAGTTTATCGCCCCGCGCTCCCGACGCAACGTTAGATAGCAACGTCCGACGCATGAGTTAGAACACACGTTACCCGGCCGGGCTGTTCTGGCAACTCAATCGAAAGGACAGTCCGTGAAATCGAGGATCATCTTGTTGGCGGTCGTCCTCGGCGCGGTGTTGTTCGCGCTGGCAATGGGCGACGGGCCTTGGCCGCCCATCGTACGCTGAGCGAGCCTTCGGCTGGTGGCGGCCGTCATCTGCGGCGTGCCGCCACCGGCTTCTCGGCTCGTTTTTTCGAAGATATGCCTGTAGTCTTGCGTGGGCTATGCCGCGTCGGCCCTCGAGCCACGTTGACGACCCAATCGCCGTAGGCCAGCGCCTCAGACAGGCGCGGAACGCGGCGGGCCTGACGCAGCGCGAGCTCTCCTTCGAAGGTTGCACAGCTGCCTATGTGTCACGTATCGAGGCGGGCGCCCGCGTGCCTTCCCTTCAGATTCTCCGCGAGTTCGGAAAGCGGCTCGGCGTCAGTGCCGACTATCTGGCGACCGGCAGTCCCGGCGGAGAGGACTTGAGCTCGGAGCTCCTCGAGGCCGAGGTTGCCTTGCGGCTCGGTGACGTGCAGCGGGCGGCCGAGCTCTACACAGCGGCGCGGGAAAGTGCAGACTCGCCGGCTGCTCTCGCGCGGGCGCAGCTCGGGCTCGGCCGGCTGGCCCTACACCGTGATGACACGGCAGAAGGCATCGCCCTGCTCGAAGAGGCGCTTGACTCCGGCGAGCTTCCTCCGGGAGATGCGTCCGCAGCTGCGAATGTCCTCGGCCGCAGCTACGCCGCGCAGAGTCGCTTCGACGAAGCCTTCGCGCTGTTCGAGCGCTTTCTCGACGAGGCGCGGGAAGACGGAGATCAGTTCGAGGAAGTCCGGTTCGCGCTGCTCCTCGCCAACTCCTATATCGACCATGGCGACTACGGCCGTGCCCACGCGACCCTGGGCAACGTCCTCGACGTCGCACGCAAGACCGCAGATCCGATGTTCCGCGCGAGTCTCTATTGGTCCCAGTCGCGCGTCCACCTTGCTCGCGGGGAGCCGGACCGGGCCGCGGAGTACGCCCAGCTGGCGATCGCCACGCTGAAGGCGAGCGAGCAGACACTCGCCGCCGCCGGCGCCCTGTTGTTGCTCGCGTTCATCGAGAACGACCGCGGCAATCCCGAGGTCGCGCTCGAGCTCGTCGACGAAGGAGAGCCCATCGTCGCCGCAGCTGGCGAGAGGACGGAGGCCGCGATGTTCGAGGTAGAGCGGGCACGTGCGCTTTCCGCTCTCGGCGAAGGCCGGGAAGCCGTGGAGCTTCTCCTTGGCGTCGTGCCGCGCCTCAACGCCGTGGCACCGAAGGATGCGGCCCGCGCGTACTCGGCGGTCGCGGACGTCTTCCGTCGCGAGGGAGACATGGCGCGCGCCCTCGAGCTCTACGAACTCGCGGTCGACCGAGCGCCCACCCAGAACAGGCATGTGGCGGCCGCGCTGACGGCCATGGCGGAGATCTACGAGGAGCAGGGCGACGCGCAAATGGCGCTCGACCTCCTCAAGCAAGCGCTCGCCGCCCGCGCCGGCAGCACCGTCTGACGCCTAGCGCTGAAACCGATAGACGCGGACGTCGTGCTGTCCGAGCCAGTCGCGGAAGCGTCCGTTGGCGACGCTCACCGTCCGGAACGTCTGCCGGTCGGACCGGGTCGGCGGCGGTAGCGGCTCCTGCTCGTACTCGAGCAGGACCTCGCCTCCCGTGATCGGCCTCCCGTTGCGCTTGCCCGGTAGTCCGGTGAAGCCGACCTGACTCGTGCCGCTGCCGCGCCTGACGGCGATGACGTAGAGGACGCTCCCGTCCTCGCGGGTGGCCAGCTCGACGCCGGCCGCACTCGTCTTGACGGCACGGCCCGCGTTCGGCGCGATCAGGGCCGGCGCGATGCTGTCGGAGGTCAGCTCGCCCAGCAGCGGCTGCAGCACGCGCTCCCAGAACGTCCAGTTCCAGCCGAGCTCCGCGTCGACGGGGCGTGCGATCTCGGTGAGGTGGCCGCCGAAGAAGGCAAGCCCTCGAGCTCCATGGACGATCGCCTGGTACGCCATGAAGCGCTCCTGCTGGAGTGTGGGGAAGCGCGGCACGTTGTTGGGGTGCGTCTTGGACGGAACGACCCCGCTCCACGCGATCTGGAGCGTCATCCACACAGGCTTGCCGCCGGCGGCCCGCATCATCTTCTGCGTGACGGTGCCGACGACGCCGATGTCGCGTTTGCCGCGGCCCGCGTGCTTGCCGGGCGGATAGGAGACCGGATAGATGTCGGCGCCGGTGATGTCGAAGGCGGGCCGGTACGGAATGAGCCCTGCCAGGGTGCCCACGGGAGCCTGCGTGATCACCACGGGATGGGCGGGGTCGACCGCCTTCAGCCGGCGGTAGGCGCGCTCGAGCCTGGCGGCCGGCACCCGGGCCGGCCGGTTCGGATTGGCGGGCTCGTCGACACCCTTCCAGGCGCCGAGCGCCGGGTGATCCTTCAGCTGCTCGACGATGCTCGTCAGGAGCTGCTCGTTGGCCGATGTCGCCCTGTCGGGCAGGTCGGGGACGTTGCCGAGCTGCAACCAGCAGTGGAGCCCCTGCGCGGCGGCCGCATCCAGGATCTCGCGCTCGGCCGCGATCTGCTGCTCCAGCGACTGGAGGCTCCAAACGGCGCGTCCCGTACGGATGAAGTTCGCACCGCCCGCCGCGAGTTCGGCCAGTGCGTCAGCTCCGCTCGGCGCCCTTGCGCCCAACGGCGGAGCGTTCGAGAGCACGACCGGAAAGACCTTGCGCCCGTCCACCAGCAGCGCGCCGGTCGAGCGATCGATGGAGACAGCACTCATGTCCGTCACCTTTCCGCCGGCAGCTGAGCCTTGAACCGGTCCCATACGATTGCGCCGTGCCGTTCACGCTCAGGAATATCAAGGGGGATCTGGACGACATCGGGTCGAGGTTCGACGGCGCAGCGGACCTGGAGTTCCGCGCGGCGACCGCGGCGCGCGCGCGCGAGCAGTCCGGTCTGAGCTACCAGAGGATCCCGCCCGTGCGCGGGAGCGGGCGGATGAAGCTCGACGACGAGATCGTCGAGCTCGAGGAGTGGGACGCGGTGCGCGTGCCGCCCGGGACGTGGCGAGGCTACGAGGCCGGACCGGAGGGCCTCGAGATCCTCGTCTTCGCTGCCCCCAGCGAGCCTCAGCGCGACGACGTCGACGGCCAACGCGACTGGTGGACCGACTCGTAGCGCTGCGGGCCTTCGGCGCCTTTCAGGAGTCGCCGTCCCAGTCGATTGGAGGCGGCGGGCAGGCGCCGTCCTTCGTCTCCCACCAGGAAGCCGGCTCGTCGCGCGGCGCCGCGCTCACCTGGGTCGACGGCTCCTCCTCTCGAAACGGCTCAGCCTGCCGGGAGAGGTGTTCGTCGGCGATCGAGCCTCCGCCGTGCTCTCGATAGCGGTCGAGCGGCATCGTCCGCTCCAAACGCTTGTTCCGCTCGGAGAGAGTCAGATGCTCCGTGATGACCTGATCGAACGACGTCTCGCTCATGCACGACCTCCGCGTCCGACGACGAACCGCATCCGATCAGCACGCTGCCAGGCTCGCCGGACAGCGTGCGCGTTCGCGAGCTTTCGAGCGGAGGGGGAGGGATTTGAACCCTCGATCCGCCTAACGACGGATAACGGTTTTCGAGACCTGTGCGGGTTACACCTCAAGGCGCTTGTTCAAGCCGATCTGGGCGCGGTTGCGTGTGGTGCGCGCCGGTATGCGCGCCGGTTGCGGACCACCCTCGCAGTTACGATCCCGTCGACGCGATCGCCGTCTCGAGCGCTCCGCGGATCGCCGCATGCTGAAACTCGAATCCCCGCTCGGTCGCGCGAACCGGAATCACGCGCTGGCCCGTGGTGACGATGCTCGCCATCTCGCCGTAGAGCGCCCGCAGCGCAAGTCTCGGAGCCGGCAGCAGCGCGGGACGGTGCAGCACCTGACCGAGCGCGCGTGCGAACTCCCTATTGGTCGTCGGCTCGGGCGCCGTGGCATTGAGCGGGCCCGACCACCCTGGATCCTCGAGCGCCGTCAAGTACATACGCACGAGATCGTCGGGAGCGATCCACGAGATGTACTGATCTCCGCCGGCGACAGGCCCGCCGACGCCTAGCCGGAACACCGGGAGCATTCGAGCCAACCCGCCGTCGTTGCGATCGAGGAGCACCCCGGTGCGAAGGATCACGACGCGCATGCCGAGCTCAGCGGCGGCGGTAGCCGCGCCCTCCCAGGCCTCGCACACACTCGCCAGGAAACCCGTCCCCGGCGAAGCGGCTTCGTCGAGGGGCTCGGAGCCGCGCGCCCCGTAGTAGCCGACCGCGGAGGCGGAGACGAGGACGCGGGGGCGCGGCTCGGACCGCCTCAATCCTTCGACGAGCTGGGCGGTGCCAAGCTCGCGGCTCCAGCGGATGCGCGCCTTGCTCTCCCGCGTCCAGCGTTGGGCGATCGACTCGCCCGCGAGGTGCACCACAGCATCGCGACCGGCGAGCACGTCGGCCGGCGCAGGCTCAGCGTCCGCATGCCAGCGGACCGCTTCGACGCCCAGCATCCGCCGTGCGTCCTGTGGACGGCGGGAGAGCACGGTTACCTCGTCGCCACGCTCCCGTAGCGCGGCGACAAGCCGAGTTCCGATGAGCCCGGTGGCCCCTGTAACAGCGATGCGCATGATCACGTCCTCTCCGGGTCGTCACGAGGGAGCCCCGACATCAGGCCGTCGATGTCGAGCACGGTCACCGTGAGCTCGGGATGGTGGATTCGACCGGAGGGGTCGATGCCGGGAACCGGCAAGTGGAAGCTGATGCGCACGCCGCGGTCGCCGTTGGAGGCAAACGTCAGGCCGCGGTCGGTGACCGCGAGTCGCGCCGGCCCCGCTGTCTTGAGGAAGGAATACGGCCCGGTCACCTCGGCAGCGGCGATGTTGCTCACCGGCGTGCGCAGCCGCCACGGCCCGTAGCGCGCCTCGAACTGCTCCTCTCTCAGCTCGACCCAGGCCCGTTCGGGCGTGACACCGAACGGGCGGGCAAGCCGTCTGTACGTCGGGTCGAAGTGGAACGGAAAACGGGCGGCCCCCCTCATCCGAGCTGAGCTTCAGTCTGTTGGGCGCGGTAGTCGAAGATCGCCTCGAGACACGGGCGCACCGTCACGGGCGCGACCAGACCGGCCAGAGGCTCGTACGGGAGCCGGTAGACGACGCGGTCGTGAAGCTCGGTTCCGCCGGCGACGGGGTTCAGCCGGTGCGTGTGCTCCCAGCGGCGGTACGGGCCGTCGATCTGGACGTCGGTGAATCCGAACGTGGGCGACCAGTCGACGATCTCGGTCCGCCAGTGGATGCCCACTCCGAAGAGTCGCAGCCGGTACTGGAGCAGCGAGCCCCGCTCCAGCCTCGGCGGAGCCTCGAGAATCCGGAACCGCAGCCACGGCGGCGTGATCGCCTCGAGACTGCGCACATCCGCGAAGAACGCAAACGCGGCCTCGAGCCCGACCGGCACAACCTGCGAGCGTTCGAGGACGCGGTCCGTGTCTCGAACGCTCGCATCGTGCGTAACGCGGTTCAGGGGATCAACACCTTATTGATGACGTGGATGACACCGTTGGAGGCCTGAACGTTGGCCTTGATGACGGTGGCGCCGCCGACGATCAGCTTGCCGCGTTTCACGTGGATCGGCAGCGACTTGCCTTCGAGGGTCTTGGCCGAGTGGAGCTTCCTGGCCTGCGCCGCGGTGACCTTCCCTTTGAGCACGTGGTAGAGGAGCACCGCCCTGAGCTTCGCCTTGTTCTTGTCGAGGGCGGCCAAGGTTGACTTGGGCACCTTGGCGAACGCTGCGTCGGTCGGCGCGAAGACCGTGTACGGCCCCGTGCCCTCGAGCGTCTTGACTAGACCTGCTTTGGTGAGCAGCGACGTGAGCGTCTTGAACTGGCCGGCGGCGACTGCCGTCTGGACGAGATTCTTCTGACCCATGCCCGAGCGGGCGCTGCTCGCCTTCGAGGCAGTCGCGGCCGCCGCGCCTGCGGCGAGTGCGATCGCGAGAAGGGCGACGATCGAGATGCGCTTCATGATTCTTCTCCTTCTGTCAGGCGGCCGGCCGGCGGCCGCCTCTCTTGTCCGACAACTGCCGCACCTCGGCGGCTTCCTGCTGAGCCTGGTGGCGCCCGTCGAGAATCGCGCCGTAGATCGGCAGGGCGAGACCGATGGATACGAGCAGCGTGATGAGGGCTCCGATCCCGAACAGCACGCCCTCGCTCATCGGAAGCTGCCGGGAGCCAGGTTCGCGAGGGCGAGGATCGAAGGCACCCAGAGACCGACGAAAATCGCCTGGTCGTGGTTCCCGGTGAACCAAAGGCTCACCGAGAGGACGAACGAGATGAAGGCGCCGAGCAGGATCAGCCCCCGTCCGGCGAGCTGGGCCTGGCGCGGAGCCGGTGCTACGCGAGCCGTGTCTTCCATGACCTCCCCTTTCACGCACTGTGTACGTAACCTGGACAGCATTGTATAGAGATTTGCTCGTGGCTGTCAAATGTTCGTCCAGCGTGTGTATAGTGATTGAGTGACGACGGAAGACCAGGGCGCCCTCCGGATCGGAGAGTTCGCGCGGCGGACGGGAGTCAGTCCAGAGCTGCTCCGCGCGTGGGAGCGCCGCTATGGCCTGCTCGAGCCGATTCGTTCCGAGGGAGGCTTCCGCCTCTACGCGGCCGAGGACGGCGAGCGCGTCGCCCGCATGCAGCGGGGTCTGGAGGAGGGGCTGTCGGCCGCAGAATCGGCGCGTCGCGCGCTCGCGAGCGCCCGTCCCGTCGAGGGTCTGCTGGACGATGCCCGCGCTCGGTTCCTCTCGGCGGTGCCCACGTACGACGAGACGACGGTGCACGCCGTTCTCGACGAGGCGCTGACCGCGTTCTCGCTCGAAACCGTCCTCCGCGAGCTGATCCTGCCGGCGCTGCGCGAGGTCGGTGAGAAGTGGGAATGCGGCGAGCTCGAGATCGCGCACGAGCACTTCGTCACCAACCTCATCCGCGAGCGGCTGCTCGCGCTGTCCCGTTACTGGGGCCGGGGCGCCGGCCCGCTCGCGATCCTGGCGTGCGCACCCGGTGAACGGCACGACATCGGCCTCATCGCCTTCGGTCTCGCGCTTCGCTCACACGGCTGGCGGATCCTCTTCCTGGGGGCCAATACGCCGGTCGCAACCCTTGCCCAGGCGGCCGTCGCGATGAAACCGCGGCTCGTCGTCGTCTCCAGCATGGACGGCGAGCTCCTCGAGTCCGTCGGCGGCGAACTGCGCCGGCTCGGCCGCAGTGCACCCCTCGTGCTCTCGGGTGCCGGCGCGACGGAGGAGCTCTGCGCGCGGCTCCGCGTCGAGCGCCTCGACGGCGACCTCGTCACGGCGGCCGCCGACGTGGCTGGGCGATGACCGCGATCCTCCTGTCGCTCGCCCTCTCGCTGGCGGTCAACGGCGCGTTCTTCGCGGTCGCTGCCGTACGCAAGACGGACGTCGTCACCGATCTCTCCTACAGCCTGACGTTCGCGCTGCTCGCGGTCGTCCTGCCGTTCACGGGCGCGCGCGAGTCGGTGCAACTGGTCGCGTCGCTGCTTGTTCTGCTGTGGGCACTGCGGCTGGGCGGTTACCTGTTCCGGCGGATCCTCCGGATGAAGGTCGACCACCGCTTCGACGACATGCGCGATGCTCCCCTTCGTTTCGCACGTTTCTGGCTGCTCCAGGCGGTCACCGTCGCGGTCGTGATGCTCCCCGTCTCCTACCTGCTCGACCGGGACCATCCGCCTCATTTCGGAGGCTGGTCGGTCGCCGGAGCCTGCGTGTGGCTCGCCGGGTTCGTGGTCGAGGCCGTCGCCGACGCCCAGAAGTCCGCGTTCAAGGCGAAGGCGGAGAACCGCAGACGGTTCGTCGCCGACGGCCTCTGGCGCTACTCGCGGCATCCGAACTACTTCGGCGAGATGCTGGTCTGGTGGGGACTGTTCCTCTACGCCGTTCCAGTCCTCAACGGCGTCGCCTTCGCGGTCGTCGCCGGGCCGCTGTTCATCACGCTGCTCCTACTGTTCGTGAGCGGGATCCCGCCGCTCGAGCGAAGCGCGGACGCGAAGAACGGCAGCGACCCCGACTACCGGCGCTACAAGCAGCGCACGAGCATCCTGATCCCGCTGCCGCCTCGAGGTTAGGCGCCGGCTGCCCGCTTCGCGAAGCGGTAGTGCGAGACGAGCCACTCCGTCCCCTGCCGGTATCCCCAGAGCTCGGCGCAGGCGAGGAAGAAGACGCGCCAGTTCGCGGCCCAGCGGCGGCCGACGACGCGCTCGACCGCGGGACGGTTGGCGTCCAGCCGCTCCAGCCAGTCCTCCGCGGTGCGCGCATAGTGGAGCCCGGAGACGCGCCAGCTGGCTTCGAACGCGAGGTCGCTGTCGAACTGCGGCAGCAGGTCGTCGGACGGCATCGTCCCTCCGGTGAAGAAGCGGCGCGCCATCCAGCCGTTGTCGTACGGGTAGGCGAAGCGGTCGTGCGAGAAGACGTGGCAGAAGAAGCGCCCGGCGGGCTCTAGCCACGAGGCGATCCGCGCGAACAGCGCTTCGTAATTTCGCATGTGCTCGAGCATCTCGACCGACAGGATCCGGTCGAAGCGCTCGTCGAGGTCGAGCTCGTTGACGTCGGCCGTGAGGACTCGCACGTTGGGCAGCCCAAGCGACTCGATGAACTCCCGTTGCGGCCGAGAGTTGGAGACCGCAAGGATTGGCGAAGCCGGGTAGCGCTCGGACAGCCAGCCGGTCAGCGATCCCCAGCCGCAGCCGAGGTCCAGCAGCGTCATCCCGTTCTCGACGCCGGCCCGCTCGCAGGTCAGCGCGAGCATCGCTTCCTCGGCCTGCGCGAGCGTCTCGACCCCGTCTGGCCAGAGGCAGGCGCTGTACTTGAGCCGCGGGCCCAGCACGAGCCTGAAGAACTCGGCCGGAACCTCGTAATGCTGGTCGTTCGCCTTGTCGACCTGCTCGGCGATCGGGGACTCGCGCAGGCTCCGAATGAAGGCGTCCCTGAAGTCCGGTGGGCGGCGGCGCTCGCGGCGCAAGCGGCTCGCGCAGACAGCGCGGATCCCGGCTCGCAGGACCGGATCCGGCACGCGGCCCGTCTCGATCACCCGATCGACGAGCGCTAGCCCTTCCACGCGGTCACCGCCTTTTCGAGTCGCGCCGTCAGCGAGCGCGCGGCCGCGATGGTCGGGCGCCCGACCGAGACCTCGATCGGCTGCCCGACAACGATCCGAATCCGTGTCGGAAGCGGGAGCGGACGGGTGCCCGTGAGCCGCACCGGGACGACCGGCGCTCCGGTCGCGAGCGCTAGCCGAGCGGCGCCTCGGTGCCAGCCGTTCTGCCGCTCCGGCTTCGAGGTGCCCTGCGGGAAGATGCCGAGCAACTCGCGCCGCTGAAGGCGCCGCGCCGCCTCGCCGAGCGCTGCCCGGTCGCCGCTCCCGCGCTCGACGGGGAATGCGTTCAGCGAGCGGAGCACGGTGGCGAGCGGCCGAAACCTGAAGAGCTCCGCTTTCGCCATGTAGTGGATCTCGCGCCGGGTCGCGACGGCGAGCACGAAGGGATCCCAGATCGACTCGTGGTTCGCGACGATGATCGCGCCGCCGGCGGGAGGCATCCGCTCGGCTCCGACGACGTCGATCCGGTACAGCCTCCGCAGCGCGCCACGGAGGCCGAGCCGGTTCAGGAGCTGGTACGCGTTCATCCGGCTGTCCCTGGCCGTGCGAGAAGAAGCTGCACGTCGCGGAGCGCGCGGGTGCGGAACGCCGCCTCGCAGAACCCGAGGTAGAAGTCCCACGTTCGCTCGAAGCGGCGGTCGTAGCCGAGCGCGCGCACGTCGTCGATCCGTTCGTGGAAGGCCGACCGCCAGCGACGGATCGTCTCGGCGTAATGCTCGCCGATTTCGTCGACGCCGTAGATCCCGAGTCGCGAGTGCCGGGCGGCCGCGTGCGTCAGCGCCTCGAGTGAGGGAATCAGGCAACCCGGAAAGATGTAGCGCTCGATCCAGTCCGGTGTGCTCCGGTAGCGGTCCCAGCGCTGCTCCGGGACGAGGATCGACTGCACCGCGGCGCGGCCGCCTGGCGCGAGGACGTGGTCGATCGTGGCGAAAAAGGTCCCGAACTGGTTGGCGCCGATCGCCTCGACCATCTCGATCGAGACGACCTTCGTGAAGGTCCCGTCGACGATCCGGTAGTCCTGCTCGAGGATTTCGACCGGAAGCCCCCGCGTCCGCTCGCGCGCGAGGGCCGCCTGCTCGCGCGAGATCGTGATGCCCGTGACGCGGCACCCGTGACGCTCGGCCGCGTGCTGCGCGAACCCTCCCCAGCCACAGCCGATCTCGAGCACGTGATCTTCGGGGCCGAGCTCGAGCTGCCCGCAGAGCCGCTCGTACTTCGCACGCTGCGCCTCGGCGAGCGTCATCTCGGGACGCTCGAAGAGCGCGCAGGAGTAGGTCATCGTCTCGTCGAGCATGAGCGCGAACAGCTCGTTGCCGAGGTCGTAGTGGTAGGAGACGTTGCGCCGAGAACGCACCGGCCCGTTGCGCCTGTGCAGGCGCGGCCGGAACTCGAGAGCGCGGCGGACGCCGGCATGGCGCGCGCCGGCCCGGTCGGCGTTCCACAGCAGAAGCTCGAACAGCCCGACGAGGTCGTCGGTGTCCCATTCGCCGGCGGTGTACGACTCGCCGAGCCCGAGCTTGCCGCGCGTCGCCAGCCGCCGGAAGAACGCCGGGTCGTGAATCGCGAGCCGCAGAGGCGGGCCGGCACCGAAGCGTCTCGTGCTCTCGCCGGGAAGCTCGACCTCGAGCGTGCCGCCGTCGAGGGTGGCGAGCGCCCGCTCGAGGACTGCCGTGGCTGCGCGCTCGAACAGCCGACCGCGGGCCGGCACCGGTTCTGCGCGGACGGTCACGTGCGCGCGCTCCCCTCGCCCGGGACGAACGGCGGCTTGTGGTGGAACGGCACCCGCTTGCGCCAGAGCCGGAGGGCCTCGAAGTGGATCAGAGCCGTCACCTGGAGCGGCTGCAGGGGGTAGCGGATCAGTAGCGCCCCGAGCGAGCCGTTGGAGAGCTCGCGGCGACGCCCGTGCAGAACCGCGGTCAGCGACAGCCGGCCCTCGTCGTCGCGGACGTGGATCCGAGCGCACACCTCGTCCCCGGGCTCCGAGAACGCATACTCGTAGTTCTGGTCGAGCCCGAAGAAGGGCGAGACGTGGAGCCGTTTGCGGTGCTCGTAGCGGAGCTCGGGCCCGCGCAGCACCTCGGGCAGCCGCTCGCCGAAGGTGTTGTTCAGCTCCGCGACCATGCAGGCGAGCGAGCCGTCGCCGCGGTAGCACCAGTAGAAGCTGACGGGGTTGAAGACGTAGCCGAGGACGCGCGGCTGGGTGAGCCCGAGGACGCGCTCGATCGTCGGGTCGCCGGCGAACTCGACAACGGCCTGCTTCAGGGGGCCGCCGTCGAAGTGGTCCCCGTCGCGGAGCGAGACGACGTTTGGGCGGTTGGCGGAGAAGAGCCGAATCCGCCGCTCGAGCTCGGGCAGCTCGTCGAGGTCGAACAGCCAGTACGACACCGGGTAGCGGAAGATGTGCCGCGCCGGCGCGCGCCGCACGTGCATGACCGTCCCCGTGTAGAGCGCCGACCTCACCACTCCACTCCCAGCGAGCGCGCGACGGCGACGCCGCTCGCGAGGCCGTCCTCATGGAAGCCGTTGCCGAAGTAGGCGCCTGCGTAGTGCGTTCCACCGCCAGTGAGTCGTGCCAGGTCGGCCTGGGCCCGCAGCGTCGCGACCGTATAGAGCGGGTGCTCGTATGTGAACCGCTGGAGGACGTGCTCCTCGGGAACATGCTCGTTGAGCGTGAGGCAGTAGTCGCGCTCCGTTTCGAGAGCCTGCAGCCGGTTCAGGTGGTAGGTGATCGTCGGACGGCCGTCCTCTGCGAGGCGATAGTTCCAGGAGGCACGCGCGGCCCGTGCCCGTGGCAGGAACCGCGAGTCGCTGTGCAGGACAGCCTCGTTCGTGGTGTAGGTGAAGCCACCGAGCACCCGGCGCTCCTCCGGCGTCGGGTCCTCGAGCAGCGCGAGCGCCTGGTCGGCGTGGGTCGCCAGCACGACCCGGTCGAACCGCTCGACGTGGTCGCCGATCCGCAACTCGACGCCGTCCGCGGAGCGGCGAAGCGAGCGCACGCTCTGCACGAGGCGCAGCCGGTCGCCGAGCCGGTCTGCGATCCCGTCGACGTAGCGGCGGCTCCCGCCGGTGACGGTGCGCCAGCGGAAGCGCCTGAACCCGAGCATCCCGTGGTTGTCGAAGAACCGGATCGCGTAGGCAGCCGGGAACTCGAGTGCCCGGCCCGGCGCCGTCGACCAGAGCGCGGAGGTGAGCGGCACGAGGAAGTGGCGGCGGAACCGCGACGAGTAGCCGCAGCCATCGAGGTAGTCGCCGAGCGACTGCGCCTCGTCCTCCGGTCGTGCGGTGCGCAGCCAACGGCCGATCTCCCAGAGCAGCGAGAGGAAGCCGGGGCTGGTCGCGTTCGCCGGCTGAGCGAATGGGCGGCGTCCCGAGTACTCGAGCCCGCAGCCGCTGCAGCTGACCGAAAAGGACATGTCGGACTCATGCGTCGAGACTCCCAGCTCGCGAAAGAGCCGCGTGAGGAGCGGGTAGTTGCGCACGTTGTGCACGAGGAAGCCCGTGTCGAGCGCGAGCCCGTCGTGGAAAACCGTGTTCGCGTGCCCGCCCGGCCGCTCGTCGCGTTCGAACACTTGCACGTCGTGAGCACGGTTCAGGAGATAGGCGGCTCCCAATCCGGAGACGCCGCTTCCGACGACCGCGATCCTCATCAACCAGTATTCGCCGCGCGACGAATGTCGGTTGGCGGCCTTCGAGACCACGTCTGATACTCTCTACACATCTTGGACAATCCTTATACCACAACAGTCAAGGTCGCGACCGTGCGGTCACGCACGAGCCACATCAGCCAGGCGGTCACGCTGGTCGCGGTGATCGTTCCGCCGCTCGGACTGCTGTTCGCGATGGGCCTGCTTTGGGGCGTCGCCTTCCATTGGCTCGACCTCGCCCTCTTCGCCGCCTTCTACCTCGCCTGCGCGTTCGGGACGACCATAGGCTTCCACCGCTACTTCACCCACCGCGGCTTCGAGACCGGCGTCGTCGTCAAGACGGTGCTCGCCATCCTCGGCTGCATGACGATGCAAGGACCCCTTACGCAGTGGGTGACCGACCACCGCAAGCACCACGCTCTCTCCGACAAGCCCGGCGATCCGCACTCACCGCATGTCGGCCACGGAGAAGGAGCGCTCGGCGCGGTCCGCGGTTTCGTCCACGCCCATGTCGGCTGGCTCTTCTCCAACCTCGGCATGGAACAGGGACGTGAGTACGGCAAGGATCTCTACGACGACCGCCTGCTCCGCCTGATCGACCGCGCCTACCTGCTCTGGGTCGCCTTCACCCTCGGACTACCGTTCCTCTTCGGCTACTGGCTGGGCGGCACCGTCCAGGCCGGGCTGGAGGCCCTGGTCTGGGGCGGCCTGATCCGCATTTTCGCCTACCAGCACGCCACCTTCAGCGTGAACTCGATCTGCCACATGTTCGGCCGCCAGGACTACCGCTCACGCGACGAGGCCCGCAACAACCGGGTCGTCGCACTGCTCGTCTTCGGCGAGGGCTGGCACAACAACCACCACGCCTTCCCCGCCTCTGCCTGCCACGGCCTCGACCGCGGGCAAATCGACGTCTCCTGGTGGATCATCCGCGGCCTCGAACGGCTCGGGCTCGTCTGGAACGTGAAAGTGCCGAACGACGCGCAGCTCGAGCGGCGACGGATTCAGAGCGCCGCGAGCTGAGCCGCGACGCGCCGCTCCCACGTCGACGCGCGAGGAAGCGGCAGCGGCCGTCCCCAATGCGCGCGCAGTGCAATGCCGTGTAACGCTCCCGGGATCAACTCGTAGCGGCCGGCGACTCCCAGTGCGCGTGCGCGCTCGAACCCACGCCGCGAAGAGCCAGGTGAGACTCCGGGGATCCCCGGCAGCCAACGGTCGAGCGAGCCGTGCAAGACGTCCAGTCGCTTGCCCCGCAGGGACTCCAACGAGAGCCGGTCGGGGATCCAGGGAGCAAGTCCCAGCACCCGCTCAACCGACGGTTCGTCCGCCGTCGAGATCGCGACCGCTCCTCCCATCGAGAAGCCGAGCAGCACGATCCTCTGCTGACCAAGCGCGCGCACGGCGGCCCGCGCGTCCTCGACGCACGCCTCCAGCCGCCGCCACGACTTCACGCGGTAGCGAACCTCGGCGAAGACGAACCCCGGGAACTGCGGGGCGAGCCGGCCTACGAGCCACTCGAGCGACGCGCTCCACGTCCCTTCCACCTCTCCCGCCTGGCCGCCGTTCACGCAGACGACCGCGACTGCACCCTTCCCCGTCAGCCGCATCTCGGCACCGGTCGCGAGATCGACCACAGAGCAACCGTATCGACCACCGCCCCGACTCAAAGCTGGGAAGCGGAGGGGGAGGGATTTGAACCCTCGTCGGACCCAAGGGCCCGAAACGGTTTTCGAGCGCCTGTTCGTTTCGCTTGTCTCAGCGACGCCGGACACCTGCGCGACACGGCGCGCGACAGTCGGCTCCAGCGGGACCGACGATTCATCCGGTGGAAGCAGCCGTTATCTGTCCGAATCCGCCCATCTCCGCCGTAGCCTTGGCGGACGGTCTCACCGGCGTCCAGCCTGCCTCCTTGTTACGCGGGCTGATCAGCGGTTGTCCGAGAGCGTACCCGGTCGCTCCGAGCCGCATGACTCCGCAGGATCCGGGCCACGGCGATGGCGGCCGAAGACGCCGAACGAAAGCGTCTAGGTCCCGCGTAGACCCCGGCCGGGTGTCGGGGTGAGGAGTGAGCCTCGTCGACTGCCGCCCCAGGGCGGCGTTAGTCACGAGTTAGATCTGTCGAGAATTGACTCTGCCGCGCCTTGCAGGGTCGCCTGATCGTTGTGGCCCATGACGCGAACCTCGGTGCCTCCTACGTTAAAGATGATCTCGCCAAAGTTGCTGCCTGTCTCGTCGGAATTCTGTTGCACGGCGAGCGCTGGCACTCCGCCGCTGAGGCTGATCACCTGAGCAATCGGAGTACCGCTTGGGGACACCATGCCTTGCGCCATTCCTTGGAAGTGCGCAGCACTTCCGTCCGATGGCGCGGGCCGCGTGTACTCCATAACCATGCCCTGCGTCGGAAACGTCACCGCGACAGTCGTCACTGTGCCACCGGAGTCCTGATCCGTCAGACTCGCCACCCACACAGGGCCGGCACTAGACGCCGCCAGGGTCGATGAGTTGGGGAGTACCACAGGTCCTCCCAAGGCATTCGGGGCATTCGCGAGCGTCGTCTGCTTTGCAAACGCTGGCAGCGGGCGAGCGACCGTAGGGAGAGCACCGATTACGTTCACCTGCGATGCGGCCGCGGTGTGGTGGGGCGATGCAACCAGCCGAGTACCTACAAAGGCCACTCCGGCCGCAACGATGAAAGCCCCAAGCAAGACCGCGCCTTGCTTGCGCTGGCTAACGGCCCGAATCGCTGTCTGGACCGTGCTTAACACCCTGACCCCTGAGAGACTGAAATGTAGGTAGCGGAATGTAGTTGCGTATTGTAATCGGGGTCATTGGAGACATAGCAGGAAGAACTCGTCCACGGGTGCCAGTTGGGCGATGTTCCGTTCTGCATGCCATTGAAGGTTGATGTTGCCGAGTCGTAGGTGCTATGTCGCTCACCGTTTGTAGCGGAGATGCTTGCTCGGAAATCAAGCGTATGGGTAATCACATTAGATCCATTGTGGGCCCAATGCCACAGATCGCTGCTATCGCCCCATACGCTGAAGTCGTCGCTTTGATTGGCCGTGAGCGTACCGTGCGGGGTGCAGGTGTATGCCCCACCATTAACGTAAACTGTCATGAGGTGCGGCGTGTTGTTGCCGGTAATCCCGCAGTTTGAGGCGCCTGATGCGACGTTGAGCCATCCGATCTCCGCTTGGTCTCCACTCGGCGCGACAGAACCGATTGACGAGATTTGCCTACACCCCTCGGTAAAGGCGTAGATGTACATTCCCGGACTTGAGACGCGCACTCCGTTGTGTCCAGTGCCACCGTCCCACGCCTCTTGGTTGTACTTGACATTCTGACCGCACGTGTCGGCGCGCGCGATTGAGGGAAACGCCCACCACGCAGCAGTCCCGCCAATTACGACACCAAGGAAGACCACCAGAAGCAGCTTCCCCCTGAGCGACCATTCCGGGAACCCTGTACAGGGGCGACCTTCAAGAGTCTTCCCGGCCGCAGCAACGATGACCGAGCGCCGCATACGCGCCTCCTCCGTTGCCTAACCGCAGGTCTACCAGCTTGCGTGCCTCACGTCAAGAGGCCGCCGCTACTCATGGGCGACGCAGATGCATCGCCCCGCTGAACTACGATCGTTCATCCGCGAAATCGCGGTTAGCAGGAGAATGGAGGCCGCGGGAAACGAACCCGTGCTGGGTTTCTCCGGTACCCGCCCCCGCCGGCGCGAGCACGCTCCCTATAGGAACTTCACCGCGACTTACAACGGACGACCCTAGCTATCTCGCGTTGAACGGGTGAAGAGCGTTTGCAACTCCGACGGGATCTCGGCTGAATTGGCCCAAGGCGATGTATAGGCCGTCGCGCATGGTGATACCGGAAGAGAGGGGCAGTCCGAGCAGGAGGGTTCCTTCGGTCGGGCGGATTGCGCCGCACGGCATTGCCCAGCCCATTTCGCATTGCGTTGACTCTCTGATCTGGAGGAGGTCCGCGTTGTTTGCTGGCCGATCGGTTGACGCGTAGTTGAAGATGACACCGAGAGAGTGCTTGTCCGGCTTGTGGGACATCGGTGCGTACCCGGTCGTGAGTTGCTGCTGTTCTACGCCGACCAGTCGGTAGCCGTGCCAGCGCTTACCGAGCCAGAGCGCGTGTCCTTCGAGCAGATCAGAAGCCCGGCTCGCTGTGATCCGTGTGATTGCGTGGCTCGAGCCACTCGTAGGTGGGTAGGTGCGTGCCGGAGTGGTAAACACGGAGCCGTCGTAAGGCTGTGTGTCGATCTGCGTCACCCTGAACCGGACTGGCTCTGCGCCCACTGTGCGGACGAGAACCGGCGCGTAGCTTGATGCGTCAATCGCGACATCCTCGGTCGGATAGTTGCCCGCGCGTTCGCCGGTCGCATCGATCCGCAGCCAGATGACCTGATTCCCGTCGAGCTTGCCAGAGCCGACCTTCGTGGCGCGGCCGGAAGCAAGCGAAGATCGATAGTGATCGAGAAAGCCTGCGAGCGCGAGATCGAGCGTAGGCGTCGAGGAGGTCTGCGCATGAGCGCGTTGCGCCTGCGTCTGAGCCGGTGCAGTCTGAGTCGGGTCACCACAGCCAACCCGCGCCTGGGCTGCCTCGACGGGGTGAGCTGCAATCCAGTCGCATGTGTAGACAAACCCAGCCTGAGTGAATGCTCCTTGCGCCGTTTCCAGAAGCTGGTCGTAGGTGACCCCGTTGAGCGTTGTGACCGTCTTTTTCAAGTCGCGGCTCTTGTCGAACCAGATTTCCTGTCGCTCGATCACTGGGATTGGCTTCCCACTCGCTAGCGAGATGGGCTTGTACCAGCCGACCAATGGCTGTTCGGTCACGAGGTGCAGCACCGGCCCTTGGCCGACCGCAGCCAGCGCTCGCCCGACCAGTCCGGTGCTCCCGCCCCAGGGAGAGATGAGCAGAATCGACGCCACCGCAGCCGAAACGGCGGCCGCTGCGGCAATCGATGGGAGCTTCCACTGCCGGTTCCGCAGGATAGAAAGCGTCCCGGGCGCGTCCTCCCGCGTTTCGACCAGCGCATCGGCGATTGCGAGCAGCTCTGGGCTGTCGGCAAGCATCTCCACCAGTTCCGGATCGCGGAGCGGCGATGTCGTCTTGGTCATGGCGCCAGTCCCTCCTTCGTAAATTCGTCGCGCAGGTGTTCCAGGCCCCGCATGAATCGCATTCGGCAAGCCTCTTCGGTCGTTTCCAGCTCTCGGCTCAGATCAGCGAAGCGCCGCCCCTGGATCAAGCGGCCGACGACGATCTGTCGTTGACCTTCCGGCATGGTCGAGAGTGCGGCGTCCAGGACCCGCGCTACCGCTTGGCCGTACTCGGCCTCGGGGGCTTCCGGATCATCAACGACTTCCAGCGATGTGATTTCCAGGCGCCCGCGTCGCCGCGCCTCGTCGACGATCCGTCGCTTTGCGACGGTGTATAGCCAGGCAAGTGTCGGCGAGGACGACTCATCGTTGAGGGCTGACGCTGCATTTGTGAAGACCTCTTGCGTCAGGTCATCTGCATCTTCGGTCGTCCGGACTCGTCCCCGGACGAATCGCCAGATCCGCCGGTAGTGGTCGGGCAGCAGTTCGCTTTGTGCGCCCATCACCTACTTGTCGCGTCTGGGGTAAAAACGTAACGGGAGGTCGGAGACGGCTCTTTGCGCGTTCTCGGCGAGGCGACCGAGTTTCTACGCACGTGAGCGCCCATGGATTCAGGCCGACGCCCTCTCCGTACGCATTGCAGCAGAGAGGGCGTCGAAATCCGAACGCGTCAGCGTCCCGCGATAGCCGTTCTTATTGCTCCCAGAGGAACGCTGTCCAGTTGATGCCTCCGGGGTGCTGGCTCTTGTTGTGGCCGCCCCACTTTCTAACAGCGTAGGAAGACCCGCAGATTGGTCCAGAGTCCCCGGTGCCCTGCCTATTGCCATGAAGATAGATGTCTCCCGCCGTATTCTCGACGTAATACTCGTAGTAGCCCGGGGCCGGGGTTGTTGGGTAATTGGAGTACCATTCGTAGCAGTTCGTGTATTCGCCCGGGCTCCAGGCATATACGTCGTAGCCCACACGACTGCCATCTGTCGGGACATCGCCTTGGTAGAACCCGCCCGGTGGTGGTGCGTCGGCCGGTTGCGGGCCTGCGGTGAAGCCGCTCGTCTCCGAAATGAACGTGACGTAATCGCACGTCACACCTGCAGCAAGAGCGGCAGCGTTGTGACGTGAGATCCAGCCGCATGTGTAGACACCGCCGGGCGGCATCACCGATTGGCCGGCGGCTCTGGCGCCTGCTTCCGCCGGGGTCACCACAGCAATGGCGGTAATGACGCACGCCAGAAAAGCGAGCGCCTTGATGCTGGACGAGCCTGTCATGTGACCTACCTCCCCCGCCGCAGGTCGAGTGACGATCGTGAGACGACGCGCTAGAGCGACTGAAATGCTGATACGGCACAGAGCTCTAAGCTGCAGCCTCTCTCAGACAACCCCCTCGTTCTCCTCGCCGTCCGGCACTAGAGGCCGCAGGTGCCACCAGCAGCTAAGCACTCCACTAGATCGGAGTCAAGTGTTCCGTTCGGCTAGCAGAGTTCTTAGCAAACGGCACGAGATGCAATCCACGCAATAGCATGCGAGACGCAGATGCATCCTTGATGCTCGCCACCTTCGTGGCGCGGCTGCGGATGCCGGGGCGCAGCTTCGAACTCGCTCCGCCGGGGCCTACGAGGCACGGTAGATCTCGCTTCTCAGCACTTCTCGCAGAAGTGCATCTGTGTCTCCCTGGCTAGTTCCTCGCCGCACAAGGTGCAGCGGCGCTCAAAGTTCGATGACGTGACCGATCTCGTGCTCGATCTCGATCAGCCGCTGAAGGACCTCGAGAGGCTGGCGGTCCTGTTCGCGGTCGAGGGCTGCCAGCATCCGCGCGTGATCGTCGACTGAGGCGACCGCCGGCCGCAGACCCTGCCCGATCGGCGGGCGCTCCGCCCGTCGACGCAGGTCGTCGTAGCCCTGTGTGCCCGCAGGCTGAGGAACGATCTTCAGCTCGCCCGCCTCGGTCTCCAGCTCGAGGACGCCGCTGCCTGCAAGGTCACGCTCCAGGACCGGCGCCTTTCCGTCACGGCGACGGGCGTTCAGCTCGTCCAGTGCAAGGCCAAGCCGACGCAGGTTCTCCTCCCGGGTCGACGGCACGATGTCCAGGCCGTCCGTGATCTCGCCCGATCCGTGGAGCACCCGGCCAAGGCCGCCAATCACGACGTACGTGACCCGTTGCCGCTCGAGCGTGTGTAGCAAGGCATACGGGTCGAATTCGCCTGCCATCAGCGTCGACGGGCTCTCAGCATCGTCTGTAGGCGCTCCTGCGGCGTCCGCTCAAGCGACTTCTGCAGCCGCGCCTCCAGCTGCGCGTCCGGGCCGCGATACGGCACGAGGGACAGGTCTAGATCGAAACCGCAGACATGCAGGAGCTCGCGCAACGTCTCGAGGCTCGGTGTAACGGCGTCGCGCTCCCAGCGAGCGATCTGCGCGCGATCTTTCCGACTTCGCTCGGCGAGCTGCACCTGCGAGAGCCCCGCCCGCGTTCGAGCCTGGCGGATCAAAGTCCCGCTAGTCACGCGCTGATCGTACACCGCCGCTGCGCTAAGGCACAGCACTGTCTTATCTGCTACAGTCCGCTCCATGCCGCGCCAGCCGGACGCGCAGCAGTTGCGACTCGAGGTCACGCCGATCAGACACCCCGAGCAGCCACGTCCGCGCCGTTCCGCCCCCACACTCGGTCCACGGCTCGCCCTCAGTCCCGACGAAGCCGCCGGCGTCCTCGGCGTCAGTCGCGATTACCTCGACGAGCACGTGATGGGTGAGCTCCGGATCGTCAGACGCGGCCGGCGCATCCTCATCGCCCTGAGCGAGCTCGAGCGCTGGCTCGACCGCGCTGCGGCCCGCGGCACGGTCGCGAGGGGAGCCTGATGCCGAAGTCGACGCCCGGAATCGACGTACGGCACCGGCGCGACTGTCCAGTTACCCACGATCGGGATGCGCGTTGCAGATGCAATCCCTCGTACCAGGCGCATGTCTGGAGCGCCCGCGAGCACAAGCGCATCCGCAAGACCTTCCGCAGCTTCGACCAGGCGAAGGCGTGGCGCGCCGAGACGCTCGTCGGTCTGCGGCGCGGCACGATGCGCGCGCCGTCGGCCACGACACTTCGAGGCGTCTGGGAGACGTGGCTCGCGGGCGCGCGCGAAGGGACGGTCCGTAACCGCTCTGGCGACCCGTACAAGCCGAGCGTCCTGCGCGGTTACGAGACCTCGATGCGCCTTCGTGTCCTGCCCGAGCTCGGCGGAGCACGGCTGACGGAGATCTCCCGCCTCGACGTCCAGGACCTTGTCGACCAGATGCTCGCGAAGGGACGCGATGCCAGCACGATCCGCAACACGCTCATCCCCCTTCGCGCGGTGTACCGCCGCGCTCTTGCACGCGGCGAGGTGGCCGTCAATCCGGTCAGCGGCGTCGAGCTTCCCTCCGTGCGCGGCCGCCGAGATCGCATCGCCTCGCCCAAAGAGGCGGCCGCGCTGATCGCCGCCGTACGCGAGGAGGACCGCGCCGTGTGGGCGACGGCGTTCTACGCCGGACTCCGCCTCGGCGAGCTCCTAGCGCTCCGTGACGGCGACGTCGACCTCGAGCTCGGTGTCATTCGGGTCGAACGCTCCTGGGACCCGCACGTGGGCGTGATCGAGCCGAAGAGCCGCGCCGGCACGCGCTCCGTGCCGATCATCGCGGCCCTCCGCCCCCACCTCGCAGCGCGCAAGCTGCGCCGACGCGGCGCGCCCGGATTCTTCTTCGGCGATCGTGGACGGCCGTTCAATCGCAACGCGCTCGTCAACCGTGCCAACCGCGCTTGGAAGAAGGCGAAGCTTCAGCCGATCGGCCTCCACGAGTGCCGCCACACATTCGCATCGATCCTGATCGCGGCCGGCGTCAACGCCAAGGCCCTCTCGACCTACCTCGGCCACAGCTCGATCCAGATCACGCTCGACCGCTACGGGCACCTCATGCCCGGCAACGAGGACGAGGCCGTCGCGCTCGTCGACGCATATCTCGCGCGCGCATCCGGCAAGAACCGCTGAAGCCGGTCCAGCGACCTGTCGTGCGGGCCGCTCGCCTCAGCGCGTGCGACAGTCGTGCGACAGTCCGCCGCCCCACGAGGCGGATCCGGGCGGACTCGGCCGGACGATCAGGCACCGAGAGGTACACCGGAGTCCTGCTCAACCAAGCGCGTTCCGGAGGCAGGAGCGGAGGGGGAGGGATTTGAACCCTCGATCCGCCTAACGACGGATAACGGTTTTCGAGACCGCCGCATTCGACCGCTCTGCCACCCCTCCGCGGGTGGGCGCAGAACCGCGGCGGGCGCTGCGCTAGCGGAGAAGGAGGGATTCGAACCCTCGATGGAGCCATTCAGCCCCATAACGCCTTAGCAGGGCGCCGCCTTCAGCCACTCGGCCACTTCTCCGAAGTCCGGACAGGTTAGCGAAGCGCTAGCCGAAGAAATTGACGGCCAGGACCATCAACCCGAACATGACGAGCGAGGCGATCGCGAACACGCTCAGTCCCGCAGGCCCTGGGAAGTCCGGCTTGTAGCGCGGCACGAGGAACGACGACGCGAGCGCAAAGACGATGAACGCGACCGCGACGACGATGAGGCCGATCTCGTGGCCGACCGGGAGCTCCGAAGCGAGCACGCCCCCTATTTCACCAGATCACGCAGTCGAGAGCAGCCGCTCCTCGCGCCGGCGCCGCTCACGCACGAGCCACCAGACGAGGCCGCCGATCAAAAGCAGCGGGCTGATCACGATGAGCGCGTAGAGGACGATGATCGCCTCGAGCGCGAGGAAGTGCGCGGCCGAGCCGAGCAGCCGGCCGATGCGGGTGCTCCCGTGATTGTGGTGCCCGACGACGGCGCCGTTCTTCGTCGTGAGCAGGAGCGAGATGTCGGCGGTCGCGCCCGACGCGAGCGTGCCTTGGCGCGCGTGCTGCAAGCGGGACAGCGCCCGGCGTGCGTTGTTGAGCTTGATCTGGATGGCGACCCGCTGCGATGCGGGGAGCGTCGTGTTCTGCAGCGCCTGCTCGTAGACGGCGATCGCGCGGCGCAGCGAGCCGATCCCGCTGTTCTGGTGCGTGAGCTTCGCCTGCAGATCCTGCGTCGACACCTGCTGCGAGAGCAGCGTGCCGAGCGTCGAGAGCTTCGCG